>Ga0066903_100005994_pt1 | contig 10677 bp, 10 predicted proteins | sample PanSoiMetaGPlot1_FD_67491 | JGI IMG/M metagenome (GOLD analysis project Ga0066903, IMG submission 67491) | Tropical forest soil microbial communities from Panama analyzed to predict greenhouse gas emissions - Panama Soil - Plot 1 (version 2) | ecosystem: Environmental > Terrestrial > Soil >...
GTCACAGGACAGGCGGAGGTTTACATGTGGAAACGGGATGAAGCGGTCCGCCCGGCGAGCGGACAACCGGCGGCGCCGCAGGCGCCTCAGGCACCGGCGGCCGCGGGGGCACCTGCTCCTCGTGCGGAAGCGAGCCAGAACAGGGAGAGGGACATCGTGAACATCGGAAAATCCGTCGTCATCAAGGGCGAGCTGAACGGCAGCGAAGATTTGACGATCGAAGGACAGGTCGAGGGCACGATTCAGCTCCGCGATCACGTACTGACCATCGGTGCGAACGGGCGCATCAAGGCCCAGGTGTTCGCGAAGGCCGTGATCGTGCTGGGCGAGGTCACCGGAAACGTGACGGCGTCCGACAAAGTCGACATTCGTGACAACGGCTCCGTCGATGGCGACATCGTCGCACCGCGCGTGGCGATTGCCGAAGGCGCGCACTTCCGTGGCAGCGTCGACATGCAGCGCAAGGGCGCCGCGACACAGCCCGCCGCGAAGCCGGCCGCTGCGGCCGCTGCGGCCGCGCCTGCTCCGGCAGCAGCGGCACAGCCCGCGCGCGTCGGCGCGTAGGACCTGACGCTGTAATTGAGAATTCGGAATCAAGAATTAAGAATCGCCGTCGATTCTTAATTCTTAATTCCACACGTTCTTAATGCTGAATTCTTAATTTCTCATTTCCGCTCTCAAGCCTTTGGGTCTTCTCGATCGAATCGGGCAGCGTCGAACAGAGGCGGAGGTTCGTCCGCCGGTTGACGTGCCCTCCGACGAACCTCTCTACGCGACCAAGGCGCTGCGAAAACTGCTGTCGGCATTGACGGGGCGCGAGTCGCCGTCGCTTATCGATCTGGGCCCGGTAATCGGCAGCAACGTCGCCTTTTTTGGCGAACAAATCGGCTGCAAGATTTTCATCGAAGACATCTACACCGAGCTCGAGCGTCACGCAAACGCGGGGAAGATGGAAGATTTCCCAGCGTTTCTGGCGCGCCGCTTTCCACAGGCGGACGGCACGATCGACGGCATCATCTGCTGGGATCTCATCGACTATCTGGATCGCGCGTCGGCCCAGGTCCTTGCCGACCAACTCACGCGCGTCCTCAGACCTGAAGGCGCCCTGCTTGGCTTCTTCGGAAACGCGGCACCTCGCGAGTCGACATACACGAAGTTCGTGATCGCGGATGAAACCAACTTGAAGTACCGGACGTCTCCGGCGTCGCGGGGCCGTCAGGCGGTGTTGCTCAATCGAGACATCATTCGCCTCTTCAGCGGACTGCGCGTGTCGGATTCCTTTCTGATGAAAAACAATATCCGCGAGATTCTGTTCCGCAAGCCCAGCTACGAAACGCGCTGAGACCCAAGTCCCATGGCGCGGCCGCTGATCGCGCTCCTCACCGATTTCGGACTTCGAGATCACTACGTCGGCACGATGAAGGGCGTCATGCTTGGCATCTGCCCGGAGGCGTCGCTCGTCGATATTTCGCACGAGCTGGCGCCGCAGGATGTCCTCGGCGCGGCGCTGGAGCTGGCCGCCGCGTACTCCTACTTTCCGTCCGGCAGCATTTTTCTTGTCGTGGTCGATCCCGGCGTGGGATCGACTCGCCGCGCGATTGCGGTTGAAGCAGGTGGTTATCGATTCGTGGCACCGGACAACGGCGTACTGTCGACCGTCCTCGACCGATCGCCGCTCTCGGATGCCGTCGAGTTGACGGCTTCGGAATACTCGCGGTCCACGATCAGCAAAACATTCGAGGGCCGCGATCGTTTCGCCCCTGCCGCTGCGTGGCTTGCGACGGGCGTGCCGCTGAGCAGGTTGGGCCGCCCGGCGCCGCCGCTCGTGAGGCTCGAGATGCCGTCGCCGCGTGGCACAGACGCGGGCGTCGATGGCGCCGTGCTGCGCGTCGACCGATTTGGAAATCTCATCACGAACATCGACCAGGAGACACTGCGGAAACTCTCCGGCCCCGTCAGCGTGCAGATCGGTTCTCACGTCATTCCACGGATTGTGGCCACGTATGCCGAGGCGAAGGCGGGCGAGTTGTGCGCGCTCGTCGGCAGTTCCGATTATCTCGAAATCGCCGTCAATGGCGGCAGCGCCGCGGCGACGGTTGGACAGGGACGGGGAGCGATCGTGCAGCTTCGCGCGAGCGCGTGATACGATTCCGGGCTCATATGATCGGCTTCGACCTGACAGAGGAACAGCAGCTGCTCGAACAGTCGGTCCGTGAATGGGCCGCGCGCGAGATCGCGCCGCACATCAAGGAAGACGATCGGCAGCATCGCTTCAATCGGGAGCGTGTGCTTGGCGGAATGGCCAAGCTCGGTCTGCTCGGTGTCTGCGTACCGCAGCAATACGGCGGCGCAGGCATGGATTACGTTTGTCTGGGGATCGCGAGCGAAGAGCTGGAGTACGTCGACACGTCGCTTCGCGTGATCATGTCGGTCCACGCGGGCCTCAATTGCCTCACCTTGCTGACGTGGGGAAGCGAGGCGCAGAAACAGCGTTATCTGATCCCGCAGGCGCAGGGACACAAGATTTCCGGCTACGGTCTCACCGAGCCGGGCGCCGGAAGCGACGTTCGTGCGATTCAGACGACCGCCGTTAAGAACGGCGATCGGTACGTCTTGAACGGCGAGAAATCGTGGATCTCGCTAGCCGACGTCGCCGATCATTTTCTGGTCTTTGCCTGGACCGATCTCGAAAAGAAGAAGGTGCGCGATACGAACGGACTCAGTGCGTTCATCGTGGAACGAACCTTCAAAGGCTTTACGTCGGGGCCGATGAAAGAGAAGTGGGGCATCCTCGCCGGCAACACCGGCTGGTTCAAGATGGACGACGTGGAAGTGCCCGAGGAGAATGTCGTCGGCCGTCTGGGCGAAGGCTTCAAGATTGCGATGTTTGCGCTGGATCAGGGACGGTTCACCGTGGCCGCCGGAGCGACTGGTTTGATTCGTGCGTGCCGCGACGCGAGCGTGAAGTACGCGAAGGAGCGCCAGACATTCGGCGTTGAAATCGGACAGCACCAGCTCGTGAAGGAAATGATCGCGCAGATGGAGTCCGACTATGAGGCGGCCCGTCTGTTGTGGCTGCGATCGGGCTGGCTGAAAAATGAAGGTCGCCGCAACACGCGTGAGACCGGTCTCGCCAAGTGGTTTGCGACGGTGGCGTCGGAGCGCGCGGCCGGCGATGCCGTGCAGATCCACGGTGCAAACGGTTATTCGGACGAATACCCGGTGGGACGTTTCTATCGCAACTGCAAGGGAGCCGTGATTTACGAAGGCACCCGCGAAATCCACAAAGTGATGCAGGCCGACTATCTGCTCGGCTACCGCGTGGATCGCCCGACGCGGTGCGAGCTGCCCGCGCATCGATCGTAGGAGTCGAATCGACATGGATGCAGATCTCTCACTCGAATTCCTCCGGGTTGTCGAGCAGGCCGCCATTGCCTGCGCGCATACGATGGGGCAGGGCGACCGCCACAAGTCCGATCAGGTCGCGGTCGAAACCATGCGCAAGGTGATGGACTCCGTCCCTATCGATGGCACGATCGTCATCGGCGAGGGTGAGCGCGACGAGGCGCCGATGCTCTACATCGGCGAGAAAGTCGGCATGGCGCACGCGCTCCGCGGGTCAACGGCCGAAGGGTTTCCGCAGGTCGATATCGCCGTCGATCCGCTCGAAGGCACCAACCTCTGTGCGACCGGTGCGGCGAATGCGATCGCGGTGCTGGCCGCGTCAAGCAAGGGCGGTCTGCTGCACGCGCCCGATCTCTACATGGAAAAGCTGGTCGTCGGACCGAGCTCCAAGAATCACGTGAACCTCGATGCGCCCGTGGCCGACAACCTGAATGCCATTGCACGGTGTCTCGGACGGAAGGTGGACGACCTCGTGGTGATCGTGCTCGACCGGCCTCGCCACGAACAACTGATTCACGAAATTCGCGAGACCGGTGCGCGCATTCGACTCATCGGAGACGGTGATCTGTCGGCCGGCATCGCCGCAGCCGTGGGTGGCTCCGGCGTTCACGCGGTGATGGGTACCGGTGGTGCGCCTGAAGGTGTCCTGACGGCAGCCGCGATGCGCTGCCTGAACGGCGAAATCTTCGCTCGCCTCGTGGTCACCAAACCGGAACACGAAGAACGCTGCCGCCAGATGGGGATCACGAACTTCAAGAAGGTGTATCGCTCGGACGATCTTGCCCCGGGCGCGCGCGTCATCTTCGCTGCCACTGGCGTCACGGAAGGCACGCTGATGAAGGGTGTGCGATTCTTCGGCGATGGGATCCGGACCAGCTCGGTGATCATGCAGAACTATCCTCATCAAATCCGATTTATCGACAGCATCCACGTCTCGCCCTCGAAAAACGCCAGAATCATCTTCTAGTCCTGGTCCTCACGCGACTAACGACGGGCAAAGTGATGAGACCGGGTCGCAGGACGTCGATGGCAAATCTCTTTCGATCGGCCCCTTCGCGTGACGATCGGGTTCAGGAATGAAACGGATCGTGGTGGATCCGGCTCGACCGGATCCAACTGCAGTCGCGCATGCGGCAGCCACGCTCCGGGAAGGCGGTGTAGTGGCGATTCCGACCGACACGCTCTACGGCCTTGCGGCTGATCCGTGGAATTCGGTTGCCGTCGCGAAGGTGTTCGCGATCAAGGGCCGCCCTGACGATCGCGCCTTGCCGCTGGTGGCTGCCAATGTCGATCAGGTGGAGCAATGGCTGGGCGAGATGAGTCCGATGGGGCGGGCTCTCGCGCAACGATTCTGGCCGGGACCGCTGACGCTCGTGATGCGCGCCCCGGGGGCGCTCGCACCCGGAGTGACCGCCGGTGGCACAACCGTCGGCGTCCGCGTCCCTGCACACGCCGTCACGCGTGCCCTTTGCGCTGCGTTCGAGCGTCCCGTCACTGCGACGAGCGCCAACATCAGCGGACAGGCAGCCACCGACGATCCCGAAAAAGTGGCGGCAACTCTCGTGAGCGGGCTGGATCTACTGCTCGATTCCGGCACGACTCCCGGAGGTCCGGCCTCGACGATTGTGGATCTTACCCATGGTGAGATGCGTCTGATTCGCGAGGGTGCGCTGTCGTGGAAAGATGTGAAGGCATGCACGCAACGCTAAGGCGCTTCCCACCGGATCGCGGCCCGTCAACACAAGCGATGCGCGTCAAGGGTCCTCGATGTCACGCCATTCGGCCGTGAGAGGAACCCGAGTCGCCCGGCTTGAGCGGGCGGCGCTCGTCGGGATCGTTTCGGGACGTGCGCGGCGCCTCGAGGCCGAGCGCTCGCTTGAAGAGCTCGCCGGCCTGGCCGAAGCTGCGGGCGCACAGGTGGTCCTGCGCGTGCTCCAGGAACGGCCGAAGCCGGACCCCGCCACATACCTCGGGGCTGGAAAGATCGACACCCTCGCGGCTTCGTGCGCGGAAACTTCGGTGGACGTCGTGATCTTCGATACGGAGCTGACGCCGGCTCAACTCCGCGAGATCGAGCAGATCGTCGGACGAAAGGTCATCGACCGCACGCAGTTGATCCTCGACATCTTCGCGAGGCGCGCGCGGACGCGCGAAGGCAAACTGCAGGTAGAGCTCGCACAGCTGCGATATCTGCTGCCGCGACTGGTGGGAGCCGGCGCGGCACTCTCTCGGCTTGGCGGCGGCATCGGCACGAGAGGCCCCGGCGAAACCAAACTTGAAACGGATCGCCGTCGCATCCGCATGCGCATTCATGCGGTCTCCGAAGACATCGAACACGTCCGGCAGCGTCGCGCGCAGTTGCGCGAGCGTCGTCATAAGACGGCCGTCCCAACTGTGGCGTTGGTCGGTTACACCAACGCAGGAAAGACGACGCTCTTCAATCGCCTGACGAAGGCGGATGCCGAGGCCTCCGACGCGCTATTCGTGACGCTTGATCCGTTGATCCGGCAGGTCCGTCTTCCCGACCGTGGTGAACTGCTCGTTTCCGATACCGTCGGCTTCATCGATCGGTTGCCGCACACGCTTGTCGCGGCGTTTCGAGCGACCCTCGAAGAGGTCTCTGAGGCCGACCTCGTGCTCCACATCATCGACGCGTCCGCGCCGGATCGCGACCGCCGAATGGCCGCGGTCCGCCAGGTGCTCGAAGAGGTCGACGCGACCGACGTACCGCTTATCGAGGTGTACAACAAGACCGATCACCTGACGGCTGATGAGCGGATGCGGCTTCAGGAACGCGACCCGGCCGCCGTCTGTATTTCGGCGCTTACGGGCAGCGGCGTCGATGAGCTGGTGGAGACAATCGCCTCACGTCTGGCCCTGGACGTTCGGCGGATTACGATCGTGTTCGACCCCCTCGAGCCGGCGTCCCGCGAGCGCATCGCTCGGCTGTATCGTCATGCCAGGGTGCTGGCTCACGAAACGCGTGACGGCCAGGCGACCATTGTCGCCGACGTTCCTCGTCGCGTTCTCGGTCGCCTCGACCTTCCGAAGAGGTAAAATTTTTTCGATGCGGACAGTGGCTGGCCTGGCGCTCATCGGGTTTCTGGCATTCGCGGCGGCGTGCGCCGACAAGACGAAAGCGATCGCGCTGCCGACGTTCACCACACCGCATTATCCGGATTTCGTGCATCCGGTCGTGCCGCCGGATCTGGCGACGCTTCCGGCCGCCACCAACCAGGAACGCGCTTGGCAATTCCTGCAGGCTGGCGACCTCCACAACGCCGACCGCGAAGTGGCGGTCGCCCTGAAATTGTCGGCCACGTTTTATCCGGCTGAAACGACCGGTGGGTACGTGCAGCTCGCGCAAAAAGATGCGAAAGGTGCGCTGGCGCGGTTCGACCACGCGCTCAGCCGCCAAAGCAACTACGCGCCAGCGCTCGCTGGAAAGGCCGATGCGCTGGTCGCGCTGAACCGCGAAAGCGAAGCGATCGACGCGCTACAGGCGGCGCTGACCGCTGACCCATCCCTGACCGACTTGTCGCGCCGCGTGGAGGTTCTCCGGTTCCGCGCAGTGGAGCGCGACATCACCACCGCCAGACAAGCGGCCCAGTCCGGCAAGGCTGATGAGGCGTTGCGTGCCTATCGCGTGGCTATCGACCACTCACCCGAAACGGGATTTCTGTATCGGGAGCGAGGCGTCATCGAGCGGGAGCACGGCGATGCGGACCTCGCGCTGGCCGATTTCCGCAAAGCGGTTTCGCTTGATGCGGCCGACGCCGCCTCGCTGGTTGAAATTGCCCAAATTCTCGATGCGCGCAACGACTTCGAGGCCGCCCTGAAGGCGTACGACGATGCGCTCGCCGTAGAGCCGAGCGCCGCTGTCGAGGCCAAACGCAACGCCATGACCACGCGGGCTGAGGCAGCGCGACTGCCGGCCGACTACCGTGCGATAGAGGCCGCGCCGCAGATCACGCGCGGCGACCTTGCGGCGCTCATCGGCGTGCGCCTGGCGCCACTCCTTCAATCGAGCAGTCCTCGCGACGTCGGTGTGATGACCGACATTCGCAACCATTGGGCCGAAACCTGGATTCTCGCTGTGGCCCGAGCGGGGGTCCTCGATCCGTTTGCAAACCACACGTTCCAACCGCGTACCGTCGTTCGCCGGGTCGACTTCGCGCAAGCGATGACGCGCCTGCTCGCGAAGGTCGCCGTCCTCTCGCCGACACAGGCCCGAGCCTGGACGAACGCGCGCGGGCGTTTCACTGATATCGCCGCCGGGCATCTGGCCTACCCCGCGGCCTCCACAGCGGTAGCCGCCGGTTTGATGGCGCCGGCGCCTGACGGATCGTTCCAGCCCTCTCGCGTGGTCACTGGAGCCGAAGCGATCGAAGCCGTGGAGCGCCTGCGCGCGATGAGCCATGTCCCGTCGAGCGTTGACGCTGGACGGCGATGAGCGTTTTAACCGTCGCGAATCAGCTGACGCTGCTCCGCGTCATCCTGATTCCTGCCTTCGTGATTCTGGTGATCTACGGCTATCTCGGATGGGCGTTGATCGTTTTCGCGAGCGCCTGCCTCACTGACGCACTTGACGGCCTGACGGCGCGCTGGTCGGATCAGAAGAGCACGCTTGGCGCGTGGCTCGATCCGATGGCGGACAAGCTGCTCGCGCTGAGCACCTTCATCGTCCTGACGGTTCCGTGGCTCGGCCTTGCCAACCCGTTGCCGATCTGGCTGACGGTGCTCATCATCAGCCGGGACGTGGTGATTGTCGGCACTGTCGCCATCGTGAACCTGGCGATTGGACCGAGGACATTCCGTCCGTCATTTTTCGGCAAGATCGCGACTGCAACCTACATGATGACCGCCGTCGTCGCGATGTTCTATAACTACCTCGGATATCACTCGCTCGTAGTGGACACGTTCGTTTATGCATCGCTCGCGATCACGCTCATCTCGAGCATGCACTACATCTACCACGCAGCGCGCATCATCGAAGGACGATGACCATGGCACAAGTGGCAGGACCATTGGCCGCTGAGCACGCAGAACACGCAGACTCCTTTCGTATTGAACCTGTCTTTCAGCGTGTTCTGCGATTTCTGCGGCTAATTTCGGTCTTTGTCCTCGTTCTTTTCGGCTTTAGCCGGACCTCACTTGCTCAAACACCGCCAAAACAGGCCGTGATCGAGACATCGGCTGGAATCGTGATCGTCGATCTCGCGCAGGATGTCGCGCCAAATCAGGTCGCGTATTTCGTTCAGACCGCGCAGAAGGGCGATTACGACGGAACGGTGTTCCACCGGGCGATCAAATACGGCATGGTGCAGGGCGGCGATCCGCTATCAAAGGATCCGTCCAAACGAACTCAGTACGGTACAGGCGGACTCAACGCGGTGAAAGCCGAAGCGCACGCCGCGAAAATGACCCGGGGATCGGTCGCCGCCGTCACGATCCCCGGCAAGCCGGATAGTGCGGGCGCGCAGTTCTTCATCGTGCTTGCGGATCAGCCTGCGCTGGACGGCCAGTACACCATCTTCGGTCATGTGTCCGACGGTCTGGAGGCACTGCTGAAAATATCCGAAATGCCCGTCGACGCGGCTGGACTGGTCGTCGATCGCGCCGAGATCAAGCACGTTGAAATCCGCGAGACTCCACCCGAGCGGTTCATCAACGATTCGGTCGATGATCTGGCGAAGTACCGGGCGGTCCTCGATACCAGCGCAGGCCCGATCACCATTGAATTCTTTCCCGACAAGGCGCGGGAAACCGTGCGGCAATTTTTGAGGCTTGCCGATGCGGGCGTCTACAACGGTATGGCTTTCCATCGCGTGGCGCCGGGCTTCGTCATTCAGACGGGAGCGCTGTCGTCGAAGTCAGCACCGCTCACCGAGAAGCAGCAGAAACTCGTCCACAACCTCCAGCCCGAATTGAACGACACCAAACACGTGAAGGGCGTCGTATCGATGGCACGCGGGGACGCACCTGACAGCGCCTCGACGTCTTTTTTCATTTGCGTGGGAGCGTCGTCGGCTCTCGACGGTGTCTACACAGCGTTCGGACGAGTAGTGGAGGGGATGTCGGCAGTAGATGCGATTGAAGCGGCACCCAGGACAGGCGAAACGCCTAACGAGCGCATCGACCTGCGTGCCGTCCGGATCGTTACGCCGCGCTGACGAGCGTAATCTTCACCGGCACGCCGACCATATATTCGATTTGAATCTGGTCGCCCGGTTCGATGTTGCCGCTGACGGCTTCAGGGCCGATCCTGGCGTTGTGGACCTGGCCATCAGGGTCATCGAGGTCCGCAAAGAACACGTCCCAGGACACCTGGCCGTGGATGCTCACCGGCTGGATCCGCTTCAGTATTCCGTTCCGAGTACCCTTCAACATCTGACCTATCCACCAGGGAGGATGCGGGACTGGCAAACCCGCTGCCCGCAGGCTCTACGGTAGCAGCAACCACGTCGGAAGTCACGAGCCCTCAAATGTTTTGACTTCGAATGGCAGCCGGTCCGTCGGCTCCGCGAGATCGTCATCGCCGCAAAAATTGTGAACGCTGACCCCGAGCAAGCGCACGGGACGTCGCCCGGCTTCCGTTTTGTCGAGCAACTGGAGGGCCCGGCCGATGAGCGCGTCGGATTCTCTAGTTGGCGGCGCTGAGTGACTGCGGGTGATAGTCGTGAAGTCGCTATACCGAACCTTGATCGTCACCGTTCGTGCGAGCAGTGATTTGCGCGCAAGCCAACTGACGACGCCGGCGGCCATGTCGGCGATTTCCTCGCGAATCTGACCGAGATCGGTCAGATCCTGCGGATAGGTGTTCTCCGAGCCTGAGGATTTCGTCTCGCGATTGGGCACAACGGGCCGGTCGTCCACGCCGTTGGCGAGTTGGCGCAGCCAATCCGCGAGGCTGCCGACCGTCTCGCGCAGCAGCACGGGATCCACCGTACGCACGTCAACCAGCCGCTCGATGCCGCGTGCTCTCAGCTTCTTTGCCGTGACCGGTCCGACGCCCCAGAGCGCATCCACCGGCAGCTTCTGCAGGAACCCCTCGATTCGCTCCGGCGCGATGACCGTCAGGCCGTCCGGCTTCTTCCATCCCGACGCGATCTTCGCGAGGAACTTGTTGGGCGCGACACCGGCGGACGCCGTCAGGGCGAGGTCCGTGCGGATCCGCTCTTTGAGGCGCCGCGCCACCTCGACGCCGAGCGGGAGATTCCAGGCGTTTTCGGTGACGTCGAGGTACGCCTCGTCGAGGGAGAGCGGCTCGAC
>Ga0066903_100005995_pt1 | contig 10676 bp, 6 predicted proteins | sample PanSoiMetaGPlot1_FD_67491 | JGI IMG/M metagenome (GOLD analysis project Ga0066903, IMG submission 67491) | Tropical forest soil microbial communities from Panama analyzed to predict greenhouse gas emissions - Panama Soil - Plot 1 (version 2) | ecosystem: Environmental > Terrestrial > Soil >...
TACGACTCCAACTACGTGCCGGGCTGGGACTGCCACGGCCTGCCGATCGAATGGAAGATCGAGGAGGAGAACTACCGCTCGAAGGGCAGGCAGAAACCTGACCTGTCCGATCCCGTCGCCATGGTGGCGTTCCGCCGCGAGTGCCGCGCCTATGCGGAGCACTGGCTCAACGTGCAGCGCGACGAGTTCAAGCGCCTCGGCGTCACCGGCGACTGGGACCATCCCTACACGACAATGGACTTTGCTGCCGAAGCCCAGATCGCCCGCGAGCTGATGACGTTCGCCGCCAACGGCACGCTTTATCGCGGCTCAAAGCCGGTGATGTGGTCAGTGGTGGAAAAGACCGTGCTCGCCGAAGCCGAGGTGGAATATGAGGATTACACCAGCGATCAGGTGTGGGTGAAGTTTCCGGTGCATTTCTCAGCCGGAGAGAGCTCCAAGGAAACTCGAGACCTCGCCGCAGCGTCGATTGTGATCTGGACGACCACGCCTTGGACCCTCCCAGGCAACCGCGCGATCAGCTTTTCGTCAAAGATCGAATATGGTTTGTATCAGGCCACAGACGCGGCGTCAGACAACTGGTTGAAGAAGGGCGATAAAGTCATTCTCAGCGATAAGCTTGCCGCCGAGGTTATGAGGCAGGCTCGAGTCTCTGACTTCATTCGCGTGACCGCGGTCCCCGCGGACAGCTTGCGCATCATTCGATGCGCTCATCCGCTTGCTACTTTCAACGCGGGATATCGTTTCGAGGTCCCCCTCCTCGTTGGCGAGCACGTCACTGACGATGCGGGCACAGGTTTCGTTCACACCGCACCGGGCCACGGCCGAGATGACTTCGATATCTGGACCGCGCATGCACGCGAGCTTGAGGCGCGCGGCATCAACACCGCCATCCCCTACACGGTCGACGGCGATGGCTTCTTCACCGATCAGGCGCCGGGTTTTGGCCCGCGCGATACCGGCGGCAAACCGAAGCGGGTCATCACCGACAAGGGTGACAAAGGTGACGCCAACGACGCCGTCATCAAGGCGCTTATCGATGCCGGCATGCTCATCGCGAGGGGCCGCCTGAAGCACCAGTATCCGCACTCGTGGCGCTCGAAGAAACCGGTGATCTTCCGCAACACGCCGCAATGGTTCATCGCCATGGACAAGGCGATTGCCGATGAAAACGGGCAGGCGAGGGCGGGCGATACCCTGCGCCATCGCGCATTGAAGGCGATCAAGGAAACCCGCTGGGTCCCGGCGCAGGGCGAGAATCGCATCACCGGCATGATCGAGACCAAGCCCGATTGGGTGATCTCGCGCCAGCGCGCCTGGGGCGTGCCGATCACGGTGTTCGTGCGCGAAAAGGGCGACGGCAGCGTCGACCTCCTGGAGGACGAACGCGTCAACGCCCGCATCTGCGAGGCCTTCGAGCGCGAGGGCGCCGACGCGTGGTATGCGGCCGGGGCGCGCGAGCGCTTCCTCGGGGAGCTTGCAAACGAGGACTGGGATAAGGTCGACGACATCCTCGACGTCTGGTTCGATTCCGGCTCGACTCATGCGTTCACGCTGGAAGACCCCAAACACTTTCCGGGTCTTGCGGGCATCCGCCGCAAGAAGGATGGCGGGCCGGATACCGTCATGTACCTGGAAGGCTCCGACCAGCACCGCGGCTGGTTCCATTCCTCGCTCATCGAAAGCTGCGGCACCCGCGGCGTGGCGCCGTTCGATGTCGTGCTCACCCACGGCTTCGTGCTCGATGAGCACGGCCGCAAGATGTCGAAGTCGCTCGGCAATACGGTCGCGCCGCAGGATGTCATCAAGTCCTCCGGCGCCGACATCCTCCGCATGTGGGTATGCGCCTCCGACTACGCGGACGATCTGCGCATCGGGCCGGAGATCCTTAAGACCACCGTCGACACCTACCGCAAGCTGCGCAACACCATCCGCTGGATGCTCGGCAATCTCGCCCATTTCCGGCAGGAGGATCGCGTCGCTTACGCCGACATGCCGGGCCTCGAACGATACGTTCTCCACCGGTTGAGCGAACTTGACGAGAGCGTGCGCAAGAACTACGCGGATTTCGATTTCAAGCGCATCTTCGCCGCACTCAATCAGTTCATGACGGTCGATCTCTCGGCCTTTTATTTCGACGTCCGCAAGGATGCGCTCTATTGCGAGCCGATCTCCTCGGTCACCCGCAAGGCCTGCCTGACGGTGATCGAGGAAGTTTTCCGCGCGACCGTGATCTGGCTCGCCCCGATGCTCTGCTTCACGGCGGAAGAGGCTTATCTGTCGCGTTATGGATCGGAGGACAGAGGGCAGAGGCCAGAGGACAGAAGGCAGAACTCCATCGTCCGTCCTCGGGTTTCAGTGCACCTCGAAGGCTTTCCGGAAATTCCCTCGGCCTGGCGCGACGAGGCGCTGGCGCGCATTTGGGGCGACATCAGGCGCGTGCGGCGCGTCGTCACCGGCGCGCTGGAGATCGAGCGCGCCAACAAGCGGATCGGCTCTAGTCTCGAAGCGGCGCCTGCGATCTACATCTCCGATCCGGCCTTGCTGCGTACCGTCGAGACGGAGCTTGCGGGCGAGCATGGCGAGATCGGCATGGCGGAGGTCGCGATTACGTCAAGTGCAGCCCTAGCGCCAGGGGAGGGGCCGGCGACGGCATTTCGCCTCGATGATGTGCCGGGGGTTGCGGTCGAATTCCGTGCGGCCGAGGGCGTCAAATGCGCGCGGTCGTGGAAGATCCAGCCTGACGTCGGGACCGATCCGGACTATCCGGATGTGACACCCCGCGATGCCCGCGCACTCCGCGAATGGGACGCGGCTCGCGCCGCTGGCGGGTAAGGCAGATGGCGGTACTGACGCACCTCGTCGGAGCGCCCTTTCGGCTGGGCCTCGCGGTCGCGGCTGCCGCGGCCGCGCTCGATCAGGCCGCGAAGCTGTGGCTTCTCTATGGGTTCGGCCTGACGGGGGGCGACCGGGTACCCCTGACGCCTTTTCTCGACCTGGTGCTGGCCTGGAATACCGGCATCAGCTATGGGCTGTTTCAGTTGGCCGGTCCGCTCTGGCAATGGGTGCTGCTCGGGCTCAAGATGGCCGCGGTCGCGCTTCTCCTGATATGGCTGGCGCGAACGCGCTCACATCTCGTCGGTGCTGCGCTAGGGCTGATCGTGGGCGGCGCGATCGGGAACGCAATCGATCGCGCGGTGCATGGCGCTGTGATGGATTTTGTCCTATTTCACATCACCGCGGCGACCTGGACCTTCCAGTGGTATGTCTTTAATATTGCCGACGCAGCAATCGTTGCGGGTGTAATCGGGCTCATCTGCGAATCTCTGTTTTTGCAAGACGCCGCAAAAGTGCCCTGATATAACATCATAGACGCGTGCAGGGGCGTTAAGGGACTGAAGTCACAAAGCAATGACTTTGACCCGGGGCCGTGATTCGGTACCGCGCTGGCGGATCAGGGCTTCGTGGGCAACGGCTTCGGGACCGCACGTAACGACGTGACGCTTTCTCCCTCTACCCTCCCCACAAGCGCAGGGAGGGTAGGGAGGGGTGAAGCCCATTATGGGAAAATGGCATGCCTGAAGACAATCGAAACCATCGATTCTCCCGCGCCGCATTGTGCGCAGTTTTCGGTATCGTTCTGGTGATCGCTGGCAGCACCGTCGTCTTTGCGGGCGATAACGACGACGATGACGACGCTTTTGACACGAAGCTCGTCAAAAAATTCCTGCGCGGTCTCGGGCTTCGCAACGGCCAGGAAGCGGGCATCGAGTACAATGAGCGGCCGCCGCTGGTGGTGCCGCCGAACCGCAACCTGCCGCCGCCGGCCGCGGCCGGCTCGCTTGCGGTGAACAATCCCGCGTGGCCGGCCGACCCGGATGAAAAGCGACGCGCTGCTGAACGCAAGTCAAAGGCAGAACGCAAGTCTTTTGACCCGTACAAAGCCGGGGAAGCGCTCAAGCCGAGTGAGCTTGCCGCCGGGCGGACCGACAAGTCCGCGACGAAAACAGGTGAAGGCCCGGATCATTCGCCGGAAATGACGCCAAGCCAACTGGGCTACACGGGAGGGCTTTGGAGCAGCATCCTTGGCCTTGGCAAGACCTTCACGGGGGAAAAGAACGTCGAGACGGCTACGTTCGCGCATGAACCGCCCCGCAACACGCTGACCGACCCGCCGGTCGGCTACCGCACGCCGTCCAACGCTCAGCCCTACGGCATCAATGGCAAAGCCGAGTTGCCCAAACCTGGACCGTTGGATCGCCAGGCCGATACCTTCGGCAAATGATTGGGGCAGCGTCGCTGCGCCGCAATTGCAAGTTTCAACGCGTTCGGAGCAATCTGTTGCGATTTTGTCGCGAGATGCAGCCGCATGTCATCGGCTCTGAGGAGGCGGGGTTTATCCGTATGGTCTTCACTTTTGCCGCGATGGCGGCACGCTTCCCGCTTCGGGCAGGCGGAGTCATCGGCGCCGTCGCGGCGCTCACACTGGCGTTTCAAACTGGCAACGCCGCCGCGGAAGGGCCTGAGGTAGCGAATTTTACGCTGCCGAATGGGCTTGAGGTGGTGGTGATCCCGGATCACCGCACCCCGGTCGTGACCCACATGATCTGGTACAAGGTGGGGTCGGCGGACGAAACCCCGGGCAAGTCGGGCCTCGCCCATTTTCTTGAGCATCTGATGTTCAAGGGCACGGCCAAGAACCCGGCCGGGCGATTCTCGCAGGCGCTGGCCACGATCGGCGGGCAGGAGAACGCCTTCACGACGGCTGACTACACTGCGTATTTCCAGCGCATTGCCAAGGAGTATCTGCCGCTGGTGATGGAGTTCGAAGCCGACCGCATGACCGGCCTCGTTCTCACCGACGAAAATGTGCTGCCCGAGCGCGATGTCGTACTCGAAGAATTCAACATGCGGGTCGCCAACAGTCCGGACGCCCGCATTGGCGAGCAGGTCGCGGCGGCGCTCTACCTCAACCATCCCTACGGGCGGCCGGTGATCGGGTGGCGCCAGGAAATCGAGAAGCTCAACCGCGAAGACGCGCTGGCATTCTATCGGCGCTTCTATACGCCGAATAATGCGGTGGTCGTCGTCGCCGGCGATGTCACCGACGATGAGGTCAAGGCGATCGCGGAAAGGACCTACGGCAAGGTGGCGCGCGTCGCCGAAGTGCCTGTGCGAGCGCGGCCGCAGGAGCCGACCCCGGTCGCGATGCGCCAGCTGACGATGGCCGACGCCCGCGTTGCCCAACCGAGTCTCCAGCGCAGCTATCTGGTGCCCTCATCGAGCACCGCCAAGCCCGGGGAATCGGAAGCGCTCGAAATTCTTGCCCAGGCGCTGGGCGCCGGCGAAACCAGCCGGCTCTATCGCGCGCTGGTGGTCGAGCAGCACATCGCGACAGGGGCCGGAGGCTGGTATCAAGGGACTTCGCTGGACGACACCCGTTTCGGGGTGTATGCGAGCCCGCTGCCCGGCGTCACCTTCTCGACCATCGAGGCAGCGATCGATGCCGTCATTGCGAAGATTGCCGAAAGCGGCGTCACCGCCGCCGAATTCGAGCGCGCCAAGACGCGGCTGATCGCCGATGCCGTCTACGCCGAAGACAATCAGGCCACCATGGCGCGCTGGTATGGAGCCGCTCTGACTTCCGGCGGCAGCGTCGAAAAACTCGCTTCCTGGACCGCGCGGTTACGCGCCGTGACGCCGGAGGCCGTGCAAAACGCCGCGCGCACGTGGCTTGACAGGCGGCGCTCGGTGACCGGCTATCTCGTCAAGGAGCTGCCGGGAAATCAGGAGAAGCGCTCGTGAGTTTTGCTCTTCGACTTTGTCTGCGCCACCAGCCCTGCATGCCGGGGAGGGTAGGGTGGGGGCCGCGCGCCGTCTTAGGCGCGCTCGCATTTGTGGGGACGCTTACGGCGTTTCCGTTTGCTGCCGACGCCACCACGATTGAACGGGTCGTCAGCCCGGGCGGGATCATGGCCTGGCTGGTGCACGAACCTTCGGTGCCTTTGATTGCGCTCGATTTCGCTTTCAAGGGCGGCACAAACCAGGATCCGCGCGAAAAGGCGGGCGTCGCCACCATGGCGGCGGGCTTGCTGGACGAAGGCGCCGGCGACATCGATTCAAAGACCTTCCACGAACGGCTCGAAGCGAAGGCGATCGAGGTCGGCTTTACGGCGACGCGCGACTATGTGTCCGGGTCGCTGCGCACGCTGACGGAGAATCAGGACGAAGCCTTCGGCCTGCTGAAGCTTGCTTTGACCGCGCCACGTTTCGATGCGGAGGACGTGGAGCGCATACGCGAGCAGACCCTGTCGGGGTTGCGCCGGGCGACCATGAGCCCGAACGAACTCGCCAGCCAGCGCTGGTGGGCCACCGCCTTCGCCGGCCACCCCTATGCGCGTCCACCGCGCGGCACCCTGGAATCGGTTCCGGCGATCAAGGCCGAAGATCTCAGGGCCTTCACTCGGGCGGTATTTGCCCGCGACAACCTCAAAATCGGCATCGTCGGCAACATCGATGCCGCAGCGGCTGGCGCGCTGGTCGACCGGGTGTTCGGCAGTCTGCCGGCGCGCAGTGCGCTGTCGCCCGTTGCCACTGCAAGCCCCCAGGGACTGGGACAGAAAATCGCGATCGATCTCGACGTGCCGCAATCCGTGCTGATCGTCGGGGGAGCCGGCATCCTGCGCAAGGACCCGGATTTCATCGCCGCCTTCGTGCTCAACCACATTCTGGGAGGCAGCGCATTTTCCTCCCGTCTCTACAAGGAAGTACGTGAGGCGCGCGGTCTTGCATATTCGGTCTACAGCGCCGTGATGCCGCTTGACTATGCGGCCCTGTTCATGAGCGGCACCGCGACCCGGTCTGATCGCACCGACCAGGCCCTGGAGGTGATGGAGGCGGAGATCAGAAAGATGGCGGTCACAGGTCCGACCGAAGAGGAGCTCGCCAAGGCAAAATCGTTCCTGACGGGGTCATTTGCGTTGCGCTTCGATACGTCGACGAAGATTGCCGAGCAACTGGTCCAGATCCAGCTTGATGACCTTGGCATCGATTATATCGACAAGCGCAATGGTCTCATTAACGCCGTGACATTGGCGGACGTCAAACGGGTGGCGAAGCGCCTGCTTGAGGCAAGCATGCTCGTCACCGTGGTTGGCAAACCTCATGTTGTGCCCGCCAAAGGCGGTTGATTTATAGTTGAGTTGCAGCTGCTCGGAGGGGATTCCGTCCGTTCACGTAAGCGGCGTTGCTCTCGGGGCCGTAGGGGATTGCCGAGGCCGGCCCGCTAATTCCGATCTTGTGCCAAGATTGGCATCGCCGGAACGAGCCGGCGACCATGGGATTGATTCGACCATGGTATTAATTTAATGCAATCGCGCCCGTCGTAACGTCTCATGGCCATCACCCAAATCAATCAAAGCCGCGCGCGAAACACGCATTGACCGCGAAGGTGTGTCGGAGGCGGCGTTGGCGGAGAGCCTTGCGCGCCCGCGCCAGGTGCTCTGGGGTGGATCAAAGCGCGCCATCCGGGAGGGCAAGCCGCCGTTATTACGGCAGCACGAACAGACGAGTGACCATCCCGCGACAGCGACGACGCTGCCGGGCGAATCGCGGATGGCGCGTCCGACGCACAGCGCTTCTTACTCCCTCTCCCCGGGATGAGCGCGAGGACACGCCTATTGCGATCTCTGCCGCTTTGCGGGGAGAGGTAAAGGCTGTGCCGGCGTTGATGGAAATCAGCTTGGGCGATAATCAGTCCGGCCTGAAAATCGAGCGAGATTTGACCAACGATGGCAAAGGATCGAGCCGCCTCATCCGGGAAGATGGGAATCCCACGGCCGGCCCCCGACCGGCGGCTACAACCCCTGCCGTCGCACCGGCCGAAGTCCCCCGACGAGGACCCCGATGCGCCTTCGCGCGTAAGGGCGATTCTGGCGAGCCCCGGCTACCAATTGGCGGAGCAGGATCTGGCTTTCCTGGGGCGCGACGATACACGCGGTGTGCGCCTCCAGATGGAGTATCTCAAGCCGCAGACGCTGCTTCAGGAGCATGGGATTCGCGATGCCATCGTGGTCTATGGCAGCACGCGAATACCCGAGCCCGCGGCGGCCCGACGAAGCGCGGAGGCGCTACGGCAAGCCCTCGAAACTGATCCCCGCAACGCCACCCTCAATCGCAAGCTCGAGGTGGCCGAACGCGTTCTGGCAAAGAGCCGCTACTACGAGATCGCGCGCGAGTTTGGTCGGCTGGTCGGCAGCAGCAATGACGATAAGTCGCAATCGAAGCTTGTGATCATGACGGGCGGCGGTCCGGGGATCATGGAAGCGGCCAACCGCGGCGCCTTCGAAGTCGGCGCAAATTCCATCGGCCTGAACATCGACCTGCCGCACGAGCAATATCCCAATCCCTACATTACGCCAGACCTGTGTTTTCGATTTCACTACTTCGCGCTGCGCAAGATGCATCTGCTGCTGCGCGCGAAGGCGCTGGTCGCTTTCCCGGGCGGCTTTGGCACGATGGACGAGCTGTTCGAGGTCTTGACCCTGGTTCAGACCCGCAAGATCAAGCCGGTGCCGATTGTGCTGGTCGGAGAAGACTACTGGCGTCGCGTCTTCGATGTCGGGTTCCTGGTCGACGAAGGCGTCATCGACCCGGAGGATCGCGAGCTGTTCTGGTTCGCCGAAAGCGCGAAGGAGATCTGGGACAGCATCCTGCATTGGTACGACGCATGCGGCGCCCCGCTGGGCCGCAACCCCTGATCGCCTCCGTCGTTACGTTCCGCTGCCGGCTTTTTTTAAGGAGAGACACCTTGCGATTGTCGTTTCATGGGGCTGATCGCGACGTGACCGGCTCGTGCCACCTCGTCGAATGCGCCGGCCGGCGGATGCTGATCGATTGCGGGCTCTATCAGGGCAGCCGCGAGCTGGCCGAGCAAAATGCTGGCGACTTCGGCTTCGATCCCGCGGGCATCGATTTCGTACTGCTGACGCACGCCCACCTCGATCATTGCGGGCGGGTACCACTGTTGACCGGGCGCGGGTTTCGCGGAGAAATCATCGCGACCACGGCCAGTCGCGAACTTGCCCGGCTGGTCATGCTCGATGCCGCACACCAGCAGGAGGAAGGGCGTTCAAATTCGTATCGGCACCGCGCGGATGACAAGCAGGCGGAGCCGTTGTTCACGGTGTCCGATGCGCTCAAGAGCCTCGAGTCGTTCGGGCGCAACGCTGCGTATGGACAACCGATCGATCTCGCCCGGGGCGTCCGCGCCACTTTTGTCGATGCCGGACATATTCTCGGCTCGGCCAGCATTCTTCTCGAACTGACGGAAGCCGGCCGCAGCTTGAGGCTGCTGTTTTCCGGTGACCTCGGCAATGAGGGACATCCCTTGCTGGTCACGCCGGCGCCGCCGCCGCATGCGGATGTGGTCGTGATCGAGACCACATATGGCGATCGGCTTCACAAGCCGATGGCCGCGTCGGTCGAGGAATTCTACCAGGCGATTTCCGACACGCTCGGCCGCGGCGGCAACGTCATCATTCCGACCTTCGCCCTGGAGCGGGCGCAGGAACTCCTCTGGATGCTCAACCAGGGGATCGAAAAAAGCAGATTGCTGCGGTCAATGCAGGTCTTTCTTGATTCGCCCATGGCGATTTCGGCGACCGAGATCTTTGCACGTCACCCCGCAAGCCTGCGGCCCGAAGCCGCCCGGCTGTTCCGGGAGGGCCGCGACCCGCTCACCCTGCCCGGCCTGCACTTCACCCGGGAAAAAGCCGAATCGGTGGCCCTCAACAATATCCGCAGTGGAGCGGTGATCATGGCCGGGGCGGGGATGGCCACCGGAGGACGCGTGCGCCACCACCTCAAACACAACATTTCGCGCAAGGAATGCGGCGTGATTTTTGTCGGCTTCGCGGCCAAGGGCACGTTGGCGCGGCAGATCATCGATGGCGAAAACCCGGTGCACATTCTCGGCGACGAGATTCCGGTCAGAGCCGCGATCCACACCATCAACGGGTTCTCGGCCCATGCCGATCAGGCCGAACTATTGACCTGGCACGGGCATACCGGCGCGAGGCGCACATTCCTCACCCACGGTGAAGAAGCTGTCATGCAGAAGTTCGCGTCGCAACTTTCCAACACGCGGGTCGAAATGCCCGAGCTTGATCAGATCTTCGAGCTGTAGCGGCTTGACCGGAAGGCGCACACTTTGGCCTCCGGGCTCGGCTCATTTTCCATTTCTTCGATTTGCTCTCACTCGACGTGTACTGTCGCGGTTGCGCAGCCCATCGATGAAAACGTCGAGAAGGCGCAGGACGCTCGCCTGCCAGCCGGGCTGATCGTGCATGTGGCACATGCCCACCAGGGCCCGCAGGAGATCTTCCGGGCCGATGTCGTCGCGGATTTCTCCTGCCGCGACAGCCCGGTCCAGCAGCCCGCCGACCGCCCGCGTCAAGCGATGGAACGAAGATGAGAAGAGTTCCGAGTTTTTGTAGGCTGCAAGAGCGAGCGCTGCCAACATGCCCTTTTTGGTGGCAACGAATCTTACATTCGAACGCATCCATTGGCGCAGTGCCTCGACGGGCTGCGCTTCTTCTTTCAGCTGCTCGGCCAAATCGGCAAGGTGTTGCACCTCGCGGCGGTAAACGGCCTCGAACAAGGCTTCGCGCGTCGGG
>Ga0066903_100005996_pt1 | contig 10675 bp, 8 predicted proteins | sample PanSoiMetaGPlot1_FD_67491 | JGI IMG/M metagenome (GOLD analysis project Ga0066903, IMG submission 67491) | Tropical forest soil microbial communities from Panama analyzed to predict greenhouse gas emissions - Panama Soil - Plot 1 (version 2) | ecosystem: Environmental > Terrestrial > Soil >...
ATCGATCAGAATCCGCAGCTCTCGGGACAGCTGACGCTCTGGAACCAGCAGGGCTCACGCGTGGTGCGCGGAAGCCTGCTCGTGATCCCGATGGGGCGTGGACTGCTCTACGCGGAGCCGATCTATCTGCAGTCGGAACGCAGTCCGATGCCCGAGCTTCGCATTGTGGTGCTTGCGCTTCAGGACCGGCTCGCGTACGGACCGACCTTCGAAGCGGCGCTGGCGGGCCTGTTTGGACAAGCCGCGCCGGCGCCGGCGGAATCACCACGTCAAGCCGCCGCCCAGCCTGCGCAAGGCGTTCAAGGCTCGTCAACCACGGCAGCCGATGTCACCGTGTTGATCGACGAGGCGGCACGCGCGCTCGCCGATTACCAGCGCCTGACGGCAGAAGGCAAGCTCGGCGAAGCGGGACAGCGGCTCGACACGCTCAAGCAGACGCTGGATCGGCTGCAACGCGCTCAGCGAAAGTGATCACGTAGCCGTCCGGATCGGCAATCGCGAACTCCTTCACGCCGTACCACTGCGTGACCAGCGGCATTACGATCGGCACCATCGCCTTCAAACGCTCGTGCAGCGGCTCGATGCCGCCCGATCCTTGGAGCTCGACGAACATCGTGCCCGTCAGTCCGATCGCCTTGCCAGCAAACGCCGGATACTCCTTCGTCGCCGTGTTCTTCTCGTTGAAGAAGATCTCGACCGGACCGCTGACGGCCGAGCCGAAGACGAACGGCCGCTGCTCAGGCACGGTGAACCCTCGCGTGAATCCAAGCACGTCTTCGTAGAATTGAAGACTGCGCTCGACGTCGTCGACGAGAAGATTCGGTGTCAGCTTGCTGAACTGAACTGTGAGGGTCATTGCGCACACCTTTCATGTGTGCTCGCTTACTCCTACATCCGCAGGCCGGCGAGAGCGGCGCGCAGGTAGGGACCCTTGTGTAGAGCCAGGTGGGACCCGCTAGGTACGGCGCCGAAGATAACATAGATAGAATTCCAATCGAAAGGACCTTCTGGATGCGCACTCTGTCGTTTGCCGCACTTGTACTCTTCGCCGCGCCGGTTTTCGCGCAGACGCCGCCGAGGACATCCGTCTCGGTGGCTCCACCCGATGTCAAAGCGCCGCCGCTCGACGCGACGAAAAGCCCGTCTGGTCTCGCGTCGAAAGTGATCGCCGCCGGCAATGGCAGGACGCATCCAGGCCCGACCGATATCGTCTCGGTGCAGTTCACGGAATGGAAAGCCGACGGCTCGATGGTCGACAGCACTCAGCTTCGCAATGGCGGCAAGGCGGCACAGTTCCGGCTCAACCGCGCCATACCAGGAATGGCCGAGGGAATCGCCTTGATGGTGCAGGGCGAGAAGCGCCGTCTCTGGGTCCCAGAATCACTCGCGTTCAAGGGACAACGCGAGCCGAGGGGAATGCTCGTGTTCGATGTCGAGCTCATTTCGATCCTGAACCTCGACGCGCCCGCCGACGTGAAAGCACCGCCGGCCGACGCGAAGCGCACGGCGAGCGGACTTGCGTACAAAGTGCTCAGCGCGGGCACGGGCGCGCGGCATCCAGGACCGAGAAGCACCGTCACGGTGCACTACACCGGCTGGCAGACCGACGGAAAGCGATTCGACAGCTCGGTGGAGAGAGGTCAGCCGGTGTCATTTGCACTCGACGAAGTGATCAAAGGGTGGACCGAAGGTGTACAGCTGATGGTTGAAGGCGAAAAGACGCGCTTCTGGATTCCAGATACGCTCGCGTACAAAGATCAGCCGCAGCGGCCGCAGGGCATGCTGGTGTTCGACATCGAGCTGATCTCTATCAAGTGAGCATGAAAAATCGGCGCGCAAACGGCACGTTTGACATGCGCGTCGTGTAGATCTTTCGGCTCGACGAACGCTTTCTGTCCCGCCTTGCGTGGCGCCTCGTCTTTCGGCGCCACGCATTCCGAGCAACTTCGCAGTCCAGTTCTAAGTGGTATCCCGGTTGCTCGCCTTTTCTTGTCCACGTAATACCGCAACCCGGTCGATAAGCTAACGCGCGAATCAGCGTGGTGATCCACAAAACAATTTGACGTCGCGAAAACGTCGAGGGCACAGCCCGACAAGGGACACCGCGAGAATGCGTCACGTCCGGTCGCGTGGGCGTGGACGGCGGGGACACAACATTCAGATGGAGGAAACCGATGGCGTACACTGGAATCAGCGCCAATCCATTCTTAGTGCCTCAATCGATCTGGCAGTCGCCCATTCAAGGGGCGTCCGCGTTCAATCCGTACGCGGTGCAGCAGCCACTACAGCAGACACAGCAGCTCTTGCAGGTTGTCGCGCAACAGCTGCAACAGCTGCAGCAACTCGAATACGTGCAGCAGCATCAGCTTCAGCAACTACAACAGGTCGTCCAGTCCATTCCGGCGCAGCTCGTGCAATTGCATCTCGCTCAGCAGACGCAGCAGCAGCCGTTCACTCCGGCCGGCATTCCGATGTCGCCGCTCTGGAGCGCCTCTCAAGTCGGATCGCAACCGAACTACGTTATGTAACGCGCTCGGGAACCTGCGACCCGTCGCGGGTCGCAGGTTCAAAGCGCAAGCTCACCGACGCGCAATCATTCGAGAGGAGTACGCAGATGGCTGAACTGCTTTTCGGATCCGGCCCTCAACTCTGGCCGCCAATCTCATCGTCGCCGGTGTTGAACTTCGGACAACTTCCGCCGTTTGGCGCGAGCCGTAACGCGATGGTGATGCAGGCCGCGACGCCTGAGCCGGGTCAGCCGGTGAACATAAGCTGGCCCGCGCCTCCGGTAGGCGCGGCCCTGCCGAACGCCGCCACGGCAATCACACCGCAAGCGCTGCTGACCACGGTGGCGATGCGCCGCGGACAGCTGACCGGACCCGCCAACGACCAGGACATCGAAGACTTCGTCTACGACGCGCTCGAACTGTTGCCGGGGTCGAATGACGTCGAGGTGCGGTGCGAGAACGGACGCGTGACGTTGACAGGAAGCGCGCCTCACAAACGTCTGAAGCGCGACGCAGGTGAAGTCGCGTGGGCGATTCCGATCGTGAACGACGTGCAGAACAACATCACGATCGCGACGCGGCGGCGATCGCGTGCGCAGGGGCGGGACATCGAGGGGACGTCACCGCCCGGACGCAAACCGGCGTAGAGCCTCGAATCGTGCGTAGTGCAGGCCTTCAGGCTTGCAGCACGGCAGACCTAAAGGTCTGCACTACGTACATCTCGAAACGACCCTAGTGTCCGGCGATCTGTCGGATCGCGCGCTGGAAGCGATCCGACAGATCGCGTCTCACTTCGTCCGGCACGGGACCGACGCGCGACCAACTCGCCTGCGCCTGCCGGACGTCCTCCTGGGCGGCGCGGCGGCGGCTCTCGGCGTCGACTTTCCCGCCGATGGTGTTGGCGGCGAGTGCTTCCTTGAGCATGTTGGCCAGCTTCTCGGTCGGCGACAGATCCGGTTTGTCACCCGGGCCCTTCAGCGACGCAGCCAGTTCTTCCATCCGCTTGACGATCGATTCCATGCGCTTGCGGTTGGCTTCGGGATCGAGATCCGTGCCGGCAAACGCCGTCGGCCAGCGCTGAATGATGTGGCGGCACGCGTCGGCGTAGCGGCGATCCAGCGCCGCCGCCTGTTCGCGATCGACGCCGCGTGCGGCGAGCTCCTGCTGCCAGCGATTGCGCAGGCCGCGAACCGTCGCGGCAAGATCGGCTGGCGGTTCCTGCGCGTCGGCTGATGTGGCGTCACCGTCGGCAGGCGGGGACGTCATGCGCTCGAGTTCGCCGACGATCGCCTCGCGTGCGGCCACACGTTCGGCCTTCGCGATGTCGTGACGCGAGGCGAAGCGCGCGAAGAACTTGTCGCACGCGGCGCGGAAGCGCTGCCAGATCGGCTCCGACCGGCTCTTCTTGACCGCGCCGATCGTCTTCCACTCCGCCTGCAGCCGACGAAGTTCCGCCGCGGCCGCGTCCCAGTCGGTCGAGTCGGCGAGCGCTTCGGCTTTTACGCAGAGCGCTTCCTTCTTCGCGAAGTTCTCGGCCCACATCACTTTGCGCTTGGCGAGATCCTCGTGACGACGGGTGAAGAACTTGTCGCACGCGGCGCGGAAGCGTTCCCAAATCGCCTTCTCCTGGCCGCGCGTCACGGGACCGACGGCCTTCCACTGTGCCTGCAGCGACTTGATCTCCTCCGCCGTCTGAACCCAGTTGCTCGAACCGGCGAGCGCTTCGGCCCGCTCGCAGAGCTGCGTCTTCTTGACGAGGTTTTCGGCGCGTGCTTCCGCCTGGCTCGCGAAATACGCTTCGCATCGGGCCCACAGCTCGTCGTGGGCCGTCTTGAAGCGCCGCCACAAGGCCTCGCCCTGCGGACGCGGCACGTCGGCGGCCTGGCGCCACTGCTGCTGCAGCTCGTGAATGCGCCGCGCGATGGCGTCGGCGTCCGGTTCGTCGCGCAGCGCTTCCATCTTTTCGCAGAGCTGTTCCTGAATGCCGACGTTCGCCCATCGCTGCCATTCGGCCACTTCGCGCAGATCGCGGACGCGAGGCGCCAGCGCTTCCTGCGCCGCCTTCAACTTCGTGCTGACGTGCTCGAAGTCCTGGCGAGAGGGCAGCGGCGGAATGTCCGTGAGCGCCGTGCGGATGTCGCGCAGCGCCCGGTCGGCGGCCCGCAACGACAAATCCTCTTTCTGCATCAGCGCATCGACGCGGCCGATCAACTGGTTCATGCGGTTGAGCGCGTCGCGGCGCCGGCGCGCTTCCGCTTCTTCGTTGACGCGGCGGCGCTCGGCTTCACGGGAGGTGGCGTCCTGCGCCGCCTGCGCGGCTGCTTCGCGCTGCTGACGTTCGGCTTCGTCGAGGGCGTGCTGCCCAGCCGCAGCCTCGGCGTCGGCGGCTTCGCGCTCCTTGATCTCCTGCGCCGCTTCCGCTTCGGCCGCGACACGAAGTTCCGCTTCGGCCTGCTCCGCGGCCTCGCGCGCGGCCCGCTCGGCCGCTGCCCTAGCCGCGTTGGCTTCGTCCTCAGCGTCCTGGGCCGCTCGCGCATCCTCGGCGGCCTCACGCGCAGCCGCATCTTCGCGTTCACGCAGAATCTGACGCGCGCGCTTCGACGCCGACTTGTTCTTCGCCCGCTCGGCAACCTGTTCGAGATCGTCGTGGTCGCTCAGCCGATCGACCGCGGCAATCGCCGTTTCCTTGAAATCGCAGTGCATGGCGATCCCGAGAAAATCTTCATGGCTCGACAACCGCTCGAGCGCGGCTTGGCGGATCGGTTCGAGCTCGGCCTGCCTGGCGATCGACGCCATCGTCTGGCCCACGTTGATCCCCGCCGTCTGTTCGAGCCGATCGAACGAGCGGCGCGACACCGACTCGCGCAGCGACGTCTTCGCGATCTGCGTGAGCGTCCGTGTGTCGCTCAACGCGTCGACCGCCGCAATGCTGCCCGCTTCGTCCACGCCCTCGAACGCATCGAGGGCGATGTCGCGCAACATCATCAGCGCTGCGTCGCGCACCGAGGCGTCGGCGTCGTCGCGCGCGATGGCAGCGAGCGCCGGCGGATCCAGGAGCTTGCCGACCGCCGCTTTCCTGACGCGGGGGTCGACGTCGTCACGCGCGGCCGCCACGATCTGATCGCGCTCCGAGAGCGGAAGCTCGGCCAGGTACGCGAGCCGGACGGCTGGATCCGGATTGTTCTGAGGTTGCGTGCGGAAGCGATCGAGCAATGTCATGAGATGTCGAGTTCTTTCAGTCGTGCAGCGACGTCAGCGCCATGCGACGTCACACGCACGTGTTTATCGATGTCGACGATGCGGCCGTCGGCGGCGATGTAGAACGTCCAGCGCGACGCGAAGCCGCTCGCGCCGAGAACGCCATAGGCGCGCGCGACGGTTCGCTCCGGATCGCTCAGAATCGGAAACGTGAGACCGAGTGCTTCGGCGAACTCCGCGTTCACCTGCGGCGTGTCGACGCTTGCACCAAAATACTGCACGTTCGAGCTGGGCGCCGCGGAGTTGTACGCGGCGAGCGACCGGCACTCGGCTGTGCATCCGCCAGTGAACGCTTTTGGAAACCACGCGATGACGACAGGCTTTCGACCAACAAAATCCGCGAGGCGGTACGTCACACCATCAGACGCTTGCAGTTCGAAGAGCGGTGCAGGTTCGCCCGGACCAAGCGTCACCGTGCTCGCTAAAGCGCGTCCGAAGGCGACATTTGTCACCCCAGTCGCGACCGCGCGCGCCGTCTCAGCGAGTATTCGCAGTTTCATTACGCCTCGCACGGCATCAGCGTCAGCCGCCGTCATTCTAACGACGTGCCGTCCGACTCGACTATGTCCAGCTTGAAACATTTGGTAGTTGAGTTCAATGCTCCAATTTTGCGGATCAGCCGGCGCGCAAAAGTGGAAGCCGTTTTCTTACGCTCCACGTTAGCGGTTACGCTTTCCGTGCAGCAGTGCAGCCCCACACTCGCGCTTTTTCTACCCTCGCCGACGATTTGCTCTCCGCGCTCGCAAAACCGTTGCCTGGACGCGACGCGCATGCGGTGATGTCGCCACAGCCGCGGCGCGCGTGGCCTCGCGGTGTGTCACCCGATGATGTTCGACACGCAGCAGGGCTCGTACTGGTCTTTCCCGATGCACGCGATCGCGCGCAACTTGTGCTCACCGTTCGCGCCAGTACGCTCGGGCGCCACGGCGGTCAGGTGTCGCTGCCGGGCGGTGTCGTCGAGCCCGGAGAGTCGTACCCACATGCAGCGCTGCGTGAAGCGCACGAAGAGATCGCGCTCGACACGAGCCTCGTTCGCATCGCCGGCGCGCTCACGCCCATCGACATTCCCGTCAGCGGCTTCCGCTTGCATCCGATCGTCGGCATCGCCGACCAGCGTCCAGTACTGTCACCGGCCGACGGAGAGGTCGAGCGCATTCTCGAGGTACCAATCGACACGCTGACCGCGCCCGGCTGCGTGATGGACACGACGCGCGAGCGTGACGGCCGGCGGGTCGTGGTGCCCGCGTTTTGTGTAGCTGGTGAAGAAATCTGGGGAGCGACGGCGATGGTGCTCGCGGAATTTCTGTCGCTGGTCGGATGGACGGGGCGGGGAACGCTGTAACGATGCGTCTTACTCGCGATCGTGCGACGACAGCGAAAATGTGAGGAAAAAGCTTCGTTGCAAAAGGTTCGGCAATCAGCCAATAATGCAGGTTTCGCGAACCGTTCTTACAAAATCCAGCGGTTCAACCTACAGATTCAACGACAGGTAAAGGGGGCGAAGGTTTATGGGTTCTGCTGTCCTTGGTGAAGCGATCAGCGCGATCCGCGCGTGGTCCACGTCCGACGTGAAAGGCGCGACACCGGGCTCCGCTGAAAGCTTCGGGAGTCTGGTGTTCAACGACACGGTGCAGCAGGCCCGCTTGCCCAAGCCCGTTTATCAGGCCCTGCGCCGCACGATCACGCACGGCGATCCACTGGATCTCTCCGTCGCCGACGCGGTCGCGAAAGCGATGAAGGAGTGGGCGATCGAGCATGGCGCGACGCACTACACGCACTGGTTCCAGCCACTGACCGGGATCACGGCAGAGAAGCACGATTCATTTCTGTCGCCGTCCAGCGACGGCAAGGCCGTCGCGGAATTCAGCGGCAAGGAGCTGATCAAAGGCGAGCCCGATGCCTCGAGCTTCCCGTCAGGCGGCATGCGATCAACGTTCGAAGCGCGCGGCTACACTGCGTGGGATCCGACGAGCTCGCCCTGGCTGCTCTACAGCGGCGGCGCTGTCACGCTGGTCATTCCGACCGCCTTCGTGAGCTGGACCGGCGAAACGCTCGACAAGAAAACGCCGCTGCTCCGCTCGATGGAAGCGCTCTCGAAGCAGGCGGTGCGCGTATTGAAGCTGTTCGGCTCGACCGCCGAGCGTGTCGTCACCACGTGCGGTCCCGAACAGGAATACTTCCTGATCGATCGCTATTTCTACCTGTCGCGTCCCGATCTCATCAATGCCGGCCGTACGTTGTTCGGCGCCAAGCCCCCGAAGGGTCAGGAACTCGAGGATCAGTACTTCGGTTCGATTCCCGATCGCGTGATGGCGTTCATGAACGAATCGGAAGCCGAGCTGTATAAGGTCGGCGTGCCGGTGAAGACGCGCCACAACGAAGTGGCGCCGAGTCAGTACGAGATCGCGCCGGTATTCGAGAACGCGAACGTCGCGACCGATCACCAGATGATCATCATGGAGACGCTGCGCCGCGTCGCGCCAAAGTACGGCTTGTCGTGCCTCCTTCACGAGAAGCCGTTTGCCGGCGTCAACGGATCGGGCAAGCACCTCAACTGGTCGATGAGCGACGACGAAGGTCACAACCTGCTGTCACCGGGCGCCAACACGCACGACAACCTGCAGTTCCTTGTGTTCTGCTCGGCGGTCCTGCGCGCGGTCAACAAGTGGCAGGGCCTGCTCCGCGCCAGCATCGCCAGCGCCGGCAACGATCACCGTCTCGGCGCGAACGAAGCGCCGCCGGCCATTCTCTCGGTCTTCCTCGGCGACATGCTGACCGACATCTTCGAGCAGATCGAGAAGGGCGGGGCCAAGTCGACCAAGAGCGGCGGCGTGATGGACACCGGCGTCGGCGTGTTGCCAAAGCTGCCGCGCGACGCGGGCGACCGCAACCGCACGAGCCCCTTTGCATTCACCGGCAACAAGTTCGAGTTCCGCGCCGTCTCGTCGGGCCAGAGCATCGCGTATCCGAATATCGCGCTGAATATGGCGGTCACGGAGTCGCTCGACTACATGGCGACCGAGCTCGAGAAGGCAACGAAAGGCGGGAAGAAGCTCGAAGCCGCGGTCAGCGAGCTGCTGCCGAAGGTCATCAAGGAGAACAAGCGCATCATCTTCAACGGCAACAACTACTCGGCGGAATGGGAAAAGGAAGCCGGCAAGCGCGGGCTCTTGAACCTGAAGAACACGGTTGACGCGCTGCCGCAGCTCGTGTCGAAAGACGTCGTCGGCATGTTCGAGAAGTACAAGGTGCTGAACGAGCGCGAGCTTCATGCCCGCTACGAGATCATGCTCGAGCAGTACAACAAAGTGGTGAACATCGAAGGCCAGCTGATGGTGCTGATGGCGAACCGGTACATCCTGCCGGCCGCTCTCGAGTATCAGCGGCAGGTCGGCGCGAGCGTCGCGGCCGTCAAGGCCGCCGGCGCGAAGTCGGTCGAAGGCAAGAAGACGCTCGACAAGGTCACCAAGCTCGTCGACAAGTTCAAGGCCCAGGCCGACAAGCTCGAGAAGTCACTCGAGCACGAGTCGCCGTCGGCTGAAAAACATGCCAAGCACTTCCGCGACGGCGTCATCCCGAACATGACGGCGCTGCGGACGCTCGGCGACGAGCTCGAGAACATCATGCCGCATGAGCTCTGGCCGCTTGCGACGTATCGGGAGATGTTGTTCATCAAGTAGGGGCTGGGGACTAGAGGCTAGGGCTAGGCTCGCAGGCGCCGCGGAGAAAATCCGCGGCGCCTTTTTTGTTTCTCCCATCCTGCCCTTCCTGCCCTTCCCCGGTCCCGCCCTACCTGCCCCACCTGCCCCACCAGCCCTTCTTGGTACAATCACCGCGCCTTGGCCAAGCGAAAGAAGCCTTCGGATCAATCCCTCTTCGACGACATCGACTCCACTGCAGCAGCATCAGCCGGCGCGAGCGGCGGCAACGGCGCCGGCGGCACGAGCGCCGTCCCACTGCACGAAGCGGCGCAATCGCGCTATCTGAACTACGCGCTGTCGGTCATCACGGCGCGCGCGCTGCCGGACGTCCGCGACGGACTCAAGCCCGTGCAGCGCCGAATCCTGTACACGATGTGGCAGCAGAACCTCACCGCCGACGCGAAGCACCGCAAGTGCGCGAAGGTCGTCGGCGACGTGATGGGCAGCTACCATCCGCACGGCGACGCCGCGCTCTACGAGACGCTCGTCCGGATGGCGCAGCCGTTCTCGCTGCGCTACACGCTCGTCGACGGCTCCGGAAACTTCGGATCGCTCGACGGCGACAGCGCCGCCGCCATGCGGTACACGGAGTGCCGCCTCGCACGCATCAGCGACGAGATGCTGACCGAGATCGAACAGGACACGGTGCCGTTCCGCCCGAACTACGACGGCACCAAGACCGAGCCCGTCGTGCTGCCCGCACGGATTCCCAGCCTGCTCGTCAACGGCACGACCGGCATCGCCGTCGGTATGGCGACGAACATTCCGCCTCACAACCTCGGCGAAGTGTGCACGGCGCTCGTGAAGCTGCTCGACAACGAAGACATCGGAAACGCGCAGCTGTCCCGGTACATCAAAGGGCCGGACTTTCCGACGGGCGGCCAGATCCTGAACTCGCCAGAGGAGCTCAAGGCGATCTATCGAACGGGCAGCGGCAGCATCCGGCTGCGCGGGACGTGGGATATCGGACCGGAGACGCGTTCAACGAAGACGATCTACATCGACAGCGTGCCCTACACTGTCAACAAGGCGCAGCTCGTCGAGCGCATCGCCGACGTCGTCCTCAGCCGGAAGCTCCCGCAGCTGCTCGACGTCAAGGATCTGTCGACCGAAGACGTGCGCATCGCGCTCGAGATGAAGAAGGACGCCGACGAGAAGATGATCATGGCGTACCTCTTCAAGCACACGCCGCTGCAGATCAACTTCGCC
>Ga0066903_100005998_pt1 | contig 10673 bp, 7 predicted proteins | sample PanSoiMetaGPlot1_FD_67491 | JGI IMG/M metagenome (GOLD analysis project Ga0066903, IMG submission 67491) | Tropical forest soil microbial communities from Panama analyzed to predict greenhouse gas emissions - Panama Soil - Plot 1 (version 2) | ecosystem: Environmental > Terrestrial > Soil >...
CCAGTTGAGGACGACCTGGATTTGCGGAGCGGCTGTTTCGATCCGGCCCTGTCTCAAATGGCCGATGAATCGTTCGCCGTCAGGTGTGATGCGACCGAGAGGCACCAGCAATTCTTAAGATTAGACTCAGCTTGAACGCGACCTTTGCGCCGGAAACTGCGCACGCTACGCTGCAAATGTGGTACTTGGCGCAAGCGCGGAAGAACTAACTCGAACAAAACACTCGAAGGCCGGCGTGAACGAATCGGCAGGTTGAATTAGCAAACCGCCGCGAGGGGACCCTATTCTCCCTCATCCGTTGCCTGGCTCAATTCAAGCTTCTCCTGCAGCTGCTTCTTATATCTCCTGCTCAAGTGCACTCTCGCATCGCCTTCGAGCACTGCCTCATATTCGCCATTCCTATTGAGTTCCAGCCCGCGAACTCGCCCCAGCCTCACGATTGCGGAGCGATGCGTCCGGCAGAAGATTGCCGGGTCAAGCTCCTGCTCCAATTCATTCAAGCTGCGGCGGAGCAGATACGATTTGCCACCGACGTGCAGGCAGGAGTAATAATCAGCCGCGTCGATCCAATCTATCTCACCGATCTTCACGAATTGGACTTTCCCCGCGCTCTTGATGACAAAATGGTCGAGCCGTCTCGGCGAGTCCGCACGATGCGCAACCCGCCCCTTCGCCCGGCACAGCGCCTTGTCAAATCGGGAGTTATCGAAAGGCTTCAGCAAATAATCGAGCGCACCGGCTTCAAAGGCACGCAGCGCGTATTGATCGTATGCGGTCACGAAGACCACAGCCGGCGCCAGCTCGTTGCCCAGCATCTCGAGCACGTCAAAGCCGTCGCATTCGGGCATCTGCACGTCCAGAAATACCAGGTCAGGTTTGCTGCGGCGTATCTCTGCGAGCGCCTGTTCGCCCGAGCCGCACTCGCCGATGATCTCCACTTCGGCATCGCGGCGCAGCAACACTGAAATATTGCTGCGCGCTAGCGGCTCGTCATCCACGATCAGCACGCGCAGCCTGCCTCGCGCCTTCGGCGTCATCTCGCGCGCAGCTTCCATCTGCGGCATACCCGATCACGCCTCCCTGAACGGTAGTGAGACCGAAACTTCCACGCCGCACGGCTCTTGATTGCGCATCTTCAGTTCAAATCTCGAGCCATAGAGTGTTTCGAGTCGCGTGCGCATGTTCACCAGCCCGATTCCCGCGCGCGTGTGCTCCCAATCGGCAGGCAGCGCTGGGCCATCGTTGTAAACGCTTAGGCGCAGCACGCCATTCTCGCGCTCTGCCGAGATCCGTATCGCCCCGCCCTGCGCCCGTTTGCCGATGCCGTGCTTCACCGCGTTCTCCACAATGGGTTGCAGCAGCAGGCTGGGGACCTGCGCCCACGCCAGCTCCTTAGGGACCTCAACGCTCACCTGCAGGCGCTCGGCAAAACGCGCCTTCTGGATCTCGACATACTTTTCCAGGAACTGCATCTCCTCGCCCAGCGGGACTTGCTGCGCATCCGATTGTTCCAGCGTGCGCCGCAGCAAGTCGCTCAGTCCGGCGATCATGCTCACGGCGTCGTCGTTACGATTCTCTCGCACCAGCCCGGCAATGGCGTTCAACGCGTTGAAAAGAAAGTGCGGCTCGATCTGTCTCCGGAGCGCTTCGAGCTGCGCCTTCGAGAGTTGCTCGTTGAGCCGCGCCGTTTCGGTCTGCTGCTGTGCCAGCCGCGCATGCGAATCAAGCACCGTGCTGATGGTGAGCACAAAGGTATAAAGCAACAGCGCCTCCAGAACGTTGCTCTCCACTTTCATCCGAAAAACCCGCCCGAACGGCCCCGCCTCGGAATCCGGCAGCATGGGATTCAACCTAACATCCAGCAGCGCCGTCCACGCCGAAGTGACTACTGTCATGCCAGCGATCAGAGCCGCGTGCCTGACCCACCCTGGTGCCGTTCGCAACCTCAGCGGCGGATACCGGCGCCCCATCCGAACGATTAAAGGAGTTGCCACCGCCCAGGGCAGCCAGGTCAACATCACGGTGAAGAACAGAGTTGTCCACTGGTGATGCATCCCCTGCTCGCGCCTGCTGGTGATTGTCCCCAGCGCATCCAACAGCGCGATTCCCAGCCAAATCAGCCCGGCTGGCACCCAGCGGCCTGGTCCCTGGCGATCCCATTCCATGCCGAATCGTATCTCATTGCCAACATCGTCCGCGCAAAATGCAGCCAGTCACCGGCTCTGTGCAGCCAACGGTCTGGCCAGGCTTGCCGGTCGGAGCATACTTTCGCTATCTGAAAACTGTTTTTGTTCCCCCTATCGTCCAAGCTGGCAATCGTAGGAAGGATGAAATGATAGGAGGAGAGAATCATGCGAGCTGCGCGATTTGGAGGGACGCTTTTGACCATCATGATGGTAGCGGCTGGTGCTGCCTGCACACCCCCGGCGACCCACCCCTCAGTCACGCAAGACATGCAAGGCATCGAACGATTGCATGAGCAAGACAGAGACGCAACGCTGTCGGATAGTGCGGACCAATTGGCCAAACTCTGGGACAAAGACGCCGTTCGATTTCACATGACCCGTCCAGCTGAAATCGGCGCGGCGATGATTTATGCGGACGACCAGCAGTGGGAGGTGAGCAGCGGAAGAGAGCGCAGTCTGTGTGGCGACTTGGAAGTTCAGGACATCCAGATCGCGGGAGACTGGGCATTCGAGTGGGGATATTTTTCGTACAAAACCGCAAAGGGCGACAAAGTGTCGATTCAGTATGGCACGGTGATGAGAGTCATGAAAAGACAGTCGGACGGTACGTGGAGGTTCGCAAGAGTCATGGGCCTGCCCGCCCAATCGGCGGCTGCTGTTGTGTTGAAGCATCCTTGTCAGTAGCGACCAGCCCTCTGACTTTCCACACCACATTCGAGCAGGTGAAATGTCTGGGTATAAGCAAGCCTGATCGACTGTTAGTAGGGCCTGGAACTTGCACGGGCAGCCGCACGAATGCGATTCGCGTGGCATCGTCGGCGCGCGACGTGGCTTCACCTATCGCTCGAGGTACCAAGCGAGTTGTTTCCACTGAAACAAATTCTCAGCGGTGAGTCGGGCATGCGACCGCACTTCCCCGAATACGAACCGCGCCACGGCACCGACGACACGCAGGATCGTGCCGGCAGCAGTGCGAGATCGATACATGGCTATGATCGAATGACCCTACGTGAGTCACCGGAAACCGCGAGTATGTCCGACGCCCGCAGGGCCGGCTGCAGGAGTCGGAATCCAGCCGCGCGGATTATTTGCGGACGACAACGGAAATACTGTTTCAGAACTTACATCCGGGACACTAGAACCGGAAGACGAATGTCGCCTGCAGCGCGCGCGCTGGCTGCTGGTTGCGGAACTGCAGGTAGTTCGCCGTGTTGAAGACCTCGTTGGCCCCGTTGTAGTTGTACTGCGTGTAGTCACCCGCGTTGGTCACATTGAAGATGTTCGCCGCGATCTCGGCCGACCGCGATCTGCCGAGGTCGAACTTCTTGCCGATCTTCAAGCCGAGCGTTCTCACGGGAGGCGCAAGCACCTGACCGTCGCCTCGAGTTGGAAAGACGAAGCGCATCTTCGTCGACAGCGGGTTGTTCTGGACAACGCCGGTTGACGACACGACCGCGGCCGGCCCGAACGTCGGATCGGCGGCGGGCAGGAGGTCGACGATGGCACCGGACCACGGACCCGCCTCGACCGTGTAGCTGGCGGCCAGCGTGACGGCGTACGGTGCCAGATAGGTGCCGCCGAAGTTGAGGCGGTACTTCTGCCACGTCGGCCCGTAGGTATGGACCGTCGACCCGGTCGTCAACGGCAGGCTGTTTTCTTCGTTGTTGCCCCGCGGCATGTACAGCAGCTTGTCGTTCGCGAATGCGGATGGCTGGATGAATTTCGCTGGATCGTGCGGGTTCCAGTCGCCGCTGATGTGCTGCCACTGCCGGTTGATCCCGGCCATGAACTGGAACCCGTGCGTCAGGTTCTTCGTCACGGTGATTTCGAGCGCGGTGTAGTTCAGCTGACTCCACGTGTTGTTGCGCTCCTGGAACACGTTCCCTCGATTGGGATCGATCGCGCCGTATCCGCCGAACGGCTGGTTCGGCCCGCTCGGATAGAAACCATTGATCTCGTAGTTCGCATACGTGTCGCTGTAGGCGCGGTGAATGCCGGCAACGTCGATTCCCAAGGCAAACGGCAGCTGCTTGCGGAACCCGAGGATGAACTCGTCGACGAACGGCTGATGCAGGTCCGGTGCGAACTGGTTCGCCGCCACCGCCGCCGTGTTGGCCAGGGTGGGAATCGTAGAGTCGATCTTCTGGTCGAGATTGACGCCGTAGTCGTCGCGAAAGCCGACTCGTGCATTGCCGCCAAACGTGGTGACAGCGTCGCGCCCCATCATCTGTTCGCCGACACGCACATAGCTGCCGCGCAGGACGTTCCGCGCGTCCTGGGTCACGAGGTACGAGAACCCGAGCCGCGGCTGAATGGTGTGAGCGTCCTCGCGCACGATGTCGAAGAGTTCGTCGACCCGCTTGACGAAGTCGAACCGGATGCCGGCCATCGCCGTCAGCCGGGCGGTCGGCTTCCAGTTGTCCTGGACGTAGAACGCGTAGTTGCGGTCGCGCGCCTGACGCGTCTTGATGTCGATGGTATCGACGTATTGCCGATGGAACGGCACCGTGCCCTTTGCGGCGTCGTTCGGGTCCACCATCGAGCGTTCCTCGAGGATGAAGCCGTTGTTGATGAAAATCTGCTCGGTGTCGTAGGTGCTGCGCGGGGCGCCGTAGAAGCCGGTCTGGAGCTCGTGCGATCCGGCGAAGCCATCTTTGAAGTAGGTCAGATCGCCGCGGATGGTCCACAGCGACGAAGGGGACAGCGCCTCGGATCCCCCTGGTCCTCCGGGGCCGTTGCCCTCTAGATTGCCGCCTTCGACCAATCGACCGGTCCCGACCATGCGCGCGCCGTTCTGGAACGCGGATGCGTGAATGATCGTGTCGGGGCCGCTGCCGTTGTAGTCGGCGAACGTGCTGGCGTCGGAGCCACCCTTGTTGTTGTACGAGACCAGGAACGTCGTCGTGATCCGCTGGCCCCACACCGACGTCAGTTTGCCGCCGTAGAGCGAGCCGCCGGTCGAGTACAGCGTGGCGTGCGTGTAGTCGTACTCGCGGTCTCCAGTCGCCTTGAGCCGATCGTGCTGGTAGAAGCCGGCGAGTTCCTGGCTGCTCGACCATTTCGTCGTCACCTTCGCGTACGGCTGCCAGCTGTCGGTCGTGTTGTTGAAGAGATCGACGTTCGGGAAGAACATCGTCAGATAGCGGACGTTGTCCGCCGTTCGGCTGATGCCGGATTCGAGGTTCGCTCGCCGCAGCGACCCGAAGAACCATCCCTTGTCCCGCTTGATGGGACCGCCGAGCCCTCCATCGAACTGGCGGACGACGGCAGTCGTGGGCGTCCCGCCCGCGCTGGCGGCGCCTGGATGGCAGCCCGCGCTCGTCGAACAATTGTCCACGTTGTTGCCATTCCAGGCCGCGGGCTGATAGGCGAACGCCGCCGACCCCTTGAATATGTTCCCGCCGCTCTTGGTGATGACGTTGATATTGAGGCCGGTTCCCATCGGCGCCGATGCGTCGACGCCGCCGGTTTTCACCTGGACGTCGTCGACCATGTCGGCGCCCATCGCCACGTATGTGATCTGCGCATCCTGATAGTTGGAGGCGATGGCACCTTCGAGTTGCACGACATGCGCGAAGTGTTCGGTGCCGTGGCCGAAGTACACCATCCGGCCGCTCCCGTCGTCGAACGGTCGCGAGTGAACACCCGGCGTGATCTCGAGGAAGTCGCTCCAGTTGCGCCGCGCCTGGATCGGCATCTCGCGCTGGAACTCACCCGAGATGTTCAGCACGTTGCTCGGCTTGCTGACCTCGAGCATCGGCGATTCACCAGCGACCGTGACCGATTCCTGCAGCGCACCGATCTTCATCACGACGTCGACCTGGAAGTTCGCCCCCGCGCGAAGCAGGATGTCCGTCCGGCGGTAGGTCGCAAAACCGGTCAACGCAGCGGACACCGTGTAAGGCCCGGGCGGAAGGTTGACGAGGCGGTACGCACCGTCGGCTTCTGTGACCGCCGTCACCGGCTGGATCAGTGCCTCGCTGGTCGCGGTGATGGTCACGCCGGGCAGCGCGCCGCCCTGCTCGTCCTTCACATATCCCCGCAAGCTCCCCTGGTTCTGCGCCATCGCTGACGACGCGAGGAACTGGATCACGAACGCGAGAGCGACATGTCTGCGGATCATCGCGACCTCCGGAAAGTGGTGAACGAGGCCTGATCGAACGATGTCGCGGCGAGACCGGGAGTAATCAGCGGACTTATACCAGCAGTACCGTCGTCTCGCAAGTCGGTTCTGATACGCATTCGCGGCGGGTTACACTCGTCGACCCTGACGCGATCGGAGTGCTGCATTCGAACACTGATCGAAGGCGGACGACAGCCGAGCGACGGCGTCCTCAATCTGGTTCGGATCGTAAGGTGCGAAGCCGAGCACCAGCCCCTCTGGCCGAGCAGCACCAAGGACGAAGCGGGAGAGCGGAACGGCTTCGACGCCCTTCATGACCGCGACGCGCGCAACGTCCTCGGCACGGAGATCGCCCTTGAGCCAGCCCACCACGGAAATCCCCGCCGTCGTCGGGGCCAGCTCGATCAGGCCAGCCACCCGGCTCTCGATGGCTCTCACCAACGCTTCAGCCCGAGCCGCGTGCAGCTCGCGCATTCGCCGAATATAGCGGCCGAAGTGACCCTCCAGGAAGTCGCACATGACCGCTCGATCGAGCACCGACGAATGCCGATCCGTCATGAAGCGTGCGGCCGCGAACGTGTCTACGAGATCGGGTGGCACGACAAGGTAGCCGAGGCGCAGCGTTGGCAGCAACACCTTGCTGAATCTGCCCGAGAAGATCACAGACTGGCCCTGATCGAACCCCTGAAGCGCGGGAACGGGCCTTCCGACATATCGGATTCGCTGTCGTAGTCGTCTTCGAAGATCCACGATCCTGATCGGCCTGCCCACTCGAGGAGCGCCAGTCGCCGAGCCACCGGCATCATCGCCCCCAACGGAAATGGCCGGGCGTGACGTGCTGGACCGTTTTCGCAACGGTTGTGCCCGGGCGCCTCCGGTCCGCGAAACGCAATGAAAGTCGGCAAGGACGACTTTTGACGCTGGCTCCTCAGTTGTCGACTTGCTGATTTCGTAGCGGCCGGTGCGCCGTCCCCATCAACCCCGGCGCTCCGCATGCCATCTAAGCAGCCATGCTCATTGTGTGGAACGACGTCCGCGTCGCCGCGCGCGCACTCCGGAAGGCCGCCAGCTTCACGAGTCTGGCTGTGCTGGTCCTCGCCGTCGGCATCGGCGCAACCAGCATCACCTTCAGTTTGATCGACGCAGCGTTGCTGCGGCCGCTCCCCTACCGGGATCCGGCGCAGCTGGTCATGCTGTGGGAACGCTCGCCGGGCGACACACGGAGCCGCGTGTCGCCGCTCAACTTTCTGGACTGGTCCGAGCAATCGCATGTCTTCGAGTCGATGGCGGGCGTCGTTCCGATCAGCCGTGTACTGACGAACGCATCGAGTGCCGCGGAGCGCATCCCAGGACACATCGTCACCTCGTCATTCTTCGACGTCCTGGGCGTCCGGCCGATCGCGGGACGAACGTTCGTTCCTGACGACGCTGCACCGCGGCCGAACGTCGTCGTGGTCAGCGAGTTGTTCTGGCGGTCGCGTCTCGACAGCGATCCACGCGCCATCGGTCGCGTGGTTCGCCTTGACGGACTGCCGTTCACGGTAATCGGCATCGTGCCGGCCGACTTTCAGATTGTGTCGCCGAGCGATATCTGGACACCCTTGCCACCATCGCCGGGACAGCGGCGGCCTCGTTTCCTGTGGGTGATCGGGCGATTGAAAGCCGGACGGACGATCGCCGCCGCGCGCGCGGACATGGCGGTCGTGGCCGATCGGATCGCGCTGGCGGCACCCGATAGCAACCGCAATTGGGGCGTCGTCGTCGATCCGCTGCATCAATCGCTCGTCGGCGGCGATCTGCGCGCGACCTCGCTCGTGCTCGGCGGCGTCGTGGTGTTCGTGCTGCTGATGGCGTGTGCGAACGTCGCGAACCTGCTGCTCGCGCGTGGCGTAGGGCGCGCGCGCGACGTTGCCGTTCGCCGTGCGCTGGGGGCGAGTACACCCCAAATCCTGCGCTGGCTGCTCACCGAAAGTTTGCTGCTGTCCGCGCTCGGCGGACTGATCGGCATCGCGGCGTCGCGGATCGTGATCCGAGTTGCGCCGTCGATCATGCCGCCCGGGCTGCTTCCTGCCGGCATTCGCATGGAGTTCGACGGCCGCGTGGCGCTCGCGGCGGTGATTGTGAGCATCCTGACGGCCGTGATCGCCGCCGCGGCGCCATCGTGGCACGCGACGCGCGCTCAGCCGACCGACCTCCTCGCCGCCGGCGGCCGTGGGTCGACGCGAGCTGGATGGACGCGGCAGGCGCTCGCCGTCGCTGAAATCGCCGGCGCCGTGCTCCTCTTGTCGGCGGCCGGTCTGATGATTCGGACGTTCGTCGCACTGAGTAGCGAAGACCGCGGGTTTAGAGCCGAATCAGTGCTGACGAGCGGCGTCGAACTGCCGATCAACCGTTACAGCGCACAGCAACTGACAACGTTCTACCGCCAGGCGGAGGCAGCATTGATGGGACTGCCGGGCGTACGCTCGGTCGGGTTCGCGAGCAGCCTCCCGCTCGAGGGCCGAGGCCTCGGCCAACCATTCGAAATCGCGGGCGACGCGCCGGTCGAGCCGTCGAGCCGCCAAACCGCGCATTATCAAATGGTCAACGTTGGGTACTTCGAGACGCTCGGCATCTCCTTTCTGAAGGGGCGGCCGTTCACCGATCGCGATCTGTCCACCAGCACGCCGGTCTGCATCGTCAACGAAGCGTTCGTACGGCGAAATCTGCGCGGGCGGGAGCCGATCGGCGCCGTCGTGAAGGTTCCGAATGTCGTGGCGGGAACGGCGCCCCCCATCGTAGCGCGCGAGATCGTCGGCGTGATCAAGCAAGTCACGGTGCTGGCAGGCGAGACCGAAAAAGCGATGGAGCTGTACGTGCCGCTCGAACAGAACGCCTGGTATGCCACCGCGATCGCCATCCGCGCCGACGGCCCGCCGATGGCGCTCGCGGATCCGGTTCGCGCCGCGGTCGCGCGACTCGATCACGATTTGCCGCTCTCGCGCATGCGCACGATGGACGACGTCGCGGCGGAGTCTGTGGTGCGGCCGCGCTTTCGCGCCGGGCTGGTCGGCACCTTCGCCGGCCTGGCGCTTGGCCTCGCCGCCATCGGTGTCTTCGGCGTGCTGATGTTCTCGGTGCGCGAGCGCACGCGCGAGCTCGGCGTGCGGATGGCGCTCGGCGCGCGGACCGCCGACATCCTGGCGCTCGTCGTCGGCAGTGGCGCGCGGATGGCCGTCGTCGGTGTCGCGATCGGGTTGATGCTGTCCGCGGCATTGACGCGCTTACTCGCGACGCTCCTCTACGGTGTCACACCGCTCGACCCGGTCGTGCTCGCCGGCGCGTCGGCCATTCTCGCGATGACGGCGCTGGCGGCGTGCGTCACCCCGGCGTTCGTCGCACTTCGAACGGATCTCGCGACCACGCTGCGACAGGAATAGAAGGTCTCACGCCTGATCTCGCGCGTGCGCGTATCCGTGCAAGTCGGATCAGGGCCACTCGGTCACGGGCAGTGGGGCAATGCGCCCCGCCAGCAGCAACGTCGCCGCCAGTCCGAGAGGACCGAGCACGCCTGCGACCACGAACGTGGGCGCATACCCGACGGTGTCCACGACCAGGCCGGTACCCCAGGTGAACACGAGGCTCGCGATCGCAGCGGTTCCCCCGAGTCCGAAGACGTCCCGAGACCACCTGACTCAGGCCGTAGAGCAGGAGAAAACCGTTTTGAATCGCTGCGTATTCCGAGTTCGAGAGACCGAGGTCATTACTGATCGCGGTCTTCAACACAGAGAGCGTCTGACGATCGATGTAGTTGATAACCGTTGCCAGAAACACCAGGCCGATGATCAGCCAGCGCAGGCGCGGAATCTTCATCGCATCGCCATGCCGCCATTGATCTCGATGGTCTCCCCGGTGATGAAGCTCGCTTCGTCCCCGGCCAGGAACGCAATGACCGCTCCCACGTCGTCGGGCTCGCCGGCGCGTCCGAGAGGGATCGTCTTGACGGCCTGTTGAAACGCGTCCGGTGTGGTGAATGTGCTGTGGAAGGCGTGCTGCCAATCAGTCCCGGCGACACCGCGTTCACGCGGATGCCGTGTGGCGCCAGCTCCTTTGCGTAGGCCTTGGTGAGCGCGAGCACCGCTGCTTTCGAAGCGGCGTAAATCGACGCACCTGGTCCGCCGCCGTTGTGCGCCGCGAGCGACGAGACGTTGACGATCGTGCCGTGGTGTCGGGCGATCATGCCGGGGCGCTACCGCGCGGCAGCACAGAATCGTCGTCAGCACGTTGACGTCGAGGACTGCGCGATAGAACTCCTCGGTGACGTCGACGAGCGCGTGGCGATCCACGAGCCCGCCCGCGTTGTTGACCAGGATGTCGATCCGGCC
>Ga0066903_100005999_pt1 | contig 10673 bp, 6 predicted proteins | sample PanSoiMetaGPlot1_FD_67491 | JGI IMG/M metagenome (GOLD analysis project Ga0066903, IMG submission 67491) | Tropical forest soil microbial communities from Panama analyzed to predict greenhouse gas emissions - Panama Soil - Plot 1 (version 2) | ecosystem: Environmental > Terrestrial > Soil >...
GGCATCTATCGGTTCGAGCGGGCGGATGGCGGCAAGCCGGCCAAGTGACGCCGAGCCCGTTTCTGAATCATAGTACTGCAGCGGAATTTGCCAGAATTCTGGGCGCGCCCCCCGGAATCCTTGCGAGTTCCGGTACCATTTCGAGCATCCGGAATTGGCCCTCGACGCCTCGCCACGGCTGCCGGCTACAATCATCTCAAGAGACACCTTCCTTGGCCGCGATCACCCCTGGAGTCGACGCCATGACACGCGCACGTCTTGCTGTACTTACTTGCTTCCTCTTACTTCCTTGCTCTCTCCATGCCCAGTTCCCGAGTTCGCTCACACCTCAGCAGCGGCCGCCGGCGTCGACCAATCCGACGGCCCGGGTCCGGGGCTGGTATCGCCAGTTCTTCAATCGCGAGATGGATCGCGGCGCCTTGCGTTGGATCAACGATCTCCAAAGGGGAGTTGATCCCAACCAGGTTCTGGCGCAGATCCTAAGCAGCGACGAGTACTACCAGTTGGCCGGATCCACGCCGGAAGGATTCGTCCGCCAACTCTTCGACGACCTGCGCGGCCGCGAGCCCACGCGCGATGAGCTTCGGGACTGGACGCGGCGGCTTCAGACCCTCAAGCGCGAGCAGGTCGCCTTGGCCCTGATCCGCGAAGGGCCAGGCCCGCAGCCCCCCACGCCGCCGGCGGACGCAGACTACTTTGCCGAACTTGAAGACGCCATCCGCCGCGTCGGCGACAAGTTGGAGGACCTCTCGGACGACATCGTGGACGAGCTGGAAGGCAAGCGGGAGCGCGAACTCGTTCGCCGAACCGAGGCTGTTACGGACGAGCTTCGTGCATTTCAGCGCGTGGCCCGCCCCGGCATGCCGCGCGACCGCATGGAGCGAGCCTTCGACAAGTTCGACCGCAGCCTGGACGAATTGCTCGAGGCCGTCCGCCGAGCGGCTGGCGGCCGAGGCACCCTACGCCGGTCGGCCGACCACGTCGCCCAGGCCGATCAACGGCTGCACCTGGCCTTTTTCGCCAACCAGCAGCCGCCCGATCGGCCGAATCCATCGCTCCTGCGCGAAACGGAGGCCCTGCTCGCCCAGGGGAAACAGCTCCAAAAGACCGCCGTTTTCGTCCTCGCCGATCTTCCCGCGGGCAACGCGATCCGGCGAAATCTGAACCAATTCGTGGAGCGGGCGGAGCGCTTTCGCGGCAGCGTGAAGGATGGGGCCGACATCCAGCGGCTGCGGCGCGACTTTGCCGCCACGGTCGATCCCTGGAGTGCTGCCGTTCGCGGCATCAACGACTTGCCGCCGGCCGGCGGGTATTATCTCCTACGCGTGCAGGCCCAGCGCGTGGAACAGGTCGGCGTCTGGCTTCAGCGTCAGCTCCAGGCGAAACTGGATATCCCCTTCATCACCATGCCGACGCCGCCGGGCAAACGATGAGCGCCTAATCCGGTTTCTGCTCTGGAAATCGGTTCGAGGGAATCGCACTTATGAAACAGCCAATCAAGGCCTCGGCGCTGGCAGGGAAAGTACTTGGCGCCGCCGGCGATTCGTTCGTAATCGCCGAGTGGCGCGATCTGGGCGGATCTCCCGATCCCCTGCGCCGGATCGCTCCGCGACACGTGCACCACTCCGACGACGAGGCGTGGTACGTCCTCGAAGGGATGTTGCGTGTCCAGGTCGGCGACGAAGAAGTCGAAGCGGCTGCGGGTTCCGGCGTGTTCGTCCGCCGGGGCACTCCGCACACTTACTGGAACCCCGGTCCCGGCCCGGTCCGCTACCTGCTCGTCATGACGCCGAACATCTATCGATTGATCGAGGAGATTCACGCGCTGACGGAGCGCACGCCGACTGCCGTGGCGGCCATATTTCGCAAGTACGACTCCGGACTTCTGGAGTAAACAGCTCGAACAACTAGGGCCGTTGCAGATGCCGCTTTCTCTCGACGAAGTCCGGGCCGTCGCCGCCCACGCGGTCGCGCCGCGCCATTTCTTCGTCGGCAATGGCCTGGAGCTGGAATGGGAGCACGCACCGGCCGAGAACATCTCCTGGGAAATCTACAAGGGCCGCCTCCTCGACGCCTCGCAAACCCGCGAACGCTGCACCTTCGAGGCGTGGAACGTTTACGGTATCGACGAATTCGGCCGCTCGACCGAGCCATTGCTGTCAATCAAGCTCGACCCCGAAACCTGTCAACTCCACGTTGTCCGCGCCATCCTGTGTTACGCATGGGAAGCGTACGAGTCGGCAGAGAATGTCATCGAGAGCCGGGAGACGACGAGGTGGGTGCGTGAGTTGGTCAAGACTATTCGTCCCGTTTCCTATTACGGACGCGAATTGTCTCCGAGCGAAGAAAGGCAGTTTTTCCATCTCCACCTCGTTCGCACGCTCTTCGTCGCCGTCATCGGAACGAGTCGGCTTCCTTTGACCTCGGTGGAGTCGCCGCTTCCGTCCTTCTCCCTGGGACGGCTCGCCTACCTCTTCCAAATGGACAAGCAGGCGTCCGGGCCTCTGCGGTCTTGGCAGGACCTGGTGGCGCGAATCGAAAGCCGAGGTCCACATGCCCACGGCAAATTCTTGGAGTTCTTCCTGCGGGCCGTGCCCGTCAGGGAGGTGCGCGATGCTGCGATAGCCTGGTTTGATGGCGAGGTCAGTTCGACGCAACGATTCGCGATGCGAGCGAAATCGCAGACGACGTTCATGGCGAAGGAAGGGGCTCGCGATCTCGACGAGCGAATCGCCGATCCATCTCGAGCGGCGGCAAGAGTTTTAACGAGCGAGCTGACAGGAGTGTTCAATGGGGTGTCCCTGACTCCTTACACCGACTTCGTGACCAAGGCATTGGCTTTCGTCGAGTGCCTGCAATCTTACGGCCGACTTGCTGATACCGATACCGCCTGCCTTCTCGGGGCGATGTTGGTAAAACTTTGCCGACACCTTACGGCCTACGATCTGGTTACGTTTCACCACGAGGGAGCGAACTACCCGGATGCCCTTCTGCTGGACGCGGCGCTGAAACTCTACCTGGGCTTGATTGACCGATCGCCGGGCCAGTTTCATTCCGCACCCGGCGACGACGACGCGACCCGCGAACGCAAGCAACGGCTTCGACGAGCCCTTCGCCAAGCCTGGCTGCTCCGCCGCCAGTACGAAGGCCATCCCGTTCCGGACGAGCCGACTTCTCCCGGTGAAAATCTTCGCATCCTGCCGCCCCCTCACGTCCGCGTGCCGGAGGCGCAGATTCTCGATCCAACTCAGCGGACGAAACGGCTGTACGAGGGCGACCCGCTCGATCGCTATCTCGGCGAACGAGCGCGGCCGGTTCTAACTCAGAGCCTCGCGGACTTACAGCACGATGTCGAGCTGCGCGAGTTGGGACTGGCCACGTTTCTCGATCGGCCATTCGGCTTGGGCAAACAAGCGACGGAGCCCGACGGGACGATCCTGCTCTCGTACCAAGCCTTTAGCCGAAACATCGCTCGACAGCGGCTCGAGCTATTGGAATCCACGGGACTCGTATCGGATTCAGCGGAGTTAGAGCATCTGCGAATAAGCTTGCATTCGATGAGTGTCCCCGGCATTCCCGTCCGTGAACTCTCTCGAATGCCACGACCATCCGCGGCCTCCTTGGCCGATGCGGTGCGCGCGGCCGAGGATTTCGTGCTCGTGTGGACGACGCGGGGAACCTGGGACCATTTCCTTAGCAACTACCTGTTCGCACGCACGGCCCCGGCGAGAGACACCACCGCTCGCGGGCCCGCAAGCGCCTTGCCATTTCGGCAATTCTGGATTGAGGCGCTCAGGCCGTTCAACCTTCGCTTCTTATCTCCCTTTCAACGGACCCTTGTAGTTTGCCAAAGAGAAATCGGCACTGACCGCCCGCAGATCACGATCTACGACGCTCGACTCCGGAGGCGCATGGTACTGGACTTCGACCCGAACTTGGGCTACCGAATCGATATCTGGGGCAACGAGCACCCGGCAAGCCCATTGCACGTTCTTCAGTTGTGGGAGGACACCGAAGACGGCCAGTGTTTGCACGAATGCGACCTGTCCGCCGAGCCAATTCTGCTCGAACAACCGCGCTGGTGAGCTGTCCGTGATTCGTCCGATTCGTGGCATTCATGTGATGCCCGGCATTACGGCGCGATGCCTGGCATCGGGGGTGTGTGACAAACGCGGCGCGAATCAGGCATTTCCGTTGGGCCGCTTGGACTTATGGGTGGCACGGGTGAACTTTTTGGAGCAAGCTCGCTTTCGTCGTTCACCATCTACCCCTTGCAGCACGGCACCGGCTCTTGCAGGTTCCATAACCTCAATACGCCCGGAGCCCGACGTTTTGCTTGTCGTGTAGGGTGGGTCGAGTCTTCGAGGCCCACAGATGACGAACGGTGGGTCTCGAAGACTCGACCCACCCTACACGACGATCGACGAACGGTGCGCTCAATTCTTCTTTTCGAGCTCCTTCTTTTCCGGCTCTTTCTTCTGCAGCTCTTCGAGAGTCTTACCCGGGGTCATGTCCTTCCCTGCGAAGCCCGCAAAGTTGGTCGCATAGCGATAGGCGCGGAAGAGCGGTTGGCCGCCAGGGGGGCCGCCGCGGCCCGGGCCGGCGGCGAGGGGAGGCTGTTGCATCGTCTGGAGCTGTCTCTTTTGGTCCTCGGTGAGCAGCGTCTCCAGCCGCGAGTCGATTTCCTTTTGGATCTCTTCCAATCGTTTTCGCTGCGCCGGCGACATGTTCAACCGATCCTGCTGGGCGGCCGTCAAGATTTTGCCTGGCTGCGAAGCACCACCGGGATTGGGACTTGCTGGCGGAGGGCCTGGAGGGGCGAGGACGTCCTTGATCTGTTTCTTCTGGGCCGCCGTGAGCACTTTGTCAAACCGGCCGTCCACCGCTTTTTGGAGTGCCACCAGGTCTTGCTTCTGGTTATCATTTAGCTTGAGCCGGTTTTGTTCGCCGCTTGTCATCACCTGGCCGGGCTGCGGGGGAGGACCAAATCCGGCGCCGAACCCCACGGGAGGCCACTGGCTGGCTTGCTTCTTCTGGTCCGCCGTGAACAGCTTGTCCAGGTGGGCGTCGATATCTACCTGAATATCGTCGAGCTGCTTCCGCTGGTCAGTGGAAACTCCAAGCATCTCGCCCGCTACGAGCGGCATGATCTGCCCCGGTTTCGGCGGCGGTCCGGCCGGCGTGCTCGACCTCACCGGGTTGACGTACTTCCAAACGATCTCTTTTTCTGGCGTCACCTCGAAGACGGTGCCGTTGGCGCCGGAGCAAATCAGCGTGTTGCCATTGGCGAGCCGCTGGGCGCCGGATATGAACGAAGAGTAAAAGTCGGGCTTCTTTGGCGCCGAGTAGCTCCACGCGGGCTGGTCCGGTCCATGGGCCTTCCCGGGCGTAAGCGTGTATCGTCCCTGCGAATCGACGGGAAGAATTAGCTCGTCCACCGAGGAATAGCTTCCATCCGGCCGTTCGCCGCCGTTGTTGAAGAGCAGCAGGTGCCCGGCGCCCGGCAATCCTCTGGGGATCCAGTGAGCATTGTGTTGGTTGAAGAGCTTACGGTCGGCCTTGGTTCCGGCGCGGTAGGCTCGCGGATTGCCCCAGCGGTAGAGGAGGTCGCCGCCCCTGCCGCTACGGCCGCCCGAGTGGCCGGCCGCTTCGGTGGTCGTGGTACTGTGGTCGATGATCCAGAACTCGCTGAAGCTCCAGACGCTGACCGCGATCTGATCGAGTTCGGGATCGTAAGCCACGCCGTTGAAGTGCGTGTAGTCAGGATTGGGCCGGGGCGGCTGGCTCGGCGGCGGATTGGCCCCTGCGTTGCCGTCGGTCTTTGGCTTGTCCTTGCCAGCCTTGGCGATCACCGAAGGCAGGTCGTCCTCGCCGTAATTGATGTTCACCAGTTCGGGATGCTCGGCGACGTTGCCGTAGTTCGCCTTGGTCTTGTCGAAATCCTGAACGAGGTGGTCCCAGAGCCGCCATTCCCACACGACTTCGCCGGTCGTCTTGCCGGTCGGCTTGATCTCCACCAACGAATCGGGCAGCAAGTGCTTGTCGCCCTGCAGCTCGGGCCGGCGGCCGGCAGCGATGGCCTCCTCAGTCGTCTTGCGATCCCAGACGATCAACAGCACGTTGCCGTTGGGCAGCCGGGTCATGTCGTGGTGCGGCAGTTGCTTGGCGCTGTAGAATCGGAAGTCCCACACCAGCTCGCCTTCCCAGGTGAACTCCTGAATTCGCCCGCCGACGCCCGGACCGGGGCCGAATACACGGGTGTCGTTGCCGATTGAGCCCGGGCGAACCAGGTGGCCGTTGTCCAGGATGAATGCGGACAGGGCCGGGGTGCAGCCGGCCTCCCACGAACGGACGACCCGGCCCTGCATGTCCAGCAGGAAGCTCTTCGTAGAATCGAACGGGGACATCAGCGTGTACCCTTGAAGCGCCCGGGGATCGTTGATCGACAGCCCGAGCTTGACCGGAGCGGCTTTCGGCTCTTCCTTCTTTGGCGCCTCGTCCTTGCCCTTGGCCAGTTTCGGCTCGTCCTTTTTCGGGGCGTCGTCTTTGCCCTTGGCCGGTTTGGGATCGTCCCTACTCTTCGGCGCATCGTCCTTGCCCTTGACCGGCTTCGGTTCGTCCTTGCCCTTTGGCGGCACGGCGGCGTCCTGAGCCAGTGCGGCGGCACCCAGCACGCCGAGTGCCAGCAGGAAAGCCACGGCGCTTCCGAGGCGCACGGCAAGTCGGGTAGTTCGTCGAGTGCGCGATTTCATGTCGTCGATTCCTGTTGGGTTTGGTCGTAAACCGCGAGAGAGCGCATCATCTCATGGCGGGAGGCGGAGGGCAAAACATTCTTTGCGCAAGCGAATGCGCGACGGAGATAGCACTGCGTGGAGAGCTGCCGCTGACACTCGGATGTCATCTGGATACTAACGACCGCGCTTTCCTGCACCAGATCGCTTCAGGGCGTCACCTGGATGACGGCACGGCGATAAGAAACCAGGTTCGGGCTGCCATCGTCTTCGGCTTGCAAGATGACGTGTAAGGTCCCCGCTTGCTTGACTTGGGGCAGTCGCACTTCTGTCGTGAGGCCCTCGGCGGCGGACAAGGTTGCCCCGGCTTCGAGCGTGCCTGCTTCGGGGTAAATCCACCAGGTGACCTTGACCGCGTTCTTGTCGGGGTCGTGGGTGCCTTCCGCGGAAAGCTTGACGGTAGCCCCGCCCTTGCCGGTCAGCGAAAGGACGTTCTTGGTGCGATCGCCGTTGAGAACGACGACGGGATTGTGGTTGGCCTTTTGGAATTGATCCGCCACGCACCAGTTCATTCGGGCGGCAAAGTCGTGCTGGAATTGGCGACGCCAACGCCAGATGGTAGCGAAGTCCGAAGTCTCGGTCTTGCCGTCCGCGATCTGAACCGAGTCCCGAGTCCCGCGGTTGTTGTTCGTCCAGATGAGTCGCGTCTCTCCTTCCGGCCGATCGAGCGCGTACCGGCCTCCCCAGCCGCCGTAGCTCGGACTGACGGCCCAGCCCAAGCCGTTGTCGATCAGCCCGAGGAACGAAGGCGTATCACCCTCCATGATGAACTTGAGCTTGGGGTAAAGTGCGCCGAGCGGGCCGTGATTCTTGATGATGTTCGCTTCGAGCCACGGATTATCCACCAGGTCGAAGTGGACCATCGGCCCGTTCTTGTAATACCGATCGCCAGAGATGCCGGTCCAGGTGGCGCGAGAGTATCCTTTGTTGCCCTGCGTGCTGCTCGGCGACACGATGTAAAACAAATCGGGAAACTCCTTGCGCAGCCAGGGGCCCGCGTCGTCCTGGTCCGAGATCGTGTAGACGCGGAGCTTGGCCACGGCTTTCTTCAGTTCGTCGGCAGTGCGCGACTCTCGGAGGTAGGACAGTGCTTGCGCGAGCGTGTTGGGACCACCCCAGACGGTCACCCAGATGGGCCGTTCGTCGGCCTTGTCGATGGCCTCCACGATTCGCTTCGATCCCGCCGAACTCTGACCCGGGCCGACAAACTTCATCCCGTAGCCCGGTTGGCCCGTACAGGTGACCTGAAGGAGTCGCTCGACCGTAGGGAAGCCCGGCGCGTGGACGAGCAGGTTGGAGCGAACTTCGCCGTAGGCTTTGACGTCCCGGCGAATCAAGTCTTCGCGCGTCTTGTTCCGTAGCCAGGTTGACGTGGTCGCGATCAGTCCCTCGACGTCGAACTCGTTGGAATAGACGAGAAAGCGAACCATCGATTCCTCGTCGTCCGGTTCGTTCGAGATGTCGGTGAGCACGATCACCCGGGGTTTGTCGCCAGCCTGGACAAATCCCGGAGAGAGGAACGGGGCAATCAATGCTACGGTGACGACGAACACGTTGAATCGGGAGGGAATCACGGAGCAGCCCTTCAGCTAGGGAAGACGAGGGAAGGTAGGTTCGAGTCCAAACTTCACCGTTCGATCTGGCTCGGTATTGGAGCAGACCACACACTGCCGGTCAACCGTCGAGGTTTTGGCCAGCTCGCGATGCCCGCCATCCAAAAAGCCTCATGTTTTGCTGGCGATTCGTTTCTTGCACGTTGGACCCTCCCGGAACTACGTTTGGACAAGTAAGATAGTAGTTTGATGAGCCGACCAGACCACCGGATCATTCCTTCCGTCCCGGCAGACACTGCTCGATCGAGGCTTCCATGAGTCCAGTTCACTTCTTCGGCGCGCCTGCGCCGGGCTTTGCCTCGCGCCGCGAATTCCTCCGGCGTGCAGGCGGCGGGTTTGGCATGGTGGCCCTGGCTGGCTTACTTGGCCGAGAGGGCTTGCTGTCTTCCGATGCCCTGGGTGGCGAGCTAAACACGCTCAACCCGCTGGCGCCCAAGCAGTCGCATTTTCCTGCGAAGGCCAAGTCCGTGATCTGGCTCTTCATCAACGGCGGGCCGAGCCAGGTCGATACGTGGGATTACAAGCCCGAACTAAACAAGCGCGACGGGCAGGAACTGAAAGGCTTCGACAAGAACACCGGCTTCTTTACCGACCAGGTCGGCCCGCTCATGAAATCGCCGTTTACGTGGAAGCAGCACGGCCGATCCGGGACGTGGGTGCCGGATATCTTTCCGGAAATGGCCAAGCACGTGGACGACATGGCGTTCATCCACTCGCTCTTCACGGAGACGAACAACCACTCGCCGGCCCTGTTCCAGATCAATACGGGCTTTAGTCGCATGGGCTTCCCGTGTGTCGGCGCGTGGGTGACCTACGGCCTCGGCTCGGTCAGCCAGAACCTGCCGGCGTTCGTTGTCATGTACGACACGCTCGGCCGCGGGCTGCCGAAGGGCCACGCCCAGAACTGGGGCGCGGGCTTCCTCCCCGGCATCCTCCAGGGGACCGCCCTCAACGCGCAGGGGCCACCCATCGACAACTTGTTCCGCGACCCCGCCACGACCGACGGCCAGCAGCGCCGCCAGCTCGACCTGCTCCGCCGGCTCAACCGCCAGCACGAGGAGCAACACCAGAACGATTCCGAGCTGGCTGCCCGCATCGAGAGCTTCGAGCTGGCCTACCGCATGCAATTGGCCGCCCCCGAGGCGCTCGACATCACCAAGGAGACGGCCGCGACCCAGAAGCTCTACGGCATCGACAATCCCAAGTGCCGGCACTTCGCCAAGCAAGTGCTCGTCGCCCGGCGCATGGTCGAGCGCGGCGTGCGCTTCGTGCAAATTTACTCGGGCGGCATGGAGAACGAACGAAGCTGGGACGGCCACGTAGACCTTGCCGGCAACCATCGCCAGTTCGCCGGCGAGACCGACATCCCCATCGGCGGCCTGCTCACCGACCTCAAGGCCCGCGGCCTGCTCGATTCGACGCTGGTGATCTGGGGCGGCGAGTTCGGCCGGCTGCCCGTGTCCCAGCGGACGCAGGGCACCAGCAAGCCCGGCCGTGACCACAACCCGCACGCCCTCAGCTACTGGCTGGCCGGCGGCGGCGTCAAGGCCGGCGTCCACTACGGCGAAACGGATGAGATCGGCCACAAGGCCGCCGTCGACCGCGTCAGCATCAACGACCTCCACGCCACCTTCCTGCACCTGCTCGGCATGGACCACAAGCGGCTCACGTACAAGCACAACGGCCGACAGTTCCGACTAACCGACGTGGCGGGGGAGGTGGTGCGGAAGGTGTTGGCGTGATTGAGTGCGTTGAGTCAAAAGTCCCTACATCCACTCGCACGCTAATTAGGGGAATTCAATGCCCAGAATACTCGCACTCCTGGCGACGCTAGTGCTGGCTGGTTGCGGAAATTCGCCTGTAAGAGAACCCAAGGCTGGTGTTGATATGGTCGCATTGCACTCTTCGCTGCGGCTTGATCAAGAAGCAATTCGATCCGACTCTGCGATCGACCTGGCTACCAAAGCTCGCGAAAAAGTTTTCAAGGTGCTCGAGAAATCCCCTGGTGGGGATGCCAGTGCCTTAGCGCTTCCACAGCATTGGCGGCCAGTTTACACGGCGTTCCTCCTCGATGCAGAAGTCAACAACGGTGGCTTCCATCAATTCTTTTGGAACACTCAAGGCCAGCTCAACGACGCAACCTTGCAAGACCTGGAGTTCATCAAGGCTACGCCTGCCCACGGGCTATTCGCCCGAGCCGTCGCTGTGTACTCGGGACACGATTACGACGACGAAAGAAAACGCAGCGGAAACAGTTGGAAGGGATTCA
>Ga0066903_100006000_pt1 | contig 10671 bp, 11 predicted proteins | sample PanSoiMetaGPlot1_FD_67491 | JGI IMG/M metagenome (GOLD analysis project Ga0066903, IMG submission 67491) | Tropical forest soil microbial communities from Panama analyzed to predict greenhouse gas emissions - Panama Soil - Plot 1 (version 2) | ecosystem: Environmental > Terrestrial > Soil >...
CGGCGCATTCCATTCGCCCACCCGCGACCGCTCTTGATCGGCTGGAAGGTGCGCGCCCCCGGCACCGTGACGGCTGTGCGCGTCGGCGCCCTGACGGTCTGCGCTCCGTGCGCCAGGCCCCACGGTGTCCTGAGGGTGAAGCCGCGCGCGACGCAGATCCTGCTGTCCAGGCCCACCGTCGAGGTGGTCGCCGGCGGCACGACGCTCCGCGGGAAGCTCGTAATCCGCTAGGCCGCGCAGTCCGCGCAGATCCCGGCCACCTCGACGCTATGTCGGGTGACCTGGAAGCCGTGCGCACCGCCGAGCCGGGCGAGCCACGGCTCGAGGTCGCACTCGCCGAGCTCCACCACACGGTTGCAGCGCTCGCAGACGAGGTGATGGTGGTGGCCGCGGCCGCACAAGCGAAAGCACGCCTCGCCGGGACGGTGCGCAAGCGCGTCGACGGCGCCGCCCTCGGTGAGCGCGGCGAGCGTCCGGTAGACGGTCGCGAGGCCGACGCGCCGGCCCTGCGCGCGCAGGCGGTCGTGGATCTCCTGGGCGGTTGCGCCGTCCGGCTCGTGGCTCAGCACCTCGAGCACGGCGATGCGCTGCGCCGTCGAGCGCAGGCCGAGGCCGGCGAGGAGTGCGCGGTCGCGTTGCACAGTCGGCACGGCGTCCCCTACGATAGCCGCTGTTGCGAACGAGAATCGTTCTCATCTTGGTGGCGGCGGTCGCGGGCGGGTGCGGCGCCTCGAAGGAATCGGGCACGCGCGTGGTCGCGAGCTTCTATCCGCTCGCCTTCGCGGCGCAGGCCCTTCGCGACCCGTCGGTTCACGTCGAGAACCTGACGCCGCCGGGCGCCGAGCCGCACGATCTCGAGGCGACGCCGCGCGACGTCCGCGACGTCGAGGACGCCGAGCTCGTGCTGCTCATGGGCGAGGGGTTCCAGCCGCAGCTCGAGGATGCCGCCGGGTCCGGGAAGCGGGTCGTCCGCGTCCTGAAGGGCCACGCAGGCGAGGACCCGCACGTGTGGCTCGACCCGATCCGGTACACGCAGATCGTCACGGAGGTCGGGCACGCGCTCCACCGGCCCGGCGCCGCACGTCGCGTCGTCGCACGGCTGCACGCGCTCGACCGCAAGTACCGGCGCGGGCTCGCTCACTGCACGCGCCGCTCGTTCGTCACGAGCCACGAGGCGTTCGGCTACCTCGCGCAGCGCTACGGGCTGCGCCAGATCGCGGTCACCGGCCTCGTTCCCGACACGGAGCCGACGCCGGGCGCGCTCAACGACACGATCCGCGCGGTGCGCGCGAGCGGCGCGACCACCGTGTTCACCGAGCCGCTCGTCTCGACGCGGATCGCCGACACGGTCGCGCGCGAAACCGGCACGCACACCGCGGTGCTCGACCCGCTCGAAGGGCAGCCGGAGCACGGCGGCTACTTCACCGTCATGCGCGCCAACCTCGACGAGCTGCGGAAGGCGCTCGGATGCCGTTAGTCGTCCAGCTCCGCGGCGTGGCGTACGCCTACCCGGGTGGGCCGCCCGTGCTGCGCGACGTCGACCTGGCCGTCGAAGCGGGCGAGTTTGTCGCCATCGCCGGGCCGAACGGCGGAGGGAAAACGACCCTGCTCCGCGTCGCGCTCGGGCTCGAGCGGCCGACCCACGGCGCGGCGCTGCTCTTCGGCGAGCCCGCGCAGCACGCAACGCGGCGCTCGCGCATCGGCTACCTCGCCCAGCGCGCGCGGCTCGGGGTCGAGGCCCCGGTGACCGTGCGCGAGCTCGTCTCCGCGGGGCTGGTCGCCCGCCGCGGCGTCCTCGCCCGGCCGACGGCCGAGGACCGGGCGCGGGTCGAGGACGCGATCGCCCGCGTCGACCTGACGGCGCAGGCCTCGCGCATGGTGTCTCGCCTCTCGGGCGGCCAGCAGCAGCGTGCATTCGTGGCCAAGGCGCTCGCGGCACGGCCGGAGCTGCTGGTGCTCGACGAGCCGACAGCGGGCGTGGACGTCGACGCCCAGGAGTCGCTGGCGCGGCTGCTCGGTGAGCTGCATCGCGACCTCGGCGTGACGATCCTGCTCGTCTCGCACGAGTTCGGCGCCGTGGAGTCGCTCGTCGACCGCCTCGTACTGGTGCGCGGGTCGATCGTGTTCGACGGCAGCCCCGGCGCACTTCCGCCCACGTGGCACGACCCCTCGCACGTCCATGTTTGACAGCGAGTTCATGCGGCTCGCGTTCGCGGCCGGGGCGATCGTGGGACTGCTCGCACCCGCGGTCGGGTTCTTCCTCGTCCAGCGGCGACTGAGCCTGATCGGCGACGGCATCGGGCACATCGCGTTCGCCGGCGTCGCGCTCGGCTACCTGATCGGCGTCTCGCCAGTGCTGACCGCGCTGATCGCGTCGGTCGCCGGCGCGGTGCTGATCGAGGTCCTGCGCGCGCGGAGGCCGGAGGCCGCCGACCAGGCCCTCGCGCTGGTCTTCTACACCGGCATCGCCGCCGGGGTCGTGCTGGTGTCCTCGGCGGGCGCGCTCAACGCCAATCTCTTCGCGTTCCTCTTCGGGTCGATCCTCACCGTGACGGGCGGCGACCTGGCGCTCGTCGCCGTGCTCGGCGTCGCCGGGCTCGCTCTCATCGCCCTGCTCTATCGCGCCTTCGCGGCCGTCGCGCTCGACGAGGAGTCGGCGCGCGTCTCGGGCGTCCCGGTCGGCCTGCTGAACGTGCTGCTCGCCGGGCTCGCCGGGGTGACGATCGCCGCGTCGATGCGCGTGGTCGGCATCCTGCTGATCGCCGCGCTCATGGTGCTGCCGGTCACCGCGGCGTCGCGCATCGCCTGGAGCCTGCGCTCGGCGCTGCTGCTCGCGATGGCCATCGGCGTCGGCTCGGTCTGCCTCGGGCTGACGCTCTCGTACTACGGCGACCTGGCACCGGGCGGCGCGATCGTCCTCGTCGCTGCCGCTGCGTTCGCCCTCGCCGCCGCCGGTTCCGCGGCATTCGCGCGCGCCCGTACGGGCTAGGCACACTTTCTGCGCAATGCGGGGTCTTTCCGTGCTGGCGGCGGCGCTGGTGGCGCTTGCGCTCGTGACGTCGGCCGCGTTCGCCAAGGGCGGCCGCGGCGACGAGAACATCGGCTTCGGCTACGGCAGCAACGTCCGGTACGGGCGCGCTCTCGGCTACTGCAACGCGTTCCAGGACCGAGAGACGCGGTACGCGACGTGCCTGAGCGACGCGCTGTTCTCGCTCGTGAAGGGCCGCAACTCGGCCACCGAGGTGCCGAAGATCGACGACTACGTCTCGCACCTGACGGGCTACCTGCCGGCGCATTGTCACGTGCTCATGCACTCCGTGGGACGGCGGTACGCGGCCTCCGTCCACCTCACGCTCTCGAACCTGCTCGACTACCTCCCGCGCTCGAACAGCGCCAACTGCGCGGCGGGGTTCGGGCACGGGCTGCTGATGGACCTGGCGCCCCAGCTCGGCAACCTCAGCCCGGCCCAGGCCGTCAAGGCGTGCGCCGGCGCGGAGACGCGCTACCAGCGCTACAGCTGCACGCACGGCGAAGGCCACGCCTACATGCGGCTGTACGGCGAGCAGCTGCCCTATGCCCTGCACGCCTGCCGCCTCCTCGGCCCCGACAATGCGCCCGACTGCGCGGCGGGTGCATTCCACGACTACTGGATCGCGGTCGCCGGCCTCGACCAGGCGAAGAAGCCGTCCGACCCGATCACCTCGCCGCGGCTTCTGTGCGCGAAGGAGTCCGGGGGGTTCGTGCGCGGCTGCTGGTACCGGGCGCTCCTGGAGCATCCGCCCGCGAAGCCGATCGAGTCGGTGGGCGACGTGTACCGCCAGTGCCGCGGGCTCCAGGGGGTCCAACGCGCCGGCTGCACGATCGCGTCGGTCGTCGTCGCGGCCGACGACCCGTTCACCGAGATGGACATCTGCGTCGCGATGCGGCGGCCCGGCGCGGCCGACTGCGTGCGCGGCATCCGCGTCGCCGATCTGAACGAGAGCCCCCGCTCCGAGCAGCTGCAGCTCATCCGCCGCTGCGCGAACGTCTTCCACGGCGCGCAGCACGCCTGCTACCGCTGGCTCGGCATGACGCTGAACGTGGTCACGAACGGGGACTTCATGAACGTAGGCTGCAACGAGCTGCGCTTCGTCGCGACGCGCGTGGCCTGCAAGGAGGGCGCGGCCGCCTACGAGGGGCCGCTCGAGACGTTCTCCTGAAGTCGAAGCGCCAGCCTGGGACAGTTCCGGACCGCCCGCCGTGCATGCTGCGCCAGCGCCGCCGGCACAGGCCGTGCATCGATGATCGGGTAGCCCCAGTCGTCGAGGCTCACCCACTCCGGGAAGAGCTCCGCGCAGAGGCCGTGGCCCTCGCAGGCGATCGGGTCGACGCGCAGGCTGTCGCTCATGCCGCCAGCACGCCGCGGTCGATCGCCGAGCAGCGCCCTCGGCGGAGGTGGAGCCCGATCTCGTCCCGGAAGACCTCGAGTGCCGTCTGCACGAAGCGCGCCGCCCCGTCGGGATGGCGGCACGCGCCGCGGCCGCTGATCTGTTCCGTCCAGCGCTGGAGGCGGCCGCGGTCGTCGGCCTCGCCGGCGGCGAGGCGCTCGAGGCCGCCGGCAACGGCCTCGAGCCCGAATGTGCATGGCCCGCACTGGCCGACGCTCTCCCCGGCCAGGTAGCGCGCGACCCTGGCCGTCTCGCGCACGCCGCACGTGGAGGCCGGCAGCGCGACGACGACACCGGCACCGAGGCCGTTCGCGCGCGTGAGCGGGATGTGCTCGTCGATCGTCCAGCCGCCGAAGTAGCCGCCGACGAGGAACGCGCGGGACGGCTCGGTCGCCCCGCCCGCCTGGGCGACGAGGCGCGAGAGCGGCGTGCCGAGCTCGATCTCGTAGACGCCGGGACGCGCGACGGCGCCGGAGAGCGTCACGAGCGTCGTGCCCGGCTCCCTCGTGCTGCCGAGCGAGCGGAACCACTGCGGGCCGAAACGTGCGATCAGTGCGACGTGCGCGAGGGTCTCGGCGTTCTGCACGAGCGTCGGAGCGTCAGCGACGCCCCGTTCGTACGGGTAGGGCGGCTTGACCGACGGCTTCGCCGGCCGCCCGGCCAGCGCCGCGAGCAGCGCGGTCTCCTCTCCGGCGACGAAGCCTTCCGCGACCGGCGCGAGGCGCCAGCGCACACGGTCGCGCCGCTCGGCCAGCGCCTCCATGAGCACGGCGCGCTCTGCGCGCGCGCGCCTGCCCACGGCGACGATCACCTGGCGGGCGCCGAGCGCGGTCGCCGCCGCGGCCGCCCCGTCGAGCACCAGGTGCGGCGTGGAGCGAAGCAGCGCCTTGTCCTTGGCGCTGGCCGGCTCGCCCTCGGCCGCGTTGACGACGACGACCGGTGTGCCGCGCTGGGCCGCGACAGCGCGCAGCTTCTGGCCGGCCGGGAATCCGCCGCCGCCCCGCCCGCACAGACCACTCTCGTCGACCAGGCCGATCAGCGCGCGGCCGCTCTCCAGCCGCCCGTACAGGTCGAGATGCTCGGAGAGCGTCACGGGCCGGCCGTCGTCCCGAACGCCGGCGAGCACGCGGGCGACGCCGGTCGGCGGCGAGACGCGCAGTGCAGTCGTGCTCATGCCGGCTGCCCGCTGACCGAGCCTCTGACCGCACCCGAGGCGGGGTCGATGCTCAGCGCGAAGCTGATGTCGAGCTGCTGTCCGGCCCTCGCCTTCACGAGCGTCTCGACTTGCCGACCGGCGAGCGACGTGACGCTTCCGGTGTAGACGGTCGCAGTTCCGGCCGGCACGAAGGAAACGCCGCTCGCGGTCATCGCGACGCCCGCGTCCTCGGCCGGCTGGCCCCGGAGGTCGATACGGACGGAGCCGCCGGGACCGCCGTGCAGGCGGCCCGTGATCACGACGCTGACGAGGCCGTTGACGTCCGTCGACTGCCGGAGCTTGCCCCGGAGCGAGGCCGTGAACGGCGCCCGCGGAAGCGCGACCGTCACCCGCCGCGGCGCGGACACGCGGATGGGTGCGCGCCTGCTCGCGAGCAGGTTCGACGGCGTCCCCGCACGCTTCGCCCAGCCCGTCTGTGCGGGCCCGCCCTGGTACCAGACGAGCAGCGCCAGGGCGGCGGCCGCGACAGCGCCGGCGCCCGTGAGCCGGCGCGCTGGGGTGCCGTCGGCGAAGGCGAGCCGGACGAGTACCGCGCCCGCCACGAGCGCGAGCGATGCGAGCCCGACCGCGGCCAGCCAGCCGGTGCGCGCGTCGCTGCCCGTGCCGAACGCGTGCGTGAGCGCCACCGGCCAGGAGACGTACGCGAGCCAGTGCAGGCCGCGCCAGAGCCGGTACCCCAGGCGCATGCGCAGGAGGCTGGTGATGATGAGCGCGAGCAGCAGATCGAACGCGACTGCGCCGAGCCCGAGCCAGAGCGGGCGGTAGGCGGAGACGAACGGAATGAGCGCATCCTTGAGCCCGATCGGCGCATAGCCGTCGGCAACCGTCGTGACGACGTGCGCGGCGACGAACGCGACGGCGAGCAGCGTCAGGTTGCGATGGAGCGCGGCCGACGCAAAGCGCGGCCAGCGGGCGCTGCGCCACCGGGACGTTGTGAGGATGCCGACGACGAGCGATGCCGTGAGCAGCAGGAGGGCGACGACGCCGGTGCCCCGGGTCACGAACCAGAAGGTCTTGGCGTTCGACGCGGCGGCGAGGATCATGTGTCCGGCCACCCGCCGGTGAGCGTGACGGTGTCGTCGTCGCGGACGAGGCGCCCGGGGAGGCGTCGCCGCTCGAGCCAGCGCGGCGCGTCCGGGCCGAGCACGACGGCCGCGGTCGAGGCGACGTTCGCGTCGACGCAGGTCGCCGCCGCCACGGTCACCGTCCGCCAGGGCGTGACCGCCGGCAGGCCGGTGCGTGGGTCGATGACGTGATGGGCGTCGCCGCGGTCGGTCGACCAGCGCCGGACGGTCGTGCTCGACGTGGCCAGGCCGCCCTCAGTCACCGCGACGACCGGACCGGGTGTGCGCAGCGGTGCGGCGCTGTGGTCGGCGATGCGGACGGCCCAGCCCTCCGGCGGCGGCGATCCCGCGACGGCGATGTCGCCCCCGAGCGAGACGAGCACCCCGGTCCCGAGGTCGGCGGCGATCGTGCGGGCGGCCGTATCCGCGGCCCAGGCCTTGGCAGTGGCGCCGAGGTCGAGCTCGAGCCCGCGCGGCACGGTCAGCGTCAGCGCGTCGCGATCGAGCTCGATGTCGCGCCAGGAGGCCCGGCGGCGCGCGACGGCGCGCTGCGTCCAGCGGTCCCGCGCACGCACGAGGGTGAAGGTGCGGTCATACCCGGCCGCGCGGAGCTCGGCGCCGAGCGTCGGGTCGACCACCCCGTCCGTCTCGCGGGCGGCAGCGAGGCCGGTGTCGACCAGGTCGGCGAGCAGCCGTGAGATGGAAACGCTCGCGCCCGCGCACCCATTGGCACGGACGAGCTCCGAGTCGGGCCGGAACCGGCTGCACGCACGGTCGACCTCGTCGAGGATGCCCTCGACGAACTCGCGCGCGTCCGGAACCGCCCGCGCTTCGGTGACGGCGAAGACTGCGGTTGTCTCCCAGGCCGAGTACCGGGCGATCGCGATCACGATCCCCCCGACACGACCACCGGCGGCGTGTACGCAGGTGCCGGTGCGGGCGCCGGCGGTGGTGTCGAGGAGGACTGCGGCGCTCCGCCGCTCGACTGCACGGAGACGAGCGGCGGTGCGGGCGCGGTCTGCACGGCGGGCGCGGCAAGCGCGCGAACCGCCCGGGAAACCGTCTTTCGCGTGTGGGTGGAGCCGGCTGCGAATGCAGCGAACACGCCGCCGAGGGCGATCGTCAACGCGACGGTCGTCCAGGTCACGAGCCGAAGGCGACGTGTCGCTGCGGTGCGAGTACGTTGAGCCGCTTCGTTCACGCCTTCAGCGTCCCCCGGCCAGATGACGGTTCGATGAGGCGCCGCTGTGGAACGCCTAAAAACTGTGCGCCGGCGCCCGGACCGCGTGGCGCGGTGCGGTGACGGCGCGTGGGACGGTGATCCAGACGTCGGCGCCGCCGTCGGGCAGATTGGCGGCGCCGGCGCCGCCGCCGTGGGCCTCGGCGATGAGCGAGACGATCGAGAGCCCGAGGCCGGCGCCGCCGTGGCTGCGCGCGTCGTCGGCTCGGCTGAAGCGATCGAACGCACGCGAGAGGAAGTCGCCCGGAAACCCGCCGCCGCCGTCGGTGACGTGCAGCTCGATGCCGTCCGCGCGTTCACGCGCGGCGAGCACGACATCGCCCGAGCCGTGGGTGAGCGCGTTCTCGACGAGGTTGGCGAGCGCCTGCTCGATGCGTCCGTGATCGACCTCGACGGCCACCCCGTCGACCGGCGCGGCGCGGACCGAGCGGCCGAGCTCCCCGGCGTGGGCGGCGAAGCGGGCGGCCACGCCGGCGAGCAGCTCCCCGGCGTCGACGGCCGCGACCCGGAGCGGCAGCGTCCCCTGCTCCGCCCGGGCGATCAGCAACAGGTCCTCCGCGAGGCGCGAGAGCCGCTCGGTCTCGCCGGCGGCGGCGCGAATGGCGGCTTCGAGCTCCGCGTGGGTGCGCGGCCGCCGGAGCGCCAGCTCGAGCTCCGTGCGCAGCAGCGCCAGCGGCGTCCGCAGCTCATGGCTCGCGTCGGCGACGAACCGGCGCTCGTGGTCGAATGCGGCGTGCAGCCGGGCGAGCATGTCGTTGAGCGTCTCGGCGAGGCGCGCGATCTCGTCGCGGGCCTGCGGAGCCGGCAGAAGCATCGGCGATGCCGGGGTCATGGACGCCGCACGGCGCCGCATGGCCTCGACCGGGCGCAGCGCGGCCGCCGCGAGCAGGTAGCCGCCGATCGATGCGAGCAGCAGGGCCAACGGACCGGCGATCAGCAACTCACGGAAGAGGCGGTCGAGCGCCTCCGAGCGCGGCTCGAGCGAGCGTGCGACGGCGACGCTTCCGGTTCCGGCGGGCACGGCGTACACGCGCCAGTCGCCCTCCGGGCGCGAGATCGTGCGGAACTCACGGGTGCCTCCCGCAACGTGGCCCGCGTCAGCCGGTGTGAGCAGGGGTGCGAGCCCGGCCGCGCTCGTGCGCACGACCCGCCCCTCGCGATCGAAGACCTGGGCGAGCGTGGTGCCGCCGCCCGCGTCCTCGTCGACGAGCCCGTGGTCCCCGCTCGAGTGGCGCAGGGCCTCCCGCGCCTGGGCGCGCAGCGTCTGGTCGACCGACGCGAGCAGCGTGTTGCCGACGCGCACGTAGACGAACGCGCCGAGCGCGGTGAGCACGACCGCCATCGCAACCGCGAACGCGAGCGTCAGGCGAACGCGGATGGGAAGGCGGCTCACGAACCCTCGCGCAGGCGGTAGCCGAGGCCGCGTACGGTCTCGATCGAGTCGGTTCCGAAGGGGCGGTCGACCTTGCCGCGCAGCCCGCGGATGGCGACGTCGACGACGTTGGAGCGGCTCTCGAAGGCCATGTCCCAGGCGCCGTTGAGGAGCTGATCGCGGGTGAGGACGACCCCTGGCCGGCGCATGAAGAGCTCGAAGAGCGCGAGCTCCTTCGCCGAGAGGTCGAGCTCGCGGTCGGCCCGCCACGCCCGGCGCGCCGCGGGATCGAGTCGCAGGTCACCGACCGCGATCACCGTCGGCCGCTCGACCGGCGCGCGGCGTGTGAGCGCCCGCAGGCGCGCGACCAGCTCGTCGAACGAGAACGGCTTCGCGAGGTAGTCGTCGGCGCCCGCGTCGAGCCCGTGAATGCGATCGTCGACGGCGTCACGGGCCGTGAGCATGAGGACCGGTGCCCAGACCCCGTCGCGGCGCAGCTGCCGGCAGAGCTCGAACCCGTCGATCTTCGGAAGCATGATGTCGAGGACGATCACGGCGTAGTCGGCAGCGTGTGCCATCCACAGCGCTTCCTCGCCGTCGGGCGCCACGTCGGCGGCGTACCCCTCCTCCCGCAGCCCGCGGGCGAGCAGGCTCGCCAGCCGCTCCTCGTCCTCGACCACGAGCACGCGCACGGGGGTCAGTGTGCGCGCGCAACGTGAGCGCGACATGAGCGGAAACCCGTACCCGCGAGCCGCGTCGGACTACGCCACGACGCGGTACACCTGGAAGCACTCGGCGAACTCGCGGTTCACATTCACCCCGTGCGTGCGCGCGAGGTTCCAGATGTACTCGCGATCCGAGTAGCGGCGGTGCTGCTGCGACTCGTACTTCGACAGCGCCGCGACCTTGCGCTCGAGGTGCGCGCGCTCGAGCGCCACGTACGCCTGGTACTCGAAGTGGAAGTTGTTCCAAGGGATCTCGTAGCCGAGGATGGTCGTCCGCTTGAAGGCGCGCAGCCCTTCGGCCGCGACGACCTGGTGGTCCTGGTGCACGTCGTGCACCGACGGCTGCAGCACCGCATCCGGGCGCCACTCGTCCCACAGCGCGACCAGCAGCTCGAGGATGTCCTGCCGGCGCTCAGGGAACGTGCGCACCTCGAAGTCGTGCACGGTCAGCTGCGTCTCGGGGATGCCCAGCTCGTGTGTCGCCTCGCGCACCTCGCGCGCCAGCGTGTCCGGCGGAAAGCCCTCCGGCAGCGACCGCGTCGCGGTCGAGAACGCGACGTAGCGCACTTCGGCGCCGGCCTCGACAAGCCGCGCCATCGTCCCGCCGCAGCCGAACTCGCCGTCGTC
>Ga0066903_100006001_pt1 | contig 10670 bp, 14 predicted proteins | sample PanSoiMetaGPlot1_FD_67491 | JGI IMG/M metagenome (GOLD analysis project Ga0066903, IMG submission 67491) | Tropical forest soil microbial communities from Panama analyzed to predict greenhouse gas emissions - Panama Soil - Plot 1 (version 2) | ecosystem: Environmental > Terrestrial > Soil >...
TCGGCGTAGCTCAGTCGGTAGCGCACATACCAGCGGACCGCCAGGGCGATGACGTCGTCCGGGAAGGCGCGACCTGAGAACGCAGAGACAGAGCGTCGGGTGAAGCGTCGACCACAGCGGCTGCAGCGGAACGGCTGGCCTCATGCGCATTTCGACCTGACGCAGGCTGTCATGTTGCGCCGCTGCGGCTTTCTGGCCGCCATCGTCACGCGTGTGGCCACCCGCCTGGTGCGGCACGTCGGCCTTGTCGGGATCTGGCGCTCCGACTTCACCTGTTCCGGGCCGCCTGCGACGCCCACGCCTCGAACCAGCAGCGCCTGCTGTACCCAAGCCTGATCGGGATGGGCACGGAGGGAAACGCTCGTCTGCGTCGTCATGTCAGTGACTCTCGCCCGCAGGGCGCGGCGTGGGGACCCTGCGGCCTGGCGAAGCCATGATAGGGGTAGCCCTACTCCTTTGCTACGCTTGGCTACCAAAGGCGAACGCGGCCCGCTGGGCGCGATTCTCACGTTGCGAAGGCCAGCCCATCTCTTACAAGGAAGCAGAGCACGAGCCTGCGGCTTGATGGCTCGTGGAACCGCGGCATACCATGCCATCCAGGCAGCCGAGTACCAGGCGAGCAACAGGTCAAGAGGCGGATCCGCGCATGTCGGACCAGCGTCCACAGCGATTTTCGCGGCGAGAGATCCTCGGTGGGGTCCTCGCGCTCGTGCCACTCAGCGCAGTCTCGACGCTCGTCGCGGCCTGCGGCCAACCCGCGGCGCCAGCTGCGCCCACTGCGTCCGGCGCGGCTGCTCCACGAGCCGCATCGGCCGAGCCGGTCTCGCTTACGTTCATGTCCTGGTCGGCCACTGGATCATCCGGGCGCAAAGTCGACATGGACCTGAGCGACGAATACATGAAGATGAATCCGAATGTCACGATCAAAACAGAGGACGTGCCATTCAACGACTACATGAAGAAGCTGCAGACCATGTTCGCCGCGGACATCGGTCCGGATGTCCTGTGGAACTCCATCTGGCGGCAGCCCAGGTTCGCCGAGGCCAACAGCATCATTCCGCTTGATGACCTGACCAAGAACGATTCGAGCCTTCCCAAGTACGCGCAGACGGCGCTGAACATGGGCAAGATCAAGGGAACGCTGTACGGCTTGCCGCTGGCCGCATCAACCTGGGTGTTGCATTACAACAGCGACCTGTTCAAAGAGGCTGGATTGAAGAATCCTGCCGAGCTCAAAGCGGCGGGCGACTGGACCTGGCAGCGGCTCCAAGAAGCGGCGATCAAGATCGGCAAGCGCGAGGGCGACCATCTCGTCACTCAGGGATTCATGACGGACCGCCAGGCGTACTCGTGGATGGCGATGGCTTTCAACAACAACGGCGTCTTCGTGGCCGACGACCGTGTCACCTTCAGTGTCGACTCGCAGCCGTGTATCGACGCGCTCCAGTTTCTGGCCGACTTCATTCAGAAGCACAAGGTTTCGCCCACACTGACTGACCAGCAGGGCGGCGACTATGTCCCGCGTTTCAGTACTGGCCGGTTGGCGATGATGCTCACCTGGGCGGGCACCGCGGGCGACGTCCGCGATGTCGTCCAGGGCAAGTTCAACTTTGACATCATCGAGCCGCCCCCGTCGAAAGCGGGCGCACGCGTTGGCGGTTACTGGCACGCGAATCTAGTCAACGTCAACTCCAAGGCGAAGTCGCGCGAGCATGCCTGGGGGTTGGCGAAGCTGGTCGCCGGTGCCAGGGCTGAAACAATGCGCGTCGAAGCTGGGCAACTCAACACCCCATTGATTGATGATCCCACGTTGATCCAGGCCTACAAGGCCAAGTCGCCGGTCAAGAACTCGCAGCTTGTGTTCGACCTGCTGAGCACCCCCGTCACGCTCCCCTATAACGAGAACTGGGAGGAGCAACGCTTCAAGGTGATCGAGCCTTACATGGCCGAGGTGTACGACGGCCAGAAGCGCATCGTGGATTCGATCGGGGCGATCAACAAGCAGCTAAACGAGCTCTCCCCGAAGTGAGGCCGAACCCGCGCACGCGCCTGCTGCTTGTAGCTGCCTGACTGGTTGATCGGTGGCATCTGGACTCCGCGTCTTCCACGAACACACGGTCAACACGCGTGGGATCTCGCTAGCACGACGACGAATTGGCGTGCCGGCCGTCATGCACCTCATGCTGATCGTGCTGTCACTCGTCATGATGTTCCCGTTCGTCACGATGTTGCTGACGTCGCTGATGACGCTGGCCCAGGCGTACTCGTTTCCGCCTGATCTCATTCCCAAGCCGCTGACAGTGACCCCGTATTTCCAGGCATTGCAGCTGCGCCCGTTCCACATTTATCTGTTGAACTCGCTTTTCGTTGCCCTGGTGATCACGGTCGGCCGAGTGTTTACATGCTCGCTCGGTGCCTTCGCCTTCGCACGGTTGCAATTTCCGGGACGCGACACAATCTTCTGGATCTACCTGTCGACGCTCATGCTGCCGGAGCAGGTCACATTGATTCCGCTGTTCTTCATTATGAAGAACTTCGGATGGATCGATAAGTACCAGGGTCTCACCATACCGTTCATCGTGACCGCATTCGGCGTGTTTCTCCTACGGCAGTTCTTCCTGACGATTCCGCGTGAGCTGGAGGACGCTGCGATCATCGACGGCTGCGGTCCGTTTGGATTGTATTGGCGCATCATTATGCCGCTCGCCGTACCTGGTCTCGCGGCGCTGGGCGTGCTCACGTTCGTTAACTCCTACAACATGTTTGTGTGGCCACTCATCGTTACGAACTCCGACTCGATGCGTACGATTGTCGTCGGTATCGGACTACTGACCGCGGACAACACCAACCTGACGAATTGGCCGCGGATGATGGCAATCTCCAGCATTGCGGTGATCCCATCATTGCTGATTTTTGTCTTCGGGCAGCGCTACTTTGTCCAGGGCATCACTCTTTCAGGGTTGAAGGGGTAACCAGTGGCAAGTGCTGCAACCACGGCAGGGCTGGCTCGACCGCGGCCGTGGTGGTACGCATTCCGTCGAGGCCGGTGGCTTGGGTATATCTACGGTGGGCCGGTCATCCTCGCTTTTCTCATCTTCAACCTGTATCCAATGGCCCTCGGGCTCTACCTGAGCTTCACGAACTGGGACATCCTCCGACCGCCCACCTTCGTCGGCCTGCGGAACTGGGCGGACCTGTTCAGCGATGACTTGTTAGTGCGTGCGGTGCTTCAGACGCTGTACTACGCGGTCGCCAGCGTGGCAGGCGCGACTATCCTGTCGCTGGCGCTGGCACTGTTGCTTAATCAGCGTCTCAAAACAATCGGGTTTTATCGGACCTTCTTCTTCCTCCCGGCGGTAACGTCCCTGGTCGCCATCGCGATGGTCTGGCGGTGGATCTACAACACCGAGTTCGGTGTGCTCAACGCGTTCCTTGGTTCACTGGGTATTAATCCAGTCAACTGGCTCGGTGATCCGGTGCTCGCGATGCCCGCCGTGATTTTGATGTCCATCTGGCGTTCGGCCGGTTTCAACACGGTGCTATTTCTCGCCGGATTGCAGGGTGTACCCCAGGAGTATTACGAGGCCGCCCAGATCGACGGCGCCAGTCGCTGGGACCGCCTTCGACACATTACGCTGCCGCTCGTGTCACCGACGACTTTCTTCGTGGTCGTTAATGGCCTGATCGGCTCGTGGCAGGTTTTCGATCAGGTGTACATACTGACGCGCGGCGGACCACTGCTGTCGACCGTCACGGTCGTCTACCTGATCTATTCCAATGGGTTCGAGTGGTACAAGACTGGCTACGCTTCGGCGATGGCGTATGGTTTGTTTTTGATCATCATCGCATTGACCGCGGTCCAGTTCATCCTGCAGAAGCGCTGGGTATTCTACAACTGAGGAGACGGCACGAATGGCAGTTGCGACCCCGAGCACGCGGTTGGCGATGACAGACGAGCAGCGGCGCAGTTTCGATGAGCAGGGTTTCATCGTAATCGAGGACTTCTTCAGCCAGGTGGAGTTCGATCGACTGCTCAGGGCGATCGACGAAGTCGCCGCGCGGGTACGGGAGGAAAAAGGGCTGGGGGAAAATGACCCGTTTGCGCTTCGGAATGCGCTGACGCAGCACGAGGCCTTCCTGGACCTGATCGACAATCCACGCATCCTTCCGCTCGTAGTGGACGCGATTGGATGGAACATTCAGATTCGCACTACACACCTGGACTATCGCCCGCCATACCCGAAGGACCTCGTCCCAGGTGAGTTGGGCACCGGCGAGGGCGCGGACCACGCCGCCGGCTACAAGAACCTCGTCTGGCATCCAGACCTTGCCGGGCCCCATCTCTTCGAGGCCCCGTCGCTGGATGGACGCCTGCCATTCATGGAGATCAAGGTTGGGTATTACCTGTCTGACCTGACTCAACACGACTCCGGTGCCATCTGCCTGGTGCCGGGCAGTCACCGGCGGCCGCCGGATGAGCTGCGTGGTATGAACTACCGCGTACCGGAGGACCAATTCATCGAGCTCAACGTGCCGGCCAACACTGCGCTGCTGTGGCGCACACAAGTGTGGCACTGCGTAACACCCAATCTTTCGGACAAGGTCCGCAAGGTGTTGTATGTCGGATACCACTATCGGTGGTTGCGACCCACCGATTACATTCAGCAGGACTCGGAGCTGATCGCTCGAAGTTCGCCGATCCGCCGTCAGCTACTGGGAGCGCTGGATGCAGTGGGTGATCCGCTTGGTGGCGATCCGTTCTGGGAGCCGTCTTCTCGCTACTGGCTGATCAAGAACTGGGAGGACGTGCCGCTGAAGAAGTGGGCGGAGGAGCGGTCCGGAGACGGACAAGGGCCCGTCGAGAAGGTCCACATTTAAGGAGCTAGGAAGCCGCTGATTTATTGTCGAGTAGTGACTTCGGGCGGTAGCCTGGCGCATGCCCCTGCCCGCCGGAGCCGTGCGATGATGCGGCGCCGCGCCGACCTGCCGCCGGTCGCGCCTCAGCCCTGGGCGGCCTTGATTCCGCCGGACTCGTGCTATGTGCGGGTGGCCGAGCACCGGGAGGTGCTGGTTGATGACGAGCCGTACGCCGTGCTGTACAAAGACTCGCGCCGAGGTCGGCCGAGCATCCCGCCATCGGTGGTGGTGCTGGTGATGCTGCTGCACTACCACGACGATTGCTCGGATGCGGAGGCCGAACAGCGGGTGCGCTTCGACCTGCGCTGGAAGCATGCGCTGGGGCTGGGGTTGGAGGACGTGGGGTGGGATGCCACCGTGCTGTGCCGCTTCCGCCGCAAGCTGCCGGAGCATGGGCTGGAGCGGGCGTTGTTCGAACGGCTGGTCAACGCCGCCCGTGAGGCGGGGCTGATCGCCAAGACGGCGACGCAGGTGGTGGCTAGCAGCCACGTGCTGGGGGCAGCCGGCGTGCGGGATACCTCTGCCCTGCTGCGTGGCGGGATCCGCAAGCTGCTGCGGGCCTTGGGCTACACCGTCGGCCGTCAGACCGAGCTCCCGGAGCGGCTGGCGTGGTACGTGGACCCGACCCAGCCGGAGAAGCCCGACCTGGACTGGGCGGACGCCGAAGCGCGGGCCGAGCACCTGCGCGAGATCGTCGCGGATGCCAGAGCCACCTTGGCCCGGGTTGTGGGACGGCAAAACCTGCGGCGGCGTTCAGGCTGCGCGCTGGTAGACGTGGTGCAGCCCGTTGAGGATCGGGTGCGAGCGGATCAGGCCGGCACGGGCCGTAGCGTCGGTTTCGGGGTTTGCAATCCGAGGGTCCGATGCGGTCGCTCCTGGTTGTAGGACGCCACGAACTCACGCAGGACGGCCACGAGGTGCTGCTCGTCCAGCACGATGCTGTGGTCGAGGCACGCTCGCCGCAGGGTGCCAATCACTCGCTCCGCGATTGCGTCGCTGTTGGCGCGTGGATCGGGGTGGCGATGGCGTCGATCCCGAGGCGTCGGGCGCGCTGACGGAAGTCGCGGCCGTAGACGGCATCGCGATCGCGCAGCAGATGCCGTGGTGTGTGTCCCCACGGTGTCGCCTCGATCATCTGTCGCCAGACCCAGGCGGCCGTAGGGTTGGCGGTCACGTTGAAGTGGACCAGCTCGCGCCGGCCATGAGCGATAAAGACGAGCACATACAGGGTCTTGCAGGTGAGCGTCGGGATGGTGAGGAGGTCGGCTGCCCACAGGTGGTGAGCATGGTTGCGCAAGAACGTCCGCCAGGGCTGGCCGCGTGAGTAAGCCGGTCCACGCCAGCGGTAGCGCCGAATCGAACGGTTGCTGACCACCATGCCGAGCTTGAGCAGCTCACCTCTGATGCGCTCCGTGCCCCACAGACGGTGCTCGCGGGACATGGTCGCGATCAGCTCCCGCACTTCGGGACTGAGATGCGGACGCCCGCCTCGGGAGCGAGACTTCCGGCGCCAGAACAGACGCCAGCCGTGTCGATGCCAGTGCACGACCGTCTCGGGCGTGACGAACGTCAGGGGCTCACGCCAGCGGGTACAGGAGCGGCGCGCCAGGACCCAGAGCAGCGTGTGTGCGGTTTGGCTACATCGTCACCGCACCCGGTTTAGCTTCATGGTGACCCACCCGGGGTGCTCCAGTTCAGGCGACCAGCAGTTCGCGGCCCAGCGGCCACGATGTGGCTGAACAACACGGGTGACGATGTAGCCAAACCGCACAGCTTGTCCCAGGCGCGCAGCCGGGCAGGCCGTCGGGTTCGAGTCGGACGAGTCAGCACCGTGAGTTGATGGCGCAGGAGCAGGCTCTCAAGCACGAGGTCCTGGCGCGGGCGCACCCAGGTCAGGACGGACGTGAGCAGCAGCCAGAGCAGGTCGAACACGGTCTCAGCATCGCCGATCTGTGCTCGCGCGGGGTTTTGCCGCCCCACATCCTTTGATGGTTCGCGCTGCCCTCGCAGCAGTCGCGCCGAACGTGCGCGCAGCGTACAACCTCTCTCCGTATCCGGATGCGCTTCTCGACGAGCTCGAGGCGCCGCTGGGCAACCCTGGCGCTGAGTATGACCTTCAGGAGAGCGTGCAGCTTGCGTTCCTTGCCGCGGTGCAGTTACTGGCGCCACGCCAGCGAGCGGTGCTCATCCTGCACGACGTCGTGGGCTTCACAGCCGCTGAGGTCGCCGATCTGCTGGACTCCACGATCGCCAGCGTGAACAGCGCCCTCAACCGCGCACGTGCGACGTTGCAGCAACACCGTGCATCTGGACGCATCCGGAAGCTGACCAGCGCAACATCCAGTCACGTAGCGGAGTCGTTCGTCGAGCGCTGTGTCGCGGCGTGGCAAGCCGCAGACGTCGGGCAGCTCGCCGATCTCCTCAAGGCGGACGTGGTGATGGGTGCGCCTGCGCTGGGCCTGCGGCTGAACGGCCGATCCGCCGTCTGCGAGTTCCTGGCGAGCGTACCGTCGCTCGAGGATCGGGAGAAGTTCCGATTCATTGCGACACGCGCTAATCGCCAGCCCGCCGTGGCTGTCTACCACCGGGATGAGGGTTCCCAGTCCGCCGTGTATCGCGCCGTTGCGATAGTCGTGTTGACCATCGACGGCGACGCCGCGGTCGGAATCGCTGCATTCCCGGATCCAACGCTCATGCCTGTTTTCGGATTGCCGACGCAGGTTTAGCGCACATCGTCCGGACCGATCATTTCACGCTCCATTCGGGATCTCATGTGGCAAATTAAATTGTCCGGAGACCCGAGAAGATGCACAAAGCGGTGGTAGCACACTTTGAACTTGCGGCAAAGGATCCAGAGTCCCTCAAACGTTTCTACGCCAGTCTGTTTGGCTGGCGGATGCGCACTCAGGACGCCGGCGGTTGCACTGTGTATGTCATCGACCCGAACGGCGACGGAATTGAGGGCACCATCACTCCCGCGGACCCAGGAGGAGTCCGTATCTTCGTAGCAGTAGACGACGTTCTCGAGAACCTCTACTATGCGGAAGAGCTGGGCGGTCGCATCATTGAGCGTCCACACGAGATCGCCTGCGCTGGAGGACGTGCGACAGTTGCCTCATTCGCCGATCCGGAGGGCAATTGTGTGGGCCTGTCCAACGGATTCCAGCGAGCGTGAAAGGGAAGACAGTGCTGTTCACGGGCGCGTCGCGCGGGATGGGTCGCTTCGCGGCGATCGAGCTCGCGCGGCGCGGCGCCAAGATCCTCGTCGTCGGGCACAACGACTCGCGCGGCGCGGCAGCGGTCGAGGCGATCCGCCGTGCTGGCGGGTCGGCGGAGTTCGTTCACGCGGACATGGGCGACGCCGCCGAAGTGTGCGCGCTCGCGGACGCGGTGCTCGCGCAAAACGGGTCGATCGACGTGCTGATCCACAGCGCGGGCGGAATGCCGCCGGCCGGCGCGCGCACGCGCGAGGGCATCGACCGCGGCTTCGCGCAGAACTTCCTCGGCGCGTTTGTACTCACACGCCTGCTCGAGGACCGCCTCCTCGCGAGTGCGCCATCGCGCGTGATCGCCGTCGGGTCATCGGCGCACAGACTGGTCAAGAGCGTCGACGTCGATGCGTTCATGCACCCCACGAAGGACCTCTCGCGGATGAGCAGCTACCAGAGGGGCAGCTACCAGATGCTCAGCTACCAGGTCGCCAAGCTCGCGGTGACCACGTGGATCTACGGCCTCGCGCAGCGCTGGGCAGGCCGCGGCGTCGCCGCGAACCTGCTCGACCCCGGCATGGTGAAGAGCGAGATCGGCGAGCAATTCGAGGGCCCGGCGCCGGTCGCCTTCATGATGAACCACGTGATCCCGTTTTTCGTCGCCGTCGGGATGGAGCGCGGCTCGGAGCAGTACGTGCGGCTCGCGGCCGACCCTGCGCTCGCGAGTGTCTCCGGCGTGTACTTTGTCTCGGGCAAGGAGAAAAACGAGGGCAGCTCACCGCTGTCCCTCGACCCTGAGGTGCAGAAGCGCATCAATGACGCCGCTGAGGCGTGGGCTGCACCGGTCCTGCGACTCACGGCATCGTGACTCAGTATTCCGTTTCTGCTCACCTGGCGCGGCGCCTCCGCGGAATGCGTGTGCCCGGCCAGGTTGGCCCGTCGTCCGTCGACGACCGCCGCCACCACCTGCAGTAGTGTCCACGGTGATATGCAATTGCGTCGGGCGCGATTGTCAGGCCGATGAAGCCGCAAATGGTGTTGACTGCAAAAACAACTGCGACGAGGCCGATGTGGATTGACCAGAGGCGAAATGCAGAGACAGCCAAACAAGCCGCGACGACGACCGCGGTCAGCAGCCTGACGAGTGGCCTACGCTGGACTATTCGCACCAGCGACCACGCACGCCGCAATAAACGTGTCCGGCGCGGTACTCCTCAGCTCTGCTCACACTCAGCACTCGACTGTAGCAATTGTTCGCGCCCCCCGCGGAATGGTGCGACCCGTTTCGGACGGCGCGGCCCAGCACGCTGCGCTTACTAACGCGGGTCGAGGATCATGATCGGGATCTTGCGGCCCCTGGCGTTGCGCTCGAAGAATTCGTAGCCGGGGTACGCCGCGACGAACTTCGGCCACAGGCCTTTCCGCTCGGCATCGGTTGCGACACGCGCGCGGACACTCCGCATAAGGGAGCCGATCTGAATCGTCGTCTCCGGGTGTGCAATGAGGTTGTGGAACCAGGCAGGATGTGTTGGCTGCCCACCCTTCGAGGCCGCCACCGCGACGACATCGCCTTCCTCGTGGTAGATGAGCGGCGTCGTTCGCTTGACTCCGCTTCTGGCGCCCGTATGCTCGAGCAGGAGGATTCGCGCCGCAGGCCAACCGGGGACGTGCCCACCAAACTTGCCTCCGGACCACCGGTACAGGGCCACGTGGATCTTCGATGAGCGCCGCCCGAGATAGACGCCGTGCTTGTTCGCGAACTGCGAGATCGAGACAACCAGGCGTGCGAGGAAGGCTGCGCGTCTCACATGGCCTCTTTAGGGAGAACGTCCAGTCGCCGGATCGTGAGCCCGACGCTGCTTGTCGCGACACCGCGCGCGTAGACGGCCGGCCCGAAGTAGCCGTTCGCCTGGAGCGCGCGCGCCGGATCGATGATCTCCGCGGCGGTGACCGGTATGCCGTACGCGACTGAGAACATGCATCGCGACGAGCGGCTACTCCGCCGCGATCGTTCCTTTCATCCCACCGTCCGCGTGTCCGGGCACCGAGCAGATGAACGTGTAGGTGCCCGGGCGCTCGATCACAAACGTGCCGCGCCCCGTTCCACCCGGTCCCGCCTCCAGCTTCACCGGCTGAGCCACGCCACTCGGCAGCAGGAAGTCGTGCGAGAGTATCCCGCCGTTGCGCAGCGTCAGCGCAATCGGCTGCCCGGCCGCCACGCGGATCGAGCGCGGCGTGAACTCCAGCGAGTTGCCCACACTCACGGTGAGCGACTGCGCTCCATCGGCCGCGATCACGGCATCAGTTGGCCCCGCTGCGCTGGACACGCCCGCCGTCGCGGCGCCGCACGCCGTCGAGAGGGTCAGCAACAGCGCCGCCGCCGGAACTACACGAAGAAGCGATGAGAAGCTACCAGACATGCACGTAATCCCAGAGCCTCATCGCGTTGCCGTACGGCGGCATCCGACGAGCCGCGTCGACGGTCGCTTCAGGCTTCGATAGCGCTCGCGCGTACACCGTCATCGCGCGGCCGGCTGAAACAGC
>Ga0066903_100006002_pt1 | contig 10670 bp, 9 predicted proteins | sample PanSoiMetaGPlot1_FD_67491 | JGI IMG/M metagenome (GOLD analysis project Ga0066903, IMG submission 67491) | Tropical forest soil microbial communities from Panama analyzed to predict greenhouse gas emissions - Panama Soil - Plot 1 (version 2) | ecosystem: Environmental > Terrestrial > Soil >...
GCCCAGGGCAGCGCGGGCGGGCGGCTCGCGGCACCGGCCGTTGGGGTCCTCGCGTTGCAGGGCGACGTCGCCGAGCACCTGCGCGCGGTCGAGTCGGCCGGCGGCCGGGGCGTTCCTGTCCGGCGACGCGCCGAGCTGGAGGCGGTCGACGGCCTGATCATCCCGGGCGGGGAATCGACAACCATCTGGAAGCTCTCGGAGATCTTCGGTCTGGTCGAGCCCATGCGCGCGCGGATCGCGGCCGGGATGCCGGTGTTCGGCTCCTGCGCCGGGATGATCATGCTGGCCGCACGCCTGGTGGATCGTGCCAGCGGCCAGGAGACGTTCGGCGCGATCGATATGACGGTCCGCCGGAACGCGTTCGGGCGGCAGGTGGAGTCGTTCGAGAGCGACATCTCGATGCGCGGGATGGACGGTCCGGCGTTCCGGGCGGTCTTCATCAGGGCGCCGTGGGTCGAGGAGGCAGGCCCTCAGGTCGAGATCCTGGCCACGGAGCCGCGTACCGGTAGGATCGTCGCCGTTCGCCAGGGCCGGGCCCTGGCCACCGCCTTCCACCCCGAGCTGACGCAGGACAGCCGCGTGCACGCGGTCTTCACCGACATCGTGAGGGAACACACATGAGCGGCCACTCCAAATGGGCCACGACCAAGCACAAGAAGGCGGTGGTCGACGCCAGGCGGGGCAAGCTCTTCGCCAAGCTGATCAAGAACGTCGAGGTGGCAGCGCGCAGCGGCGGACCCGACGTGAACGCGAATCCGACGCTGTACGACGCCGTGCAGAAGGCCAAGCGCAGCTCGGTCCCGAACGACAACATCGACCGTGCAGTCCGCCGCGGCGGCGGCCTCGAGGCCGGGGGCGCGGCCTACGAGAACGTCACCTACGAGGGATACGCCCCCGGCGGCGTCGCCGTGCTCGTGGAGTGCCTGACCGACAACCGGAACCGCGCTGCTGCCGAGGTGCGGGTGGCGCTGACCCGCAACGGCGGCTCGATGGCCGACGCAGGTTCGGTCTCGTACCTGTTCAACCGCAAGGGCGTGGTGATCGTGCCCAAGGCGTCGGGGGCGAGCGAGGACGACGTGCTGACGGCGGTGCTCGATGCCGGCGCCGAGGAGGTCACCGACCTGGGCGAGTCCTTCGAGGTCGTGAGCGAGGCAACCGACCTGGTCCCGGTGCGCACCGCGCTGCAGGAAGCGGGGATCGACTACGAGTCGGCCGAGACGCCGTTCCTGCCCTCTGTGGAGATCGAGCTTGACGAGGAGACCGCCAAGAAGGTCTTCAGGGTGATCGAGGCGCTCGAGGAATCCGATGAGGTCCAGGACGTGTACGCGAACTACTCGGTCTCCGACGAGATCATGGAGAAGCTGGGCTAGGACCCGCTGTCCGGCGTTGGCCGCGGCCCGGCCCGCGCCCGGGCCCGGCACGCCAGCCCGCGCCCGGCCCGCCAGCCCGCGCCCGGCCCGCCAGCCCGCGCCCGATATATAGCGACATAACGATCTGCGATGTGTGGCTACACGTGTCTTGGTACGCCTTTCTGCCATGATCACGCCTGTATTGTCGTTTTTGTCGCACTGAAACTCGTGCCAAGTCAGCGCTGACGGCCCGGCTCGTCGCCAGATTGCGTGCGGGCAGGCAGCGCTCGGTGGCCGAGCGCGAGGTCACTGACGACACGCCGCGTGCCAAGGCCGCCGCACCGCCCGTCGGGCCGGTAAGGTCACAACCGAACAGATGTTCGTCCGTCTGGGAACCAGGTGGGTGGCCGGATGCGGGTACTCGGGGTCGATCCAGGCCTGACCCGGTGCGGCATCGGCATCGTCGAGGGCGGTCACGGCGTGCGGCTCCGCCTGGTCGGCACCACCGTCATCACCACGCCCGCAGATGCGGGCATTGGCGGGCGGCTGCTGGCGCTCGATGAGCAAATCGGGCTGTGGCTGCGCGAGCACCAACCCGACGCGGTGGCCGTGGAGCAGGTGTTCAGCCAGCACAACCTGCGCACCGTGATGGGCACGGCGCAGGCGGCCGCCGTGGCGATCCTCGCAGCGGCGCGGGCGGGGGTGCCGGTTCACCTGCACACGCCAAGCGAAGTCAAGGCGGCGGTGACGGGCAGCGGCCGGGCGGACAAGGCGCAGGTGACGCACATGGTGTGCAGGCTGCTCAGGCTGGCCGATCCGCCGCGGCCCGCCGACGCCGCCGATGCGCTCGCGCTCGCGATCTGCCACCTGTGGCGCGGCGGCGCGCGGGCACGGCTGACGGAGGCGGCGCAGCGTGCCGCGGCGGGAGCGGAGGGGCGATGATCGCGCACCTGGACGGCCTGGTGACGGCCGTGGCGCCGGAAGGCGCCGTCATCGACGTGGGCGGGGTCGGTCTGCTCGTGCAATGCTCGCCGGGCACCCTGGCCGGGCTGCGGCCGGGGGAGCCGGCCAAGGTTTGCACGTCCCTGGTGGTCCGCGAGGATGCCCTGATGCTGTACGGGTTCGGCAGCGAGGACGAGCGGAACACCTTCGAGCTGCTGCAGACCGCCAGCGGCATCGGCCCGCGGCTTGCGCTCGCTATTCTCGCGACGTTCAGCCCGGACGGCCTGCGCCGGGCCGTGGCGGCCGAGGACGTGACGGCGCTGACGCGGGTGCCCGGGATCGGGCGCAAGGGAGCACAGCGACTTGTGCTCGAACTCGCCGGCCGGCTGGGGACACCGGGAGAGGTTGCCGCCGTCGGCGCTGACGGCGCGGCGGATGGTCACGCGCGGGGCATGGCTACGGCGATCGCGCTCACCTGGCGCGACCAGGTTCGGACCGGGCTGGTGAGCCTGGGCTGGCAGGCCAGGGACGCCGACCAGGCGATCGCCGCGATCGAGCCAGGCCTGGTCGCAGGGGACGGTGCAGCGTCCCCGGACGAGGTGGACGTGAGCGTGGCGCTGCGCGCGGCGCTGCGCGTGCTAGGGCGCCGATGAACACAAGCCATGCCGACAGGTTCGTCTCGCCGCTCGCCGACCCAGACGAACGGCAGATCGAGGGTGCGCTGCGGCCACGGCAGCTGTCCGAGTTCGTGGGCCAGCCGAGACTGCGCGAGCAGCTCGCGCTCGTGTTGCAGGGCGCGCTGCGCCGCCGCACGGTACCTGACCACGTTCTACTGTGCGGTCCGCCGGGGCTGGGCAAGACCACCATCGCCATGATCATCGCGGCTGAACTCGGCGCCCCGCTGCGGATCAGCAGCGGCCCGGCCATCGAGCGGGCCGGCGACCTGGCATCGGTGCTGACCTCGCTGACCGGCGGCGAGGTGGTGTTCATCGACGAGATCCACCGGCTGGCCCGGCCGGCCGAGGAAATGCTCTACCTGGCTATGGAGGACTTCCGGGTCGACGTGATGCTGGGCAAGGGGCCAGGGGCCACCGCGCTGCCATTGGACATCGCGCCGTTCACGCTGGTCGGCGCGACCACCCGGGCCGGCTTGCTGCCTGCTCCGCTGCGGGACCGGTTCGGCTTCACCGGGCACCTTGACTTCTACGACCAGGCCGAGCTGGGCGTGATCATCCGCAGGTCGGCGGGCCTGCTCGGGGTGCCGCTCGAAGATGACGGCGCCGAGGAGATCGCCGGGCGGTCGCGCGGCACGCCGCGGATCGCGAACCGGCTGCTCCGCCGGGTCAGGGACTTCGCCGAGGTGCGGGGCGATGGAGTAGTCAGCAAGCCGGCCGCGCGTGCGGCGCTTGAGCTGTACGAAGTCGACGAGAGCGGCCTCGACCGGCTGGACCGAAGCGTGCTGACCGCGCTAGTCGAAAAGTTCGGCGGCGGGCCGGTCGGCCTGTCCACGCTCGCGGTCGCCGTTGGCGAGGAAGCCGAGACGGTGGAGGTCGTCGCCGAGCCCTTCCTGGTCCGGGCCGGGCTGATCGCGCGAACCCCCCGGGGCCGGGTGGCTACTCCCGCTGCCTGGCTCCACCTCGGCCTTGAGCCGCCTCCGGCAGGAGCCGATGCGATGCAAGTGACGCCTGTCACGGCCGCCTCGCCGGTCACATTGTTCGACCTGCCGGCGCCGTCGGAGGCCGAACCGGCCGGCTGAATGTCACATGGGTTGCGGCCCGGTCACGATCACTCGGCGAACGCCGTAGCCTAGTGGTGCGCGGCGCGCGCGCCGCTAAACTTCGGCAGTTGGTCCGTCGGACGGACCCATGCTTCGACAAACCGGAAGGATGCCCCGCGATGGGGACTATGATTCTCGCCGTCAACTCCAAGCCGGCCTCCGGCGGCAGCCCTCTCTTCCTGATCGGCCTGATCGTGGTGATCGGCCTGTTCTTCCTGATGACCAGGAACCAGCGGAACAGGCAGCGCCGTGCTGCCGCCGTGCAGAACCAAGCCATGCCCGGCCAGCGCATCGTGACGACGGCAGGGATGTACGGCACCGTCGTCTCGGGTGACGACAGGGATATCGTGATCGAGCTCGCGCCGGGCGTGCAGGTGACCATGCTGCGGCGGGCCATCATGCAGGTCGTGCCCGAAGACGCGGCCAGCGGCGTGGCCGACGCCGGGCCGAGTCCGGATGGCCGGGCCGAGACCAACCTGGGGGATGGCGCCGGCGCAGGCGGAGCCGGCGGCAGCGGCCCGGCGGATCCGCACAACCATGAGGAAAGCGACCTCTAGCCGAACGCAGGCACCATCGAGCGAAGGACTGGCATAGGTGGCTCCCCCGAGGAACAACTCATCGTCGGACTCGCGTGGCCGCGCGCCAGGCGGCGGGCCGGCACGGCCGGGCGGCGGCGTCACGGTTTCCCGGCCCGGCCGGTACCTGGCCACGCTGGGCATCCTGATCCTGGTCATGCTGGCTGCGGTAATCGGCGGCGATATCGCGCATCCAGGCCTCTGGCACTCCAAGTTTCGGGTGGGCCTGGGCTTGGACTTGTCGAGCGGCACGCAGGTGACGCTGCTGGCCAAGGCACCGCACGGCACGCCTACGTCGGGCGCGATGAATGAGTCGATCGCGATCCTGAACAGCCGCATCAACTCGCAGGGATTCACCGGCGCCACGGTGCAGAGGCAGGGCCCGGCCTTCATCGTGGTCTCGGTGCCGGGCAAGAGTGCCGAGGAAATCCGGCCGTTCCTGCAGTCCGCCGTGCTGCGCTTCCGCCAGGTGCTGCTGACCGCCCCGGGCTACCCGGTACCGCTGTCCAGCACGCCGACGAGCCCGACTCCGCCGACCGCATTGCCGACCCCGGGTCCTAGTGGGTCGCCGAGCCCGCATTCCTCGCCGTCGCCGAGCCCCAGGGCGTCCTCAGGCACGCAGGCGGCCAGCGCTCGGCCGCTCGCCGCCTCCGCCAAGCCGTCGCCGACGGCCAAGCCGCCGCACTCGTCGCCATCCTCCTCGCCGAGTCCTACGCCCTCGCCCAGCCCTAGCTTCACCACCAGGCTTCCGACCGCCACCGACGCGTCAGGGAACGCTTCGCTCGTCACGAGCCCCGCTGTGATCAAAGACTTCAACCGGCTGGATTGCAGGCACAAGGACTGGCAGAAGCAGATCTACGGCAGTAACCCCAACAACTGGGACAACCCCAACGTTCAGATCGTCTCGTGCGACAGCCACGGCAGCAAGTACGTGCTCGACGTCGCCAAGGTCCAGGGCACGAATCTGACGTCCGTCGGCGCCGGGCTGAACGCCAACAACCAGTGGGTCGTCAATTTCAACCTGGACGGCAAGGGCTCCGCCGCGTTCAGCACGTTGACCTCCGCGATGTACTCCAAGTACTTCAACCCGGCGACCAACCAGGAATTGTCCGTGCTGGACCAGTTCGCCATCGTCCTGGACGGGAAGGTCCAATCCGCCCCGCAGATTATCCAGCCGATCACCACAGGCTCCGGCGAGATCAACGGCGGTTCGGTGTCGTTCACATCGCAGCAGGCCAACCAGCTTGCCACGCTGCTGAAGTACGGCGCCGTGCCGCTGGCCTTCCTGCCGCAGTTCACCAACTCGATCTCGGCCGCGCTCGGCGCATCTCAGCTACACGCGGGCCTGATCGCAGGCGCGATCGGCTTCGTGCTCGTGGTGATCTACTCGCTGCTGTACTACCGCGGCCTGGCGCTCGTGTCGGTGTTCAGCCTGGCCACTGCAGCATTGCTGGCCTGGCTCGCTGTGGTCCTGCTCACTAAGTACGAGAGCTATACGTTGTCGCTGGCCGGCGTGGCGGGCCTGATCGTCGCGATCGGCATCACCGCCGACTCGTTCGTGGTGTTCTTTGAGCGGCTGCGGGACGAGGTCAGGGAAGGGCGGTCGCTGCGTGCGGCCGTCGAGCGAGGGTGGACCCGGGCCAGGCGCACCATCCTGGTGTCGGACACGGTCTCGTTCCTAGCGGCGCTTCTTCTGTACATCTTCGCTATCGGCGACGTGCGCGGCTTCGCGTACACGCTGGGCCTGACCACGCTGATCGACATCGTGGTGGTGTTCTTGTTCACCAAGCCGATGGTGACCCTGCTCGCAAGAACGAGGTTCTATGGCGATGGGCACAAGTGGTCCGGCCTGGACCCGGCCCGACTGGGTGCTAGGTCGCCGTGGCGCGGCTCGCGGGCGACGCCCAGGACCGCCCCGAGGGAGGCCTGATGTCCAGGCTCGGCAACATCGGCGGCGCGCTGTACCGCGGCGAGGTATCGGTCGACTTCGTTGGCCGTAGGCGGACCTGGTACACGATCTCCGGGGTGATCCTGGTCGTCGCCATCGCTGCGCTGCTGATTCGTGGTCTGGCGTTCAGCGTCGACTTCAAGGGCGGCGAGATCTACAAGTTCACCCCTGCGCCGAGCTTCGCCAGGAGCGTGACCCAGGCTCAGGTGACGAACACGGTCGCGGGAGCGGGCGGCGGCACCTCGATCACGGTGCAGCGGGCGGGCACGTCAGGCTGGAACGTGGAGACCCCAGTTCTCGGCCAGAACACCCAGTTCCGGATACAGAACGCGATCGCCCATGCCTACCACATTGCACACAAGGCCGTCAGCGTCCAGTCAGTGAGCGCGACCTGGGGCTCGCAGATACTCGGCAAGGCGCTCGAGGCCCTTATCGCGTTCCTGGTCGTGATCGTGCTCTACCTGTCGCTGGCGTTTGAATGGCGGATGGCGACAGCCGCCTTCGTGGCGCTTTTGCACGACATCGTGATCACCGCGGGCATCTATGCGCTCGTGCACTTCGAGGTCAGCCCGGCAACGGTCATCGGCTTCCTGACGATCCTCGGGTACTCGCTTTACGACACGGTGGTCGTTTTCGACAAGGTCCGCGAGAACACGGCGGGCCTGCTCGCTACCCGCAGGTCCAGTTACAGCGAGGCCGCCAACCTCGCGCTGAACCAGACCCTGGTCCGCTCGATCAATACCTCAGTGATCGCGCTGCTGCCGGTGGTCTCGATCCTGGCCGCCAGCTCGTTCTTGCTCGGCAACGGCGAGCTCAAGGACCTGTCGCTGGTGCTGTTCGTCGGCATGCTGTCCGGCACCTACTCCTCGATCTGCATCGCCACCCCGGTCCTGGCCGACCTCAAGGAACGCCAGCCCGAGTTCCGTCAGCTCGCCACGCAGCTGGAGCGGCGCGCGACCAGCCTTAAGCGGCAGGAGAAGGTGGCGGTGCCCGGAGCCGGGAGCGCCAGGACAGCCGCTATCGATGCTGGGGCGGTGTCGGACGAGCCGCCGGGTCCCGGCGAGCAGGGCGAGGCCGATGAGCAAGGCGAGCCCGGTGAGTCCGCGCCGGTCGCCGCCAGCCCGCCGGCCGGGTCAGCGGCCGCGGCCGTGCCGCGGAGCGTCTCCGGGCCGCGCCAGCAGCCACGCCGGACGAGCTCGGCCCAGCGGCGGCCGTCGGGCAAGAAGAAGCGGCGGTAGCCTCGTGCCCGTGGCCGCGGGCCAGGGAGGCCCGGCGGGTCCGGCAGGCCCCCCCGAGCCGGTGCCCGAGCTGCTGGCGCGGCTGGTCAGGGACGTGCCTGACTACCCGCAACCAGGCGTGATGTTCAAGGACATCACGCCGCTGCTGGCGGACGGCGCGGCGTTCGGCGCCGCCGTGTCCGCACTGGCGGCCGGCCACGCCGGGATCGACAAGGTGGCCGGGATTGAGGCCAGAGGCTTCATCCTGGCCGCGCCCGTCGCATGCCAGCTCGGCGTCGGCTTCGTTCCGGTTCGTAAGCTCGGCAAGCTGCCCGGGCCGACACATGCCCAGACCTATGAGCTGGAGTACGGGAATGCCACGGTCGAGGTGCATGTGGACGCGTTCGAGCCAGGCGACCGCGTGCTGCTGATCGACGACGTGCTGGCGACCGGCGGCACAGCCGCGGCAACCGCCGAGCTGATCAGGCGCTCCGGCGCCGAGGTGACGGCCCTTGCCGTGCTGATCGAGCTTGGCTTCCTCGGCGGCCGCGCCCATCTGCCCGGACTCGAGGTCCGGGCGTTGCTCGCCCTCTAGAACTGCCTCGCGGCGCCTGGCCGGCCACTGTTTGACCGGTCACCAGGTGACTGACCGTAATCATACAACGACCATGCAAATACAGCTTGATCCGATAGAGGCCTTACTAGTAGTTTGCTGGCCGAAGATATACGGAAGAGTCCAGACCCGGGAGGGGCGAGTGGCCAGCGGTCCTCCAGAGGTTCCAAGCCCGGGGATGGGCGTGACAATGCGCCGTTATCGTCGCGCTTCGGGGATGACGCAACGGCAGCTCGCCGATTCGGCGGGGCTGAGCGTGGGTCAGGTTCGCGATCTTGAGCAAGGTCGGACGCACTCACCGCGCTGGGGCTCGGTCGAGGCGCTTTCGGCAGCCATGGGGCTGGATGAGCAGGGTCGCGCGCAGCTTGCAGCGGCCTGGGAGAGCGACGCCGCACGACGGCGCTCGGGGCGATCGCGGACCGACATCACCCGCGCGGCGGGGCCGGTGGCAATTCGCCTTCTCGGCCCGTTCCTGGCTGAGCGGTCAGGCCACCGGATTGACCTGGGGCCGGTGCGCAGGAGGGCGATGCTGGCACTGCTGTGCCTGCGCGGTAACGATGGCGTGCGGATGAGCGAGCTGGTCGACCTCTTGTGGCCCGGAACGGCGCCGACCAGCGCACCCAGCGTTGTCCAGGGGCACATTAGTCAGCTGCGGCAGCTCGTCACGAATCGCGAGGAACCGCTGACGTCAGAGGGGCCCATCGTCTGGACGGGCGTGTGCTATCGGCTGCGCGGCGGGCCCAGGCTCCGGCTTGACGCCGACGAGTTCACCGGGCTGGCGCGCAGCGGCGATGAGGCCGCGGCCGGCGGCGAGCTGGAACGCGCCTGCGAGCTCTACGAGCGCGCGCTGGAAGTCTGGCGCGGCGCGGCTGTGGCCGACCTGGACTGCTTGCAGGAGCACCCCCTAGTTGTCGCCTTGAACCGGATGCGATCCGAGCTAGCCATGCGGTACGTGGACGCCGCGGCTGCGGCGGGAGATCACGCCCGCGCGATGCCGCGCCTGCGGGACGCGTGCCAAAGCGAGCCGCTGAGCGAGGTATTGCATGCCAGGCTGATCGCGGTGCTGAGCAGCGCGGGTCGGCGGTCCGAGGCGGTCAGCGTCTTTGAGCAGCTCAGGCACCGGCTCGAGCAGGACCTGGGGATCAGCCCGTCCGATCTGGTCTGGCAGGCGTACAGGCTGGCGGTGCCTGCCTGATTGACCCGATGAATGGCTCACATCCATAGCGAATCGCCCGATGGCGGGCGGCAAGGCAGGTAAATATGGGGCAACTGACGCAAACCTCGGCCGCCACGAGATCGGTCGGCGCGGTCATGGTCGGCGATCCGGTGTTCGTGCTCTGCAACGGCCGGTCGGGGTCCACTCTGCTGCGGTTCCTGCTGGACGCGCATCCGGAGCTGGCGTGCCCGCCGGAGACCAACCTGCCATCGTTGTGCGCGCAGCTGGCGACGGTGTGGTCGCTGATTGAAGGCGCCCCGCTGTCGGCGAACCGGGGCGACGAGCCGCCGGTGATCCCGGACGCGGCGATCGCGGGAATCCGGGCGACGATGGACTCGATGGTGGGGCCGTACCTGGAGCGGCGGGGCAAGAAGCGGTACTGCGATAAGAGCCTCGGCACGGCGCGGTTCGCCGAATTGCTGCTGCGGGTGTACCCGGGGGCGCGGTTCTTGTGCTTGTACCGGCATCCGATGGACGTGATTGCATCGGGGGTGGAGGCGTGCCCGTGGGGCCTGAATGGGTACGGGTTCGACCCGTACATCGCGACCACACCGGGGAACGCGGTGCTCGCGCTCGCGCGGTTCTGGGCAGACAGCGTCGCGGTGACGCTGGCCGCTGAGGAGGGGTTCGCCGATTCGTGCCTGCGGGTGCGATACGAGGACCTGGTGACCGACCCGGAGGGGACGGCCAAGGGAATCTTCGAGTTCCTAGGAGCGGCCCCGGCCCCCGGCATCTCCGCGGCATGCTTCTCCCCGGAGCGGGAGCGGTTCGGCCCTGCCGACTACAAGATCTGGTACACCTCGAAGGTCAACGCTGACTCGATCGGCCGTGGGTGGTCGGTGCCCGCCGGGCTGATCGCCCAGCCGGTGCTGGAGCAAATCAATGAACTGGCCGGCAGGCTCGGGTACCTACCGGTGGACAGCGAGTGGGGGACCCACGAGCCGCCAGCGGACCTGCGCGCTCCGATGGTTGAGGCCATTGCGCCGGACTCGGGCGCCGGGCAAGCGACTGCGCCGGACTCGGGCGCCGGGCA
>Ga0066903_100006004_pt1 | contig 10669 bp, 10 predicted proteins | sample PanSoiMetaGPlot1_FD_67491 | JGI IMG/M metagenome (GOLD analysis project Ga0066903, IMG submission 67491) | Tropical forest soil microbial communities from Panama analyzed to predict greenhouse gas emissions - Panama Soil - Plot 1 (version 2) | ecosystem: Environmental > Terrestrial > Soil >...
AAAATCCTTGGGACCCCAGGGTACAAACGAAGCGTGGCTCCGAACTGGCGCAAGCCGGCATTGGACAGCTTTTCCAGCGGCTTGCCAGGCCCCACATATTCAAGGAGCCGTTTGGTGTAAGCCAGAGTCGGATCCCAGCCGGCTGAGATCATTTCGCCACACTCGCTCCAAAATTTTTGCGCATCGATCCCATGACGTGAAAGAAGCTGCGTCGTTGAATCATCGGTAAGCGTGTCGTCAAAATCGAAGATGACAGCAATGATGTTCTGGGGCGCGCTCATCGGATTCGTTAGCCGCTTGGAGCTGATTGTCGCCAGAATTGAAATATTCGAAAAAATGTTGTTGCCAAGCTCAAGTGCGTGACAAGTTGCAAAGTGTAGGTCGACCTTCGTCCATGGCGTAGGTATCCTAACGTTCACTAGGCGATTTACCAATAGTACGGGAAAAGTTGCCCCCGAGCATCGGAGGCTGCATCGCTATCGTTCATCAAGTTGGCAACCTGGCCCGTTTTCTGGATTTGCTGGGGCTGACCGATTAGAAACGGAAATCAGATAATAGGATGGGTTCGTCAAGCAGGGCGTTCGGAGTCCACAAATAGAGATGAGCTTTGGGAAGTGCCATCTCCCGCACAGGAAGAGCAGCGATCTCGGCAAAGCTCATAGTGCGACCGAGAGGTTTCCCATTTGCGAGACATTTTGAAGCGTTGTTTGGTCAGCTTGGAAATGTGTCTTTCGATATCCAGCCCTCAATAGCAAATTCTCCGCTACATACGCGAACTCTGATCTTACCAACGGTTCGTCGAATTCTCTGATCGTCTCTAGCCAATGCCTGAAGGGGAAGTGGTACGTGCGACCTGACTCTCTGAACGTTACCGGTGGCCATGGAGGAAGCGTCGCGAATTCTCTGATGGCTTCACGCCTGATGACTTGGTAAAGGTTGTGCGCTCGCGCTCCGTAAAGGAATGAAATGAAATCGCCTTCCTGAACCTCCACGAAAGTCCAGACCCCGTTAATGCTATTTGTGAAGCCCGCCAGTGCGTGGCGGATGCACAGATCGAGGTTGTTTCGGGACGACTCCGGAAGAACTAGAAGTTCTCGGCGAAAAAGCGGTCTCTCAGGGCCATGTGGACATTTTGATTAAAGATCGTGTCCCGATAGCCACGGCGAAGAAAATCGTTGTTGAAGTGAAACGCAGCAAGGCGCAAATGGCGGACCTAGCACAGCTGAAGGAATATATGGATGAGTTTGGCAAGGAGTGTATCGCAGGTGTCTTAATCGCAGAGGCGTTCCCAAAATCCGCAAGGAATCAGGACGCGAGCGCCAGGATTCGCTTGCTTCGCCATAAGTTTAGCCTTGATTGGAGTTCCCCGAGAAGTTTTCCTGAGATTCTGGCTAATCTCGAATTAGAAGCCGATTGATTCACACTCGTTTCGCCAGGGAGGCGCTCATGGCAACAGAATTTATGACGTTTCAACTGACCTTACGAGGGTTTAGAGTTGACAAACCAAAAACTGACACCTTGATTTCTTGGGTCAATGCTCAAACGGTAAGCGCATTGAACTCTTACTTGAAAAAATATTCCGCTATCGAATTGGAAGAGCCTCCCATGGTGATAAAGAGAAGGGATACGGATGACGGAATTGACGCTGTGTTGGCGGAAACCGGCGAACCTTTTTTCCCTGTCGGATGGGAAATGAGCGAGAGCTTTGTTCATACGCGGCGTTCATCAAAGACTCATTTGATGCGAGGTGGGAGCAAGTTGACCCTATGTGGGGTGAGAATTCCTAAGAAACAGCTTGCGGCAAGGGCCATTCGCGGCCTAGCTGGGGTCTGCAGGCGATGTGAGCAAAAAGTACTGGCGACAAGTTTTGGGATAGCCCACCAAAGTACATAATCTTCCTAACGCGTGGGCTGCTTATGGTCTCGGAGTTGACTAACGACAAGAAGCGGTCATAGATAACTCTGTCATCTCCGAAGAGCAAAAATCGGTTGTCGAGAAGGGCAGGAATGCTCGATCTTCCTTGGACGTGGGCAAGCTCGCGAACTTGGTCGTACGTCATGCCCGGCCGGATTGCAAGAATCGTCTCATCTATTTGGCTAAGAGGGAATTCCTTGGTCAAGGACCCTCGGTCGGCGGGCAGCATTCTTAGGGCCTCCTTGCCCGTTTGGATTTTGACTTGGACATCTTGCGCAGATTGGCCAAATTGAGCAAGATCAGGTCATTCTCGTCCCGACTTTGAACGGTCCAGAAACGCACCTGAGATGCAACCCGGATGAACACGCATTGAAAACAAAGAAGGGTCGGAGCTGGAGTGTCGGAGCTGGAGTGTCAGCCACCGTTTTCTCCTCAGGGAACGTAGAGCCGGTCGCTGTGCGTCGTGAGAGCGGTGGCTTGCGCTCTTGATGCCGGAGCCGTCTCGACGTGCGTTCCACTGGAGGAAAGTGGAAACGAGGTACGGCGCCGTCCATTTCTGCCGTGGTCATGCGTGGCCATTTTCCCTTCCTCAACAGCCAAGCCCTGCCTGGCCACGACACCGCTCTCCCCCACCGATGGCCGGGAGGCCAAGTGGACCGCTTCCAAGCTCCGTTGTTTCCAAGAGTTGCGCCGATCCAGCCTCCCGGCCACGGGGTGGGCCAAGTGGCCAGAAGGGCCATTTGGGACGAGGTGCCCCCTCTCCGCCAAATGGCTGGCCGGAATCGGCAAAACCCGCGCATTTCTCGGGAAATCCGACCCCTCACGCCAATTGTCCCAGTTGGCGGAAGGGGGTCGTGCGGTGAGAAAACGCTACACATCTCCACTCTTTTGACTCTCCACCAATTGCGAGGGAAAACCCCGCGCAAGTTTCCGATTGGGCGGCGTGTTTTCAATGAGAAGAGACAACCCAACGCCCAAATCCACCCCCGTCCAGAAAGGTATGGCGGAGCCATGAGTCCATTTCATCTTCCTTTGCGCTTATCGCGAGTCATGAGGTACTTATCTTCCCTGGCGCTGGTTGCCAGTTTCCTGGTTTTCACGGGCCCGGCTCAGGTTCTTACAAGCCCGGCTCAAGCGGAACCGCAGAGTCCCGAGGGCGCCATCAACGCGCTGGTTTACGCTCAGGAGCCGCAGGATCCCGAGGACGGCATTCAGGCCGTGACCTCCGTGGAAGGCATCAATGCGCAGAACAGCGACGAGGGCATCGAGGTGCTGGCGCGCGGGCCGGTGCATGAGGCGTATGCCGAGCCGGTAGCGGGGGCGGTTGGGGCGGCGCCGATCATCGAGCGGCAGCCGCCGCCGCTCTTGGAGGAGGTACCGGCCGACCAGAAGCCGGAAGGCGACGTGCAGTGGATGCCGGGCTACTGGGCCTGGGATGAGGATCGCCACGATTTCCTGTGGGTGAGTGGATTCTGGCGCTTGCCGCCGCCGGGCCGGGAGTGGATGCCGGGGCACTGGGCGGCGGTGGAGGGCGGCTGGCAGTGGGTGCCCGGCTTCTGGGCGACGCGCGGCCAAGAGGAGCTGGCGTATTATCCGCCGCCGCCGGAGCCGGTGGACGCCGGCCCGTCCGTGCCGGCACCCGCGGCCGACAGCACCTTCGTGCACGGCAACTGGGTGTATCAAGAGACGCGGTACGTGTGGCGACCCGGCTTCTGGCTAGGCTATCGGCCGGGCTGGATCTGGGTGCCCGCCCATTATGTGTGGACGCCGGCCGGCTACCTGTATGTCGAAGGCTATTGGGATTATCCGCTCCGGGAGCGCGGGTTGCTGTTCGCGCCCGTCGCCGTCGATTTCACGCTGGTCTCGCGGCCGCATTGGTTTTATCGCCCGCGCTACGTGGTGAACGATGATTGCCTGCTCGGCGCGTTGTTCGTGAACCCCGTCTGCGATCATTATTATTTCGGCGATTATTTTGACGCCGGCTATCGCAGCCGAGGATTTATCGGCTGGCTCGATTTCCGCTTCGGGCGCGACGGCTGCGATCCGCTCTATAGCTACTACCGCGCCTGCTACCGGGGCGATGAGCATTGGGAACATGGCTTGCGAGACTTGTATGCAGGCCGGTTTAGCGGCTCGATCGCTCGGCCGCCGCACACGTTGATTCAGCAAAACACCGTGGTGCAAAACATCACGAACACCACCATCAACAACGTGATGAACATCAACAACATCACGAATGTGATGAACATTCAAAACGTGAAGATGCTGACACCGCTGGCTCAAGTGAGTCCGGCAGTGGCCCGGCTGCAACCGGTCACGGAGCCGGCGGTCGCGGTTCGGTCGGTTAAGGAACGGCTGGCCTTGGGCGACCGGCGCGGAAGCATCGAAACCAAGTTGGTGGCTCAGACTACCGGCGCGAGCCGGGCCACGACGGGGTCGGTGAAAACCGGAGCCACACTGGCGACGCCGGTGGTTGCGAAGATCGCTCTGCCGAAAACTTCAAACGAGAAGGTTTCGACGATAGGAAGTAAGGTTTCGGGCACAGCGAGTGGTCCAGCGCCGGTTGCGGGAAGTCATTCGAGTAACGCGACAGTGCCTCCGACATCGACGGTTGGGGATAAGCCGCAAGCGAAGGGAGTAGATCACCCGGTGGTGACCAAACCTTCGACTACGACGACGGTGAAGCCGACTGCTGTGGAAACTCAGCCGGTTAAGAAACTTTCAACGACGCCGACGGCGGCGACAGTGCCAGTCGCACCGGCGAACACGCTGAGCCGGCCTGCAGTGGCTGAGCCTTCTGTATCCAAGTCAGTGCCTAAGCCGCAGGTACCAGCAGCCACGAAGCACTCGAGTCCGCCGCGAGTGACTCATACTGCGGAAGCGGCCGCGAAGCCCTTAATGCCGGCGGCGCCCAAGCCGGCAATGAAATCTCAGACGGCGCCGGCCAAGCCGGTAGCCCCGGCGGTGGCGCGGCCGGCTCCGGCGGTGCCCGCGCCAAAGGCGGCTGCAGCGCCCAAGTCGGTATTGGCATCAGCGCCTAAGTCAGCAGTGACTGCTCCAAAGCCCGCGCCAGCGCCGAAACCCGCAGCGAAACCCGCCGCGCCGGTTAGTCACGCTGCGGTGATGCGGCCTTCGGCTCCGAGCCCGCCGCCGAAACCAGCGGCGCCAGCGCCAAAGCCTCAGCCAGCGCCGAAGCCGGCCGCCAGGCCGCAACCAGCGCCGGCCAAGCCGGCCGCGCCGCCGGCGCCCCAACCACCGCCGGCCAAAGACAACTCAAAGGATCGGCATCATTAATCAATTAGGGTGGCACGCCCTGAGGCTCTGCGAAGGGCGTGGAAAACTTGCAATGGCTTCACGCCCTTCGAAGACTCAGGGCGTGCCACCCAACAAAAGTGCCATCAGCTCAGGGCGTGTCGAGAGAATGGGCCACGGAGTGAACACGGAAAAGAATCGATTTTTGTCTTATCTGTGTTCCTTCCGTGTTTATCCGTGGCTCAGTTGGTTTAACCTTTTTTCGGTTTCGGTTTTGTTGGGGTTGGTTTGTTTTGGGCCAACAGGGCATCGAAATGGGCCTCATCGAGATCAATGATGAGGTCGCCGCCACTGCTCTTGACCTCGAAGACATAGGGCGAACTCTTGCCCAATAGCTTTCCGCCGAGCAAGTCTTCCTTACTCTGCATCAGTTGCAGGTCCACTCGGTACTTGCCGGGAGGCATTCCCTTGCCGTCCTTGCCTTGGACCTGAAAGGAGCCGTCACTGGGGTCGTAGGCCGCGGCAAAGGAGTCGTAATGTTCGCCCTTCGAGGCTTCCAAGGGCACAAAAAAGACTCGGAATCCTGATCCCTCGGGTACCAGGAAAGGCTGGCCGCCTTTGACGATGTGCCCCTTGGGTTTGAGGTGGGAACCACCACAACCCAGGGAGAGCAAGCCGATCAACATCAGGGGGAATATTCTTCGCCAAGGATGCATGATATGCTCCTATAAAATCGAACGAAGGCATTAGCGTTTAGGACACTCTTCCGCGCGCCAGCCGCTTTCCCCAATCGGGACAAACACCGCCAACCCATTTCGAGAAAAGCAATCAAAAGTCCGGGTTCGGGATGATCTGGCCATCGTTTTTGGATTGCAAGATGCACCAGGTGTATTGGTCGATGGAGTTGGTAATAAAACGGACGCCGCCGTCGGCAAAGGCCGCGTTGACGCCGCCCGGGTGCAGGCTGCGGGCCATGGCCGAATTCGCCTGGTCGCCGGAAGTGTTCGGGAAACAACCCATGCCATCGTTGAGTCCGATGCCGTAATACCAGAACTTGTAGCAATTCTGCAGTTCGTCGCCGTAGGTTTGGCCGTCGGGGCTATCCAGGTTGTTGTTGGGAGTGGGGTTGTAGTTGCGGCCGGCCTCGGTCAGGCTCGACCCCGGGTGGCCCAAGGCCCACACGCCACGCGAATCCAACGGATTGATGCCGGCTCGTACCTCGTTGAACATGATGGTGTTCGAGGTGCCGTCTTTGATATCGGTCAGTTTCGTGCCGTTCCGCCCGGTGGTGCTGAAGAAAAAAATGGGGCCTTTGCTAAGGGGTGGATTGGCAGGGTTGCCGGGAACGATGCCATCCTCCGCTCTGCCGTTAAAGGGATTGTTGTTTTGGGCATTACGTCCGTCGGTGGTATGGTCGCTGTCGGTGAATCCGGCGGTGCCGGCATAATTGCCGCGCGCCCAACCCGCTTCAGCCGGCGCGTCGATGCCACTCGTGTCGTTGTACGGGTCTTGGTTAAAAGCGTCCGAGGGACACAGAAAGACCTTGATCGTCCGGCCGCGAAGCGATCGCCAGCTGCGATCATAGGCCGTGTAAGTGGTTAAGGTGGTCGGGGTCACGCCGGGACCGGGATAGGACGTGATGCTGATCGAATTATAGATGGCATCTTGTTCGATAAAGGGCAGCATGTAGATCGCCCAGTTCGGCCCAAAAGGCAGCGTGATGTCTTGGGTGTCATGGAAGCCGTCCTGGGCATACGGAATGTAACATCCAACTGGCAACTTTTTAAATGAATCGTGATAGCTGTGAGCCGCCAAGGCGATTTGTTTGAGGTTATTGCTGCAGGACGTGCGGTTGGCGGCTTCGCGAACCTTTTGCACCGCGGGCAAAAGCAGACCGATCAAGACCCCAATAATGGCAATGACAACAAGAAGTTCGATTAACGTGAATGCATCCCGACGCCTCATAGCGAGTCCTCCTCATGGTGTAGAGTTCCCCTGCGAGTCCGCCCGAAGTAGGGTTTCCGAGCTAGCGTCGCCTTGAAATGTGAGGATTCTGGCGCGAAGGGGATGAAAATTCGGTTAAGAAGGGGAAGGAGCCGTTCAACCAGACGTGCTGCCCTCGTGGCACCAACACGCTGATTGGTAACGCGGACTTTTCTCCCGTTGCTAGAAGATGTCCCCCGAAATGATTTCGCGATTGTTCCGGGTGCACAAGGCGCGCATGACGGTCAGGCTAATGTCACTTCCCAACGTGTGGACCGCGCCGTCCATGAATAAGAAGTTGCAGGTGCCGGGATGAGCCGAATGGAAACTCGCGGGGCTGCCGTTGGGGGCGTTGAAGGTGTACTGCCGGCTGTGGACGACGACGGCAGTGATCGAAGGCCGCCAGTTGCTACATTCAGGAGGCGAAGGAAAGCCCACCGGCGGCGTTGAGGTTTGATTGTAAAGGATCTCCTGGCCGGGGATGACGCCGACCCAGCTGCTTTGCACGAAGCCGCTGTTGCGCTCGCCGATGCCGATGGTCGTGCTGGTGCCATCGACAATATCTTTGATGGCAACATGGCTATTGCGATGGAAGACGCCATTGAAGGGCTGGTACTCATAGCAGCCGTAGTCCGCATTGCCGGCTTTGCCGCCTCCCAGGCAGCCGACATAACTGCAAACGGCAGCCTCAGTCATAACCGTGGGGATGGCTAAAGCCGACGGCGGGTTGCCGCAATCGTAGACGTCAATAAGTTGCGGACCGGTGTCGCTCGGGCAAAGGTAGATGGGGATCGAAGTCTGCCGGACGCCATCGTTGGCCGGATCGGTAATCTGCAAATCGAATCGGATGTTGCGGTACAGGTTTTCCTGCTCCAAGTAAGGCAGCATGAAAGCGAAGAAACTCCATCCCGGACCGAGCTCGGGAGGCTCGCTGTTGCAGTTGCCGGGCGTCATTTTCCAGGCGGGGTTGACTAGCGTCGAAACGATGCCCGGAGGAAACGAATGGAAGCTGTCGTGATAGTTATGAAGAGCCAATCCCATCTGCTTGAGGTTGTTCATGCATTGAGTGCGGTTGGCCGCTTCGCGCACCTTTTGCACGGCCGGCAGGAGTAGAGCGATGAGAACGCCGATGATGGCGATGACGACCAGCAATTCGATCAGCGTAAAGGCGCGTCGGCGGGTCATGGGGTTCTCCTGTTGGTGCGAGTGCGGCAAGGGGATGAAGCAAATGGTATGGGAAAACAATTTGGATGGCAAGAAAATTTCTTTGGGGGGATAAAATGGCGGTCTACGAAGTATGTTGAAATCGCTGGCGGAACTCGCGGTCGGCCACTTTCATGACACGTCGGCGGAGTTCCAGGAAATGCTTGACCAATTGGTGAGCCGCAGGTGTCAGAAAGCTTCGCTCGCTGCCCTTGCCGCCGACGTGGGTTTCGACCAGCTGTTGGCCCAAAGCGCGTTCGGCTTCCTTGAGCCGGCCCCAGACATAGCGATAACTTTTACCCAGGGCGGCAGCGGCTTGCTTGATGGAGCCCTGCTCTTCAATAGCGCGCAGAATCTCGCTCATGCCGAAGCCGAAAGCATACCGGCCGTCGGTTTCCAGCCAGACTTTGATTCGCGGCCGCAGTTGTGGAGCGGTCTTGGTTTGTCGAGTCCGAGTCATGCTTTCTTTCTATTGGTTCCAAAGGACGCGTCGTGCAGATTTTGCAGAGTAATTCCAGATCGGTTGCTTTGAAGAGCCGGACTTTGACAATCCGATCAAAAGAAACGGAGGATCAGCCACCGACTGCGGTTTGGGAAAATGGGCAAAGAACAGAATTGGGGAAACAGCATGCGCCGCAAGGCCTATTGGCCAGTTTGTTTGTTTTTCCCCATTTCCATCTGGGCCGTGGGTTGTGCTGCGTCCAACCGGCGGGACGCCGGTCCTGCCGAAGTTCCACAAATCCGTGAAATGGGTGATTCAGCGACTTCGCACGGGCGGATCACGAGCGAATCTCCGACTGGAGTTGGCAAAGATATAGCACCGACCTCTTGGCAAGTTCCATCGGACAGCTCAGAAGTTCCTGTCACGATCAATCCTTTTTCCGCCGTCAAAGAGCTGACTGCGGAATTAGTGGTCGAACAAGCGCTTGCCCGAAATCCATCGCTGGCCGAGATGCAGGCGGCCTGGCAAGCCGCCTCGGCGCGGTATCCGCAAGCCATATCGCTCGATGATCCGATGGTGGCCGGCACGTTTGGTCCGGGGACGATCTCTCCCGATGATCGCGGCGTGGAATTTGCCTCGCGGTTGGAGATTTCGCAGAAGTATCCGTGGCCTGGAAAACGGCAGCTGCGCGGCCAAAATGCATTCGCGGCGGCCAATGCGGCGGCCGATGACCTGGATGACATGCGCTTGCAACTCATCGAGAGCGCCAAGAACGCTTTTTACGATTACTACCTGGCCGAGCGCGGGCTAGAAGTTAATGACGAAATCTTAGGTCTGCTGAAGCGCATTCGAGAAGATGCACAGTCCCGGTATGAGTCCAGCCGCGAAAAGGTGTCCATTCAGGAGGTGTATCAATTCAACGTCGAGATCGGTAAAGAACAGCAACGCCGGCTGGAGTTGGAGCGCATGCGGCGAGTGGCCAAGTCGCGGGTCAACACGCTCATGCATCTGGCGTCGGAAAATCCGCTGCCGCCGCCGCCCAAGAATCTCAAAGTGGGAGGAGAAGATCGTACACTCGCGGAATTGCGACAAACCGGCTTGGCGCGCCGGCCGGATTTGCAGGCCGTCCGGAACCGCGTGGCCGCCGAAGAGGCGAACCTGGAACTCGCCTACAAGGAGTTCTATCCCGATCTTGAACCGTTCTTCATGTACGACCGCTTCATGGGCAACGCGTCAGCCAACCGGGATCTGGCCGCGATGCTGGGAGTGCGTCTGAATCTGCCGGTGCGCCGGGCGCGCCGCAATGGCGCTGTGGAGGAGGCCGAGGCTCGTTTGACTCAACGCCGCGCGGAGTTGGCCAAGCTCACTGACCAGGCCAGCTTCCAGATTGACCGCGCCTATCAAGAAGTGAGGGAAAGCGCCGACAGCGTGCGCTTGTACGAAAATAAGATCCTGCAAGATGCCCAAGCCAACGTCGAAGCAGCGCAGCCGGCGTATAAGACTGGCCTCGTCCCGGCGTCAAATCTTCTGGAGGCTGAACGTGGTCTGGTCGATCTGAAGAACCGATACTATGAAGCCGTCGCCGACTACTTCCGCCGTCAGGCCGCTCTCGACCGGGCGGTCGGAGAACTCGCAACCGCGACGCTTCGCTAGTGCGTCGCCGCTAAACGACAGCATTTGAACTCGCCTCCGGGTGCAGTTTCAGCCAGCGAGCACGGCGAACCCAATAGAAACGCACGGGCAAGAAAATATCCACGACTTCGTCGGCGATGAGCAGACCGCCCAAGACGGGAATGGCCATCGGCTTGATGATTTCCGCGCCGACGCCGGTGGCCCAAAGCATTGGAAATAAGGCGATGATGGCCACGCTTTCTG
>Ga0066903_100006005_pt1 | contig 10668 bp, 11 predicted proteins | sample PanSoiMetaGPlot1_FD_67491 | JGI IMG/M metagenome (GOLD analysis project Ga0066903, IMG submission 67491) | Tropical forest soil microbial communities from Panama analyzed to predict greenhouse gas emissions - Panama Soil - Plot 1 (version 2) | ecosystem: Environmental > Terrestrial > Soil >...
GCGCGAGGCGCTTGTCGATGCCCTGCGATTCCAGCGTCGGCCGCACGTCACGCGGGTTCAGCAGCGACCCGCGTGGCCCCGTCTTCTTGCCGCCGCCTGCGGCACCCGTGTTGAGTCCGACCGCCTGCGCTTGCGCTTGCCGCATCTGATCGAGGCGACGTGTCGCGCGCATGCGCAGAGCAACACAATTGCCCTCAAGCTCAAAGTTCCGCGCCTGCCGCGCATAGGCCCGCATCATGGCGGCTGCGTCGAGCACGTCCTTGACTTCATCGACCGCGACAGCCTCGGCGAGCGCGCGCTCGGCGGCGTCGTACAGCGCGAGCGCGGCTTGCTTTGAAACGACCGGCGTGGAATCGTGGGAACGCATCGACCTCCCCGATGCTCGGCTCTGGCGAGCCGGTTTGTTTGCTCCGAGAATCCAGCGAGACGGAAGCGGGTGCCTCCGTCTCGCCCTTCCCCGTTTCAGCAGTGTCAGACGGTGGCGCCGGCCTCGACCTCGGCGGTGGGCGGCCGGCCGCGCTTGTGCGTCGGCGCGGCGGCCTCGCGTGCGCGCCTCCACTTTTCAGCGGCTTCGCGGGAAATCATCACGCGACCGCGCACGGCCATCGTGTCGGGGCCGTCGCCCGAATCGAACATCTCATAGAGAGTGGTGCGGGAAATCTGATGACGCGCGCAGAACGTCTCGATGGTCATGGCATCGAGATTGGTCCGATTGTTCCACTCGCGGGCTGCTTTTTCGATCAGCCGCAGGAGCACGGCGTCGGAAATGCCGTTCGCTGCGGCGACGCGGGATCGTTTGGGCATGGCGTGCCTCTCCTTACGCGGTACAAACGTGGCGCCGCCCTGGGGGCGCCTACCCCTTGATCTACGAATCCTGCGGCGGCCGGCGTGCGGGGTGCGCGTCGGTCGCCGATGGTCGCGTTGATCGATGGTGCGTGCCGAGCAACCCCGAAACACGCACAGAAAGTCCAGCACACTATTAGGATAGGTGCAAGAGCGTGCGCCCGCCCCGGTGAAAAAAAGAGCGCGGGGGCGAGAGTTGCGCCAACGTTGGCCAAACTTTCGGCGGTGGGCCGGCGCGCTGGCGAAGGGTGCGCGGGCAACCGGCGGTCCGGGTCGCGGAAAACGCGGGGTAAAAAAACCCCGCGTTTCTGAGCCGACCCTCGCCGATGCCGGCGTCGAGTGTTTGTTAGTTTCGCTTCGCGGCGAGCGCGACGACGTTGCCGGCGGCCGGCGCCGCGATCTCGATCAGGCCGCGCCGGGCGACCGCGTCGGCGTAATCTTGGATGTACGCGCCGTAGTGAAGTTCGATCATTCGGACGGACGTGTCGGCCAAGCGCGCGACCACGGCAACGGGAACGCCGCGCAGCAGGCTGCGCGTGATGGCGCTGTGCCGCAGCGCGTAGCCGGTGATCTTTTTCGGATCGAGCCCGGCGCGCGCGACCACCGTTTGGAACAAGGCATAGTCGCGCTTCGCGTTCGTCTTCCACGGGGCGCCGTCTGATCGCAGCAACAGATAATCATCATCGCCGCGCCCGGCGGCGGCCGCGCCGAGCAGCGCGGCGAGCCCGGCGCCGATAGGGACGGCGGTGTGCTGGCGCGCCTTCTCGCGGCCTTTGAATGATGTCGGCACCAAGAGGACAGCGCGGTCGGCCTGTAGATCGGCGACCCGCAGCCGGGCGATTTGTGAGATGCGCGCGGCGGTTTGCGCCATGACTTCGACGACGAGTCCGAACGCGCGGTCGAGGCCGTAGGCCGCTTCGACGATCTTGCGCACGTCGTCGTCGGGCAGCACCACCTTGCGGGCCTTGTTGGAACCGGGCAGCCGCTTCAAGCCGGTGCGGATCGCTTGGTGGTTACCGATGCGCGGGTCGAGCGACGCGGCGAGATTCAAACTTGCGCGCAGGCCGTTCGCGATTCTGTTGATGGTCGCGGCCGTCATGCCCCGCTCGGCCAAACTGTCGCGCCAATTTCTGAGATCGAGCGGCGACAGCATGCCGATGGGCTTGGCGGCGAACGCGCCGCCGACATAGCGGCGAACCATGCGGACGTTGGCGACCCCGGCGCCCCGCGTCGCAAGGTCGCGCGCGTAGAGATCGAGCGCAGCAGCGACCGACAACGGCTTCGCCTCGGCGCTCGCGCCGTCGCCGCGCGCCAGTTGCTTCGCGCGGTCGCAGGCTTGCCAGAAGTCGAGCACGTCGGCCCCGTTGGGCTCGGCGACATCGTCGGCATCGGCGAAGCTCGAAACCCATTCCTTGCCGTGCCCGTCGCTGGCGCGGACAATCCAGCGGCCGGCGCCCACGCAGCGCCGATAGTTGAGCTTGAGGCCGCGCGCGAGCGTCGGGCCGGTGTATGCTTGCTTTGCGACCGCGAGCTTGGCGCGGGCGGTGCGGGATTCCAGTTTGGCGTCTTTGATCTTGCGGGGCATGCGGGGCCACAGTTGTTGGGAAGTATCCGAAACATGGTGCCGGACGGCGACGGACAAGGTAGTGCGGGAATGCCGATAACACAAGGGTTTCTCGGAGCTTACCCGGACAGTCCCGGACGCTCTATTACAGCGGAAGTTCCCTATCGCGGCTTGGGATAAGACGAAATAGTGTAATTAGATCAAGGCGCGACGGCCCGAGTCACCGAAAAGTTGCCGACCTCGCCGCGCCCCTGCGGAGGCCGCTGGCGCGTTTATTTGCTCGGCCCCTTGCTCACCACCGGCCCCGGCGTCGGCGAGCGTGCCCTGCCCGCCCGCTGCGAGGCTGCGCACGGTGCGGCGCGTCGCCGATGCTCGGTTTTTCCACAGCGACGACGCGGGGCCGCGCGGGCGCGGCGTCGAGAGATCAGCACGACGTGGCCAAGCTCTCAGGTGGATTTACCCGGGGCGGGTAAATGCAACTGTCTCAGGTGAGACAGTTGGGAAGCGCACCGGCAAGGGCAGTGCCGGCCGGTCACTTGCCCTTGCCGCGCAACGCGTCGGCCGCCTCGATCACCAGGGCCGCCGTCCGCCGGATCGTCGCCGGCTTGAGCCGGGCGCGGACGACGGCGAGCCCGTCGCGCTCGCGCGTCACCAGTCCGACGCGCACCAGATAGCCGACACGGCGGGCGAGCGTCTTGCGCGGCATCTCGACGGCCCGGGCGAGGCGCGCCTCGCTGATGCGCCGGCCGGCGATCTCGGCCGCGATGATCTCGCCGACGATGATCGCCATGACGACGGCGGCGGGGAGCGCGAGGCCGGGGAAGTCGTCGCGCGCGGTGCGGGCGATCTCGGTGAGCAGCCCGGCCACGATCCGGCGCGCTTCGCCCTCGTTCATACGGCGAGCCTACCGCGAGTCGGGCGGCCGATGCGCCCGGGCGTCGGCTGACCCGGTCAGGTGCGGACTCAGGTGCGGACTCGCCGGCCCGGGCCGGCTGTAACATCCAGTGTGACATCCGGAGGGAAACTCCTCGCGCGCGGCTAAGTGTTTGCTGGTGCTGCGATCTCGCCGACGCGGCGAGCCGGCGCGCCATGTGTCGGCGGATGTGTCGGCCGTTCCCCGCCTGATTCCCCACCCCGTGACGCACCGATGACGCACCCTCTCATTGCCGCTGCGCCTGCGGTGTTGCTGTGCCGCGTGCCTGCGCAAGGCGACGTTGAGCCGCAACAACGCGCGCCGCCGCGTGCGCCACGCGCCGGACGGATGACGGCGCCACGCCCAAATCGTTTCCCATCGGGAACTATTTGTTGATCTTTAAGGTGAAGTGACGCGCCGACGCTCGCGCTCGTATCGGTCGAGCCGTTACGGAGGCCCGTGGTGCGTCCGCCGCGCGGCCGGGTGCGGAGCATAGGCCCGGGTCGTTTCAACGAGCGGGCGGTGGCTCGCTGCGAGCCGGCGACGGGCTCTAGCGCGCGGGCGACCCCGCGATCTTGCGGTCGTGCCGGGCGACGCGGCGGACGGTGTCGGCGGGTGCAATGAACATCTCGCGCTGCACGAGCGCGCATGCGCGATGGAGCGCACCAGGGCCGACCTCGCGACCGCGCAACAGGTCCGCGACCCGGGCGACGAATGCCGAGCGCTGGGTCCGATGAAGCGGCGCCGCAAAGGCGCGCACGGTGTCCATCTGATCGTCGGTAAACGTCGGCGTCGGCGTCGGCATCGGTGGACTCCCAAAGGCTGGCGAGATCGGTTAAAACTCGACGTTCGCTCATTGAGAGTCACGACTCGCCCCGTGTTCGTCGCGGGGCCTTTTTTTGTTTGCTACGCTGCCGGCTTGCGCGCCGCCTCGGCCGCCGCAATGGCGTGCAGCGGATCGGGATCGAACCGCGACACGCCGAGCCGCAACATGCGCTGCAAAAGCTCTGCCGCCTCGCGCTCCCCGCTTTTGTCGCTGGATGCGTCGGTCAAGTATTTGTTGATGTCGGCCGGCTCGATCCAACAAGGCGGCGTCTGCCACGGCCGAAGCCCGAGCGTCGTCATCTGGCAGGAGTAGGCCGCGAACTCCGCCGTGTCCTGCCACGTCCGCGTCCGGTCGCGAAGGAAGTCGTCTATTTGCTCGCGCCGGCCTTCGTCCTGCGCCCGCGCCGCCGCGACGGCCGCCGTCAACGCCGCGCGATCACAGGTGCTTAGACCCATTGCCGGCCCTCTCTGCTCGCATTTTGTCGTAAATATTTGTTGGCTCGGGTCGCGTGTTACTCTCGCGCGAGAGATGCGGCTGCCGCGCCTGCGGCGACAACCTCAACCGCATCGAAAGCAAATGAAGCGCCTTCACCGCGCTCATATGCGCGTCCAACAGCGAACGCGGCGCCTCGGCGAGCAACCGGCGAACCTCCGCAGCGCTCGCGCGCTCGATCAGCGACGCGCGCACGAACGCGGCGAGCAACGGCGTATCGCATTGCTGAAAATGCCCGGGCCGGCTTGTCGTCACAAGCTCGGCGAACAACGCGGCCTCATCGCGCGCCATGCCGGCCGGCGGCGCGAGCCTGCTCGACGGCGCGGGCGCGCTCGGCGTATCGAACGATGCGGCGGAACGGCGGGGCATGGGCGCGAGCCTGCCACGGAAGGCGGCCGCCGAGCAAATAGGTCGCGCGCGGCACGCGGCCAAAAGGTTGTTTCGGAAACAACCTTTTCAATGGTGCCACCGGACAAGCTCCGCCGGCTTCCGGCACAACCGGAGAAGGATATTCTACAAATACCCGTTACCCGGGTTCCCCGCATTTTTCGAAGGGTAGCGAAAATTTCCTGCCGCCGCGCCCGTGCGGAACGGGCTACCGTCTGTTTTTTGGTGCCCCCCGGGGTGGTAAAAGAATTTCTTTCTACTTCATGGCGGATAATAGGAGCGCGCCGGGCGACTGGCCAAAGGCACCCGACGCGCCGCGCAGGCAGGCGGGCACATGCCTTCCACGCGCAAACCCCTCAGTGCGCTCGCAAGCTCGGCGCCGCGTTGTCGGCCGTCGTCGGCCGGTCGCGGTCGAGCCGCTTGATCGCGGCATCGAGCGCGGCAAGCTTTTGCTCGACCGCTTCGCCGAGTGCGCTACACGCCTCGATTATTTGTTTGAGTTGTGCGTCGCTCTGCTCGCGTTCGGCAATACGCGCCGCGCGCTCTCCGATGATCGCGGCCTCGATCATGACTCGAACCGCGTCACGCGTAAGCCGTGCCGGCGGCGGCGTGTCGAGCCTGTGCTCGCGTCCTGGCGGCGGCGTCGGGCGGGCCGGGCGCCAATCGGCAATGGCAACAATGCCCGCATCGACGACGACGGGCGGCGGCGGCGTCTCGGCCGGGGGATCGTCGCGCCGCGCGAGTGTCTGCTCGGCCTCAGCGCGCAGGCGGCGCCACGTTTCGGCCCGGTCGGGTTCCATGTTTGTCACCAAATAACGCTTTGCATCCACGCGATGCCGAGCGGCGAGCGCAGCGCCCAGCTTGTCTGCAACCGCAACCTTATGCCGATGCTATCTGTTTGCATCAGCGAGCGCACCGGCGAAGCGAACGTGCCGGCTCCCGTAGCAATTGGCTGCGGATTTGTTTCTTCATGCACCGTTGCAACCGACGACGAAGTGATTTCCGGCGGGCCGTCGAGCGCGGTCACAAGCGTCGGCAGCGCAAGCGCGATGACCGTCCCAGCCGCAAGGCTCGCCGATGTCAGCAGCGGATACGGGCTGCGCAGCGCGCGGAGCGCTACCGCGACGGCTTGCGCCGGAGCAGCAACAATGACGATGCCACCATTGCCAGCGACCCCGGCGACCGCAGTGGCGAGCGCCGCGAGATCATCAACCAGCGCGTCGCCTTTGTTTGCTGCGGCGGGCGCGAGCGGCGCGACGCCGTTGAGCAGACCGGGTGGCCGCGCAGCGCTGCCGGCGGTCGTGGAAAGCATCAAAGCGTCGAGCGACGGGCCGATGTTTTCTATCAGCAACGCGCGCACTATTTGCTCGGCGTTTGAACCCTCCGTCTGCTCGCGGGTCAACTCGACGATGACGCCGATCTTGTGGGGAACGATTTGCGTTGCGGTGCTTGTCCCTTGCGCCAGCGGAAACGGCGCGCGCTCGGCGACGAAATTCGCCAGCGGCAATGTGAGGCCGGGAACGTTTATTTGGCCGGTATCGTCGAAACTCAACTGCAAAGAGCGCGCGATCAGGTCGGCGGCGGCGCTCATCGGCACCAGGGCGGCGAGCAGCGCATAGGCGAGACGCGCGAGCGCCGTCGCATCCGACCCGGTCGGCGTCGTCGCTGCGCGCGTCACCAGCCGAGCGGCGTCGCTATCGTCGGGCCAGATCGTGCGCAAGATTTGCTGCGCGTTGCCGCCGCCGAAACTGCGCTTGGCGCGCGCCGAGCAAATAACTGCTCGGGTCAACGAAGTCAGCGCAACGGCAGCGAGCGCGTTCGGGTCGACGCGAAGAGGAAGGCCGCGACGGGGATGCGCGTTCATGGCGCGGAAGATGGCACGGCTCGGGGCGATCCGGTGTAGACGCCGTTACGGATTTTTTGTCAGCCATCGCGCGCCGCATTCGCGATCATCCGGGTGATGGCCGCAGCGATCTCGGTCGGGTCGTCGGCGTCGGCTTCGGCAAGCTCGCGCACCGTGCTGATCAACCATTGAATGCCCGCCGCGTCGATCTCGACGGTGGGCAAGGGGATCACGCCGTCGCGCTGCCGGCGGCGCCAGCGGGCTTGCCGCGCGGCCTTGCGCTGGCGCTTGTGATCCGGGTCAAGCATCGTGATCGAGGCCCCGGGATGGTCGGGGGTCGGAACACAACTCTCTCCTTAGAGAGAGAGAGAGTTGTTCCGCCCCCCTCCCGGTTCCATTTTGGCGCTGTTCCCGAAACAAAGATCGGAACACATGTTCCGGCTGCGCCAGTGGCGGTGTCGGGCTATCGCGCGAGAAGTGTTCCGCGTGTTCCGATGGTTTGTTCCGGCCGGAACAAAGGGCCGGAACAGCCGGGGTGAATGGAACAGCTTTGTTCCGGCCCATTTTGACCCTCAACCGAAGAGGTCGGCGGGCAGGTCGACGGGCGGGGCTGGTCGCGCGGCGCGCGCCTTGTCGGCCGCCTTTTTCCCCTCCGCAGTCAGGGTGAAGCCGTCGCGCGTGGCGGTGATCAGCTTGGCCCGCTTGAGCGTGTCGAGCGTCCGCGCCACGAGAACCTTGTAGGGGCTGCCGTCGCGCATGTTCCAGCCGACCAGTCTCGCAAGCTCGGCCTGCGATGCATCGCCGTGGTCGATCAGCGCCGCGAGCAGTTCGTCCTCGCGGGTGCGCGCCGTCTTGGCGATCTCCGCGCGCCCGGCCTCTGACAGATACGACGCGACCACGGTCGGGATCAGCCGGCCCTTGCTGTCTTTGAGCCGTTCATGGGTGACGGTGCGGAGTTGAAACGTGATTGGCGCGAAGTCGGGGCCGCGAAACTTTCCTTGCGTGTGAACCTCGACGCTGCCGGCGTCGGCGCGAGCGGTCAGGTTGCCGTCGATCTCGGCCACGTAGGCACCACCACCGCGCGGAGTCAGATTGTCGTCGGTCGCGTTTTTTGCCGGGTGGCTGGCGACTACGACGCACGGGCCGCCGGGCACCGCGATGTAGCCCCGCATGCGGCGCGCGTGATCGCCGGCTTGTTTGTTGTCGTTCTCGTTGTCGCCTTCGAAGAATGCCGGACCGGTGTCGATCAGCAGCAAAGCGATTTTGCCTATTTGCTCGATCTCCCTGCGGATGCGATCAAACATTTGGGATAGCTTGAACGTACCGGGGATGAAATGCACGGGAATCGTGTTGATGTCGAAGTCCATCTGTTGCGCCATGGCAATCCAGCGCATGCGCGCATCGTCCGGGTTCTCCCCTGCGAGGTAGAGCACGCGCCCTTGCTCGACGGTGCGGTCGCCGAGCGGCCTGCCGAGTCCAACGTGCGCAGCGAGCAACAAAAAAGTGGCGGTCTTGCCGGCGCCGGACTTGCCGGTGAGCGAATAGATAAACCGGCGTTGCAGGATGCCCTCGACCACGTAGTCGGGCGGCACAAAGTCGGCGACGAATTGCGCGCTCGACAAGATGAGCGGCGGCGGTTGCCGCGCCGGCTCGGGCTCGAAATTGTGTACATCACCGGAATTGTTGTACACATTTTCCGGCGCCCACTCGGCCGTGCCATCGGCCAACAAATAAAGCCGTTCCACGCTGCCCCCGCCCTGGTCGAGCCAGTCCGACACGTCGCCCTTGGGCGGCATCTCGGGCCAGTGTTTCCACAGTTCGAGCACGCGGACCCGGTTAACGACGTTAACCAGATGCCGCGCCACGTCTTGCGCGTGATCCTGCCCGGGCCGCACCGGACGCCCGTCGTCGTGAAACATAGGCGCGCCGGTCTTCGGGTCGCACTTCTGCGGATCGTGGTCGGGAATGATGACCACATCGGCGTTGCGAAAGAACTCGTTGAGCCCGGCGTTCCATTTGTTTGCGCCCCCGGCATTGGTCGTCGCCGGCACGCCGAGCGACCATAACCGGTCCGCGTCTTTCTCGCCCTCGACGATGAAGACGACACGGTCGAGACGCTCGATCAGGTCGGGCAACCGGTACGGCACTTGCCGCACGCCCTTCGTTGACCAGATAAAGTCACCCGGTTTGTTTGGATCGGGCCGCCGCTGGCGAAAGTCCTTCGGGTCGAACCGCACAACCTCGAACAGCACCGCCCCGCCTTCGTCGCGATACGGATGCACCTTGTCAATGACGCCGCGCGGCGCGCGCTGGCTGCCGTTCGCCCGGCGTGGCGTGCTTCGCGCCTGCTCGATCTCCAATCCGTGTTGCTCGATCCACGCGAAACGTTCCGCGCCGTCGAGCCCGGTGAGATCGTGGATCAGGTCGAGCACACCGCCGCCGACGCCGCGCTCGTGGTCGCGCCAAACGCCCTTTTTAAGATCGATGGCGAGCGATCCGCGCGAGCCGTAGCGCAGTTCATGTTTCGACGATAGCGTGAGGTTGGGCTCGCCCAGCAAGATGCGCGCAACCGGCTCGATCAGAGCCGCGAGATCACGGGCGGTGCTCATGCGCGGCCCTCCGGGGTTGCGTCGAGCAGCCGGATCAGAAAATCCAGCCGTTGCACATCGCGGGCGACGGCTTTTTGTGCTTCGTCGAGCGTGGTCCTCGGCAGCGCACCAGATAGTCGAGCAGCAAGTCGCGCGATCAGAGCATCGCGGTTGATGCCTCCTAGCGCGTCACGGTAGGCGACGATCCGGCGTCCATCAGTGATGTCGCACAAAGCGATCAGCAGGGCATTCGCAGCGGCGTCTATCGGGGTTATTGCTGGTGCGCGCATTGGCGCGGTTCCGTTGTTGCGCCTTTCCCGACGCTGTTTCGTAGTGGACCCGTGCACAGGTCATGGTGTGGTCCTCTCGCTCACTTCCAAACAAACACTTGCGCCGGCATCGCGTCCAATCGGGTGTTTCACGACGTGAAACACCACGCTTGCCGGCCGGCCGCGCGCGCTCACGGCACGCCTCCGTTCATGTCGGCGGGCGCGATCTCGTTGCCCCAGCACGTCCAGCCCGGGCGCGTGCGTCTTGCAAACAGTTCGAGATAGGGGCCGGTATAGAGCCGCTCGATCCGGCGGTAGACTTCGTCGGGCTTCTCGCTGTGCGCGCCGACCGGCGCCATGACGACTTGGTGGACATCGGCCGCGAGCCGCGTCAGCGAGCCCTTGAGTCCGAGCAAACAAACCTCGCTGTTGCTGCGCGTGCTGTAACCCTGCCCGACGTGGAGGCTGCCATCGGCGTTCGTCTTGACCCAAACGAATCCGAACGTTGACGGCTTGAAGCCCCAATCCTCCATGACCTTGATGTGGTTGCCTTCGGTGATGTGCGGGTCCGTGCACCACAACATCAGCGCGCAGTCGGGCGCCGCGAGCGCAGCGACCGGAAGCCGCGCGATCTCGTCTAGCGTCATCGTGTCGTAATGGTTGTCGGGCGCGGTTTGGATTTTTCCGCGCTCGCTATAGGTCTTCCACTCCCACGGCGGGTCGGGGCAGATGACGCCGAACCGCTGGCCGGATGCCGCGAGCGCTTCGAGATCGGCGACGGTGCAGCCGGCGAACGTGCGGGCGCGGTGCGCCTCGCGCTTCTCCGCAAGCTCGACCTCGCGCACGACGCGGCGGATGACTCGCCCCACCGATGCCCGCGCGTCCGCGATCTTTTTCTCAAAGGCCGCATCGGTCAGGCGGCCGAGCACGCGGCCTTGGTGCG
>Ga0066903_100006006_pt1 | contig 10668 bp, 7 predicted proteins | sample PanSoiMetaGPlot1_FD_67491 | JGI IMG/M metagenome (GOLD analysis project Ga0066903, IMG submission 67491) | Tropical forest soil microbial communities from Panama analyzed to predict greenhouse gas emissions - Panama Soil - Plot 1 (version 2) | ecosystem: Environmental > Terrestrial > Soil >...
ACTCACGGGCTACTTCCTCACCCGCAACGTGCTCGACGCGCGTGGCCTCTCGCTCGGCGAGGAACGCGCGCACTTCATTGCGGCGCTAAATCGCGCCTTGCCGCGTGGCCTAGCTCACCACCAGTAACGGCGGTAAGGACGCCAATACGGACCGCCCCCATAGTAGGAAGGGCCGCCACCGTAGTAGGGGCCGCCATACCCGTAATACGCGGGGCCACCCCAGCAGACGCGCCGCCACGCGCAGCCGCCGTAGGGTCCGCAACGCCAGATTCGGCGGCAGGCCACGTCCTGGATGAGGTTCGTGCCCTCGATCGCCGCCTTGATCCCGGCCGGCGTGGCGACCGTCATGGCCCCGGCTTGATTCGGAACGAGTGAACCCACCGAAAGAATGGCTAGCGTAGCGGCAGTTGCAAGAATAGTCCGACGCATTGCTTCCTCCATCCCAATAAAACCAAGTCGTACGCCAGATAACTCAGCCGAACATTTCAGGTTCACAATAGTGACTGGTGATTCGGAAGTATAGATGGCGGTGTCGTTCATCGCTTGTTCATTGAGGAACAACAGATTAGCTATTTGGCATGGGCAAGAGACTGATTCCCCCGGGGAAGGGCGAGGTCGAAGAGGTCGCGCTGCGCGAGGCTCTCGAAGAGCGCTATCTCGCCTACGCGCTTTCCACGATCATGAACCGCGCGCTGCCGGATGCGCGCGACGGCCTCAAGCCGGTGCACCGTCGCATCCTCTACGGCATGCGCCTGCTGCGGCTGGACCCCGGACAAGCCTTCAAGAAATCCGCCAAGGTGGTCGGTGACGTGATGGGTAACTTCCACCCGCACGGCGACCAGGCAATCTACGATGCCCTGGTGCGGCTCGCGCAGGAGTTTGCCCAGCGCTATCCGCTGGTGGACGGTCAGGGCAATTTCGGAAACATCGACGGCGATAACGCCGCGGCCATGCGCTACACCGAGGCGCGGCTAACGGAAGTCGCCCGCCTACTGCTCGATGGCATCGACGAGGACACCGTCGATTTCCGTGCGACCTACGACGGCACTAGTGAAGAGCCGGTCGTGCTGCCGGCCGCATTCCCGAACCTGCTTGCCAACGGCTCCCAGGGCATCGCTGTTGGAATGGCGACCGCCATTCCGCCGCACAATGTGGCTGAGCTGTGCGACGCTGCGCTTTTCCTCATCGACAATCCGAAAGCGCGCAGCCGTACCCTGCTCAAATATGTCAAAGGACCCGATTTTCCGACGGGCGGCATCATCGTCGATACGCCCGAGACGATCGCTGAAGCCTACACCACAGGCAGAGGCTCATTTCGCGTGCGCGCGCGTTGGAAGCAGGAGGACACGGGCCGGGGCACCTACGTGATCGTCATCAGCGAAATCCCCTGGCTGGTGCAGAAATCGCGCCTGGTTGAGAAACTCGCCGAGCTTATCAACGAGAAGAAGCTGCCGCTGGTCGCTGACGTGCGTGATGAATCGGCCGAAGACATACGGCTGGTCATCGAGCCGCGTTCGCGTTCAGTCGATGCCGAGCTGATGATGGAATCACTTTTCAAGCTCACCGAGCTCGAAAGCCGCATTCCACTCAACATGAACGTGTTGGTGAAAGGCCGCATCCCGCAGGTGCTCGGCCTTGCCGAAGCGCTGCGCGAATGGCTCGATCATCGTCGGGAGGTCTTGCTGCGCCGCTCGAGGCATCGCCTGGCGGAAATCGAACATCGCCTGGAAGTGCTCGGCGGCTATCTGGTCGCTTATCTAAATCTCGACAAAGTAATCAAGATTATCCGCAATGAGGACGAGCCGAAGCCCGTCCTGATGAAAACCTTCAAGCTCACTGATGTTCAGGCCGATGCCATCCTCAACATGAGGCTGCGCAATTTGCGCAAGCTTGAGGAGATGGAGATCCGTGCCGAAGACAAGGCATTGCGTGAAGAGCGCACGAAACTAAAGGCGCTGATCGCCTCGCCGGCCCAACAGTGGAAAACAATTTCGGGCCAGATCAAGGAACTCAAGGAAAAGTTCGGGTCCAAGACCGAGATCGGCAAGCGCCGGACGACCTTTGGTATTGCCCCCGCCCATGACGAAGCCGCGATCGAGGAGGCGATGGTCATACGCGAGCCGATCACCGTCGTCGTTTCCGAGAAAGGCTGGATCCGTGCCTTGCGCGGTCACGTCACGGATCTTTCAGGTGTGACCTTCAAGACCGACGATGCACTCAAGTTCGCATTCCCGACCGAAACCACCGCCAAGGTTATGATTTTCGGCAGCAATGGCCGCTTCTACACCATTGAGGCCTCGAAACTTCCTGGCGGACGTGGGCATGGTGAGCCCGTGCGTCTCTTTATCGATCTTGAAGATGCCGACGTCGTTGCAGCGCTCGCTTATCAGGGTGGCCGCAAATTCCTGGTGGCGAGCTATCAGGGAAATGGTTTCGCGGTCGCAGAAGACGAATGTCTTGGTACTACGCGCAAGGGCAAGCAGGTTCTCAATCTCAAGGCGCCTGACAAGGCGCGCGCAATGAGCACTATCGACGGCGAGTTGGCGGCGGCGATCGGCGAGAACCGCAAGATGGTGATCTTCCCACTCGATCAGGTCCCCGAAATGGGCCGCGGCCGCGGCGTGCGGCTGCAGCGCTACAAGGAAAAAGGGCTTTCCGACGTCACCACTTTCAAGGCGGACGATGGGATGTCCTGGAACGACGCGGCCGGCCGCAGCTTCACGTTGCCGATGAAAGAGTTGAAGGACTGGCGCGGGAATCGCGCCGATGCTGGACGTATCGCTCCAAAGGGTTTTCCGAAAAGCAACAAATTTCACGGCCTGCCAAGCGGCGGTAATGGCAGGGGCGGTGGTGCAGAGGATAGCGAAGCGTAAGTTCGGCCCACGGCACGTACGCGCGAAAACGACCGCATCTTCAACTCGCGACAAACAGCAACGAGCGCTCCGATTTTTCCAGGAGGGCAGAAGCGGTGTCGCCAAAGAACAGCTTGTCACCCGGCCGCCGGCCGACGCCTATCACCACGAGGTTGTGTTTGCGGCGCTCGAGTTCACCGAGGATCGCATCATCAGCCGCCCGCTTGGCGACGACCGCTGTGCGAATGCTCATGTTGTAGCCGTCGGCAATCGCGACGATGTCTTTCAGAATCGCCTCTTCATGACGACGAGTACGAATGCCTCGCCGCACGCCGCGGCGTGGAACCGTACGCACCGCAACGTAGAGGACTGTCACCGACGCCCTCGTTGCTCGCGCAAGAGTGAGGGCAACTTCCGCTGCGCGCCGCGAAGGCTCGGTTCCATTGACCGGGATGAGAATGCTGAACTTGTCTTCCGGATTTTTCAGCAGATCGTTGCGAACGGCTGATATGATCAAGGGTCCGCCAAATCCCTTGGCGAGGTTGGCGGTCCCTTTGTCGAATTCCTTACTTTGCTTGGAGGTTTGCTCAAGCCCGATGATAAAGGCGTCGTAGCCTTTTTCCGCCTCTTCAGCGATGAGCGCGGGGCTCGGCTGCTCGTGAACGATCGTCGTCACCTCGACCGGCGCATCGACCTTTTCCTCATTTTTTTGCCTGCTCTTAATTTGCGCGGCCGCCTGCTGAACCGCCTCACCGGCTGTTTCCGCTTTCGTTTCCTCTATTCCGGCTTTCTTGCCGCTCTTGCCGTTTTTCCTGCCGGGTTCGCTCTTCGGTTCCACTCTCTTCTCGTCGGACTTTCTGTTTTGATCGCCGGATTGCCCGACGCTCGCCTTGTCGTCGCTTTCCGGCATGGTGCTTTCGATTTTGCCGGGATCCGGAATGTGCAGGACCGTTGTTGGCATGCCGCGAGTGCCGGCCAGCATGCCGGCCACACGCGAGGCGAACTTTCCATTCGAGCTATCATCGACGGCGATCAGCAGGCGTTCGAGATTGGGTACAAAGCCCCGTTCTTCGATCTCCTCGCGCTCCAGCCGCTGTTTCTCTTCCTTGCGCATTGGAATACGGCCAAGCGCCCAGCGCAGCGTTGGCGGCATGGCGGTTGTAGTCAGTACCGCCATGGCCACGATCATGGTGAAGAGGTCCTGGTTGAGCGCGCCCATCGACAGACCGACTGTGGCTATGATGACTTCTGTCGATCCGCGCGCATTCATGCCGCACGCGAGTGCAAAGCCTTCCCGCCGCGTAAGACCACCAAGTTCGGCGCCGATAAATGCTCCAGCAAATTTTCCGATGCTGGCGACCAAGACAAGGCCAGCCGTAAACAGCGCAATTTTTGAATCGGCTAGGATCGTGAGGTCGGCGGTCAGGCCGGCAATGCCGAAAAATACAGGTGCGAAAAACGCCGTGATCAACCCACGCAGCTGTTCGTCGATGTGACGTGTCAGGATCGGCGACTCGCCGACCAGCAGGCCGGCAATGAAGGCGCCGAGCACTGTGTGCACTCCGATCAAGTAAGTAATCAACGCCATCACGCACATGATAATGAGGATGGCGGTAATTACGGCGAATTCGCTGACGAAATTGTCATTTACCCAGCGGATCGCGAAAAATACGATGCGCCGACCGATTGTCAGGCTCGCCAACAAGAACAGGATTGTTCCGAGAACGCTTTGTGCCAGTGAAACCGGTTCGATCGAGCCGTGCGAAGCGAGGCTGAAAATGATCGAGACGATAATCCAACCGATGCTGTCATCGATGATCGCCGACGCCAGGATGACCTGACCGACGACACGACGCATGAAATTCATCTCGCGCACGACCATCGCGACAATCTTGACTGAGGCGATCGAGAGTGCCGTGCCGAGAAAGAGCGACGTGATGAGCCGTTTCTGCGGATCGGGCATGAGGCTATCGGGCAACATCTCGCCAAGTCCCACGCCGCAAATGAAGGGAATGACGATGCCCATCAACGACGCGAACACGGAGGCCCGGCCGGTTTGGCGCACCAGCTTGAGGTCGGTTTCCATTCCCGTGAGCAAAAGCAGCAGCAGGATGCCGAATTGCGCGATCCCGTCGATCATCGCTTTTTGTTCGGGAGTTTTTGGAAAGAGCGCGTGCTGGGCGTCAGGAAAGAACAGACCAAAAAACGATGGCCCGAGGAGCAGCCCGGCGATGAGCTGTCCCATCACCGCTGGTTGACGCAGACGCAGCATAGCTTCGCCCAGCAGCCGGCCGACGAGCATGAGGACGACAATCTCAACGATGAAAATGGCTTCTGACGAACCTTTGCGGCCATCGACGGCCAAGGCGGGCGCTGCTGAGATTGCGGCCAAGAGGAGCGATAAGAGGAGCGACCAGAACCACGAGGGGAGCAGCTTCATTTGGCGGCAATTCCCCACACCGGCCAGCGCCTCTGCGAGGCCCACTTTTGACAAGTGCTCGCATCGCCGCGAGGCGAAAGCCAAGATACGGTTTGGCGCGGAGTCCCGCCGCGGCGCAGTGCAAGCGCCCAACAACTCGAAAGAATCTGAAAAGTTCCCGCCAGCTGCAATTGCAAATTATTCGCAACTAATTATAATGTTAGGCTAGTCTGCTCTCCGATTCCTGCATGGATGCCACCGTAAGCTCACACCCAGACATCGAAGCCGACGGATGGCGGCGTAAACGCAGCCGGCCTCCGCTCGCGGAGGTATTCGGATCGGTCGCTACCAGGCCGACAGGTTCGCTCGGAAAGAAGCTCCTGGCGTTTCTCGGCCCCGGCTACCTTGTTGCGGTCGGTTACATGGATCCGGGTAACTGGGCGACATCGCTCGCTGGCGGATCGAAGTTCGGATACGCGCTCCTCACTGTCGCGCTGCTTTCCAATCTTATGGCGATCCTGCTGCAGGCCCTGTGCGCACGCCTCGGGATCGCGACGGGACGCGACTTGGCACAAGCCTGTCGTGACGCGTTTCCGCGCATCGTGGCATGGCCGCTGTGGGTGCTGGCAGAGGTTGCGATTTGCGCAACCGATCTGGCCGAGGTGATCGGCACCGCCATCGGCCTCAACCTGCTCTTCCATATTCCGCTCGAAATCGGCGTCGTGCTGACTGCGCTCGACGTGTTTCTCGTTTTGTGGATGCAAAATCTCGGCTTTCGCTACGTCGAAGCATTTGTGGTGACGTTGCTTGGCGTGATCGCGGCTTGCTTTGCGGTGCAGATCGCTATGGCCGACCCCGACTGGGGTGCAGTAATCCGCGGTTTTGCGCCGACCACCGAGATCGTCACCAATCCAGACATGCTCTATCTGGCCCTCGGCATCCTCGGTGCGACCGTAATGCCGCACAATCTTTATCTGCATTCGGGCGTCGTACAGACGCGCCGTTTCGGGACAAGCGTCAGTGATCGGCGCGAAGCCATCAAACTTGCGTCGCTCGATTCCACCATCGCATTAATGTTCGCGCTGTTGATCAACGCCTCGATTCTGATCCTGGCTGCGGCCACCTTCTACAAGGCCGGCAAGCACGACATCGCGGAGCTCGATCAGGCGCACTCTTTCATCGAGCCACTGCTCGGCTCGGCAATTGCACCGACACTATTTGGTGTAGCTTTGCTTTGCTGCGGCCTGAATTCGACGGTGACCGCTACGCTGTCAGGCCAGATTGTGATGGAAGGGTTCATTGACATCCGTCTCCCCGGCTGGGCAAGGCGGTTGGTGACACGCGCCATAGCGATTGTTCCCGCAGCGCTCGTGACGATCTGGTACGGCGCAAAAGGCACGGGGCAGCTGCTGATCCTTTCCCAGGTCGTTTTGAGCCTGCAGCTGCCGTTCGCCATCGTGCCGCTGGTCATGTTCACGGCCGATCGAAGCAAAATGGGTGCGCTTGTCGCACCGCGCTGGGTTACCGCGTTGGCCGCGATCACGGCGGCGGTCATCATCGCGCTCAACATCAAATTGCTTGTCGATTTCGCGCTTGGAAATTGACGACGGCTACCTTTCGACGCGGGTCCAGCCGGACGGCATCAAACGCTCCTGCGGCAGGAAGCGGCCTTTGTAATCCATCTTGCGCGAACCCGGTACCCAATAGCCAAGATAAACGTATGGCAGGCCCATACGGTTGGCGCGGTCGATGTGATCGAGGATCATGAAGGTACCAAGGGACCGGTCGCCTTCGTCCGGATCGAAAAATGAATAGACCATCGACAGGCCGTCGCTGAGGACGTCGGTAAGCGCGACCGCGAGCATCTGCCCGTTCCCGCGCCCATGGATCCTGGCATCAGGGCCACGCCGCCGATATTCGATCAGGCGCGTGTCAACGTGGCTGTCCTCGATCATCATGGCGTAGTCAAGCACTGTCATGTCGGCCATGCCGCCATTGCGGTGACGCGCATCGAGATAGGCGCGAAACACCGAATACTGTTCGGACGTGGGAGAAGGCGAGCGCATATCGCCGATGATGTCGGCATTGCGCTCGGCGATCCGGCGCATGTTGCGCGACGGGGCAAAATCCTCCGCTACCACGCGGACTGACACACAGGCCCGACAACCCTCGCAGGCCGGGCGATAGGCAATCGACTGGCTGCGGCGGAATCCGCCGTGGGTCAACAGATCGTTGAGTTCGCCCGCGCGCTCACCCACAAGGTGAGTGAAGACCTTGCGCTCTTCCTGCCCGTCCAGATAGGGGCAGGGCGAAGGCGCGGTCAGGTAGAACTGTGGTGTGTCGCGAGAGTGCTGCGTCACGAGTTCAGACCACCATTTCGGTCGTAGCGGGTGCTAGCGTACGCGGCGAATGCTCCTCGTCAAAGCCCTTTATCCGGCTTGTGCGCGCCCAGCGTGGAAACTCGATGCGCGAGCTGGATTGTTGATGACCACGGTTCCGAGCAAAATGTCGTGCAAAAGACGGTGACGCTCATTGAAGAATGCAACCAGGAGTACAAGCGGTGTGAAGAATGCATTCGTGAACCAGAAGGCAACGGCGTGCACCGCGCCGAGCACGAAGTAGGCCGGTGCGCCATACCAGGTGCGCATTTCCAGGTCCATGACCCGCATCCCGATCGTGGCAGATGCCGGCCCGCCAAGCGTGGCGCCAAAATAGACTATGGCCCAGATTACCGTCGCGCCTGGCAGCAGCCAGTAGAGGGCAAAGCCGAGCCCCAGCGTCACGATTCCGAAGGCGAAAATGAACATCGCCGCCAGCACCACGGGGATGGCAATGACGACGAAATCGATAAGAAAGGCGATGACCCGGCGCGCCATAACGCCCTCAAAAAGCTCCGGCTGGGTCACTGGGTCGTAAGCGTGCGGTTTGATGTCGATCGACATTGCCCATCCCCTCGACACGGAAATGGAGAAAGAATCGGCCGTTCGCAAGAGCCTCGTTTGGTCCCGTTTGACTGCTGGAACCTTTGTTCTCCTTGCGGCATGGTGCGTGTCGGGATCCGGAGTGAAGCTTTGATCATTGCCGCTGCCGATATTGAAGCCGCCCGGCGCGTGGTCGACGGCGTCGTCCTGCGCACCCCCATGTTGCCCGCGCCGAAACTCTCGGCGCTGACCGACGCGGAGATCTTCGTCAAATACGAAAATCTGCAGGTTACCAATTCGTTCAAGGACCGGGGCGCGTTGGTGAAGCTTGCTTCATTAAGCGAAGCGGAGCGCAAAAGTGGCGTCATCACCATGTCCGCCGGCAACCACGCTCAGGCCGTTGCTTATCATGCAGCGCGTCTCGACATCCCGGCGACGATCGTGATGCCCGTGACGACCCCATTCGTGAAAGTGGCAGCAACACAATCGCACGGTGCTGATGTCGTGTTGTACGGGGACTCGTTGTCAGAAACGCAGGCACGCTGCGAACAGATTCAAGCTGAGCGCGGCCTCATTCTGGTTCATCCTTACGACGATCCGCGCATTATTGCGGGACAGGGTACGATTGCACTCGAAATGCTTGAGGACGTGCCCGACCTCGACATGCTCGTAGTCCCTATAGGTGGTGGCGGCCTGATCGCTGGCAGCGCCCTTGCTGCGCGCGCAAAAAACCCGGCGGTTGAAATTGTGGGTGCTGAGGCCGCGCTTTATGCCTCAGCCTGGAATGCAATTCATGCGGATAATCGGCCGCTCGGCGGACCGACGCTGGCCGAGGGTATTGCAGCCAAATACGTCGGCAAGCTTACGCTCCCGATCATTCGTGAACTGGTGGCAGAAATTATCCTGGTGGACGAGGCGCAGCTCGAACGCGCCGTCAACGCTTACTTGACGTTGCAAAAGACGATGGCGGAAGGCGCCGGCGCCGCAGGACTTGCCGCCATGCTGGCAAAACCGGATCGGTTCAAGAGCAAGCGTGTCGGCCTTATCCTCTCCGGAGGGAATATCGATCCGCGCGTTCTTGCCTCCATCATGGTGCGTGAACTTGAGCGCGGAAACCAGATCGTTTCCTTTCGGCTGACAATCCCGGATCGCCCCGGCGTGCTCGGCGCCATAGCGACGCGTATCGGAGCGCTCGGGGCAAATATCCTCGAGGTTGATCATCGGCGGCTCTTCCTCGATGTGCCTGCCAAGGGTGCCAAGCTCGATGTGACGGTTGAAACGCGCAACGCTGCTCATGCTGATGAGATCATGGCCGCATTCGCAGCGGACGGCTATTTGCCCGTGCGGATTGAAGCGGGCGCGGCGATGGCCGAGGTCTAGAGCGGGAACGGAGGCGGTACAGGTTTCAGGCGACAGATCCGGGCCTATTGACGGTGAATGGCCCGCCAGATGCGCTCGGGCGTTGCGGGCATTTCAACATGTTTGACGCCGAACTCGGACAAGGCATCAACCAGCGCGTTGGTCACGGCCGGCAATGCACCTACACAGCCCGCCTCGCCGGCGCCCTTGACGCCCAGCGGGTTGGTCTTGGTCGGCACGGGGTTGCTTTCAACTTCCATGTCGCACAGATCGTGCGCGTGCGGCATGGCGTAATCCATGAACGACGCGGTGACGAGCTGCCCCGAGCCATCGAAATGGATATTCTCCATGAGCGCCTGGCCGGCGCCCTGGGCGATGCCGCCGTGAACCTGTCCATGAAGCAGCATCGGATTGAGCACGGTGCCGAAATCATCGACCACGCTGTAGCGTACGATGTCGACCTTGCCGGTTTCCTGATCGATCTCAAGTTCGCAGGTGTGGCAGCCGTTGGGATAGTTGTTTACCGGGGCGTTATACACCGCGGTCGCGAATAGGCCCGCCTCCATTCCCTTTGGCAAATTGGCGAGCTCGAACGAAGCGGCAGCGATCTCCTTCACCGACAAGGTCCGGTTGGTCTTGCTGGTCGAGAAAACGCCTTCGTCGTATTTGAGGTCGCCTTCCTCGACCTTGAGCATGTGGGCGGCGATAGCGCGCGCCTTGTTCACCACCTTATCAACAGCAAGATGAAATGCGGAGCCGGCGAGTGTCGCCGAGCGCGAGCCGCCGGTGCCTTCGCCGTAAAAAACCTCGTCCGTATCGCCTTGTATGTACTGCGCTTCGTTGGGATCGATCCCGAGGCGGTCGCAGACCAATTGCTTGAACACGGTCTCGTGGCCCTGGCCTTGCGAATTGGATCCAGAGAACAGGATTACCGAGCCGGAGCGGTCAAAACGGACTTCGGCACCTTCGGTGCTCGGCGCGCCGGCGCGCTCGATGGTGTTGGAAATACCAAAGCCGAGCAGCTTGCCGCGCTTGCGTGCTTCGGCCTTGCGCTCCTTGAAGCCCTTGCGGTCGGAAAGCACCAGCGCAAGGTCCATGTTCTTTTCGAACTCGCCGC
>Ga0066903_100006007_pt1 | contig 10668 bp, 13 predicted proteins | sample PanSoiMetaGPlot1_FD_67491 | JGI IMG/M metagenome (GOLD analysis project Ga0066903, IMG submission 67491) | Tropical forest soil microbial communities from Panama analyzed to predict greenhouse gas emissions - Panama Soil - Plot 1 (version 2) | ecosystem: Environmental > Terrestrial > Soil >...
GCGCGGCCGACGGGAGTGTAGACCACGGTTGTTATCACTCATGCCTTAGCATTTCGTCGTGCGCAAACCGGGCATTCCTGCGGGAAAATGCCCATCGAATTTGTCGCGTCCGAGGCAATCGCGCGCTCTTGCAGATTTTGACCCGCACATAATTCTTATCGTCTTAATGCGGCAATTGGTCCTAGGATACGCAAAGCTCGAAACTTGGGTCAGTGCTGCCTAAGGGACCAATCATACGAAACAGGCTGCTCTGTGGTCGCTGTCGATCCCATGGCGAGCACTATCCTCCGCTCACGCTCACCGCGCAGGGGCGCATAGGGAAGACGCGTGCTGAGGGTGTCGTGGATCCACTGGAGCGATTCCACCACCCGGGAATCACTGGACCTACTCATAGATCCGGCTTCCGCCATGGGTTCGACGCCCGAAGTGACGATGCGTACCGCCACGGCTTGTCCCGCCGAGACCGTGGCGAGATGATCGTCCAAAGGACGATCGCTGCCAAAACGGGCCATTCAGCGGCACGAGATTGCGACCCATCGCTGGCAGCGTCCGAGCGCGTCGACCGCTAGATTGCGATCTAGTACCGTCTCGGCAATGGCAAGGATCACGAGGGGGCTGCGGGTCCGGTCATCATCACAGCGCCCTTCAGGCCAGCGAATAAATCCTATCGTCGAGCCCGTACTGCGGGTCACGCACCGCTAGCGCTCGCGTTCGCTCTCATATCCCCCTTCCAACATTCGCATGGTTCCCGGCAACTTCCGGTAGCGTGGCCTATAACTTATTTGATTGGGCTTTTTTCCTTAGGAAGAAATATTCCGACGCGAAAGCGATAACGTAACAAACAATCGCCATCGGATAGAGCGCCTGAAAACCGAAATACATCGAATTGTACTCTAATAGGCCACCCACGATGGCGCCCAACAGATTTATGGCCATGATCCCGGAGATGTAGGCTCCAGCCGAAAGCAATGTCGAGAACACAATTCCCGAGAACAGGAGCGGCAGGCTGAGCAACGCGACGGTCTCCATTCGGCCGATAGGCGTCGAAGCCAATCCACCGGATCTTGCGGATAGCCAGCCCGCGACCAATGCTGCGAAGAGAAAAAGATAGGCTATAGCAGAGTGTTGGACATTCACCCACTGAACTAAGCAGTTTCCGAGAAAAGCCATGGTCAGTATGCCAACAAACACCACCGCTACAACCTGCCAGGTATTCCCGAAGGCTAATCCCATCTCGGTGATTCCCTTGGTTTCGACCAGCATGAAACCAACGCCGAGAAAGAAGAACGACAGATGCCCGAGTCGCGGGGTTTCGGCAACGAAGTTCCCTATCAGCAGTAAGGAGAGAACCAGAATCAAAGCGATCATGATCAAGTAGGAGACGGGATAGATGCGCTGCGGCATGTAGAAGAACGGCCAATCGTCCGTGGAGACGCTGGCCCGTACCAATGAATTGGCGTATGTTGCTGTGACATTCTTGATGTTCGCACCCATCAAATTCGCAGGAGGATTCCAGTTCGGATCGTTCGAGATCAGAAAGGTGGTATTCCAGCTCTCGGAAGAGACACATAACGGCGCCCGACCATCGAAAACATGTTGCAGCATCAGATAAATTTTGCGTCCCAGTGCCTCTGACAGCACGGTGAAGGATAGGGAGATCATGCCATCAGGCTTCAGCAGATTTCTGGCTTCGCGGAGACCCTCGATCGTGTATACGAAAGAATCCAACCGCACGCTCGAACCCTGGCTGAGCAGTGTATGGGAATCGAGCATCCCATAGGCGATCAGGTCATATTTGTCCGCGGTCCCGCGAAAGAACGAGCGCGCGTCGTTGTTGATGGGACGAACGCGCGGGCTAGCGTAAGGTTTTTCGGGATGGCGCTCCTCGCCAACCAAAAGAATAACCGGGTCGATCTCGATGGCATCGACTCTCTCGGCTCCTGCGCGCAGAGCCGCCGCAACGTCGTTGCCTGTTCCGGATCCAACGACGGCAACATTGTTCAGGATTGGATGGGCTTTATAAGGAACGTCGTAAAAGTCGCGATCATGACTGCTCTCGGGGTGGCGATCGGAAAGGTCCAGGATGTGCTGATAGTAATGCCCGGAGGCTCGAATGAGAGTCAGCCCGGTCGTCGAATCGGTTCCGATCTCTACCAATTGATACGGAGAATAGACACGGCTCCACAGCGGACCGAGCGGCCACCATGCGAGAATGATTGTGGAAACGATGCTGAACGCGACGCCGGCGATCAAAGCAGACGGCTGTCGGAAGTGAAACAGCAATATTCCCAGGAAACACAACGCGAACCAGACTAGCGGCGGAGTCCATAGAAGGCTCGCGACCAGCATCATGACGACACCAAGCAGGCTGCCAATCAGGTTGAGGCCATAGGCTCGGAGGTTCTTACGTCGTTCCATCAGCCGGCCGCACATTTGACCGATAGGCACGAACGTCAAGGCCGTGAGCAGGAAGATGACGGAGAGCAGCAAGAACAAACCAAGGGCGTCGACCCCGTTGCCCGGCGAAATCCCCATGGCCAACTGCTCGCGGAATGGGTTCACTTCGAAGCGAGTCGACTCGCTGTGCACGAATAAGAACTCAATGCGCACGAATAAGAAGAAGCAGAACTGCGCACCCAGTAGTGGCACCACCATCTGGAGCGGGATGCGGTCGCGCGCGGCCAGTGCATAGCCGAGGCCGAGGCCAGCAAAACACGCCAGGAGGCTGAAGTTCTTGTAGAAGGCGAGGAACTCGAGGACTGAGGATTGCCAGCGGATCAGCGCCAATTCGAGAAAAAGGCTGAGCGCAGCCGACACGGCAATGGCTATATCGACGTAACGCGGATCCAGGGTATCGAGAAAATGCGTCTGCGCCATGGCATTGGCATCGATGACAGACTCCAGCTCGCGCAGCACCTGGAAAAGGGCCCAGGTGGCAATCAAAGCGGCGCCGCTGAGTAGCACACCTTCTAGCAGAAGCGCCGACCACAGGCCTCCGAACCGAGCCATCAAGGCGCTTTCCGGCCAACCCAGACTGTCAACTGCGAATCGCAGGCCCAGTGGGAAGAGCACGAAGAGGACGATGAACGCACCAAATGCGACGACCACGAGCAGGCGAACCATTGCTCGTATCAATGGGGATTTCGCCTCTACGGTTGGGGCCCGATTACCCGTTCCGTCGTGTTTGTTCATTTGCTTCCACCTGTCCTTGTTGCCGCGCCATACGTCGCATGGCCTTTGCCAGCATCGGCATTTCTCGGAGTGTGATCGTTAGACCTATTATGAGGGGCAAAACATGTGTGGGCCTCGCCGTCATAGAACTTCGATACGCTGTACAGATTGCCCGTCGGTATTCGCTCACCGAGCCGAAACTGATAGAAAAAAGCTTTTCTGATCGCCGCATCGCCGACCCATCATGGTAAAATTTCGAACCGGAGCTTCTCTTTTGCGGCGCCCGTTCGCAGAGCTGTTTGCTTTGGGGTTGGAACGCGCTCCGTCGATTGCCGGTTGGCCCCAGCGAGGCTTGTGAACTTCTGGCGACGGTCAGTATACGGTCAGTATCCGGCGCCTTGCCAGTAGCGGAATAGATCGACGACCGTCTTCGGCACCTTGTAAATGCGCATCATGAAGCCTTCGATGCCGTCCTCTCGACAGTGTGGTCGTCGACGCCACCGTCGATCAACTCGACCGGGCTCGTGCATGGCCTCGATCGAGGTCAGCCAGGCGTCCCCTCGCTGGCTTGATGCGTCGATAGATGGTTTAAACGCCGATCTATGAATTTCGGCTTGAGCGGTAGATCCATCGCGGTGTTCTGCTCCGTGTAACGGGCGCGATCACAACCCCCGATATACAAACGTAGAAAGTGAAACGGTGACCGCCCGATGGAAAATCAGCTGATCGCACTCTCTACCGATACAAAGCGCATTTTTGGCCGTGTACCTCGCAAATGGCGGCTGCATCGGCGTCGTCATTCTTATGGGCGTGAGGGGCTGCATTAATCCGCTGAATTGTGGCGGAGGATCAGCGCGCGGGTCGAAAAACGAGTGAAGCCCAAGGAACTTCTGGCAGGGTAGGCTCGTTCGAGCACCGAAATAGTTGAACCGGATGTTCGTTTTTCCGGCAAAATTCCGGCCAGTTATGCCGGAGTCGTGGATTCGGGCCTCGTCGCTCGTGCCAAGAACTAGGCGAGGGTACACCTCGCGTTCATCTTTTGCCCAGTGCCGCGGGCGGCATGAGTGACGCACGTCGCAAGTACCCGGGAATTCCGTTTGCGTGACGCGCTATTCGCGCAATTGGAGGGCCAATAGGATGAACAGATCGCAACCGCTGTATGACGCGTCGACAGACCAATACACAGCCGTCTATCTCACCCCGCAAACTCTCTCAGATCGCATGGTTCAAATACCGGGCCCTTGCCGTGGGCGTCGGCGAGTTCATGCCGTGCATAAGCGACTTGTTGCGGCAATCCTTGGTGTTTGTGTCGGCCTTGCGTTCGTTGGCCTGGCGCGGGCCCAGGGTACGACTGGGGCCAGTTCCGGAATTCCGCTGTGGATGCCGCCAGCGGCGTATGCACCCCCACAGGGGCCAGTTCATCATCGACAGCGAACGCATGGGCATGGTCGGTACCGAAACCACTCGATCGAACGATATCAAAAGAAGTACGATTAGAAACAATTCGATACGGCCCGCTGTTTGCCGTCGCGTTAGCGGCCCTTCGCGTTCCGCAAGCTACTTGACGGCTCCAGCCGTCAGACCCTTGACAATGTAACGCTCGAGGAAGATCCCGATGAATACCAGCGGCGCGATCGCCGCCGACGAAAGTGCAGCCATGGACCACCAGTCGATGCCTTGAGAACCCGTCTGACTCGCGACCATGACGGGCAGCGTTTTCGCATCTGTACTGGTGAGCAGGGATGCGAAAAAGTACTCGTTCCAACACAGGATGACTGAGAGGATAAACGACGCCACCATTCCAGGAAGCGCGATCGGCACCACGATGCGGAAGAATGCACCCCAGACGCTGGCGCCATCGATAAAAGCGGCTTCCTCGAGTTCAGTGGGGATAGCAGCGAACTGATCCCGCATAACCCAGATAACGATTGGGAGCACCATTAACGTATACACTAAGATCAGGCCTACTTTGGTATCAAGTAGCGCGAGCTCCCTATAGAGAACCAGGAAAGGCAACGCCAAGACCACCGGCGGCAAGATCAATTGTGACAAAAAGAAAAATGAAATGTCCTTGTTCCGCCACGGGCCGAATTTGTACTTAAAGCGGTTGAGCCCATATGCGGCGAGGGATCCTATGGTGCATGCAACGAGCGACGCGCCGACGGATGCCACGATGCTGTTCTCGAACCGCTGGAGGAATTCTTCTCTGGGATTCGAGATCTCGCCGATTGTGTCCGGCGACAAGCCCAGCGAACGCCAACCCTTCCAGCTTGGCTGAAAGTCCAACCAGGGAATGAGGTGGCCGTGCGTGACGTCGACTGCCACTTTGAACGACGTCGAAATCGTCCAATAGATGGGGAACAAGCAAATGAATGTCCAAAGCAACAGCGCACTATAGATCAGCACACGCCCGAATATGCGCTTTGGCCGGTATCTTAGTCGGAGGACGCCGAGCAGCGACGGTGCATAAGTGGCCAAGCGAAGGGCTCCTAAACGGGGATCGCGGTGAGCTTGCGCTACGCAACTTTGCGCATCCAGCGAGCAGCGAAATTCAGCAGCAGGGTCACGAAGATGATGATGAGCACGAGGTAGAAGACTGCGAGCATGGTGCCATAACCGACGTTCGACCGATCGCGGTACTCGCGATAGATGAAGCTCGACACCGTGTCGGTTGCTCCTCCGGGCCCACCGGCCGTCACGTTGATGACAATGTCCGCAAGCTTTAGCTCGAAGATGATCCGGATGATGACTGCCGTAATGCTAACGAACCCCATCAGGGGGAAGGTGATCTTCCAAAACGTTTGCCAGGCGTTGGCGCCATCGACCTTGGCCGCTTCCAACACTTCTCCTGGTAGTGACTGCAGCCCGGCAAGCAGAAGGACCATGATGAATGGAATCCAGACCCACGAGTCCATGGCTATGATGCTGATGCGAGAAATCCATGGGGTCGCAAAGAAGGCTGGACCTACCCCAGCCTAGATGGCGCGCCAGTGTCGCCATCGGGCCGAAGCGATACTCCATGATCGATTTGCCGATCATCCAGCTCACGGCAACCGGGCTCAACATGAACGGCAGCAGGAACACGACACGGAAAAACTTGCGCGCCCTGATGTCGGCGTTGAGCAACAGCGCGAGCCCAAAGGCTATCGCGTATTGCACCGACACGGACAGCACGTAGTACACCATGTTGCTGAGAGCGTTCCAGAAGAAGGCATCGTGAAGCAACGCGCTGAGATTGTCGAGCCCGTTGAAGTGGCTCCCAGTCAGAGAACTAAGGTTCCAGTCCGTAAAGGCAATGTAGAGGCCGAAAAACGTTGGGAAGATTACCACGGCGACAGTGAATAAGAGTGCAGGCAGTAGGAATGCAGCCTGATGACCGTGCTCGCCGCGAATCATGACCTGTCCGGTTCCGAGTCCGACCGCCCACAACAAATAGGCGTAGAAGACCGGACGCCAAGTTTCGAACCCTATGGAAAGAGTGCCGATGGTATGTAGCACTTGAAGGAAGAAAGCCACTACGAAGACGAGTGAGGTAAGGGCAATCAGCACCCGTCCGGCGTTCTGCCGACGGGCTGAGACGCCATGGGAGGCCAATGCAAATTGGTGATCACCTGCGAGTGGTAACGAATTCTCCATAGGCGTCGCATGTCGTCGATTCGCGGCTGAGGTCGCGACATCGTTTGGGGAAAACGTCAACTGGTAGTGCCGGCACCACCAGTCGAATGGCGCTCGCTAGACCACAGCGTTGATGAACCTATAAGCCCAGCGACGCCTTGTATAGAGCAATCTGCTTCTCGCGACCGAGTTGATCTGTCAGTTTCTCCCAGGCCGCGGCAATGTTGTTAGCGCCGGTCTGGGCATCGACCTTGCCTCCGAAAACCCGCGCCAGTTCATCCTCAGCCAAGCTGTAATACTGGAAAATGCCAGGAATGCGCGGCTCGACCGCGCGATTGGGATGGTTGTAGGAACCAAACTGGGAATGTAGGTAGGAGGTGATGTAGGCTTTTTCGTATCCAGCCGCAACCCACTCAGCGATGTTGGAATGGCTATTGCGATGCACCTGGAAGCCTGACGGATACATCACGGTCCAAATCGACAGATCCCTACCTCCGAGGTGTGCAGCAGCGCTCCAGGCAGCTTTTTGCCTACGCGCATCGCTGTCGACCCGCGCCATCACGTAAATGCCCCAGCCGAGGTAAGCACAGTTCGGCGCATAGTTCGGGCCGGCTGCGAGTTTATCCCATTTGCCAGTCCTGGAATTGTAGACATCATCCGACCCTGGCAGGATATCGAAGGCGAGCGCGTCGCCAATGACGGCGGTATCGCTGGCCTTCGCCACCTCGCCAATGTCTCCCCACCAGGAGAGCATCGAGCCGGTTCCGGCAAGGAACTGCTGGAAGCCTGTCGTGTTCGGATCGGCGTTGATCTGATCAGGCGGCTCCGACGGAAGGGCGTTAATGACGTCCTGAATCGCGCGCACCCACGCGGGATTGTTGACGCGTGGTTTCATCGTATCGATGTCGAACAGCCAGGCCTTGTCTTCCGGATGTTTGGCGTAGGCCGTTGCGCGGCTCCCCAGGAAATAGAAGCAGAACCCGCCCCAGGGTTTCGGAGCATCAAGGTAGCCCCAGGCATCCTGGCCCTTGATCTTCTTGGCCTTGAGGAATTTTGTTACCTCCTGAACTTTTTGCCAAGTCTTGGGAACGCCCCATTCGCCTTCATGGCCTTCGGCTTTCCACGCCTTGGCCAGATCCGGATCTGAAAAATAGTCGGTGCGGTAATTAAAGTTGTGGCAGTCTCCATCGATCGAGACACGGTAGGTCTTGCCCTTCCAGGTTCCGACCGGGGGTTTCAGGTAGTCGGAGTAGTCGTCGACATCTATCTGCTTCTTGACCCAATCCGGCATCACGGAGGCTAGACCCTTGCCGCAAACGTCGCCCTCGAAGGGAGCGCCCATTTCGAGGATATCGAAGTCGACTGTTCCCGTCGCGATTGCTTGCTGAAGCCGCGGGTTATAGTCGGCTTGGGCAAGATCGATCCAGTTGATCTTCGCTCCGGTGTATGCTTCCCACGGTTTGAGGAAACCTCGGAACAGGAAGTTGTGTAGGTTCTGGTTATTGAGCCCCATAAAGGTAAGTTCAACGCCTTTGAACTCGCCTTCCTTGACGTTGGCCTTTGTGGGACCGAGGCAAAGAGCGCCGACCTTTTGCCAGTTGGCATCCGTCGGGGAACCCTTGCCTACGCCCGGAATCTGCAGGATTTGCTTGCGCAGCGCCATCTCATCAGGCGGCAGCGTTATTTGCGCCATGGCGGGACTGGAAAGGTCGCCAAGCGCCGTGCGCAAGGTGATAACGGCGGCGGCTCCCTTTAAGACCCTGCGGCGGTTCGTTGGTAGGCCGAAAAGCGCTTCGTATTGATGAAGTTTCACGGCACGTCCTCCCGTCTTCTATGTTCCGGTTAATCCACCCTCGAACGTCAAGGACGCGCTCGGTCTCTGAAGCCGCCGACATCGCGACCTGTGTTGCCTTTTCCGACGGCAGATGATGCGTTAGCTCTTGCAACTCGGCTAACCGATGGCGCAATCCCACAGCTAATGAAGGCAGATTTCAGTATGCAGGAACCTTGGCAGCTGTCAACAAATCCGCGTGAGCGCCTCATCAACGCATCGATCGTGCCGCAGCAACCGATTGCGGGCCGCACCTTTGGTCAAGAATGTGTCTTCGGTTCCGTGCGACCTCTTCGACTTTTGCACCGGCGCGGCGTCGGCGGCAGCCATAAGTTCCACCGCCCGCCCGAGCCAGCCGCTCGTGATGTTTCTACGGCTGAAAGTAGTTGAGCAAAGCTTTAGGCTCAACTCGATCATTGCTCCGCATTTTCTGGCAGCACGACCTGCGCTAGGAGGCGATGTCGATGCCAGCGCATGCCGCCAGCGCACGTCGCCACCTCGCTGTCGCGCTGGCATCGCGCGCCATCGGCTCGCGGGCCCGGTAAAGCGGGGGCGGTGCTCTATCCCAGCCGAAAACGGGTGGACGTCGACCGCATTCCAGGTATTGCCGTCTATCTTCAAATGGGTACCGATGATCACGCCGTCGGCGAGCGAGAGTACTTCGGCGACGTTGTCGATACTGACCCCGGTGTTGGCGAACACCGGCACGGTGGTGATCGCCTCGCGCACTTTGCGCAGGTCCGACTGGTCAGCAGGCTGACCGATGATCGACCCGGAAACGAGGATCGCGTCGGCGAGGGATGAGAACACCGCGCTCCTCGATCGGTCGCGCGTCCAGCGAATGGGCGAACTCCGCGTTGATGTTGAACAGGAGGTTCATGTCCGAACGTCCCAATGTGCGCCGCCGCCGCGCTGCACCAGCACAGTCGGGCTGCCAGAGCCCCATGTCGGATGCGAACACTGCAGTAAAGATTTCGCGCACGAAGCTTGCACCGGTGATCGCGCCGATGGCGACGCTCGCCTTGGGATCCCACAAGTAGTTGACGCCGAAAGGAAGCCTCAGCGCAGGCTTGACGGCCTCCACGACCGCTGTCATGGCCGCGACCCCTCGAGCGGGGCCTGGAGAACGTAGGGGCGACTATTCTCATTGCCGAACATGATGGCGTCGACGCCGCCCGCTTGTAGGCGCTCGACATAACGGAGCACGCCATCGATGAGCTTGAGTATCCCGCCGTCGGCATCATACGGCGGCGTCCTCGGCAGGGCGCCGACATGCGCCATGGCGATGATGACTTATTCTTCCTGCCGAAGCAATCAAACTTCATCAGCCATCTCCTCACTCCCGACCGCCGGCCAACCTCGCGGGCGTTCTCGGCTACGCGATGCACCCATAGCGCTTTATTCAAGCATGCGCCCGGGGTCGTCACCACGGTAGAGCTCGCGAGTCCGCCAGAGACACAGTCGTTAAGCTGACATGATATCGAAATCAGCTGCGCACACACTCTCTCTCGGCCTCTCTTCGGCGATTTGTCCGACCATGAGAGCTATTTGGCGGCCTCAACAATTTGGATGACAGCGGATTCGATATTGGGGTTTCTCTTGTTTCCCAAGAGTAGCGAGTTTAGTTCCCCCTTTTTCGAGATCTCATGGCGCCGCATATGGTCGGCAACCCATAGGTCGATAAACCGTCAAGCTCATCAGGCTTGGCTCGCGAGTGGCTTTTTGAGGCGGAACCCATGTCAATGCAGCCGATCAGAAACTCCTCGCTCGCGTCACCGGCAAGCCTCAATGAGCTGCTCGAGATCAGGCCGTTCCACATCGGGGCAGATAAACCTGTGTTGATTGGGGTCGAGCTGCATGTCCTCCAGTGGATCGCAGGGGTTGTCGGATGGCTTGATGATTTCCTCCATCTCGGGTGAATCCCTCAACTCGAAGAGCTCCCCCGGACGCGCAGCACGGTGAGCCGAGATCCACGCCTGGCATACGGATTCTGGAGGCGCGGTTCCGGCAGACGTAGTCTGCAACCGCGTTCGCCACGATGCGACCAGGCC
>Ga0066903_100006008_pt1 | contig 10666 bp, 7 predicted proteins | sample PanSoiMetaGPlot1_FD_67491 | JGI IMG/M metagenome (GOLD analysis project Ga0066903, IMG submission 67491) | Tropical forest soil microbial communities from Panama analyzed to predict greenhouse gas emissions - Panama Soil - Plot 1 (version 2) | ecosystem: Environmental > Terrestrial > Soil >...
CCTGAAAACCATTTACGAATTGCTTAACAAGGCCCGTCGCGAAGGCTTAATGACCCTCGAGAACGACGTCGAAGAGCCTGAAAAAAGTCCCATCCTCTCAAAAAATGCTGCCATCGTTGGTGATCACCACGTCCGTGACTTTCTGTGCGATACGCTGCGCATGGCGATCAGCGGCACTGAGGCGTTCGAACTTGACCAATTGCTCGAATGCGATATGGAGGTACACCACCACGAAAGTACGCTGCCGGTCGCGGCCCTCAGCACGATGGCCGACTCTCTACCCGGTTTAGGAATTGTCGCCGCCGTCCTGGGCGTGGTTATCACGATGGGCGCACTCGGTGGCCCTCCAGAAGAAATCGGTCACAAAGTCGCCGCTGCTCTAGTGGGAACATTTCTTGGGATCCTGTTGTGCTACGGACTGGTGGGGCCGATCGCCGCGAATATGGCAAAGATCGCGGACGAGGAACGTGAATACCTAAACGTGCTTCGGGTCCTGATCATTTCATTCCTGAAGGGCACCGCTCCCATCATGGCAGTCGAAGTCGCTCGTCGCGCGATCCCAGGTCATGTTCGCCCTTCATTTAAAGAGCTGGAACAAACTTGTCGCGGAGGAGGTGCCGCTCCAGAAGCTGCGGCAGCAGCCTCAGCCTAGTTCGGCAATCCATGGCACAAACTCGCCCCATCATCATCGTCAAGAAAAAAGCCGCGCATGGAGGTCATCATGGCGGCGCATGGAAGGTTGCATATGCTGATTTCGTAACCGCCATGATGGCCTTGTTCATCGTTCTATGGCTCTTGAACAGCAGCAAGCAGGTGCAGGTCGCGGTGGGAGGATATTTCAAGGACCCCACTGGAACATCGAAAAAAGTCGGCAGCAATTTGATGGGTTCAGGGGAAAGCTTCTCGCTGACCAAAGAAAACATGCCGCGATTGAAAGAAGAATTGCAGAAGGCTGTACGGACCATGGCAGACTTTGACAAATTCAAAGACCAGCTCGAAATGACGGTCACGGCTGAGGGACTGCGGATCGAATTATTGGAGACAGAGTCCGGCACATTCTTTGAGAGTGGTCGGCCAACGCCTAGCCCAAACGGAGTTGAGCTCCTGGATCGGTTGGCTGAAGAACTCGGAAAGTTGCCGAACAAGGTCTCGGTTGAGGGACACACTGATTCAAAGCCATTCGCAGGTGAAGGCGACTACGGGAACTGGGAACTCTCTGCTGATCGTGCTAACGCGGCCCGACGATTGATGCAGGCACACGGACTCCGCTCTGATCAGGTCACTCAGGTTCGCGGTTTCGCAGACCAACATCTTCGTAGGCCAGATGCACCGCTCGATGCCTCCAATCGCCGGATCTCGGTCATCGTCCAGTACATCGTCAGAGAGGATCCGGAGGACTCCTCTCCAAAGCCAGCGCCAGCCCGAGAAGAAAAGCAAGAATAAGAGTGGAAAAAGGGGCCTGTTTCAACAGAAACAAGCCCCAGACGAAGCTGCGTTAGAACGACACTTTCAGCCCGAGTTGAAGCTGCCGAGGATTGAACGTACCACCAGCCTGACCGAAGGTGTCACGGTTGAGGTTGTTGTTCGTCCCGCCCGAGGCACCGGGCAGCAGGAAGTTCGTATGGTTAAGAACGTTGAACGCCTCTGCACGGAACTGGGCATTCACCCTTTCGGTAATTCGGATGTTCTTGAAAAGCGAGCTCTCCCAAGAGACAAATCCGGGCCCGACAAAGGTGTTCCGCCCCAAGCTACCTACGCAACCGAGGCAAGGTGTTGAGAAGAATCCGCTACCCAGCGCGTACTGCGGACCCCATCCATTCGCCCACATACCGTGAGAAACATCCACGCTATTGGAAATGGCATTAGGACGGTCGTTTTTGATGCCATCGAGGTTGTAGTCCCCACCGATATTGAAGCAGTTGCCGGCAGCAACGTCAGCGGCAACACATCCGGCGCCGGAGCCATCCGCTGCCGTATTCAGGTTCCTGCCGCGGCTATCGAATGGTTCCCAATGAGCGCCCGTCTGCCGGGTAAGGATTCCATTGATCTGCCATCCTCCGAGCACATGGCCGACGAAACCCTGCTGCGACTTGTACCAAGGCAGTTCCCAAACATAGTTGAGCACCAGGCGTTGGCGAATGTCATAAATCGAATTGCCTCGATCTATATTCGGAATCGTCCAGTCGGTTGTGTAACCTTCGCCCGCGCCAGCCCCGTTAGAACTCGTCGCTCCGCTGTGCCACGTAGAACCAGCGTCGATGGAGTGGCTCCACGTGTAATTCGCGTTGAAAGACATGCCGTGTGTAGCCTGCTTCTTTAACGAAAGTTGCAGCGCGTTGTAGTTGGAATTGACAACATTGGCCCAAACTCGCAACGTGCCGAAGTCAGGATTCAAGCGGCCAGCAGGATTGAAGGCATCCGTCGTACTGCAGAGATTCCGCCCAAAGTTGTCGGTGACACAAGCACCTTCGGGCAAGCGTCCACCAGCGATGCGATTGGTGTTTTCCGCGCGGAATAACTTGTGTCCAGCGGTACCCACATAGTTCGCTTCCACGATCAGCTTGGGCATGATCTCCCGCTGAACTCCTAGGTAGTAGTTGTAAACGTACGGGTCGCGGATATCTTCCGGAACAATGCCGGTCCTGATAGCAAGATTGGCATTGCTCGGATCCCATCCAGTGAGGTTGCCCGTCGCTTGTGCGCCAACGCCCATGTTCGGATTGGTCGGTGCACCCGTGAACGTCGGCGTAGCCGCTGTATCGGGCACACAGGCCCCCGACGCGCAGGTGTAGGGACCATAGATGACCGTCTGGACGTCACCTTGCAGGAAGTTGGTCGCCGAGTTGAACGAGTAATACGGCAGGTTCCAGCGTGAGTTCGAGAGCGGATTGTAGAGCGTGCCCTCGTATGCAACACCGAATCCACCCCGGAGAGAGGTTTTCGCGTCGCCGAAAACATCCCACGCAAAACCAACGCGAGGACCAAAGTTGTTGTGGTCTCCATTCCCCAAGCTCGAGGCTGAAGCAAATCCACCTGGGCCGCATGGCGCAACGCCGGCTGGAACTGAGGATGGAGCCAACTGGGCCACCGCAATCGACGCTGCTGAAGTGCAATCGTAAGTAACCCCGCCGATTGTGCCGACGGTTCCAGCGGGCACATTCGTGTTTCTGACTTGCGTAACGGGATCACTTCCTGGGCCAGCCAGGAACTGTGTCACCAGACCGTCTTCTTCAGTATGCCGTGTGAACAGATCCCATCGCAGCCCGAGATTTAGCGTAAGGTTGCGAGTGACCTTCCAGTCGTCCTGGAAGAAAGCACCGACTTCCCAATTGCGCCAATGGCGGAAGCTGCTGGCTAATTCCGCGGGATGTCCGCTCAGAATCCCAGGATCGACCCCGGCAGCTTGGGTGTACGGGCTATCAGCAGCAAAGAACAGCTGATCAAAGAAGTAGTACGACGATCGTGCAACATTGAATTCGCTGTTCTCGATGTTGCGACGCACGTCGACGCCAGTCTTGAAGTTGTGCTTGCCGTGTGCAATCGAAACCAGGTCCGAATAACTGTAGATATTCTCGTGGAACGTCTGCGGATATCCAGCGTACGATCCAAACCCCATCGTGCCGTCGTCGAAACGGATGTCCGGAATTCCAGGCTGGACCGTTGTAACGTCGCCGGTCACATTCAGTGCGTATCCGGCACGGAATTCATTCAGCACTGACGGACTAAAGGTATGCATCAGACTGATCTGCCCATTTGGCGACTTCGCGATGGCAGGGTTACGAAATCCGGCGCCGCGACCATTGCTATTGCTTACCGTGTTTGGGAAGCCATAAGAATCGGTCAAGCGGTTCCAGTTCAACTGGGCGAAGAATCGATCTTTTTGGCTCATGTTGTAATCGACGCGAGCCGATCCTTCCCACCCATTGAATAAGTTTCCTGTTCCCGTAAAAGTTTGGTTCTGGGAGCCATTAATCGCAACCGTGTTGAATTGGAACGGAACCCCACTTCTTGGAAACGCCCCAGCCTGGATTGCCGGAATGCTGCTGCAACCTAGGGCGCCCATAGCAGTTTGATCAGCGGCCGTGACTCCGATCAACGCCTGGAACCTGGAAGCGATGGTGGTGTTTGTGAAGTCTGGACACAGATAATGCGCTGTATCGGTGAATCCGAACCCTGAAGGACTCGATGCTAGCCAGGTATTGAAGTCCGGGCCAGCTGTTCCCTGAATCGTCGGCGCAAAGTCTCGATACAGCAACGCGGCGGTTGAACCCGGCAGCGTGCTGATCACAGCTTGACGGAACTCCGGAGACTCGGTGACTACCGGACTCGGAGGTGCCGATTCACGGAAATGATTTCCCTGGTAGGACAGAAAGAAGAACAGCTTGTCCTTAATAATGGGACCGCCGAATACGCCACCGAATTGGTTGTAGCGCAGCGCCTGCCGCGGCGTTCCCGATTGGTTAGAAAAGAAATCATTCGCATCGAATACATCGTTGCGGTTAAATTCCCAGGCCGATCCATGAAAACTGTTGGTCCCGGTCTTGGTGACCAGATTCGTGATCGAGCCCGCGCTGTTGCCGTACTGCGCGGACATGTTCAACGTAAGCTCCTGGAACTCTTGCACCGTATCCTCGATCGGCTGGTTAACCGCGTCTCCGCTCAGGCCTTTGTTCGAGGCGCCATTGATCAGGAAGCCATTGAAGTTCTCACGTAAGCCGTTTACGACAGTGTTCTGTCCTTTTTCTGTCATCACGCCGCGAACGTTCACAGCTCCTGCGGACAACTGGATCAGGTCGTAAATATTTCTTCCATTGAGAGGAAGGTTAGCCACCTGGGTTGAGCCAACCGTTGCAGCCAACTTCGAATCTTCCGTGTTGACTGCTGTCACTTCCCCGCTAACTTCAACCACCTCGCGTGCCTCGCCAAGTTGCAGCTTGAAATCTACGTGTTCGATGGTGCCTGCGTTCAACGAAATGTCCTTGTTCGTCGCAGTCTTGAAACCCTGCGCTTCGACGGTGATCAGGTAAGTACCCACCGGTAACTCTCGGGCTGTGTACAAGCCGCTTGCGTTGCTGTTGACTGTCACAGACAAGTTTGTTCCCTGGTTGGTCACCGTAACTTTGGCATTGGCAATGGCTGCACCCGACGGATCGGTCACCGTTCCAGCCAATTGCCCATTCTGTATCTGTGCGATCAAGGTGGTTGTGAAGACTGCCGTAAGGGCTAGCCACAGGAATGCTCGGACAATGCCGCCAAACACTGCTCGATTCATGGATCATCTCCCGCTAAGCTTGAATGCTTTTGTTATGCGTGAATGACAACCGCGCATCCTTTTGTCAGGGCGCGTTGTTTCGCACTGAGCAGATTGATTGCCTGCCGAAGTGAAGCCACGAATTTCGTGACGAGTAGCCACCTGGCGGTGACGAGGTGCAATTCTCAGGAGGTCAAATTCATCTGCATTGTCACTCCTGAACGTATGTTCTTTGGTTTTTCGTATCTTCTCGCTTGGTCGCGTATGAGATTTGGAACTCGGCGAAACCTGAAAGGGTAACTACGCGACCCAGGAAAGCAAGGTCCAATTCGAAAAGACATTGAAGTCCTAACACAGACAGTTGCTTTGTTTAACAAAATGCAGTGTGCGAAAACAGGCAAGTGGGGATTTCAGGGTCAAGCGAGAAGTGATGCATTTATTAGAAAGTCTTTGATCCAAGACATTCACAAAAGCGGGTCACGGACGGTGTCACCATGTTCTCTCGTGTTATTGAACCCAGCCACTGTTATGAAAAGCCTTTTTGTGTGTGACTCTAACATCGCTGACAAACGTTTCTTCCCATGACGCGTCTGGTGTAACAAGGACTGCGAAAATCCCCCGTGAGTCCAGATGGTCATCGTCTTGCTACCGTTGAACGCATATGCGAGTCAAAGGCATAGGGATTTCTTGAACGAGAATCGCTCCATACGAAAACTCGTCTCGAAAAAACTTTTTGGGGCACTCCAATGAGCAGCGGAAACATTGCGAGTCAAATTCTGACGCCAGCCCAACAACAGGGACATGGGGTCGTGAACTCGCCAAACGCACGTCCTGACACAGAAAACCGAAAGCTGGTACATCACCCCGAGCGCCTGCTGGTCCGCTCGGCCGGACGCGTTGTGTTCGTCCGCGTGGATGATATTGAGTGGTGTCAAGCCTGCGAGAACTATATTCAACTTCACTCACGGGACCAGCGGCACTTGATAAGAGCCACGATGACACATTTGGAATCGCAACTTGACCCCACTCGATTTGTCCGCATCAGCCGGTCAGCCATCATCAACCTTGATGTCATAAAAGAGATCCGCTCCATACCGGCCAAGGGACGGGTAGTTTGCCTGCTTGATGGCACGCAAATCAGCGTCGGACGCGAATATCGCTCCAGGCTTCGAAAAGTGTTGGAGGATGAAGCCCTTTGAGCGATTTCGCGCCCTGATCCCTAATTCAAATCTGCCTGCTGATTTGGCGACGGCAGAGATTTCAGGAACTCCACCAGGTCACTTTTCTCGCCGCCATCCAACCCCAAGTTGAAACATCGATCGTAATGATCGACTACTGCGTTGAGAGTAGCGAATCGCCCGTCGTGGTAAAAACCACCTTTCGTATGGGTCCATAAGCCGTTCAGAGGCGAAGTTCGATAACGTGCATCCGGAGCTCGGCCAGCCTGAAAGTTGTCAATGCAGACTTCAGACGCCCTGTGCATGTTCCAGCCTGGCTCCGTATAGATCGGAGGCGTATGGCAGCCGGAGCACTTCCCTTTCTCAGCAAAAATCGTTTTGCCTCGCTCGGCTGCTTCGTGATCGTAACTGTACGACGGTGGAGCCGGAGCCGGAATTGCCAACTGAAAGAGGTGCAGAGCCGGAAGTTTTGACGTAATTAAGTCCGGCGTCGTGTTGACGTGTCCGAAACCTGCTTTTGCCGCAACAGGGAAACGTGCCGCATCGTCCAGGCGCGGATCGTAGAACGTGCCCTTGCCGTGCATTTCGAGGTTGGCAACGAATGCATTCCAATGCGTTACCGAGCCCCAACCCGTCCAGGTGTGGAGATTCACGCCTGCCAGCCCGAACGCTGGAGGAATTAGAACGGACGCTGTCTTTCGATCAGGACGAAAGGCTTTGCCATCCATTGCCAATTCGGCGTCGAAACGCCCGGGCCCCCAACTCAGGAAAACTTTTCTCACTGCGTCTTGGTCTAGTCCCAGCAAATCGGCAAAAGGCTTCAAATTCGGAGCCAATGCAACGATAGCTCCGACATTGAGGTCGCGATTCGCCCAACCATCCAATCGACGCCCGATTCCGGGCGCCAGAGAATCATCCACTGTAGAGTGACACAATGCGCATTGAATGCCGACAGCCTTAAGGCTTCCATCTTCGTTTCCAACTCCCTCGACGCCTACAACAGCATTCAGCTTGAGCAAAGCGAGAGTCACTGCTGGATCGTCCAAATCGACCTGGCCATGCTTTAGCTGTTCAATCAATGACTGGGGGAGTGCGTCGACATCAACCTTCAGGCCCGCAGCCAATGCAGCCTTCGGGCTCAGCCCTGGGCCGACGCCACCAAACTTTGTTCCTTCGATCGCCTCATGAAGTCGGAGAGTGTCTCCCCAAAAGTCTTCATCACCGAAGGTGTCGAAACGGAAAATGCTGCGTCCGGTATTAACCATCGTTTGAGCATTTTGATTGATAGAGTCCACAGAAGATTGCTGCATTGGGCCGGCTTGAGAATTGTTCTTTTGCGCAAAGACAAAAATGCAGCACACGATCGTGACCAAAGCAATAACCAATAAGTAAGAGTTCTTCACAGTTTCTCTCCTGACTCCTTACGCAGCAATCGGCGTGATTACATTCGGTCGATGAGGATGCTCGTGCGCCAGAGCTTCCTGCCGGACCTCGGTCAGCCGCGCGAGCACAAGCGCAGCCAACGCCATCTCCAGATCGCGTACAGCAATGTCGAAGAATGTGCCGGTTGAAAGCAGGTTTAGCGTGATTGCTAAGAGCCACGCTGCGGCCACGTAACTTCCAAAGCGCGTCCACTTGGTAAGAATCGCCAGCCCGACAATCATTTCGATCACGCCCACGATGTGCATAAAGGTCTGGGCGCTGAATGGCAGTATTTTCAAAGCCACGGGGCTGATGTATGCGGTCCAATTCGTCAACAGGTTGAAGAACTTATCCAGACCGGCGAAAAATGGCCCAACCCCAAGTCCAATGCGAAGCATCCACCATGCTTGATCCAGTCGCGAGTCGAATGTCTTGTACATAGTCTGCCTCCTTTCTCAACGGATAGAGTGGGAACAAGGCACTCGGTTACGAGATCCCGCGTCCGGTGTTTCCGGTAGATTGCTAAGAAAAATCTGTAACCTTTACCCGTATGCTGACTCTGTTTTCTGTGGAGGGTTGTATGGTCAGCCAAGCAGCCATCCCGCAAGACCCCTTGGGCGATGAAGAAGTCGTCGCACGAGTGTTAGCGGGCGAGACAGGGTTGTTTGAAATTATTATGCGGCGCCACAACCAGCGTATCTATCGCGTGGCTCGGTCGATCTTGCACAAGGACGACGAGGCCGAAGATGTGATGCAAGACACTTACGTGCGAGCCTACGAACATTTGGACCAATTTGAAGGCCGAGCCAAATTTTCAACTTGGTTGACACGCATTGCTGTCAACGAGGCTTTGGCGCGACGGCAACGCGCCACTCGATATCAGGAGCTAGAACCAGGATCGCAAAGGGAGGGAGATCCAATGGATAGGGTCGCTTCCTTGACCTTAAACCCGGAGCAGCAAGTAGCAGATACGGAGATTCGCGTTTTACTCGAGCAGGCTATCGAAGAACTACCGGACAAGTACCGCACCATTCTCGTGCTTCGCGATGTGGAAGAGATGAGTACCAGTGACGCAGCGGAAGTCCTTGAGATCAGCGAGGAAAATGTGAAGGTCCGCCTTCACCGGGCGCGAGCCCTGTTACGAAAGGGACTCTTTGCGCGGACGGGAACACAGTGCAAAGAGGTGTTCAATTTTCATGCGTCGCGGTGTGATCGGGTGGTCCAAACAGTCTTTAAGAGAATCCATGACCTTGGACTGGACGGCATGAACTTACGGAAAGAGTCTGGGCTAGGCTTGGTGCAGAGGCCGGGAACTGACTAAGAACTAGAAGGAAGGCCTCTCGAATCGACCGTCACGGACGCTCAGAAGACCCGTAATCCGGCCAAAACCTCAGTAACCCCAACGAGTTACTGGTGGGCGCTATAGGATTCGAACCTATGACTTCCACCGTGTGAAGATGGCACTCTACCGCTGAGTTAAGCGCCCTACCCGCGACAGTCGCTATATTATAGCAAACGAAACCCTTTCCGGGGCACGGCTCCCATGGTAGCCTACCCCTGTCCGGCGCTTTCGGGTCGATGCCGCGGGCTCGCCCAGCGCCTCCTTCGAGCGGCGGGATGCCTAGCAAACCCACAGTCCCGAAAGAGCCTGTAGATTACTCGAAACAGGCGAGTTCTGAAGGCCACCCCGCGCAACTTTCCAGCCAAGCATGGGTTGAAAATAGTGTGAGCAGCGTTGCCATGGACAGCGGGTTGCTCTCGATGACGAGCGCGCCCCCCTCCCCGCAGGTGGACACTTCCGCCCTGCCCATTAATGTGCCGAGCGACGCCGAGGTTATGCTGCGCGTCAAGGCTGGCGATGATCCGGCCTTCGAATACCTCGTGCAGAAGTACCGCCGGCCCATGGTGAGCTTTATGTATCGGATGCTGCACAATTCAGCGGCTGCCGAGGATTTGGCGCAGGAAGTTTTTCTTCGCGTGTATCGGTCTCGCGAAAGCTATGAGGCGAGCGCAAAGTTTACGACGTGGCTGTACCGTATCGCCAGCAATCTCGCAATGAATCACGCGCGAGATAACCGGCATGAACGGCCGGAAAATACGGTGAGTTTGGATGAACCGGATGAGAACACCGGGCTTGCGATCGATCTACCCGATGGATCTCTGACAGCTGAAGAGTTGCTTGTGCGCCGTGAACGTATGGCGCAAATCCGGAAGCGTGTTCAGGCATTGCCTGAGCGCCAACGGATGGCTGTAATCATGCATAAGTTTCAGCAGATGGACTATCGCCAGATCGCGGACGTCCTGAAGCTGAGTGAGTCTGCCACGAAGTCGCTGCTGTTCCGCGCATATGAGACTCTGCGTGGGCAGTTGCAGGAGTTTGTGTGAAAGGAACCGCCATGAAGTGCACTGAGATTCGCGAAGTGATGCCGGATTTGGCCGCCGGTTTGAGCACGACTACTCCAGAAATCGAACAGCATCTGGGCACATGCTCGGAGTGTTCGATCAAGTTGGATGAGTTCCGCCAAACCATGGCCGTGCTCGATGAATGGCAGGTTCCCGAGCCGTCGCCCTACTTTGACATTCGGTTGCAGGCGAATTTGCGCGAGGAGATGAATCGCCAACCGGTTTCGGCATGGCTGCGGTGGATGCGCAAACCGGCCCTAGCCCTGTCGCTGACGGTACTGATGGTTGCGAGCGTTACGCTGTTCCGAGGTAGTGATCCCGTTGGATCGGTACATGGCGACAAGCAGTTGGCGGCAAGCATCGAGCCTGGCAGTGCGGTAAGCGACCTGGAGGCACTGGATAAGAACCACGA
>Ga0066903_100006009_pt1 | contig 10666 bp, 10 predicted proteins | sample PanSoiMetaGPlot1_FD_67491 | JGI IMG/M metagenome (GOLD analysis project Ga0066903, IMG submission 67491) | Tropical forest soil microbial communities from Panama analyzed to predict greenhouse gas emissions - Panama Soil - Plot 1 (version 2) | ecosystem: Environmental > Terrestrial > Soil >...
AATATCCGCTCCCTGTGCGATGGCATCAAAGAGCTTTTCCGCTTCTTCGATCGGGGAAGAAAGATCTGCATCACTAAAGAGCGCCAGCTTTCCCCTCGCGTGCAACATGCCATTGCGCACGCTGTAGCCCTTGCCACGATTTCCAGGATTCGAGACGAGCCTCAGGCGCGGATTTGTTTGCGCATACTTCTCCACGATTGCGACGGTCCCGTCGTCTGAGCCGTCATTGACCACGATGATTTCCGCGTCCCAATGTTTCGTCGTGACATAGGCGATGATCTTCTGCAGGGTGCTCTCGATCCGGGCAGCTTCATTGAACGCGGGGATCACGATACTGTACTGCGGAGAGGACTCAGTAAGGGGTCGTTCGTCAGGCAAAATGTGTGCTATCGCCTCGTGTCCACTACACAGTGTCGGGGAATCATAAGGATGTAGTCAAAGCGTTGGGAGCGTCAGGCTACACGGCGCCATTTCTCCAGCATGGAGAAATACTCGATTACCAATTCTTCATCCCATAAGCCCGCGCGCGCTTCCTCCCGCATCGTGACGCATGCCTCGTCGTGTGAGAGTGCGGGTTTGTAAGGCCGCGTCGTTCGCAAGGCGTCATAAACGTCCACTACTTGCAGGACGCGGGGCAGCAGCGGAATATCGCCCTTGTGCAATCCATCGGGATAGCCACTGCCATCCGAGTGCTCATGATGATGCCGGATAATCGGCAGCACAAGGCGCAGAGACTTGAGAGGCTTGCAGATCTTCTCGCCGGTCGCAGGGTGCCGCTTCATGATCTGCCACTCTTCGTCTGTCAGGTTGGTGCCTTTTTTCAGGATTTCATCCGGTACTGCGATCTTACCCAGATCGTGCAGGTAGCCACCCCGCCGCAACGCAACAATCGAGTCCTCGTGAAGCCCAAGATAGCGTCCCAGGTCACTGGCATCCTGCGCCAACCTTTCGCAATGTCCCTCAGTGTAGGGATCGCGGCTCTCCACGCTAAGTCCCAGCGTGCATAAGACAGACTCCGCCGTCTCCAGTTCGTCCGTGAACTCCTTCAACTTCACCAGGGATTTCACGCGGGCGAACAGTTCTTCGGCAAAGATAGGCTTGTTCAGAAAATCATCCGCGCCCGACTCGATTCCTTCAAGGCGGTCTTCGCGATCGCTCAACCCTGTAATCAGGACAAATGGAATCAGGCGCGTCGCAGGATTACTCTTCAGATCGCGGCACAGTTCGTAGCCTGACTTGCCCGGCATGATCACGTCCGACAGAACAAGGTCCGGGGGATGCCGCCGTACCTCATTTTCTGCCTCATCAGCGTCGCAAACCGCGACTACGTCATACCCTCGGCTGATCAACAGTTCGCGCATCAACTCCACTGTGTCGGGATTGTCATCCACGACCAGAATCCGCGGAACTTGCCGGTGCTGGAGAAGGTCCCCCATATCTATGTCAGAACCCGACCGGAGGATTGGGGTTGCGCGGAACTTAGAGCTGGAATCCATATGCCAACCCGGTGCAGGCTCTTTATTGTAAAACGAATCCCATTTCACCGCTAAATGGGCCGAAACCCGTTCCACAGCCGTTGCGTCTATTCTTCTTAGACTCCAAAGACCCAGAAGCGGAACACGCTTAGAACGTTACGCCGAACGCGTCATTGCGATTCGATACGAAAAGTACGCCTCAGCCTCACCCAAGAATCCTCTCTAAAAGGGTACGGCTTTGGCTCTATCCAAGAAATCCTCTTGTGCAGAGGCACGTTGTGAAAGGGCACGCCCTTCAGCCTCATCCCAATAATCCTCTTTTGAAAGGGCACGCCCTTTAGCCTGATCCCAATAATCCTCTTGTGGAAGAGCACGGCCTTAGCCGTATTCCAAAAACCCTTTTTGAAAGGGCACGGCATTAGCCGTGCCGTAGGGCGGCCTGAGAAGGCGGCTTTAGCCGCTGAGGTCGGAACCCGTCCGGTCATCGCGCACGCCTGCATGTGTCCGCCAACCTTGTTTCCAACCCATAGCCCTCGCTAGCCTGCACCCATGCGTCTTCTTACTTATTTATTCTTGCCTATTGCTCTCACCATAAACGCATCCGCCGCAACAAAGCCGCACGTCATCACCTTTGGCAAGACTATCTCTGTCGCCTGGTTTGTGGGAGATGACGAAAAGACGTCCGTCGATCTCAAGGTTCGTCAAATGTTCATCGATGCCCGCGCTAGGGAATTCATCCTCGGCAATCCGCACGAGATCACCGACCGACTTTTCGTAATCCGACGCGTTATTCGCATCAACGACGCCCTCCCCAACGAGGCTGCTTCTGCAAAATCGTGGCGCTGGGAGCGCGATGGATGGCTGCTAGTCGATCGCCTCACCGGACACGTCTCTTCTATCGCGTTGCCCGACTTTGATCCGTACTTCTCCGCTGCCAGTTGGTATCGCGACTATGTGGCCTACTGTGGCGTCTCAGAAGATGACAAGAAGACATCGGCCACCGTTATGCAACTCGGCCACCGCAAGCCTCTGCCTAAGAAAGCTCTGGGATCGCTCTCCGATCCTGCCTTGCCCGATTCCGCCTGCCCCGCGCCCACATGGCAACGGCAGCCCGCCCGAGTCACATTCGATGCCGGCACGAATCAGAAGCTCACATTCTCAGTCCGCGCCCATGCATTGGACATTTCGACGGATGACGGGGAAGAAAGTGGCGAATAGTGAAAGAAACCAAGTCCCACGGCGCTGTCATCACCGTCAAGGCTTATCCGTTCCCGAAGATAGCTCCTTCGCCGCCTTGAATGCGTTGCCGGCTTCCTCGTTGCGGCCCAACGCCGCATATGCCTTGCCCAGGGATAACTCGGTATCCGCATCCTTCGTATCCAGCTTCTGCGCTTCCTCCAGATGAGGTAAAGCTTCCGCCGCTTTATCCAACTTCAGCAGCGCATTTCCCCATCGTCTCTGTGCATCCGGATCTTTGGGATCCGCCTCCGCCGCGCGTCGGTACATCTGAATAGCCTCATCGCTGCGATGCTCCTGCTCCAGCACGTAACCCAACAGCACCAATCCTCCGCCCAGTTTCGGCTGCTGTTCCACCAAATCGCTCAGGACCTTGCGAGCTTCTTCATGCCGGTCCGTGGACTCATAAAGCACTCCCAGCCAGTATTCGGCGAAGGCATATCTTGGCTTCAATTCAAGCGCTCGTTTCAGCGACTGCTCCGCCTTGTCAAATTGCTTTTTCTGCAAGTAGCTCGCGCCCAATACCGCATGCGCGGAAGCATTATCCGGAGCGTGCTTTACCACATCCTGCGAATTGGCAATTGCCTGGTCATACTCGCCGCGATCGAACGCCTCACTTGCCGACTGCAACGGAGTGACATATCCCTTGGCCTTTTTCACCGCAACAAAAGCGCCGCTCAGCACGAGCGCCGCACCAATCAAGACCCAGTTTCGCCATGCATGCCGCACGTCGAGCGGAGAAGTTAGATGTGGCGCCAACGCCGCGCCCACGGCAAGCCCTGTGATCAGCCCTCCAACGTGCGCTGAGTTATCGATTCCGGGGACAGCCGTTCCGAACACGATGTTATAGATCGCAAACATCACTAGGCTTCTGAGTGTCCCTTGCATCGCGCGCTTTGGGACCGGAAGCCTGCCCAGGTACAGTGCGGCAATCAAGGCTCCTGCCAAGCCGAAGATGGCCCCCGAGGCTCCCACTCCCACCACCGTTGGATGCCACCACAAACTTGCGATGCTGCCGCCTATCCCGCACGCCGTATATACAAGGACGTAGGTCCAGCGATCGAAGATGCGTTCCGCAAGCTTTCCCAGATTCCACAAGCACCACATGTTCAATGCGATGTGGACAATTCCCCCGTGCACGTAGGTCGACGTCAACATGCGCCACGGCTGCGTGCCAAGCGACAGAGCGCCATTGTTGGCGCCCCACTTCAACAGGTCACCTACAGAAGGAGAAAAGAACGATACTCCGCTCAGTACCATCAGAGCGAATACGCCGACATTGATGCCCATCAACGCAGTCGTTACAGGTGGCCGATATGCGACAGCCTGTGAACTCGCCTGCGCTGCCGCCGCTTGCGCATACATGGAGCGACAGCCTGGACACTGTTGGGTGTCACCAGGAAAGAAAGATGCGGGAAGTTCGTGCCCGCAGGTTACACAGATTGGCATGGAAGTTGTTCTTAAGCCCTTGTTGCAGCACGAACCGCAAATCACCACTACTCTACTGTTCTCTCAATAACTATGTGCGCGATGCGACGGCGTTCCCCTCGAGTTCCTGTATCTTCTCGATTTTACTTTCAACCTTCGCGCTCGAAACCAGCACCACCGACGCAATCACAACCGCTGTTCCCGCAACGATAAATGCATCGACTCGCTCATCCAACACGAGCCATCCCAGGAACACGGCGACCACCGGATTCACATAAGCATAGGTCGAAACCTTCGATGTCGGCACATGATTCAGCAACCATATGTAGGCCGTGTACCCAATCCAGGAACCGCACACAACCAGGTACAAAATGGCGCCTACCCCCCGCCTGGTCCAGTGCACATGCCAGACGTCTTCAAACAGCAGTGCGAACGTCATGTTCGCCACGCCGGCAAACACAACCTGCCATGCAATTCCGCTGAAGGGATCCACTTCTGCTGATTTCCATCGCTTGGCGAGCACCGATCCTAAGGCCCAACTGAACGATCCGCCGAGCAGCGCCACCGACCACCAGAACTCACGCGCTCCCATCGTCGCCATCGACATGAGTTTCGGATACAGCAAGACGCCGATACCCACAATGCCTAGCCCCAAACCAGCCAAGCCACGCACCGAAATTCGATGATGTCCGAGTAGTAGCGAATCGAGAACAAGAAACCACAAAGGTATGCTGGCCACAATCAGCGCCGCGAACCCCGAGGGCACGATTCGCTCTGCATACGAAAGAGTCAGGTTACCGCCCATCAACAGCAGGGTGCCCACCGCCGCCATGTGCGCAAGCTGTACCCGGCTATAGCGGACTCTCCGCCCCGTCAACCCGCAGTACGCAAGCATTACGGTTCCAGCGATGAGGAAACGCGTGCCGCACATCAGTCCCGGAGGGATATCTTCTACCGCGATGCGAATTCCCAGGTAGGTGGATCCCCAGAACAGGTACACCAGCCCGAAGGCCACAATGACAAGCAGGCGATGTTTACGTTGGGATTCGGTCATCAGGCAGAGAAGAGCGACTCAATCTATCAGACGCCCCTGCCAGGGTGTCGGATGCAGTTTTGCCGAGACCCAGGGTCCAAATCCGGCAACGTTGCCAAAAGTCAAAAAGCAACAATAGGGACGAAACCCCGATCCAAAAAAGAAAGCCGGGCTGGTTTGCCCGACTCATCTTTTACTTGGGGAGCACTTGTTTTCAAGGTCCCCAAATTCTTCCAAAATCCCTGGGTCCCGAAGCTCCACCTTGGAATTTGACGGCGCTCACCGTGCGCCGTGTGTCACCGCTACATCACCAAAGCAAGATTCTCGAGTTCGTGTTGCAGTACCGGTAGCGAACAGCCGGCGCTCTCCACCCGGCTGGCCGCATCGAACGCAGCTTGCGGAGAAACCCCATACCCACGCCCGATCAAAAACACTTGCAGAAGCTCGGCGGCCTCGCGGGAGTCACAAAGTCCCCCCTGTAAAAGGTCATTTCTCAGAGCCGTCAGTTCGGTAGTGGAAAATGTCTCTTTCATGGTCGTCATCACCTCCGACCTCACTTTCCTAATTGATTAGAGTCATCGTGGGTCACCTACGTTGCATGCAATTCACGTGCCGTACCGCGGACACGCCTGTAGAACTCACGGAAAATAATCGTATTGCTCCCAACCTGTTCTTTAACGACAACTTGCAGGAAAGCTTTAGGACAAAACCTGTCTCTTGGACGTGATCTCAGGAAGGTGCAAATTGACACAATGTGTCAATCCGGGACGGGAAGCGGCGGCTGACCCAGTTTTGGGTTTGAAAACGCGCACGAAAGGCGCGGCGGCTCAGCTAGGATGCATCAATTTCCGCGTCTTCCGGCAGCATGACCGGGATGCCATCGCGAACCGGATACACCCGGCGGCACTCCATGCATTTCAGGCCGTCTCCCCCCTCAAGCAGGACGACGTGCTTCTTGCAGAGCGGGCATGCCAGCCTTTCGAGTACAAATTCCGGAATCATCGTAGCGATTGTAGCAGCCGTCAGTTTCTAGCGATTCGGCCGATAGCTAGTAGCCAGTAGCCAGCCCAGCCAACGACTTACGATCAATGACCAACGATCGCGTACCAACTGCGCTAGAATTTCTCTTTCATTCCAGCATCTTCGAGAGGCCCATGCCCGCAACCATCCTGGACGGCAACAAAATCGCCGCCGAAATTCGCGCCGAAGTCGCTGCTGAGGTGAAGGACTTGTCCGCTGCGGGGCTTCGCCCTGGGCTTGCTGTTCTTCTTGTCGGCCACAATCCTGCCTCCGAGATCTATGTTCGCGGCAAGGTAAAAAGCTGCGAGGAAGTCGGCATCTACAGCGAAAAACTCACTCCGCCAGATTCGATCACCACCGAAGCCTTGCTCAAAATGGTCGACGATCTGAATCATCGGGATGACATCGATGGCATCCTGGTGCAGTTGCCGCTACCGCCGCAGGTGGACTCCAAAGCAGTCCTCATGGCTGTCGATCCCGCGAAAGATGTCGACGGCTTTCATCCCGTCAATGTGGGCTTTCTTTCGACGCAGCGTCCGGGGCTTGTACCGTGCACACCGGCAGGCGTTATGCAAATCCTGAAGCGGAGCAACATCCCCGTTGCCGGACAGGAAGCCGTAGTCGTTGGTCGCAGCGATATCGTCGGCAAGCCAACAGCAATGTTGTTGATCAATGCCAATGCCACCGTGACCGTCTGCCATTCAAAAACGCGCGACCTCCCGGGTGTTTGCCGTCGTGCTGACATCTTGATTGCCGCGATCGGACGTGCCGGAATGATCACCCGAGACTTCGTGAAACCGGGCGCGACAGTGATCGACGTTGGCATGAACAAAGTCACGGAACGCGGTGAGTTCGAGCGGTTGTTCGCCGGAAATGCAAAGCGTGAGGAGACATTCCGGACCAAGGGCTCGACCCTCGTGGGCGATGTGCATCCCCAAGTGGCGGAGATCGCGGGAGCGATCACTCCCGTGCCTGGTGGCGTCGGTCCGCTCACCATCGCGATGTTGATGGCGAACACCGTGCGTGCCGCAAAATTGCGCCGTGGCGCCAATCAGCTCATCGCTACTGGTTCGTAGGTACAAGCCAGAAACTAGCAACTGTTTTCATGCTCAAAGTCGGTCTTACTGGCGGCATTGCCGCCGGAAAATCCGTAGTCGGCGAGATGTTTGCGACGCAAGGCGCAAAGGTGATTCGCGCCGATGACATCGCTCACAATTTCATGCAGCCCGGCCAGGCGGTTTACGAAGCGGTCGTCGAACGCTTTGGCCGGGAGATCCTGAACCCTGACGGATCGGTGAATCGCGCTCGCCTGGCTGAAGCTGCCTTCGGCAACGGCCAAGACAACTCTCGTGTAGAAGAACTGAACCGGATCGTGCATCCCGCCGTAGTAAAGAGACAAGAGGAGTGGATGGACGAAGTTGGCCGTGATGACCGGCAAGCAGTCGCCATCGTCGAAGCCGCTCTTATCCTTGAAGCCGGGGCATGGAAGCGTTTCGATCGCATGGTCGTGGTCACCTGCGGCTCCGAGCAACGAATCGAGCGTTGGGCTGGACGCGTCAAGACGGACTTGGAATCTGCCAGAAGGGAAGTGGAGCGCCGCATGGCTGCCCAGCTCCCGGATGAGGAAAAAATCAAGGCGGCAGACTATGTGATCGACAATTCCGGATCGCTCGACCGAACCAGACAGCAGGTGTTGGAAATCTACAAGCAATTGAAGGCAGAATCACGCGGCCGGGCGCAACCCGGCATCGCCGGTTCACGGGGTAAGTAATTCGGACTATGAGTGATGAGCCTATAGACAATAGGAATACAGATCGGGTGAAGCTTTGAGTGATGTTGCAATGCTGGAGGCGACGGTGTCTTTTTGGTTCTCATCCTGAGCCGCGCGGCGTTTCGCGTTTTTTGCGAAACAAGAATCGCGCGCTTGGCTCGCTTCCTTATTAAATTGCTCACCACGACGCTGACTGCCGTTGCAGCTAACACTCGGGTTACCATGATGGACAGGCGAGAATTGAAATGAGACTGCTTCGACTGTTTTTGGTAGGTTTTCTGTTGGCCGGCGCCTTCTTCTACTACACCACCTATCTTTCTAACCGCGCGCAGACGTGGAAGGGCGAGAACGAGACCCGCCCTGGCAAGGTCGAGATCACGGAAGCGGCCAGCGGTGGCTCAGGCGATGCCGAAGAGCAAAACAACATCGATGTCTACCGCAAGAACATCGAGTCGGTGGTAAATATCACTTCACGAGCAGTCTCATTCGACTTCTTTTATGGAGCTGTACCGCAGGAGGGCCAGGGTTCGGGATTCATCATCGATAAAGAAGGACATATTCTCACCAATTATCACGTCATTGCTGACGCCCGTCAGATCGAAGTAACGCTCCATAACCGTAAAAAGCTTCGCGCCACCGTGGTGGGCACCGACGCTCAGCACGATCTCGCGATCATTCAGATCAAAGCCGCAGACCTCGTGCCTATGGTGTTAGGCGACTCCAAGAACCTTCAGGTTGGGCAGAAAGTCTATGCCATCGGGAACCCCTTTGGACTCTCCGGCACGCTGACGCGAGGTATCGTGAGTTCGATCCGCTCTGTGCAAGAACCCGATGGCATGACCATTGACGAGGCCATCCAGACAGATGCCGCTATCAATCCCGGAAACTCCGGCGGACCGCTGCTGAACTGGCGTGGCGAGGTGATTGGTATTAACACCATGATTGCCTCTAGTGTCGGCCAGAGTGCAGGAATCGGGTTTGCCATTCCCATCAATACGGCTAAGGCAGTACTCAACGATCTCGTCACGCTGGGGCGTGTGCGCCGCCCTGCCCTGGGCATCCGAACGATTCCGATCAGTCCTGAGCTCGGAGATCAAATCGGTGTCGCTTCCGACTACGGATTGTTGATTGTGCAGGTGGTGCCGGGCGGCGCCGCCGAGCGTGCAGGCCTTCGCGCCGGCAACGAACGCGCCTATATCGGAAATATACCCATCACGCTGGGAGGCGATTTGATCGTCGCCATCGATGATCAGAGAGTGGAAGATCAGCAGGATCTCTCACGCATCATGAACAACCATCGTGCGGGCGATACCGTGAAAGTTACGATCTATCGCGGCAAGCGAAAATTGGATGTCAGCGTTACCCTCGGCGAAGCCAGACAGCAAGTCTGACGATGCCTCCCCTCGAACGAAGTAGTTAAGTCCCGGAGGGACGACCGATCTTAGCCCAGCGCTTTAGCGCTGGAAATGCAACCGTAATTGACATACCCGGAGGGACGACCGAGTTTCCGAACTAGCCTCTCCCAAAGGTCAATGCATGAACGTCGATTTTATTCGCCAATACTGTCTGTCATTTCCTGATGCCACCGAGAACCTTCAATGGGGAGACGACCTATGCTTCAAAGTTCGCGGAAAGATCTTCACCGTTCTTGGCTTGAAAGAGGTCCCTCAACGCGTCTGCTTCAAAGTCACATCGGAAGCCTTTGCTGAACTTGTCGAGCGCGAAGACATCATTCCTGCACCCTACCTGGCACGCTACAAATGGGTGCTGCTCGAGCGGCTCGATGCGCTACCCAAGTCCGAACTCGAAGACCTGATTCGCGAGTCTTACGACATGGTCGTAGCCAAGGCACCGAAGAATGCCAAGGCCCACAAACCGAGAACGGCCACGAGCAAGAACAAGGAGAGGACGCCTAAGAAAAAGATCCGCGCCAGGTCTCAATCGCGCCAAGCTTCGCGCCGCAAACGTACGGCCCGCCGAAAGCAAACTAAAAAGCCGAGGTAGCATAAGGGCATGGCCACAGACGCGGTTACACGTTCTCAGCATCTCCGGCGCGGAATTCTGCTGGAATATCTGACGATCGGCTGGAACCTTATTGAGGGCATCGTCGCCGTTGCCAGCGGCACTATCAGCGGAAGCATTGCACTGATCGGCTTCGGGATTGATTCGTTCATTGAGACTTCTTCCGGCGCAATCCTGCTTTGGCGTCTAAGGGCTGAACATCGTGGTCAGAATGCCGAGCGAGTAGAACGCAAAGCCCTGAAACTCGTTGGCGTCAGTTTCATGTTGCTAGCCGTTTACGTCGCGTTCGATTCCATCAAAGCGCTGATCGAGAAAGAAGTGCCGGAGCGGAGCATAGTTGGGATTGGTATCGCGGTAGCATCCTTAATCGCGATGCCTTGGCTTGCCCATGCCAAAACTGAAGCTGCTGGGAACCTTAATAGTGCCGCGCTGCGCGCTGACTCTCGCCAGACCTCGCTGTGTGCGTACTTATCCGTAATCCTGTTAGGCGGTCTGGTTCTGAATGCTTTGCTGGGATGGTGGTGGGCCGATCCCATCGCCGCCCTATGCATGCTTCCCGTCATCGTGAAAGAAGGCCGGGAGGCAATCAGGGGCGAGACCTGCTCCACTTGTCGTTAACTTCACACTTACGCATTACTTCATGTGGGTGGATCAGTTCGAAGGAAATATTGACGTCCAAAT
>Ga0066903_100006010_pt1 | contig 10663 bp, 7 predicted proteins | sample PanSoiMetaGPlot1_FD_67491 | JGI IMG/M metagenome (GOLD analysis project Ga0066903, IMG submission 67491) | Tropical forest soil microbial communities from Panama analyzed to predict greenhouse gas emissions - Panama Soil - Plot 1 (version 2) | ecosystem: Environmental > Terrestrial > Soil >...
GAGCATGCGTGCCGCGATCTCCTGCTCGAGCATGCGCAGCCCGGCGAGGATTCGGTCGGCATCGAGGTTGTGCTGCGCCACACCGCGGCCACGCTGGCAGGCATGGAGGTCGAGATCACCGCGACCGTGACGGCCGTGGAGGGGCGCAAGGTCAGCTTCGGCGTGTCCGCCAGGGATGAGCTCGAGCCGATCGGCGGCGGCACTCACACGCGCTTTGTTGTCGACGTTGCCAAGACCTTCGAGCGGCTGAAGGCGAAGGCGGCCAAGCGCGCCGCCGGCAAACGCGCCACCGTCCCGGCTGGGTAGCGCCGCCATGCCGGTCAGCCGCCCCGAGCGCGAACGCAGCGTCTCCACGTATTGCTATCAGTGCGTGGCGGGCCCGGACCTCTTGAAGGTGCGCATCGAGGACGGCGTCGCGACCGAGGTGGCGCCGAATTTCGATGCCGCGAAAATCCATCCGGCCGGCGGCAAGGCCTGCGTCAAGGCGTTCGGCCTGGTGCAGAAGCTCTACAATCCCAACCGCATTCTTCATCCGATGAAGCGCACCAACCCGCGCAAGGGCAGGGGCGAGGATCCGCGTTTCATCCCGATCAGCTGGGACGAGGCGCTCGATCTGTTGGCGGACAAGCTCAACGCCGCCCGCGCGCGCGGCCTCACCGACGAGTCCGGCTATCCGCGCGTCGCCGCGAGCTTCGGCGGCGGCGGCACCCCGACCGCCTATATGGGAACGCTGCCGGCATTCCTCGCCGCCTGGGGGCCGATCGACATGAGCTTCGGCAGCGGCCAGGGCGTGAAGTGCTACCACTCGGAGCACCTCTACGGCGAGCTCTGGCATCGCGCCTTCACCGTCTCGCCCGACACGCCGTTGTGCGAATACCTGGTCTCGTTCGGCGCCAATGTGGAAGCCTCGGGCGGGGTCTGCGGCGTCAAGCGGCACGCCGATGCGCGTAAGCGCGGCATGAAGCGGGTGCAGATCGAGCCGCATCTCTCGGTGACCGGCGCCTGCTCGGCGGAATGGATCCCGATCAGGCCGAAGACCGACGCCGCGTTCCTGTTCGCGATGATCCACGTGCTGCTGCACGAGCATCCGCTCGATCGGCTGGATGTGGCGTTTCTCAAGGGCCATACCTCGTCGCCCTATCTGGTCGCTCCGAACGGCTTCTTCCTGCGTGATCCCGATACGCGCAAGCCGCTGGTGATGGATTGCGTATCCGGTCGCGCGTTGCCCTTCGATACCGCGGGCATCGACCCCGCACTCACCGGAACCTTCACGATCGACGGCATCGAGGTCGGACCCGACCAGGAGGTGACGACCCACCGGGCGGCGGCGGTGAAACCCTCGTTCGCGCATCTCCTCGAGCAGGTGAGGAGCTACACGCCGGAATGGGCAGGTCCGATCTGCGACGTGCCGGCGCAAACGATCCGCCGCATCGCCAACGAGCTCCTGCAGCACGCCTGCATCGGGGAGACGATCGAGATCGAGGGCGAAAAGCTGCCGTTTCGCCCGGTCGCGATCTCGCTCGGCAAGACGGTGAACAACGGCTGGGGCGGCTATGAATGCTGCTGGGCGCGTACGTTGCTGGCGTGCCTCCTCGGCGCGCTCGAGGTTCCGGGCGGCACGCTCGGTACGACGGTGCGTCTCAATCGTCCCGCCGATAACCGCTGGTCGAGCGTCAAACCGGGGCCGGACGGCTTCATGGACTATCCCATGAATCCGACCGGCAAGGACGACTGGGTCTCGCGCCCGCCGACGCGCAACGCCTATCGCACGCTGGTGCCGCTGGTCGCCAACTCGGCGTGGAGCCAGGCGTTGGGTCCGACCCACCTGGCGTGGATGATGCAGAAGGAGAGCTTCGCCGAGCTTCCACCTGCCTCGCCGCCCGACGTCTGGCTCGTCTATCGCACCAATCCCGCCATCTCGTTCTGGGATACGGAAGCGGTCGGCGCGGCGATGGCGCAGTTTCCGTTCACGGTCTGCTTCGCCTATACGCACGACGAGACCAATCACGTTGCCGACGTGCTGCTGCCCGACTGCACCGATCTCGAGGGCCTGCAGCTCCTGCGCATCGGCGGCACCAAGTACGTCGAGCAGTTCTGGGATACGCAGGGCTTTGCGCTGCGCGATCCGGCCGCGCCGCCGCAGGGCGAAGCGAAGGATTTCACCTGGATTGCGACCGAGCTGGCGCGCCGCACGGGACTGCTGGAGTCCTACAACAGCGCGATCAATCGTGGCGCGGCGGGCGTGAAGCTCAGCGGCGCAAACTACGATTTCACCCTTGACGTGAGCAAGGTCCATGACGTCGAGACCATCTGGGACGCCTCGTGCCGCGCGGCGAGCGCCGAGATCACCGACGGCGCGGAGTCGCAAGGGCTCGACTGGTTCCGCGCGCACGGCTTCCGGGTGAAGCCGTTCCCGCGGCTGCAGTGGTACCTCTATCCGAAGCTCGTCAGCGTCGGATTGCGTTTTGAGCAACCATACCAGGAGCGGCTGTTCCGCATCGGCAAAGAGCTCGAGCGCCGGCTGCACGGGCAGGGCATCACCTGGTGGGACCGGCAGCTCGAGGAGTACGAGCCGCTGCCGCATTGGCGCGATCTGGTTGGGCTGTGGGAAGGGGCGCTGGCCAAACATTTCGACGTGCGCATCGGCGACTATCCGTTCTGGCTGCTGACTGCGCGCAGCATGCAATATTCCTGGGGCGGCAATGTCGGTATCCAGCTGATCAAGGAGGTGGCCGACAACGTGGCTGGCCACGGCAGCGTGGTGATGAACAATTCCGCCGCCGCGAAGCTCGGCATCGCGGACGGCGATGTCGTCGAGGTGCGCTCGCCGCTCAACCACACCAAGGGCCGCGCCATGCTGTGCGAGGGCATTCGCCCCGATACGTTGCTGATGATCGGCCAGTTCGATCACTGGGCGACGCCGTTCGCCAAGGATTTCGCCGCCCCGAGCATGAACGCATTGATGCCGATGCTGCTCGAGCTGACCGATGCCACCGGCTCGAGCGCGGACCTGGTCAAGGTCAAGGTGACGCGGTCGGAGGCGCGGCCATGACACGTTGGGTGATGGTCGCCGACCTCGAGCGCTGCGTGGGTTGCCAGACCTGCACGGCAGCCTGCCGGCACGCCAATGCCACCTCGCCCGCGGTGCAGTGGCGCAAGGTGCTCGACATCGAGGCCGGCAGCTATCCCGATGTCAGCCGCACCTTTGTGCCGGTCGGCTGCCAGCATTGCGACGACCCGCCGTGCATGCACGTGTGTCCGTCGACCGCCACGCGCCACCGCGCGGACGGCATCGTCACCATCGATTACGACATCTGCATCGGCTGCGCCTATTGCGACGTCGCCTGTCCCTATCAGGCGCGATTCAAGGTCGACGCGCCGCGCTTCGCCTACGGCACGGCGGCGATGCAGAACGAGATCGAGCGCGCGGATCCGCGGCGCTACGGCGTTGCGCAGAAATGCACGTTCTGCTCAGACCGCATCGACTTCGGCCTCGAAAACGGCCTGACGCCCGGCATCGATCCGCGCGCCACACCGGCCTGCGTCAATGCCTGCATCGCTGACGCGCTGCATTTCGGCGACATCGACGATCCCGACAGCAACGTGTCCCGCCTGCTGCGCGAGCAGCGCCACTTCCGCATGCACGAGGAGCTCGGCACCGAGCCCGGCTTCTACTATCTCTATGGCCAGGGGGACTGCACCCTCGAGCACGACGTCGAGGGCACGCCGCGTCCGGCGGTCGACGCCGGCATGCTTCGCAGCCGCGGCGTCGAGCCCTGGCATCAGCAGCATTGGGACTGGAAGGCGGCCGGCAATTTCATCTGCGGCGGGCTCGGCACCGGCCTGTTCCTGTTCGCGGCGCTGGCCAGCCTGCGCGACGCGTCATCGGCTTTGCTCGGCTGGCCGGCGCTGGCGCTGGTCGCGCTCGGCTTGTTCCTCGTGTTGTTGAAGATCGGTCGCCCCCTGCGCTTCATCTTCGTCCTGCGCCAGCCCGGCCGCTCCTGGATGGCGCGGGAAGCCTGGATCGCGATCGGTTTCTTTCCGCTCGGCGCGCTTGCCGCTTGGCTCGAAGACCCATGGCTCATGCTGGCGGCCGCGGTGCTCGGAGCGGCGTTCCTGTTTTGCCAGGCCATGATCCTACGCGAGGCCAAGGGGATTCCGGCCTGGCGCTCGTCCCTCGTGGTGCCGCTGATCCTGGCCACCGGCTTGGCCGAGGGCAGCGGGCTGTTCCTCGTTGCAACCGCGGTGCTGCCGTCGCTCCGGCCGTTGGCAGAGATCACCGCTGCCGCCGCCGTGATAACGGCCGCTTGTCGCGCCTGGACGTGGAGCACGTATCTGACTGGGCTGCGCATCGAAGGTGCGCCGGTGCGCGCCATCGCGGCGCTCGACCGGTTCAGACCGTGGCTCTTTGGGGTCGGCTTGGTGCTGCCCACGGCCGCCATCATCCTGGGCGCCTTCGCTGCAGCGAACGTCGCCGCGGTGTGCTTCTTGCTCGCCGGAGTTTGTATCGCGGGCGCAGGGGCTGCGCTCAAGTTCATCCTGGTGACGCGCGCCGGATACAATCAGGGCTTCGCGCTTGAGCATACGCCTGCGCGCGGTGCCGGCATCGCCGGCCCTGCGGTCAAGCCCGGCTGGTAAACACCGAAAGCGAGGTTCGAGCCATGAGCACCCAGACAGCCGTTCGAACTGCCGACGTTTTCATGTTTGATCCCGATGCCGAGCGGATGTCACGGCCATCCATCACCGCCTTGCAGACCGCGCGCCTCAAGCAGACGCTCGAGCGCGCCTATGCCAACGTGGCGCACTATCGGAAAAAATTCGACGCTGCCGGGGTCAAGCCGGACGATTTCAAATCGCTCGCCGATATCACACGCTTTCCCTTCACGCTGAAAACGGATCTGCGCGACAACTATCCCTTCGGCATGTTCGCCGTGCCGCGCGCGAGCCTGAAGCGCGTGCATGCCTCGTCGGGAACGACCGGCAAGCCGACCGTCGTAGGCTATACCAAGGCCGATCTCGATCTCTGGTCGGACCTGATGGCGCGCTCGCTGGCCTGCGCCGGCGCGGTGCCGGGTGACATTGTGCACAATGCGTACGGCTATGGCCTGTTCACTGGCGGCCTCGGCGCGCATTACGGGGCGGAACGGCTCGGCTGCACCGTAGTTCCGGTCTCCGGCGGCGCGACCGAGCGGCAGGTCACGTTGTTGCAGGACTTCGGCGCCAATGTGCTGTGCGCGACGCCGTCTTACGCCCTCAATATCGCGGAAGTCGCCGCCGGCATGGGCGTCGATCTTGCCCACGGGCCGCTGCGCACGGGCGTATTCGGGGCCGAGCCGTGGAGCGATGCCATACGGCGCGATCTCGAGGAGCGGCTGGGGATCGCGGCTGTCGACATCTATGGCCTATCGGAGATCCTCGGACCCGGCGTGGCCTGCGAATGCCACGTCGCGCAAGCCGGCCTGCATGGATGGGAGGATCACTTCCTGTTCGAGATCGTCGATCCCGAAACGTTGCAGCCACGGCCGATGGGGGAGAGTGGCGAGCTCGTCATCACCACGTTGACCAAGGAAGCGCTGCCGATGATCCGCTATCGCACGCGCGACATCACCCGGCTCGACGACACGCCCTGTGCCTGCGGCCGCAGTCACGTCCGCATCATGCGGGTGAGCGGTCGCGACGACGACATGCTCATCATCCGGGGCGTCAACGTCTTTCCCTCGCAGGTCGAGGCGGTGCTGGTCGGCTTCCCCGGCCTCGCGCCGCACTATCAGATCGTGCTGACGCGCGAGGGCGCGCTTGATGCGATGACGGTCGAGGTCGAGCTCGCACCCGATGCGGCATTGACCGGCGCCGAGCGCGGCCGCAAGGCGCTGGAGGTCGCCGGCCACATCAAGTCGCTGATCGGGGTGACCTGTCGGGTCGAGGTCAAGTCGCCCGGTGAGGTGCCGCGCTCCCAGGGCAAGGCGGTGCGCGTCAAGGACCAGCGGAAGAAGTAGCTCTCATTCCTGCTGGCTCGGCGGGTCGTCGTCGACCGACCATGAGTCCGGCGGCTCCGGATACTTGCGCAGCAGCCGGTGCACGAGATTGACGTGCTCGGCTTCCTCCTCGACGAATTCCTCCGCCATCTTCTTGACACCAGCGTCCTTCGCCGTCGCGACCACGGATTCAAAGTAGGCGAGCGCGTGCTGCTCGCCCACGAGTGCCAGCTGCAGAGCATGCCACGGCGTCATCAGATAGTGCGCCTCGCCAAGATTGACCTGCTCGGGGCTTTCGCCCCGCTGCCACTTCGCCACGCGTTGCGCATGCGCGGCCACGTCGATGTCGCCGGCCAGGCGGCGGATCTCATCGCGGTGAATGCCCTCGGCCCGGGCGAGATCGCGGAATACCCTCACCAGCTCCGGATTGTTGTGCGTCTCCATCTGGTCGGCGAGGAGGTCGTAGCGGTCCACCGCATCGGCCTCGATCTGGTAGGCGACCGCGAGCAGATCGGCGACCGTGGCGACCTTCGGAGCCTCAGCTGCGCTGCTCATAGCTCGAAGTCCTTCTCCAGCTCCGACAGGTCGACGCTTGCCGCCCCGATCGCAGGTCGATAGGGCCGGCGATCGCCGCGATAAAGAATCCCGATGTTGAACCCGTCGTCGGTCATGATTCGCCGCGCCGCCTTGGCGGGGTCGTTGGTGGCGGCGACCGGCGCGGTATGCACAAGGCTCTTCCACTCCTTCTCGTCGGGGCGGAACGTCACGCAGGGGCTGAGGATCTCGACGAACGAGAACCCCGGATGCCGGATCGCCTCGACCAGGACGGCCGCGGTCTCGTTCGGCTCGCCGGAGAAGCAGCGGGCGATGAAGTTGGCGCCCGACGCCAGCGCAATGACCAGCGGATGGAACGGCCGCAGCCCGGTGCCACCGGGCGACAGCGCGGTATCGAACTCGGGCTCGGTGGTGGGCGAGGGCTGCCCCTTGGTCATGCCGTAGATGTGGTTGTCCATCACCACGTAGGTCATATCGATGTTGCGGCGGCAGGCGTGCAGGAAGTGGTTGCCGCCGATCGAGTAGCCGTCGCCGTCGCCGCTCGCCACCACCACGGTAAGCTCAGGCCGCGTCACCTTGAGCCCAGCAGCGAGCGCCAGCGAGCGTCCGTGCACGCCGTGGAAGCCGTAGCAGTTGGTATAGGCGGGTATGCGCGAGGAGCAGCCGATGCCGGAGACGACTACGATATCCTCGCTGGGCAAGCCGAGCTCCGCAAAGGCGCGGGTGAAGGACATCAGCACGTGATAGTCGCCGCAACCGGGGCACCAGATCGGCTTGATGTCCGACTTGTAGTCGGCCGGCTTGCAGGCGAGCCGCATGTCGACGCTCGACATCGTCATCTCCATTGCGTGATGGCGCGATGAATCTCGCTGGCGCGGATCGGCAACGGTCCGGCACGGTTGAGCACGCGCACGTCGCTCGGCAATTCGTAGTGGGCGCGCAGATAATGATGGAATTGCGCGCCGTGGCTCTGCTCGACCACGAGCACGCGCTGCTTGCCCGCGAGCGCCGCGGCGAAGCGCTCGGGTTGCACGGGGGACAGCAGCCGTGGCGCTACCAGGCTTGCCGCGACGCCATCCTCCGCCGCGCGGCCGATCGCCTCGCGCGCCGTCCCGGTGAGCGAGCCCCAGGTGACCACCGCGAGATCTCCGGCGCCCTCGATCGTCGCCCAGTGGGCGCCGAAATTGAATTGCGCGAGCTTGTCGCGGCGCTTGTCGAGCTGGGCGTTGTGATCGCGCTCGCCGCTGGTGGGGATCCCGCGCTCGGTGTGGGTCAAGCCGTCGGCGGTGTACTGGCCGCCGCGCGTGCCCGGGATCGCCATCGGCGAGATGCCGTTGACGGCGATCGCGTAACGCTTGTAGGCCCCGGCGATATCGGTGGCCCTGGCACGCTGGCCGATGAACGCGACGTCGGCCGGGCGCTCGATCGCCGCCCGCGCCTGGCCGATGAACTGGTCGGACAGCACGATCGCCGGCGATTGCAGCGCTTCGGCGAGATAGGTCGCCCACTGTGTGGTGAACAGGCAGTCGCCGATCGACTGCGGCGCGACCACCAGATGCGGCGCATCGCCATGGCATCCGTAGACGGCGATATTGAGATCGGCCTGCTCCGATTTGGTGGGGATGCCGGTCGAGGGCCCGCCGCGCATCACGTCGATGACCACGACCGGAATCTCGGCGGCGGTTGCGAGGCCGAGCGCCTCGATCATCAGCGAGAGGCCGGGCCCGGAGGTCGCAGTGAGCGCCGGGGTGCCGCCGAACGATGCGCCGATGATCATGTTGATTGCGGCGAGCTCGTCCTCGGCCTGCAACAGGACGCCGCCCGCTTTCGGAAGGTTGGGCGCCAGCCATTCGAGGATTTCGGTCGCCGGCGTGATCGGATAGGCGGCGGCGAAGCGAACGCCGCCGCGCACCGCGCCGAGCGCCGTCGCCTCGTTGCCGGACACTAACCACCGGCGCGTGCCTGCGGGCCTGGGCGCGGCCAGCCGCGGCGCGAAGTCGAAGCGGGCCGCAGCCTCGTGGCCGGCATTGATGCCGGCCCGGCTGGCGTCGATGGCGGCTTGCCCTTTGTCCGCCAGCCGCTTCTCCAGCAGCGCCGACACGACGTCCACGCCGAGTCCGAGCAGCCGCGCGGCGACCCCGAGCGCGATCATGTTGGGGCGACCATTGGGGATGGCCTTGGCCATCTCCTTCATGGGGAGCTCGACGACGCGGGCGCCGGCCGCGGCGATCGCGGGCGGCGGCTCGCCGCCGCGCGGATCGCTGATCACCAGGCTGTTTGGTCCGACCCCGATCTCGGCACCGAACCGATGCGCATTAAGCCAGTCGATGCCGATCAGGAGATCGAAATGGTCCGGCAGGCATTCGATCCGCCCTGTAGCAAGTCGCACCAAGGCGGCGGCTTCACCCCCGCGGATCTGCGGGCCGACGGTGCGTGACAGCAGGCCCTGCCATCCGGCTGCGCTCGCGGCCTCGAGCAGAAAATTCCCGGCGGTCAGGGCGCCCGCGCCGCCGCTCCCGACGATCGCAACCGAGACGCTGTCCCGTTCCTCCAGGTCCCGTTCGTCCATGGCTCGCCTCCTTGTCGCGACGCCGGCTCGAAGACGGACCGGTCCAAGGCGTATTTCGGTACTACAATGCTAATTTTTGCGTTTCCTTGCTTTAGATCAAGGAATCCCCGGCGTGCCGGCTCGAAGCTGTCGCCAAGCTTGCGACCTCATCCGACCGGTCGGACAGCCCGACCGGCCAAAAATCACGGGGGCACGCGCATGAGCGGAGAACCGGTTCGTTGGATGATGATGGGCAAGGGCGAGCCCCTTGTTCAGGTGAAAATCGACAACCTGACCCCGGGACCCGACGAGGTCCTGGTCGAGATTTCCGGTTGCGGCGTCTGCCACACCGACCTCGGCTACTACTACGATGGCGTTCGCACCAAGCACGACCTTCCGCTGACGCTCGGGCACGAGATCAGCGGGCACGTGGTCGATACCGGCGTCAACGCGCTGTGGTGGATCGACCGAGCGGTCATCGTGCCGGCGGTGATTCCCTGCGGACATTGTGATGCCTGCCAGCGCGGCAAGGCGACTATCTGCCCGAACCAGAAGATGCCGGGCAACGACATCCACGGTGGTTTCGCGACGCACATCATCGTACCGGCTCACGGGTTGTGCGAGGTCGACGAGAAGCGCCTGCACGCGGCGCATATCGATCTCGCCGATCTATCCGTGATCGCCGATGCCGTGACCACGCCCTATCAGGCGGTGGTGCAGGCCGGCGTGGCGCCCGGTGATCTCGTCGTGGTCAACGGCGTCGGCGGAGTGGGCGGCTACGCCGCCCAGATTGCGAGCGCGTTCGGCGGCGTCGTGGTCGCAATCGACGTCAGTGACGACAAGCTCAGCGCCATCGTGGGCAAGGGCGCCGCGTTGACCTTGAACGCCCGACAGCTGACGCCGCGGGATCTCAAAGGCGCGATCGCGAGCTTCGCCAAGGAGCGCGGCCTGCGGCAGACCGAATGGATCATCTTCGAGTGCTCCGGCACCCGCGCCGGACAGGAGACCGCATTCGGTCTCATCAATCATGGCGCCACACTGTGCGTGGTCGGCTTCACCATGGACAAGGTGGAGATCAGGCTCTCCAACCTGATGGCCTATCACGCCCGCGCCATCGGAAACTGGGGCTGCCCGCCCGACCTCTATCCTGAGGCGCTCGAGCTCGTGCTCAACGGCCAGATCAAGGTCACGCCGTTCGTCGAGAAGCATCCGCTCAGCGAGATCAACCGCGTGTTCGAGGCGGCTCATGCCGGCGCGCTCAAGCGCCGTGCCGTCCTCGTCCCCACGAACTGAGGAGCACCATCATGACCGCCGAAGCCGTCCGCAGCATCGTCGCCGAACGTGAGGTCAAGGACCACGATCTGGTCGCCGATCCCATCCGTCTGAGTGCGAGCAAGGGCGTGCGCTACGAGAAACGGCCGGTGAAAGGGGCGGACGGCAAGGCGGTGGCCGGGCTCTACAACGCCTGGATCACCCTCGACAATCCCGCGCAGTTCAACTCCTACACCACCGACATGGTCAAGGCGGTGATCTTGGCGTTCCGCGCGGCGAGCGCCGCCCGCGACGTCGTGGCCGTCGTTTTCAC
>Ga0066903_100006011_pt1 | contig 10663 bp, 7 predicted proteins | sample PanSoiMetaGPlot1_FD_67491 | JGI IMG/M metagenome (GOLD analysis project Ga0066903, IMG submission 67491) | Tropical forest soil microbial communities from Panama analyzed to predict greenhouse gas emissions - Panama Soil - Plot 1 (version 2) | ecosystem: Environmental > Terrestrial > Soil >...
TACGCAATCGGGCCTTTTGCAGGGAGAGCCAAATGCCCTGGAAGGCGTGTAACCCAATGGATGAACGCTGAAACTGAACAATCTTCGCTCTCCGTTCCCCGGAATGGTCGTTGGTTGCGCCGGACGATGTCGCACGATAAAATTGAAGGATAGCCGTAGGCTTCTATCGGGCTCTGCTACAGGCGTTTGCTCGACGGGTTTGGCGATTTCGCAAAGCGGAAGGATTGCCATGTATGGATTCGCGAAGACTGTTGTGTATCTAACGGTACTTGCTTTCGCATGGGCGGTTCAGACTGCGATTTTAGAAGCACAACCCTCGGACCCGCCGCCTCCTCCCGCCCCCGGACCTGGAGCACCTCCAATTCCGCCGATTCTTCCTCCTCCAGGCTAAGCCGATTGGCATCCCCTGCGCATCTTTCTGTCATTCAATTCGAAGGATGCCGCGCTTGCCGAGACGCTGCGCGCCGACCTCGGTAAGCTCGATCCGAGTCTCAATATTTTCTTTTCTGCGACCTCGCTCCGGGCCGGCTTCTGGCTCCCCAAGCTTGCCGAAGCGATCCGGGAGGCTGACGCATTTGTGCTGCTGATCGGGCCCAGGGGCATCGGCCCCTGGCAGGAAATCGAGTACTACACGGCGTTCGACCGACATGTCCAAGATGCGCGATTTGTGCTTGTCACGGTCATTGCAAGCGCCAATCAGGCCCCGGGTTTGCCGTTTCTGCGCAATCTCACCTGGATCGAGACCACAACGCTTCCCGCGGACGAGATCCCAAATCGTGTCCTTGCCGCGATGCGGCGCGAGACGACCGTAACATCGGAAACGGTTGCGGGCACGGCGCCGCTCTGGAAACTGGTCAATCCCTATCGCGGCCTCGAAGCGATGACCGAGGCCAATGCCGACTATTTCCACGGCCGCACCGCGGAAACCGCTGGCGTGCTGGCAACGCTCGCCGAGCAACCCGGCCGCTGCCCGATCCTAATCGGGGCCTCCGGCGTCGGCAAATCCTCGGTCGCGCAGGCGGGGGTGCTGTCCGCGCTCAAATCCATGCGCTGGCCGCGCGCCGACGGCGCGCCGGAAACGCCTTGGCCCGCCGCGCTCCAGGGCAGCCGGAGCTGGGCCTTGCTGACGGCGCGGCCGGGGGAGACGCCACTCGAGACACTGGTCGCCGCCTTCACGAGGCTGTGGCAGCTCGATCCGAAGGATCCCGACCAGGCTGCGTTGCCGCGAAAATGGGTGGAGAGACTCTCTGCCGGCGAAAACGAGCTCGCCGATCTCGTCGGCGCCACGCAGGAAGAGATCAGGCAACGGGAGGGCGAAGCGCCGGCTCGGCTTCTGCTCTACCTCGACCAGGGCGAGGAGCTCTACGCCCGCGCTGCGCCGACGCAATCGCGCCGCTTCTCCGAATTGTTGAGCGAGGGTCTTGCCGATCCGCGCCTGCTCGCCTTCGCCAGCCTGCGGGCCGACTACTTCGACAAGCTGCAGGCGGACGAAGCGCTGTTCCGATGCCATGCGCACATCAACGTGCCTCCCCTCGATCGCACGCAGCTGCACACGGTCGTGACCGCGCCCGCCGCCCCGCTCGGCGTCGGCTTCGAGGAAGACCAGGTCGCGATCCGCATCACCGATGCCGCCGCCGCCGCGCCGGGCGCACTGCCGCTTCTCTCCTATCTCCTGACCGACATGTGGTCCGCCATGATCACGCGCGGCGACGCCCAGTTGCGGCTGCCGGCGCAGGCGATCGATGTCGGCGGCGTGCTCGCGGCTCGCGCGGAGGAGTTCCTCAAGACCAATCCCGACGAGGAAGCCGCGCTGCGCCGGCTGCTCACGCTCAAGCTCGCCGTCGTTCCGCCCGAGGGCGAGCCGGTGCGGCGGCCGACGTATCGCGAGGAGTGCTCGGACACCGAGTGGAGCCTCGCCGCGCGTCTTGCCGATCATCCCTGGCGACTCGTGGTCATGGGCGATCACCAGAGCGATGGCCGGATCGTCGCCGAAGTCGCGCACGAGGCGCTGCTGCGCGCCTGGCCGCGGCTTGCCGCCTGGCTGCGCGATGAGCGCGAATTCCTCGTGTTCAAGAGCGAGGTCGAGCGGGCGCAACGCCGCTGGCGCGACATGGGTAGTGACAAGGCGCTGCTCGTTGGTCTCGATCTGGCCCGCGCCGAGGAGTGGCTGCCGAAGCGGGGAGAGGATCTGTCCACCGATGTGCGCGCCTTCATCCAGGCGAGCATCACCGCCGATCGAGCGACAAAGGAGCGGCAGCTCAGATTCCAGCGACGCGTCACCGCCGGCGCGATCGCCGCCGCGCTGATCATGACGGTGATCGGTGGCATCGCGTGGCACCAATGGAGCGAGGCCGTGGCGCAGCGGATCCTCGCGCAAAGGTCGGAGTCCTTATTCCGCGCCGAGCAGGCGAGGCGTGCCGCTGCGGCCGGCGATGCGGTGGCCGCCGTCCTGTTGGCCGTGGAAGGCCTTCCCGACGCACATTCGGATGACGCTCTGCAGACCGGTCGCCCGTACATGGTCGAGGCCGAGCAGGCGCTGTTCTCGGCCTGGCAGAGCTGGCGCGAACGCGCCCTGCTGACGGGCCACAAGAGCTGGCTGGCGGGGGCGGTGTTCTCGCCGGACGGCCGGCGTGTGCTCACGGCATCGGCGGATCGCACGGCGCGGCTGTGGGACGCCCGGACCGGACAGCCGCTCGCCGTTCTGTCGGGGCATGAGGACGCGCTCAACGGCGCTGTGTTCTCCCCTGATGGCCGGCACATCGTGACGGCGTCGCGCGACAACACTGCGCGGCTGTGGGATGCGGATACGGCCAAGCCGATGGCCGTGCTGTCCGGTCATACCGACTGGGTGAACGGCGCCGCGTTCTCGCCCGACGGCCGCCTGGTGCTGACCCATTCGCGCGATGCGACGGCGCGGCTGTGGACTCTCGCCGGCGAGCTCGTCGCCACGCTCGAGGGGCACGAGGGTGAAATCCTGAGCGCCGCGTTCTCGTCCGATGGCCGCCGCATCGTGACCGGTGCGTCGGACAACACCGCGCGGCTGTGGGACGCGGCGAACGGGCGCCTGCTGGCGACCTTGTCGGGACACGAGAGCTGGGTGGTCAGCGTAGCGTTCTCGCCGGCGCCGTTCTCGAATACGGCGGCTGCCATGATCCCTCCCGGTCGCCGCATCGTCACCGGCTCGTCGGACAACAGCGCGCGACTCTGGGACGCCGATACCGGGCGCCTCGTCGGCACGCTTGCGGGGCACACCGACCGCGTCATCGCCGTTGCGTTCTCGCCGGACGGCCGCCGCGTCCTGACCGCATCGTCGGACAAGACGACAAGGTTGTGGGACGCCGAGACGGCGGCTTCGGTCGCCATCCTTGCCGGCCATGACGGCGTCCTGCGCAGCGCGGTGTTCGCACCGGACGGTCGCATTCTCACCGCCTCGGAGGACAAAACCGCCCGCTTGTGGACTGCCGACGGCGTGCCGCTGGCCACGCTTTCCGGCCATCAGGAGTGGGTCCTGAGCGCGGCGTTCTCGCCCGATGGGCGTCGCGTCCTGACCGCATCGGTCGACCGGACGGCCCGGCTGTGGGGCATGGACGGCGCGGCGCTCGCGCTGCCATCGCAAATCGCTGCTACCCACAATGCAGCGTTCTCGCCTGACGGGCGCCGGGTCGTCACCGCGTCGGAGAAGATTGCCCGGATATGGGACGTCGAGACGGCAGCGCCGCTTGCGAGCTTCACTGATCACGACGCCGAGGTCGACTGTGCGGCATTCTCGCCCGATGGAAGCCGCATCGTGACCGGCGCGCGCGACGGCAACGCCCGCGTCTGGGATGCCGCCTCGGGCACGCTCATTGCCGGTCTCGCCGGGCATACCGGCGCCGTCGTCAGGGCAGCCTTCTCACCCGACGGCCGCCGCGTCCTCACCGCTTCGCAGGATGCGACTGCCCGGCTGTGGGAGACCGAGACCGGAAAGCTGGTCGCCGTCCTCGCCGGTCATCAACGGCCCCTTACCGGGGCATCGTTCTCGCCCGATGGAAGCCGCATCCTGACGGCGGCGGAGGATGATGCGGCGCGGCTATGGAATGCCGACGGGCGGGTGCTGGCGATCCTCGAGGCGCACGCCCGAGAGGCGGCATTCTCGCCCGATGGCCGGCGCATCCTGACCGCAAACCGTATCCTGACGGTCCCGGCCCTGAGCACCACCGCGTCGACAAATGCCACGGCCCGATTATGGAGCGCCGACGGCAAGCTCCTTGCCACCCTCACCGACGAGGACGGCGCCATCAACGCTGCTGCGTTCACGCCCGATGGGCGTCGCATTCTGACCGCATTGAACATGGCACGCGATCGAGCGCCTCGCCTCTGGGACGTGGAGACAGCCACGCCGCTCGGGCTCCTGGCGGGACCAGCGCAAGACGTGAACAGCGCAGCGTTCTCGCCGGATGGCCGCCGCGTCGTGATCGGTTCGGGGACATTGCCAGCGCTGTGGGACGGCGCGGCCGGCACGCTGCTGGCCGTCTTCTCCGGGCACGAATTTTTGGTCGGCGGCATCTTGTTCGCGTCCGATGGCGGCCACATCCTCACCGTCTCGTGGGACAAGACAGCGCGGCTCTGGGATGTGTTCCCGGACACACAAAGTTTCGTCGATCACGTCAAGCGCGTGGTGCCGCGTTGCCTGACCCGCGAGCAGCGCCGCAACTTCCAACTCGCAGCCGAGCCGCCGAGCTGGTGCCAGAGCAAGTGGCCTTATGCTCCATGAATCTGAACCCCGCCCGTTCTCTACAACTCAAATATCCGAATTACTTTTCCGTCTCGTCAATCAGTGACGCGCGGTTTTGCGTAAAGAAACGATTCTCTCGAACGCGAATTCCGCAAAGCTCAGAGAGAGCAGTGCGAGCGGAGACCCCTTTTCGATGGCGCGAATCACGTCGACGAATGCGCCTTTTGGTCAAGGCCCGCCCGCTTGCCCGCATGGGCTACCTCGATTACACATCGGTCACTGACGTATTCGAGATGCGGCCAGGCTTCAGAGCCCCTGAGTTTCGACACGATCGAAGCATCGACGATAGAGGAGTGAAGCATGAAACCGATGACATTCGCGCGGCGATTGCCATTCCAGGCGGCAATCGTGCTGGCGGCCATTGCACCGTTTGCCGCAGGAGGTCGCGCGGCCCACGCTCAAACCAAGATCGTCGAAGGCATCGTCAGCCACGGCGCGCTGCAATGGCCGGAATACGTCGCCACCGAACTCGGCTGGTTCAAGGAGAACAGCGTCGATCTCGACATGGTCATCGCCGGCGGCGGCGCCGCGCAACAGCTCGCGGCCGGGGCGCTCAATATCGGCTATAGCGGCTTCCCCGATTTCATCCGTGCTACCAATCAGGGCGCACCGATCAAGATCGTGATCAACGGCGTCAGTGCGCCGCCCTATGGCGTGTACGCCAAGCCTGCCATCAAGAAGATTTCCGACCTCAAGGGCAAGGTCATCAGCATCGGCGGCAGCAAGGACGTCACGCTGATCTACATGGAATCCTTCCTCGCTGCCGGCGGGCTCAAAGCCAAGGACGTCGACTTCCACTATGCCAAGGCGACCCCGGATCGTTTCGCCGCCCTGGTGTCGGGCGGCGTGGATGCCGCGATCCTCTACCCGCCAGCGACCTTCCGCGCCGCCGCGCAGGGCTTCACCTATCTCGGCGACATCACCGATCACCTGAAGAGCTTTCCGTTTGGCGTCTATGCCGTCAACACCGACTGGGCGGCAAAAAATCGTCCGGCCGTGCTCGGATACGTCAAGGCGTACAGCCGTGGGCTTCGCTGGGTCTACGACATCAGCAACAAGGAAAAGGCCGTCGACATCCTGGTGAAGTATTCCAAGCAGGACCGCAAGGATACCGTCGACACCTACGACTATTTCGTCACCAAGTTGAAGGCATTCAGCACCGACGGCCTGATCGACGAAGCGACCTACAAGAACATGACGGACGGCCTAATCAGCCTCGACGACATGAAACCGCCAGTGCCGCCGATGTCCAAGTTCATCGACACGAGTTTCGTGCAAGCAGCCTGGTAGTCATTCAGCCAATGCTCATCCGTGCTCGCGAGCGATAATCGAGTGATGTCGCGGCTTTGGCGGTACATGCTGCCTTCGATGATGTCCGTGCTCTAGCGCACAATGAATCAGGCTACCATCAGCCAGTGATCCGAGCTGTTGCACCAGCGGTTTTCTCGTCCGGTTAGGGGTCATTCGCGACCGAAACCCCCGATGGATTGAAGGCCCGTTGAGGCCGAAACCGAGGGCTCGAATCGTGTGCGTCGATCAGGTTACGGGAAGCTGGGGTCTCTGTCCTTCCGCCCGGGCATGACGCCGGTGTGCCGCTCGCGAGTGCCGAGCTATGTTTCTCGAGACGGCCGAAGTCAATGAATCGAGGTCGGCGGACGACCTCACCCATAGTCTCAAACTGATTTGACCCTATTTCGGACAACAGTGAAGGGCGGCGACCGCGCAAGGCTCGCATAGAATGGGCGTACGGTCGGGATCGGGAAGATGTGGCGCCTCTGCCTAGCTTGCATTTTCGGCAATTGATACTACAGTGAAATATCAGTGCTGGCGCTTTAACCTCGCCCGTCAGGCCACAATGCCAACAATCAAATTCGGGTCGCCGGTGCTTACAATCCAATACGGGCCGATCCGCAATGACTATTTCGCGCCGACGATTTCTTAAGCTGGCCCCGAGTACAGCCGCCTTTCTGGCCCCGCGACGCACCGCGAAAGCCCAAGATTATCCGACTCGCCCCATCACCTTGATCGTGCCTTATGGGGCCGGTGGGCCGACCGACACAATCGCTCGTATCGTAGCCGATCGTATGCGCGCGCCATTAGGCCAGCCCGTCATCATCGAAAACGTCACCGGCGCGTCAGCCGCAATAGGAGTTGGGAAAGCCGCCCGCGCGGCGCCCGATGGTTACGTTCTCTGCATCGGCACCTGGGCATCGCATGTCCTTAATGGCGCGGTTTTCTCGCTCCCTTACAGTCTTCAGACAAGCTTCGAACCGATCGCACAACTCACGAGCGACCCACCGCTGATCGTCTCGAGGAAGGACCTTCCGGCGAACGATCTCGGCGAGCTGATCGCGTGGCTGAAGGCCAATCCGGACAAGGCAACGCAGGGCACTGGCGGCGCCGGCACAGTCGCGCATGTCCTGGGTGTGTTCTTTCAAAAGAAGACGAACACACGTTTTCAGTTCATCCCCTATCGGAGCGGCGTCGGCATGGCGATGCAGGACATGGTGGCGGGACAAATCGACTTGCTGTTCAGCGTGGCAGCAAGCGCCGTGCCCCTTCTACGCGCCGGCTCGATCAAGGGCTATGCCGTCAGCTCCCCAAACCGACTGGGCGTCGCTCCAGAGATACCAACCGTCGATGAAGCGGGTCTGCCGGGATTCTACATGTCAAATTGGCACGGGATTTGGGCGCCTAGGGGCGCCCCTCCGGCTGCTATCAATCGACTCAATCTTGCAATCGTCGATGCACTTGCCGATCCTGCAGTGCGCGGGAAGCTTGTCGACCTGGGACAGGAAATCGCACCACGCAACCGCCAGACCCCGGAGGGGCTTGCCTCGCTTCAGAACGCCGAAATTGATAAGTGGTGGCCTATCATCAAACAGGCTGGCATCAAGGTAGAATGATCGGGTGGCGCCGGCGCAGTCTTGCCGCTCGGCCCAAGGAGGAGCTCAATGAAGTCGGACGACTTGAAATTCACATCGGCGCGCGAGCCGGGTCGTGGTTATCACGATATTGGAGGGCTCGACTACGGCACAGTCGATGCAAACGTCACTGAAGCTCGGCCCTGGGAAAAGCTCTCGGTCGTGCTTGGCAACGCGATCGGCCGGTCGGGGACCAAACTGATCTGCGTCGACGAGGTTCGGCGCTCGCGCGAAGAAATGGGAGAGCAATTGTACAACGAGCTTGGCTATTTCGAGCGAGGCATTGAGGCGACACGACGGCTGCTCGTCGAGAAAGGCATCATCGAAGAGAGCGAGCTCGAGGAGCGCATGGCGCAAATCGCTGCACAGATCGCGGAGAACGGACGATGACGCCAAGGCTCGCACCCGGCGATCGTGTGCAAGTCGTACTGACCAACCCGCCCGGCCATCGTCGCACGCCGTTCTATATCCGAGGCAAGCAGGGGGTGATCGAGCGCGCATGCGGCGAGTTCGCCAATCCGGAAGAACTCGGCCATGGCTTTGACGGGCTTCCGAAGAAGCAACTGTATCGGGTTCGTTTTCGCCAAAAGGACCTGTGGGCCAATTACCGAGGCGGCGAATACGACACGGTCGACGTTGACGTCTATGAGCACTGGCTGACGCCGTTGCCAGTGCTCGCCGGGAGGTGAGAGCATGAACGAGGATCACGAACATCGCCATGACCATCATCACGATCACGGTCAAGACAACAGCGGGGCGCACGCGCCACATCCGACACAGCCTGATGACGTATCGCTCCCCGGTCGTTACGAGGTGATGATTTTGGCGATGCGTGACCTTCTTATCGAGAAGGGGGTGGTTACCGCTGATCAGATCCGACGCGGTTTCGAAGTACTTGATTCTTGGCAGCCATCACGTGGTGCTCAGATCGTTGCACGTGCCTGGACAGATCCGAGTTTCAAGAAACGGCTCCTCGAAGACGGCAATGCCGCTGTTGCGGACTTCGGAATAACGATGGGCGAGACGAAGCTGACTGTGGTCGAAAACACCGACACCGTGCAGAACGTCATCGTGTGCACACTCTGCTCATGCTACCCACGCGCGGTCCTCGGCCTTCCGCCGGATTGGTATAGAAGCAAGAGCTACCGGTCGCGCGTGGTCGTGGAACCGAGACAGGTTCTGAAGGAGCTTGGAACCGATCTTCCCGATGATATCACGATACGGGTTCACGACAGCTTGGCCGACCTGCGGTACCTGGTGATCCCACGGCGACCTGATGCTACGGAAGGTTGGAGCGAGATGCGTCTGGCCTCTATCGTCAGCCGCGACTGTATGATCGGGGTTGCCAACCCCAAGGTTCTCGCAAACGAATAGTCGATCAGCCGCTGCAACAGCTATTCCGAGTCAATCATCCGGTGTACTTGGTGTAGTGGTGGCCGTGTGGTTGGCCCGCCAGGTACCCGCGATGCCATGGTCGTGCAGATCGGCCACTCTTCCGTAGCCGCTGTCGCTTCAGGGGCTCTGCGGCGCGCATGCGGACACCGCGAGCATCTGCTCTTCGCCGGCGACATCTCCGGTGCGCGCCATGCCGAGGCCGCGCGTGAAATGAGAGAGCGAGTCGACCAGGTGCGGTCTGCCCAATAGGAGTCGTTGACCCGTTCCAGCGCCGCGCGCAGCGCCTTCATCGCCTCGATCTCGGCCTTGGCGCGGGCAATTGGCAGGCCGCGATCAACGCGCTCGAGCTCGCAGCCTTGCGCGACCCGAGCAACGCCGACATCCAGAATTACATCGGATATGCCTATCACCGCCTGCGCCAATGGGGGCCGGCAATGCAGCACTATCAGCGGGCGCTGACGTTCAATCGCCGCCATCGCGGCGCGCACGAGCATCTCGGTGAACTCTACCTGACATTGGGCGAGCCCGCTCAAGCCGAGAGCCAGCTTGCGGCGCTCGAGGGTATTTGCCTCATCCCCTGCGATGAGTTTGCGGATCTTAAACGCGCTATTGCCGCCCACAAGGTCTCAGCGAGTCGCTGACCGGGCACCGACTATTTCCGTTATTGGCTCCCCCAATACTCCGAGTTCTGCTTGAAAAACTTCTTCGGCACCACGCCGTAGACCAGCAGCATCGAGTCCACCGCCTCGGCCACGCGGAAGTCGACGCCCATGCTGGCGATCGCATAAGCCTCGGCCGCCGTCACGCCGGCCTTCGCCTGCAGCAGTGCGACCGTCTCACGCACGGCCTCCTTCATCGCGATGTTGAGATCGACATCGAGGCCGAGCGTGTAATAGTTGGCGGCATCCTCCGCGCGCGGCCAGCGCATGTCCTTCCCGGAGCCCTTGTGTAGAATGAACTGCAGCGTGCCGGTAAGGGACTGCTCGAGCGCGCCGCCATCGACCTCGCCGTCGCCTTGTACCCCGTGCGGATCGCCGGTGAAGAACAGCGCACCCGCGTTGAAGACGGGGATGTAGAGCGTCGAGCCGACTCCGAGCACTTTCAGGTCAAGATTGCCGGCCCATTTGTTGGGCGGGCCGGACGAGACGATGATGAGGTCGGACGGCGGCGCGACCGCCATGATGCCGAGGAACGGCCCGAGCGGCAGCTCGATGCCGCCGGGCAACAACGCGACCTTGCGCTGCGGATCCGTCTTGATGACGCGCGGGGAAGGCGTCGGCACCAGATCGGGCAGCACGCCCGAGCCGGGGCCGGTGTTATTGACGCCGTAGGGCACGCGGAATTCGAGATCCAGCACGCGCACTTCGAGCGCATCGCCGGGCTCGGCGCCCTCGATATAAATCGGGCCGGTGAGGACGTGCACGCCGAGCCCCTTGCCGCGCGGCACCTTGGCGTAAATGTCCTTGGCGTCCTGCAGCACCTCCTCGGGCTTGATGCCGGCACGGCCGAAATAGGTGACGGGATCGGTGTTGGTCAGGAGACCCTGATGCGACATGGTGTCGATGCGCAC
>Ga0066903_100006012_pt1 | contig 10663 bp, 11 predicted proteins | sample PanSoiMetaGPlot1_FD_67491 | JGI IMG/M metagenome (GOLD analysis project Ga0066903, IMG submission 67491) | Tropical forest soil microbial communities from Panama analyzed to predict greenhouse gas emissions - Panama Soil - Plot 1 (version 2) | ecosystem: Environmental > Terrestrial > Soil >...
AGGAAGAGCCGGGCCCGCCGGCCCCGGTCCGGCTCAGCTTCTCGCAGCTCCACCAGTTCGAGGTGTGCCCGGTCCGCTACCGGTTCCAGGAGGTGTGGAGGGTGCCCGCGCCGCCGGACGAGCTGCTCCCGAGGTCGGCCCGCCGCGGCAGCTCGGAGCTGGGTGCGGCCGTGCACCGCGCGCTCGACGCCTGGCACACCAGCGGCGGCGACCTGCTCGCCAGGTACGAGGGCCCCGACGCCGTCCGCGAGCTGCTGCGCCGGTACCTGCACCATCCACTGGCGGCGGCCCGGACGCTGGGCGCCGAGGTCGAGTTCAACCTCCGCCTGGACGGCGACGTGCGCGTGAAGGGCATCGTGGACCGGGTGTGCGAGCTGGATGGCCGCACCGTCCTCGTCGACTACAAGACGAACGCCAGGCTCGACGAGCGCTTACGCGAGACGTACGCCGCGCAGCTGCGCCTCTACGGCCTGGCTGCCGAGCGGGGGCTCCTCCCCGGCGGATCGCGGCCGGGCCTCGTTCTGTTCGACCTCCGGCGGGGCGACGCCATCGACGTGGCGCCCGACGCCGAGGATGCCCGCGCCCGGGTCGTCGAGGCCGCGGCCCGGATCGCGGCCGGCGACTTCGCGATCGGCCCCGAGCACCGCGACCGACCCTGCTTCCTCTGCTCGTTCCGACCGCTGTGTCGAGACCGCCGTTAGCGGAGCGGTACTTCGAGCGGCGAGAGATCCGCCAGGCGATCGCCTTCGCGGAGGCCGGCGGCATCGCCGTGCACCGCAACTTCGACAGCTACGACGGCCGGCTCTCCCCGCGCGGCCTGGCGATGCGCAAGCCGTTCGTCCACGTGATCGGGCTCCGTCCGCAGCTCGAGGAATGGGGCCGGCGCCATGGCCTCCGCCCGGAGTGGATCCAGCCCGAGAAGCGCCGGCGGGTCGCCCACTACGACGTCTTCGGCAGCTTCGCCCAGTCGCTCATCGACCGGCTCGGGCCTCCTGACGCGACGCGTTAGTATGCGTTATAATGACGCGCAGCGTCATGAGCAACCGAGGAGTGACCACCATGCAGAACATCGCCAAGAGCGGACTCCGGTACGTGAAGGCCCGCGCCCGGAAGCGCGACACGGTCGGAGAGGCGACGTACCGGGCCCTCGAGCTCGTCAGCGACGGGCTGGGCACCGCCGGCAAGGCGCTGCGCCAGCTCGGCGAGGCGACCCGGCCCCCGGCCCGCGGCTCGAACACCCTGGCCAGCGGGACCCCCAAGCCGGCGGCCACCGCCAAGGCCCGGCCGGCGACCGCCCGCAAGACCGCCTGATCAGCCCGATCCGCTGATCCGTATGACGGGACGCCCGAAAACGAGGGCGTCCCGTTTTCGGCTAGCCTTCACTGCGATATGACCGTTGTGGCTACTGGCTCGGTCGCCTACGACTACATCTTCACGTTCAAGGGTCGCTTCGGAGACCAGATCGTCCCCGACAAGACGCACATCATCAACCTGAGCTTCCTCGTCGACACGATGGAGAAGCGGCGTGGAGGGGTCGCCGCCAACTACGCCTACACGCTGGCGCTCCTGGGTCACCCGGCTGCCGTGCTGGCCACGGCGGGCGCCGACGCCGCCGAGTACCGTGAGTGGCTCGAGGGTCTGGGCATCGACTGCCGCGGCCTGCGCCTGCTTCCCGACGAGTACACGGCGACGGGCTACACGACGACCGACATGGACCACAACAACATCTGGGGCTACTACGGCGGGGCCATGTGGAAGGCCGCCGTCCTGGGCCTGGCCGACACGGTGCCAGACCCGAAGGCGGTGATCGTCGGCCCCAACGCCCCCGATGCCATGTTCCGCCTGGTGCGCGAGTGCCGTGAGGCTGGCGTGCCCTGGATCTTCGACCCCTCGCACCAGCTCCCCCACATGTCGAAGGAGGACCTCGAGGAGGGCAGTCGCGGGGCCTGGATCGTGATCGGCAACGACTACGAGCTGGAGCTCATCCGCCAGCGCACCGGCCGGGACCCGCAGGGGCTCCTGGAGCTGGCGGAGATCGTCGTCACCACGATGGGCCGCCAGGGTTCGCGAATCGCCACGCGGGACGGCGAGAGCGTGATCCCCCCGGCGCAGGCCCAGCAGGAGGTCGACCCCATCGGTGCCGGCGACGCGTACCGCTCGGGGCTGGTCCACGGACTGCTCAGCGGCATGGACGTCGAGCGTGCCGGCCGCATCGGCGCGCTGGCGGCGACCTACGTCGTCGAGCAGACCGGGACGATCGAGCAGCGCTACACCCGGGACGAGTTCGCGGAGCGCTACCGCAAGGCGTACGGCGAGTCGCCCTGGTGACGGCGCCGGTGCGCCCCGGCCACGACGGCCGGGGCGCGGCGGCCGACGGCGATCAGCTGAACTTCCGGGACTCGTCCAGCCGGTACATCCGGAACGCGACCGCGAGGAGGACGACGCTCCAACCCGCGAGCCAGATCAGCGCCTGTCCGGTCCCCTCGTTGGCGACGTGGCTCCCGAGGACGTTCCAGCCGAGCTGACCGTAGTGGTAGGTCGGCAGCACCTGGCCGATCTTCTGGATCCAGCCCGGCAGCAGCGCGAACGGGATGAAGATGCCGGACAGGAACGTCATCGGCAGGTAGATCGCGTTGGCGACGGCGGGCGCGCTGTTGGCGCTGGTGCCGTAGCCGATCGCCATCCCGAGCCCGATCATCGGCACCGACCCGAGCAGCAGCCGCCAGGTGAGGTCGAGCCAGTCCCCGGCGCCGAGCCGGATGTGGCCGACAACGTAGGCGTACGCGAACAGGATGACCAGCGCGATGAGCGCGAAGATCAGCGCGAACAGCACCTGCGCGGCCGCCGCGACGACCGGCGGGAGCGGCATGGCGCGCTGCAGCAGGTCGAGCTTGCGAGAGCGCTCGTTGGCGACGCCGATCCCGAAGTTGAAGACCATGACGTTCGCCACCGCATAGGTCGCGTACGACACCAGGAGGTACTCGCCGGCGAGGACGCCAGACGCCCTCGAGCCGCCGTAGATCGCGTTGAACAGCGCGAAGAACATCACCGGCAGGCCCAGCGAGAGCACCGAGAAGGCCGGCGTGCGCAGGCGGCTCACCAGCTGAGCCCTCGTCTGCAGGTACAGCATGCGGCCGACTGGGGCCACGTCCATCGTGACGGCGGTGCTCATGCCACGGGCTCCTTCTCGGCTTCGTGCGTGATGGCGAGGAACGCCTCCTCCAGGTCGGCGCCGACGACCGTGAGGTCGCGGATCTCCACGCCGCGGTTGAACAGCTCGCGCAGCAGCGTCTCCGGAGCGCTGCTGAAGAGGCGGACGCGCTCCTGGCTCACGTCCAGGCTCGCGTAGGGGAGACCGCGGAAGTCGGTCTCGGTCAGCGGCAGCGCCGTGGTGAAGCTCACCCGCTTGCCGACCACCCGGGACTTGATCTCGGCCGGGGTGGCGTCGGCGATCACGACCCCGCGGTCGATGACGATGATCCGCTCGGCGAGCTCGTCCGCCTCCTCGAGGTAGTGGGTGGTCAGCACGATCGTCTTTCCCTCGCGGCCGAACTCCCGGATGCTGTCCAGGAAGCCGCGCCGCGACTCCACGTCCATGCCGACGGTGGGCTCGTCGAAGAAGATCAGCTCGGGGTCGCCGCACACGGCGAGCGCGAAGTAGAGGCGCTGCCGCTGGCCGCCCGACAGCTTGCCCGACGGGCGCTTCGCCTGCTCGTCGAGCCCCGCCAGCGAGATCGCACGCTCCGGTGCCATCGGGTGCGGGTAGTACGAGCCGAAGAGCTCCACCAGCTCGCGCACGGTCAGCGTATCGGGCACGCCCGACTCCTGGAGCATCACGCCGCACCGGCTGCGCGCGCGCCGGTCGTTCGGGTCCAGTCCGAAGAGCCGCACCTGGCCCGACGTCGGCTTGCGCATGCCCAGCATGAGGTTGATCGAGGTCGTCTTCCCCGCGCCGTTCGGCCCCAGCACCGCCACCAGCTCCCCCCTGGGAACGACGATGTTGACGCCCCTCAGCGCCTGGACGGGGCCGTAGTACTTGTGAGCGTCGATGAGCTCGACCGCTGGTTCCATAACGCGGCCCAGCGTACGCAGCGGCCTGTGCGTGCACCAGTTGCGGTCCTCCGGTTTTGCGCGTGACATCCGTCACGAGTGCATGACCGCTGACGCCGGACAGACGTCCGCGGGACACCCCTCCTGTGATCCTGCAGCCGGACTCGGGGTCCGCTGTGCCTGCCCGGAGCCGTGCTCCCCCATGGCGCAGGGAGGTGAGCACGCGGCCCCGAGCCCGCTCCACCGGCGGTGCCCGCCAGCCGCCGCTGAATGACATCCGTCATCGCGGAATCGCGAGCGCCGTCACTTCCGCGCGCGGCCCCGGCGACGTAGGCTCACGTCACATGGACGAGTACGCGAGCCGCGGCCGCAGGTGGGGCCTGGTCTTCGCCGCCGGCTACCTGGTGTTCCTCGTCCAGCCCGCGTACCACGAGCTGACGTCGTCGCAGCCGCCGGCCACGCGCGCCCTGGTGCTGGGAGCGCTGGGCGCGTTCGTGGCCGCCTATGTCTGGTACTGGCTGAACCTCGCGTTCGAGCGCGACATGCGCCGCGAGACCGTCGTCCTGCTGGTCCTGCTGTGCGGGATCGCGACCGGCCTCACCCTGCACGAGGCGGGGCTCCTCGGCGTGTTCACGTACTGCGTCGTCGTGGCCGGCGCGTCGAGCTGGGACCGCAGGAAGGCGAGCGCCCTCCTGCTGGCCGTGCTGGCGCTGGCGTTCGCGCTCGCGATGCTCCTGGGCGTGCCGTCGGACACGTGGCCCTACATCCTCGGTTCGAGCCTCCTGGCCGGGGCGTCGATGCTCGGCATCGGATTCCTGCTGGAGACCAACTTCGAGCTCCGCCAGGCGCGCGAGGAGGTCGGCCGCCTCGCGGTGGCCGAAGAGCGGCTCCGCTTCGCCCGTGACCTCCACGACCTGCTCGGGCACAGCCTGTCGGTGATCGTCCTCAAGTCGGAGCTGGCGGCGCGGCTGGGCGCGGCCGACCCGGAGCGGACCGCACAGGAGATCCGCGACGTCGAGCGGGTGGCGAGGGAGGCGCTGCGCGAGGTCCGCGAGGCGGTGGCGGGCTACCGCCAGCTCAGCCTCAGCCAGGAGCTGGAGAGCGCCCGCGCGACGCTCGGCGCCGCCGGGATCGACACCCGGCTGCAGTCGCTCTCGGGCGCGCTGCCCACGCCGGTGGACAGCACGCTGGCCTGGGCGCTCCGTGAGGGCGTCACCAACGTCATCCGCCACAGCCGGGCCCGCAGGGCCGACGTCCGCGTCGTCCGGGCGGACGACCACGTCGAGCTGGAGCTGCTGGACGACGGCGTCGGCTGCGACGGCTGCGACGACGGCAACGGCCTGCGCGGTCTGCGCGAGCGCGTCGCCTCCCGGGACGGCACGCTGGACGCCGGGCCGCGGCCCGAGGGCGGTTTCCGGCTCGCCGTCAGCCTGCCCCTGCGCGGCGCGCCCCGCGGCGCCGCCACCGCCACACCCGCGTGATCCGGGTCCTGCTGGCCGAGGACCAGGAGCTGGTCCGCGGCGCGATGGCGGCGCTGCTCTCGCTGGAGCCGGACATCGACGTCGTGGCCCAGGTCGGCCGAGGCGACGAGGTGGTGCCGGTGGCGCTGGCCAGCCACCCCGACATCGCGCTGGTGGACATCGAGATGCCCGGCGGAGACGGCATCGCGGCGGCGGCCCAGCTGCGGAGCCGGCTGCCGGCCTGCCGCGTCCTGATCCTGACCACCTTCGGGCGGCCCGGCTACCTGCGGCGGGCCATGGCCGCGGGCGCCAGCGGCTTCATGCTCAAGGACGCGCCGGCCGCCGACCTCGCAGTGGCCATCCGGCGCACCGTGGCGGGCCAGCGGGTGGTGGACCCGCAGCTCGCCGCGCAGGCGCTGACCGAGGGCGACACGCCGCTGTCCAGTCGGGAGACGGAGGTGCTGGCCGCCTCGGCGGACGGCTCCAGCGTGGCCCTGGTCGCGGAGCGCCTCTTCCTCTCCGAGGGCACCGTCCGCAACCACCTCTCCTCGGCGATCCAGAAGCTGAACGCGCGCAACCGCACCGAGGCGGCCAGGATCGCGGCCGAGAAGGGCTGGCTCTGAGAGGGTGCCATCCCGCCCGACACGCCCGCGGGCGTGTACCCTGGATCCACTTGGCTGGCTGCACCCCGCCCGCACGGCACGGATGACACCCGACTCGGGAGCCGCCTGACGTGGTGTCGGTCGAGCCCCACCAGGACCTCCATCTGGAGCAGCTCCAGCAGCTGGTCAACTGCCACCTGGCCGGGGTGGTCCCGGGCTGGCGGCTGCCCGCGGCCGTCATCGCCGGCAGCCTGCGCCCGCGGCCCGGCGACCCCGACTTCGACCTCTGGGTGGCGGAGCGCCACACGCTCTGCGCCGTCGAGGAGGACCGCCTGCTCGGCGCCGCGCACGTGCTCCGCTACACGACCGAGGCCGCCGTCGGCGCCGGCTATCGCGGCACCGCCGAGCTGGCGTGGCTGCTGTTCTGGCCGGAGGCCGAGGCCGCCGCCCACGCGCTCATCGAGGCCGCGCGGGAGCTGGTGTCCGGCTGGGGCCCGACCCGGGTGTACGCCTGCGACACCTCGCTGCCGGTGCCCGTGGTCAGCGGCGTCCCCGAGAGCTGGCCGCACGTGTCGGCCGCGCTGGGCCGGGCCGGGTTCGAGGCGCTCGCGGTGCACGAGCAGGTCCTGTACGGCGGACGGCTGCCCGAGGCCGGCAGGCATGCCCCGCCGGTGGCCGGTCTCGAGGTGCGAGCCGTCGCGGACGAGCCGGGCCAGCGCTTCCTGGCCGAGCTCGACGGCTGCGAGATCGGCTTCCTCGAGTGGTCGCCGGACCTCTCGTGCGGCGGCAGCCTGCCCGCCCTCGCGGGCTGGGCCGAGCTCTGCGCGCTGCGCATACGCGAGGAGTGGCGCGGCCGCGGGGTCGGCGAGTGGCTGGTGCGGCGGACGGTGCCGTTCCTGCGCATGGTCGGGGTGAGCCGGGTGGTCGTCGCGCTGGCCGCCTGGCAGGAGACCGCCGGCGCGGGCCGGTTCTGCAAGCGGCTGGGCTGGGAGCCGGTCGTCCGTCTCGAGCAGGGCTGGTCGGTCGGAGCCTGACAGCGGCGTCCCGCCCGGAGCGAGCAACATAGTCGGCGATGTGCTATTCGGATGACGCCCGACCCCCGCTGCCGCCCGTCGGTGGCGCCGCCGCAGAGCAGGGCGATCTGCACCTGACCGCGGCCGACGGCAACCGCATGATGGCCCATTTCGCCAGGGCCGGCGAGCCGACCGGCGCCGGGATGGTGATCCTGCCCGACGTCCGCGGCCTCCACTCCTTCTACAAGGAGCTGGCGCAGCGCTTCGCGGAGGCCGGCATCGACGCCGTGGCCATCGACTACTTCGGACGCACGGCGGGCGATGGCGGCCGGGACGAGGAATGGGACTTCCGCACCCACGTCCAGCAGACGACGCCGGAGGGAATCGCGGCGGACACGCGGGCCGCCGTCGAGTTCATGCGCTCCGGCCAGATGGGCGACGTGCGCGCCGTGTTCACCGTCGGCTTCTGCTTCGGCGGCGCCAACTCCTGGCGGCAGTCGGCCGAGGGCCACGGGCTGGCCGGCTGCGTCGGCTTCTACGGCGTGCCGGCACGGGTCCGCGACGCCATCCCGCAGATGGAGGCGCCGCTGCTGCTGCTGGTGGCCGGCGCCGACTTCACCCCCCAGGAAGAGTTCCAGAAGTTCGACGGCGAGCTCTCCGACGCTGGCGTCCCGCACCGGATGGTCGTCTACGAGAACGCGCCCCACTCGTTCTTCGACCGCTCGTTCGCGGAGCATGCCGACGCCTGCGCGGACTCGTGGCGGCAGATCCTCGACTTCGTCAAGGAGGGGACGGCAGCCAGTCGGCAAGCAGCCGGACAGGGCTGAGCCCGGCCAGACGCCCGCACTCGCGAGTCATGTGCGCCTGGTCCGCGTAGCCGGTCGCGAGGGCCAGCTCGGCCAGCGGCGAACCGCGGAGCTGCGCCGCCAGCGCCAGCAGGCGCTGGAGGCGCAGCACCCGCCGGAGAATCACGGGGCCGTAGCCGAAGCGCTCCTCGACGCGCCGGCGGACCTGCCGGTCGCCGAGGTCGAGCTCCGCGCCGAGCCGGGCCAGGGCCGCCGTGCCGCCCGCCCAGGCCAGCGCTGCCCGGGTCGCGGCGCCGGGCTCCCGAAGCGACCCCAGCCGCGCCTCGACCTCGGCCAGGAGGACGTGCAGCATCGCGGCGGGCGAGCCAGCGGCATCGGACTCCGCCAGCCGGCGGGCGGCGGCCTCGCCCCAGACCGCCGCCAGCTCCGGCTGGGTGTCGCGCAGCTCGTGGGCGGCGACGCCCAGGAAGTCGGGCGCCCGCCCCGGCCGGAAGCGCGCGCCGGCGAACAGCGCGCCGGCGGCCATGTCGACGACCACGGGGCGGGTGTCCGGCCCGGCGACGCGCGGGGCCGCGCCGGCCTCCCAGACGATGTCGATGCACGCGTCGGGCAGGATCCGCTGCTGCCACGGCGGTTCGTCGTTCCGAACCGACTGGTACCACACGCAGGCCAGGTGCTCCCGCAGCGCCGGCGGCGGCTCCAGCTCGCGGTACTCGCCCATGCCCCCGAGGGTAGCGCCTGATCGACCCGGTGGCGCAAGTCGCCCGGCGCTCGTAGAGTGCCACCATGCCGACGATGGCCACGAGGTCCAATCCAGCGCTGCCGGGGCCGCTGATAGACGAGATCGCGCGGCGGCGGCCGGCGCTGGCCCGGCACATGACCCGGGCGGTGGTGACGCTGGTCAGCTGGGACGACACGGCGGGGCCGGTCCCGCACCGGGACGCCATCGAGCAGGCGTGCGAGGCGGGCATCGACCTCTTCCTGGCGACCGCCCGGGAGGCGCGCCCGGCGACGCGGCAGGAGCTCCGCGAGGTCGCCCAGCTCGGCATCCACCAGGCCCGCACGGCGCACTCGGTGGAGCCCGTGCTGGCGGCGTACCGCATGGCGGCCAGGGTCGCCTGGAACGCGATCCTGCGCGCGTGGCGCGTCCATCCCGAGGCCAACCCCGAGGCGCTGGTGCTGACGGCGAACTACGTGTTCGCCGCCCTCGACCAGGTGGCCGCTCAGGTGACCCGCACGTACGTCCACGCGCGTGAGCAGCACATGCTGCGCGGCACGAGGGCCAGGGGCCGGCTGCTCCACTCGCTCGTCAGCGACACGTTCGACAACGAGCTGGCCATCCAGAAGCAGGCGCTGGCCATCAACCTGCGGCTGGCCCCGAGCTACGTGTCCCTCGTCGTCAAGAGCGACGACGGCGAGGTGCAGGACCTGCTCGCCGCCCTCCAGCCGCCGGCCCGCTCGCTCTCGGACGTGACGGACGCCCACACGCTGGTCGTGCTCTGGCCGGCCGACCGCGGCGCGGTCGAGGAGGAGGCGCGAGCCGCCCTGGTCGCGCTGCCCCGGGCTGGTCGGGCGCGTGTGCGGGCAGGGCTGGGGGGCGAGCACCCCGGCCTTCGGGGCATCTCGCGCTCGTACCTGGAGGCGCAGCAGGCGGTCGAGCTCGGCCGAAAGCTCTGGCCCGAGCGGCTGCTGCACCACTACGACGAGCTGGCGCCGTACCTGGTGCTCGCCCAGAACCCGATGGTGCTGGAGCGCTACGTGCAGCACGTCCTGGGGCCGCTGGAGAGCGCGGACAGCCGCGGTGCCCTGATGGAGACGCTGGAGGCCGTGCTCGCGCACGGGACGGTGAAGGAGGCGGCGGCCGCGCTCCAGCTGCACCGGCACACGGTTCTCTACCGCATGGAGAAGCTGCGGGAGCGCCTGGGCGGCGAGCTGGACGAGCCCGCCCTCCGCCAGCGCCTGCAGCTCGCGCTCGATCTCCGCAAGCTCCTGTAGTGCCCGTAGCGCTCTGGGCGTTGGTCCTGTCATCCTTGTGTAAGGGCGATCGGGGGGTAGGGCAACTGGAGGGTTGAATCCCTGGGAGCCTCGGCTAAGGTGAAGGTACTGCGACATCGCGCGATGTGATGGTCGCCCGCCGCAGAAAGGACTGATGCCGACAGCGATCTCCGAGACCACGCCTCGAGCGCGACCGCGGACGAAGAGCGGTCGCGAGCCCGGCGAGCGGCAGAGTGCGCTGGTCGCGCTGATGGGCGTGACCAGGCGCTACGGTCGCCTCGTCGCGCTGCGGTCCGTCGACCTGACGATCGAACCCGGCGAGTTCGTGTTCGTGATCGGGCCGTCCGAGGCGGGCAAGACCACCCTGCTGAAGCTGATCCACGGCGACCTGCGCCCGCACAAGGGGACGATTCGCGTCGATCGCCACGAGCTCCACCGGCGCTGGCGCCGGTTCCTCACCCAGCTCAGGCGCGAGGTGGCCGCGGTCTTCCAGGACCACCGGCTGCTCCACGACATGACGGCGCGGGGCAACGTCGCGTTCGCGCTCCAGGTCGCCGACCTGCGAATGCCCCACTCCGAGGTGCGGGCCAGGGCCCAGGCCCGGCTCGACGAGGTCGGCCTCGGCGGCCGGCCGACCGCGTACCCCCACCAGCTCTCCGGCGGGCAGCAGCGGCGGCTCGCCATCGCCCGCGCGCTCGGGCACGACCCGGTGCTGCTGCTCGCGGACGAGCCAACGG
>Ga0066903_100006013_pt1 | contig 10662 bp, 8 predicted proteins | sample PanSoiMetaGPlot1_FD_67491 | JGI IMG/M metagenome (GOLD analysis project Ga0066903, IMG submission 67491) | Tropical forest soil microbial communities from Panama analyzed to predict greenhouse gas emissions - Panama Soil - Plot 1 (version 2) | ecosystem: Environmental > Terrestrial > Soil >...
CGAGTACAACCTGGCGCTCGGCGCGCGTCGCGCCAACGCCGTGAAAGAGTACTTGGTCAGCCTCGGCGTGGCGGGCACCCGGCTCACGGTCATCAGCAAAGGCAAGGAGCAGCCGGTCTGCGGCGAGGAGAACGAGTCCTGCTGGCAGCAAAACCGGCGGGGGCATTTCATCCTGACTGGGAAGTAACCTCAAAGGGCAGGAAGGGCGGGAAGGGCAGGAACGCCAGGCAGGAAAAAGCAGAAGGGGCAGCGAGTGGAGGCCCCGCTCCTACCCAGCTCCCCTGTTGTCAAGCCCTCCCGCCCCTCCGGCGGGTCCCGCGCCTTCGGCTGGTCCCGCGCCTTCGGCTCGTCCCGCGCCTTCGGCTGGTCCCGCGCCTTCGGCTGGTCTCGCCCTGCTCTGCAGCATTCGCGTGATTTCTGACTCGGACACCCTGTATTTCGCGGCCTTTCGTCCGTCGATCGTGAGGACTGGGACTTCCTGCCCATAGCGCGCCTCGAGAGCGGGGTCGGTCGAAACGTCGACCTCCTCGACGCTGATCGGCATCCCGGTGTTTTTGAGCGCGCGCACCACGACCGCCTTCATCGCCTCACAGAGGTGGCAACCGGGCCTCGAGTAGATGGTGATACGGCTCTGCCGCGCCGTCTCGCCGGCCGTCACACGCGGCACTCCTCAGCCAGGCGGCCGGCGGCGGCGCGTGGATCGACGGCGGCAATAATCGGTCGGCCGACGATGATGTAGCTGGCGCCCGCGGTCAAGGCTTCGGCAGCGGTCAGGGTGCGGCTCTGATCATCCCGTCCTGGGGGCGCGTTTTCGACGGTCGACGCTCCGCCGCGGATGCCAGGCGTGACGATCGTGAAGGCGTTGCCGCAACGGCGCCTGATGATGCCGATTTCCTGAGGCGAGGCGACCACGCCGTCGAGACCTGCAGCGGATGCCAGCGCGGCCAACCGGCCGACCTGGTCGGCCATACCGTCGGTGAGGCCGATCTCCATCAACGTCCGCCGATCCATGCTCGTCAGTATGGTGACCGCGATCACCAGCGGCGCGGCGCGCGACAAGCGGGCTGCCTCGTCGTCGGCGGCGGTCCGGGCCGCGCGCATCATGGCGGACCCGCCGGCGGCGTGCACATCGATCATCCACACTCCGAGCCGCGTTGCAGCGGCCACGGCGCCGGCGACGGTACTAGGGATGTCGTGAAACTTGAGGTCGAGGAAGACCCGATCGCCGCGTGAGACGAGCTCGTCGACCAGGGACGGGCCGACGCTCGTGAACAGGCGGCTGCCGATCTTGAATCCACCGACTGCGCCGCGCAGGCGGTCGGCCAGCCGCCGCGCGTCACCGGCGGTGTCGACATCAAGAGCGACGAGCAGTTGGTTCATATTCCGTCCTGGGGCGCGGGTCGACGAGCCGCAGCGTGCCGACGATCTCGTCGAGCCTGGCGATCTGGTGTCGCTCCATGTAATCGCGAAGACCCTCGAGCAGCTTCGACCAGATGAACGGATCGACGAAGTTCGCGGTCCCCACCTGCACCGCGTTCGCGCCCGCAATCATGAACTCGAGCACGTCGCGCGCCTCTGCAATGCCGCCGATGCCGATAATCGGAATCTTCACGAGCTGACGGCACTCGTACACCATGCGCACCGCAATCGGACGAATCGCCGGACCACTCAATCCTCCGACGACATTCGAGAGCTTCGGCGTCCGCGATTCAACGTCGATGGCCATCGCCAGGAACGTGTTCACCAGTGAGACCGCGTCCGCGCCTGCCTCTTCGGCTGCGCGGGCGAACGACGCCACGTCGGTCACATTCGGCGTCAACTTCGGGATGACCGGGAGACGCGTCACCTTTCTCACCGCGCCGACCACGTCGTAGGTGCCATCCAGGCTGCAGCCGAATTGGATGCCGCCCTCTTTGATGTTGGGGCAGGAGATGTTCAATTCGATGGCGGCGACGCCCTCGGCGTCGGACAGGATCCTGGAGACCTCCACATACTCGTCAAGGGTCGTCCCGCAGACGTTCACGATGACAGTCGCCCGCCGGGCGCGCAGCTCCGGCAGCTTCTCATCAATGAACCGGCGGGCGCCAATTCCCTGCAGGCCGATCGCGTTGAGCATGCCGGCGGGTGTTTCGACGATGCGCGGAGGAGGGTGGCCGTCCCGTTCCTCGAGGAACAGTCCCTTCGAGACGATCGCGCCGAGCGACGATAGCTCCACCACGTCCGCATACTCGACGCCGTAGCCGAAGCAGCCGCTCGCGGCGATGAGGGGATTCGCGAGATGAAGCGTGCCGATGCGAACCGAGAGATCTGCCGGGGTCAATCCCATACGATTTGATCGGCCTGCAGGACAGGTCCGGTGAGGCACGAGCGGACATGGTGGACGCCGTGGTCGTGGCGCATGGGGACGACGCAGCTGTAGCAGCCACCGAGCCCGCAGCCCATAATCCGCTCGACCGAAACCTGGCACGGCCGCTCGTGTTTTGCGGTCGCCCGTGCCGTGGCGGCCAACATGCGCTCTGGCCCACAGGCATACACCATGAGGCGCGAGGCCGGGCTCCTCGACAGGAGCGCCCGCTCGAGCGGCGCGACAACGTGCCCGCGTTCGCCGAAACTGCCGTCCTCCGTCGACAACACCAGGTCGACGCCGAGGGCGCGGAAGAAATCGAGGTGGAAGAGCTCGGTCGCGCGTCGCGCGCCGTAGAAAAGCGTGCAGCCGACGCCGTGGCTCCGAAGCGTCTCCGCCAGCGTCGCAAAGGGCGCCAGCCCGACGCCCCCCGCCACCATCCACGCCTCGGTGGGTCGGTCGACGACCATGAACGGCCGGCCCAGCGGACCGAGCGTCGCGACCGTTTGGCCCGGTTCCGCGTCGTAGAACAGTCGAGTCGAGGCGCCGATGCGCTTGCTGAGAACGCTGAGTCCACTTGGCGTGCCGTGGCGATCGCGGAGGATCTCGAAGACGGAAAAGGGACGACGGAGGAGCGGGTCGTAGGTGGAGCCTGCCTTGAGCATGACGAATTGTCCGGGCGCGGCTCGGGCGGCAATCGTGGGCGCCGCGAGCGCGAGGACGTTGTAGTCGCTTGACAATCGCCGATTCGCGATCACGCGCGCTCGGACGTCGAAAATCCCCGAGGGCATCGGGGCAGTATAGTCCTAGTCCTTCACGCGGCCGCGCCGATGTTATACTGTCAGATCAGCCCAGAATTCGTCAGACTCTTTAACGCGCTCCTGCGAGAGTGCAAAGAGGTGGACATGACGCCGCGCCGACGCTACTCCTGCCCGGCACGAAGGTACTTTCATTTCAAAGTCAGCGAATTCGAGCGCGCCCATGCCCGTCGTAATGGACGCTGACCGGATGGGTCGTACGCTCGCGCGCATCGCGCACGAAATCCTCGAGCGCAACCGCGGCGTCGACGAGCTGGCGCTCGTGGGCATCCGCACACGTGGCGTGCCGCTCGCCAGACGGCTGGCGCGCGCGATCTTCGAGATCAACGGACACGACGTGCCGACCGGCGCGCTCGATATCACTCTGTACCGCGACGATCTGATGCGTCACGCCGTCGGTCCACAGCCGCTCATCCGAAAGACGGAGATTCCGTTCTCCATCGACGACAAGCGCATTCTGCTCGTGGACGATGTTCTGTATACCGGTCGGACGATCCGGGCCGCGCTCGACGCGCTCATCGATTTCGGGCGCCCCAAGGCCATTCAGCTCATCGTCATGGTCGATCGGGGCCATCGCGAGCTGCCGATCAAGGCGGACTACGTGGGCAAGAACCTGCCGACCTCCTTGTCGCAGAGCGTGCAGGTGCACCTCCAGGAGATTGACGGCCGGGACGAAGTGGAGATCCAGGAATCGTGAAGAAGGACCTGCTCAGCATCAACGACCTGACGCGCGACGACATCTACCTCATTCTCGACACGGCGGAAGCCATGCGAGAAGTGGGTGAGCGGCCGATTAAGAAGGTCCCGACTCTGCGCGGCCGGACGATCGTGAATCTGTTCTATGAGCCCAGCACGCGGACCCGCACGTCCTTCGAGATTGCCGAGAAACGGCTGAGCGCTGATACGTTGAACATCGCCGTGGCCACATCAAGCGTCCTCAAGGGAGAAACACTGGTCGATACTGCGCTCAACATCGAGGCGATGGCGCCGGACATGATCGTGCTGCGCCATGCGTCGTCGGGCGCGGGCCACCTGCTCTCGCGGATCTGCCGGTCGCGTATCATCAATGCCGGCGACGGCATGCACGAGCACCCGACGCAGGCCCTGCTCGACGCGTTCACGATTCGCGAGCACAAGAAACGGTTAGATGGGTTGAAGGTCGCCATTGTCGGCGACCTCCTCCACAGTCGCGTGCTGCGCTCGAACGTGCTGCTGTTGACGACGCTTGGGGCGTGCGTCTGGGTGAGCGGTCCCGCGACACTGGTGCCGCGCGGCCTGGACCAGCTCGGGATTCGGGTCACGACGTCGGTCGACGAGGCGGTGGTCGACGCCGACGTCATCATGATGCTGCGCATCCAGCAGGAACGGATGCAGGGCGCGTATTTCCCCTCGATTCGCGAGTACTTCACGACGTTCGGCATGACCCGTGAACGGGTGGCACGGGCGAAGCCCGACGTCATCATCATGCACCCTGGACCGATGAATCGCGGCGTCGAGATCGCATCCGACGTCGCCGACGGGCCGTACTCAGTGATCTTGCAGCAGGTCGCCAACGGGGTCGCGGTCCGCATGGCCGTGCTCTATCTGCTCGCGGGAGAGCCTGAGGTTGCCGACTGATGGGCAGTGACCTGGGGAATTCCCCGATGGGGAATCTCTCGAAGCGGGAGCGATGGCTGCTCAAGGGTGGCCGCGTCGTCGATCCGGTGAACGGCCGTGACGGCGCGTTCGATCTGCTCATCGACGGCGATAGGATTGGCCGCGTCGATCGAGATCTGCTGGTGGAGGGCGGGGTGTCAGTCGTCGAAGTCCCGGCCGGCCTTGTCATCTGTCCCGGATTGATCGACATGCACGTACACCTGCGCGAGCCGGGGCAGGAGCACAAGGAAACCGTGGCAACCGGCACAGCCGCGGCCGTCGCCGGGGGGTTCACGGCGGTGGCCTGCATGCCGAACACGATTCCGGTGAACGACAATGCGGGCGTGACGCGCTTCATTCTCAACAAGGCCGCTGAAGCGAGCCTCGCACGCGTCTATCCAATCGGCGCCGTGTCGCGCGGACAACAGGGCGAACAGTTGGCCGACATCGCCGAGCTGAAAGAGGCGGGTTGCGTCGCCGTCACCGACGATGGGCGGCCCGTGGCAACGGCGCTGCTGATGCGGCGGGCGCTCGAGTACACGAGCATGTACGACATGCCGGTGATCGACCACTGCGAGGAGCAGACGCTCAAGGGCGACGGCGTCGCTCATGAAGGCTTCCACGCGTCGGCGCTGGGCCTCCGAGGGATTCCAGCCGAGGCGGAGTCGATCATGGCGCTCAGAGACATCGCTCTGGCCGAGCTGACGCGCGGGGCGCTTCACATCGCGCACATGAGCGCGCGGCAGACCCTGGACGCGGTGCGCTGGGGCAAGTCGCGCGGCGCCAGCGTGACCTGCGAAGTGACCCCGCACCACTTCGTGCTGACCGACGCGATGCTCGGGGCGCCGACGGCGTACGACACCAACGTGAAGATGAACCCTCCGCTGCGTGAAGCGGCGGATCGCGACGCCATGTTGGCGGGCCTCGCGGACGGGAGCGTCGACGTCATTGCTACGGACCACGCGCCGCACCATTACGACGAGAAGCGGGTCGAGTTCGATCACGCGCCGTTCGGCATCACCGGGCTCGAAACCGCCGTTTCACTGTGCTTCGATCGCCTCGTCCACACCGGCGTGGTGTCGCTCTCGAGGCTGATCGAGCTCCTGTCGGTCAACCCTGCGCGTGTGCTGCGCGTGAGCGGCGGCTCGCTCTCTGAAGGCGCGCCGGCCGACATCTCGATTCTCGCCCCGGACATGACCGTCACGGTCTCTGCGGCCGCCATGCGATCCAAGTCCCGGAACACGCCGTTCGATGGCTGGACATTGCGCGGTGGTGTTGCCGCGACAATCGTCGGCGGGAGAAGCGTCTACGTGGACAAGAACGCGATGCTGGGTCATTGCGGCTGAAGCGTCAAGTGCCCGGTTGCGCCGGCGTCCACGTCTCTGCGATCCATGCGCATCTTCTTCTGCCGGACGGCCCGCCAGTCGGCCAGGAAGTCGTCGTAGTGCTTCGACAGAAAATGGCCTGATTCTCCAACGTCGTTCATGAACCGGCTGTCGTTGGCCGGCGAAAGATCCACGATCTGGCGGTAGCCGGGGACGGAGTGCTGCTCGTACACCTGATCCGCCGCGACGGCGCCGACGTCGACGGTGCTCCAGTCTCCACCGTTCGGCACGGACCGGCTGAGGAGCGGCCGCAGGAGGGAGAGGCTGTCGAGGCCCTGGTGCGGGAACACGGCCCGGTGAACGGCGTCCCACCGCCAGCGCGAGAGATTGTCGCCCAGGCGACTTGCCAGCGCCGACACCGCATCATGAAACGCGCGCGTCACAGTCTCGTCGCACGTCTCTCTCCTCTCAGTCCGCACATCGTCGCACCAGGCCGCGTCATTGGCGGCCAGCGTCCGGATGAGAAACCTCGTGATGTACGTGTACCTGCTGGCGTAGCTGTCGAGGACCTCCGCGTCGAGCTCGTCGCCGACGATCGCGGGCGTCAGCTCGTGAAACCACGCCGAGAAGATTGCCGGAGCCCCGCCGTCGGCGTTCGCATGTCCATCCCATTGCTCGAGAAGGTCTAGCGCTTGCCGGTCACGCGCACTGGCCGGCCGTGTGTGCGGCAGCAGCACGGGCAGGAGCGTCTTCGCGTGGAGTGACAACGTGTCGGCCTGCATGGCTCGGAAGTCCTGCGCGGTGAGGTTCGAGCGGCCGGCGAGCATATCCACGATCCGCTGAGCTCGATACGGCTCGATCCACTCCAGCCCGAGCAGATATGGATAGCTCGCTGGCTCGGGGCGGTTGTTGGCGGTGACGATGAAGTGGCTTGGCGGATCGACGAGATGGGGCAGTTCGTCGAATGGCACCCAACCCGTCCACTCGGTCTCGCCCGTCCAGCCATCGGTAGGACGCGAGCCGTCACCGCTGGCGCGCACCGGGATGCGCCCCGGCGCGTAGTACCCGATATGGCCGTCGACGTCGGCATAGACGAAATTCTGTGATGGCGCCACGAACTCGTGAAGCGCGGCCGTGAACTCGGCCCAGTTGCGGGCTTCATTGAGCCTGAGAAACGACTGCAGGGTCGTGTCGTCGTCGTCCAGCGCCGTCCAGCGAAAGGCGAGCGGGCTGCGCGGCGCCGGTTTCGGTGTCTTCGGTGAGGCCTCGCTAATGGCGTTGATCGCGTCGGAGACCAGGGGGCCGTGGCGGGTCACACGAACGGTCACCTGAACGGGCGCCGACCCCTTCACCCCGATGGTTTCGGGGATCATCGTCATCGGCTCTTGAACGCCGCGAAACTCCGCGTGCGTGCCGGTCGAATCGAGCCGCTCGCGAAAAAGATCTTCGACGTCGGCTGCGACGTTGGTTTCTCCCCAGGCGATGAACCGGTTTCGACCAATCGCGACGGCCGGCGCGCCCGGCAGCGTCGCGCCGATCACCTCGAAATCGCCGCCGACAATGTGGGCGAGATACCAGGTGGAAGGTGTCTTGGCGGACAGATGCGGATCGTTGGCCAGCATCGGCTTGCCGGTTGCAGTCAGCGTGCCGTCGACGACCCAGTTGTTCGAGCCGAGCGCTTCCGTGCGCAAGCCGCCGAGCAGGAAGTCGGCAACCGCTGGGTCGCCTTGCGACAGCGCGCCGACCCATGCCGGCGTCGAGTAAGGCGGTTCGGTCGGGTCGGTCGAATGAGTCGGGTGACGCGAGGGGGTCGTGTGGGTCGACGGGATGGGATGGTCGGGATTGGTCGCGTCAGGCCAGCCCGGTCCCGCGCTCACGATGCTGAGACCATTCGGCGGGTAGGGCGGCATCAGTTGCGCCATCCGTTTCTCGCCGACGGCGCGCACGAGATCGTCGCGAAGCAGCTCGAATGAATAGTTCGCGCTGAGATCCCAGGACATCATTTTCGTCCAGACCACCACGTCGGGGCCGGACCACAGCTCGGGCTCGAAACGGAGGAGCGAAAACTCCGGGGGAAGCTGGCTGCCGTGGTGACCCGCGATGAACGCGTTCACGCCGGCAACGTAAGCGTTCACCTGTTGTTTTGCCCATTCGGGCGTGTTGTTCCAAGCAACCCTCGCCGATCGGCCGAAGCCCACGGTCCGAAGGAAGCGATCTTGTGGCGCCGTGGCCCGGCCGAAGATCTCCGACAAACGGCCGAACCCGATGCGGCGCTGAAATTCCATCTGCCACAACCGATCCTGCGCGTGCACGTAGCCGAGCCCGAAAAGGGCGTCGGTCTTGTTCGACGCGAAGATATGGGGAATTGCGTCAGCGTCGCGGATGATTTCGACGGGGGCCTGTATGCCGCTGACGGTCACGATGCCGTCGGTGAGCGGCAGCGATCGGCGCAGGTAGCCGTACAGGGCAGCGACGGCCATGAGGGTGAGAAAGACGATCGCCCCCGCGATTCTCATCAGCATCCGCAACATGGCAGAATCATAGCAATGATTGATTTCGGCGGCCTGAAACCAGCGCTGGATCGGCTGTACGCCGAATTCAACTATCCGGATTCTGCCGCCGACCCCATCCAGATCGTCCGGCGATTCCACCGGCCCGAGGATCGGGAAGTCGTGGGATTCATCGCGGCGTCGCTGGCGTTTGGGCGGGTGGCCAGCGTCCTCCAGTCGATTGAGCGCGTGCTGGCGATCGCCGGCGGCGAGCCCGCGGGGTATGTCAGGCATTTCGAGCCGCGCCGGGACGGTCGGGCGTTCAAAGACGTGGTTCATCGATGGACGCGTGGTCGGGACCTGGTGGCGCTGCTCTGGGTGACGCGGCAGATCCTCGATCGATCGGGGTCGATCGAGCGGTTTTTCGCAGACGGTTACGACGCGTCGGCTTCGAGCGTCGGTCCGGCGATCGACAGCTTTTCGGCACGTGCCCTCTCGTTCGATCTCCGAACGGCGTACGGCCGCGTGCCCGCCCGGCCGGGAGTCCGCTATTTTTTTCCGCGCGCCTCTGCCGGCAGCGGCTGCAAGCGGTTGAACCTGTTCCTGCGGTGGATGGTCCGCCACGACGCGCTGGATCTCGGCGCATGGGCCAAGATTCCACCCTCAAAGCTGATCATCCCGCTCGACACGCACGTTGTTCGAGTAGGCCGCTGCCTCGGCCTCACGCGCTACACGAGCCCCGGCTGGCGTATGGCTGAGGACATCACGGCGTCGCTCAGGCGCCTCGATCCGAGCGATCCGGTCAAGTACGATTACTCGCTCTGTCACATCGGAATGATGAACGCATGTGCGTTCGGCCGCTCCCGAGCGCATCGTGTCGAGAGCGGAGGGGCGTCCAATCAGCACGTCCCGCTCAATCAGCACTGTCCGCTTCGCGGTGTCTGCCAGCCAGGTGCGCGTAGACCTCGGCCGTCCCAGCGACCATCCGCTCGACGGTAAAGCGCTCGCGCACGCGAGCGGATCCCGCCACTCCCATCCTTGCTCGGAGTGCGTGATCTCTGAGCAAGCGAACGATTCCGCCGGCAAGCGCCGCGGCGTCGCGTGGCGGCGTCAGCACTCCGGTCACGCCGTCTTCGACGATCTCGGGGATGCCACCGGCGGTCGTGGCCACGATGGCACGATGGCATGCCATCGCGTCCAGCAATGATGTCCCGAGCCCTTCGGTCACCGAGCTCAGGACGAACAGATCGAAACCTTTGATGCACCCGAGGACATCCGTTCGGAAGCCGGGCAGGAGGACGTGCTTGTCGAGATGGTAGTCGTGAACCTGCTTCTCGAGGTGCTCGCGCAGCTCGCCTTCGCCGAGGATGACAAATCGCGCGTCGGGGACCTCCTGGACCACCAGGTGCGCAGCGTCAATCAAGTAGCGTTGACCTTTATGAGGGACCAGCGCTGCGACGTTCCCCACGACTGGGGCATGGTGGGGTAACCAGAAGGCCTCGTGAACGTTGACGGGCCGTGCGGCGACGACGTGGTCGACGTCGATCCCCTCGTGGACGGTGACGACGCGGTCCGGAGGGACGCCGTCCGCGAGGAGGATGCGCCGGATTGCTTCCGATGCGGCGATGAAGCAGTCGACCTGTCTGTGCTTCCAGCGGGAGAACGAGTTGCCCTTCACGTGAAAGTCGACGCGTCGCGAGGCGACGAGCCCCGGCCCGGTCGCGCCTGCGCGGCCGGCTGCACCGCCAAACGAGAGCGCGAGGGAAGCCATCGCGACGCCGTGAGGATCGTGCGCATGGATGACGTCTGGTCCGAGCCGCTTCAGGAGGCGCGACAGCTTCCAAGCGGCCGACAAATCCATCTCCGCGCGCGGGGCGAGCGGAATCAGATCGAGACCCTCTGCGACCCGGCGTCGAAGCTCGCCGTCGGGATGTGCGACCAGCGTCGCGCGCTGGCCGATGGCGCGGAGCCCGTTGACAGTCAGCAGGACCTGGTTCTGGCCGCCCCGCCACGTTCGGGCGGTGTCAATGTGGAGAGAGAACATCGGGCGC
>Ga0066903_100006015_pt1 | contig 10661 bp, 7 predicted proteins | sample PanSoiMetaGPlot1_FD_67491 | JGI IMG/M metagenome (GOLD analysis project Ga0066903, IMG submission 67491) | Tropical forest soil microbial communities from Panama analyzed to predict greenhouse gas emissions - Panama Soil - Plot 1 (version 2) | ecosystem: Environmental > Terrestrial > Soil >...
CGCGCCCGACTAATCTCGCGAGGAAATGGCTCATGCAGCCAGCATTTCAAGGTAACTCTGCCGGCGCTGCGCGGGCAGACTGAGAATTTCGCGTTCGGTCCAGCCGTAGGCGCGGGCGAGGGCATCGATTTCGCGCAGGAGTCGCCGGGCCTGGGCGGAAATTTCGCGCCAGAAAAACTCGACGATGTCGAAAAGCAGATCCCATTCGTGCGCGCAGGCGGGACAGGTGAGATGCAGCGTGATCTCCGCCCACGGATCGGCCTTGAGTATGGCACGGCCAAGGGCTTCGACTTTTTCGTTAGGCAAATCCTTTCTGGCGGAGCAGCGCTGCACGAGAAGGCGAACCGCGTCTTCGTTGTTGGCCGCGGTCACGACGGCCGCGAGGTCGCGACTGGTCGGAGCACGGAAATGGGTGGTAATGCCGTTCTTTTTCGTCTCGTGCCGCGTGGGCGTATCGGCGGGATGCGATGGCGCGCTTCTTCCCAGCGCTTCGATATCGATGGGAAATTCGAGCCGCGCCTGGCAACGCGGACATTCGGTGAAGGCCTCCGCCTGCGGGCCGAAGACGAGCGCGCGCAACTTAAGCAGCCGCGCGTCGCGTTCGCCGATCGGCAAATCGGCGAGCGCGGCGCGGCTCGCACCGGGCGAGGCCGCGGCCAAAATCGTTAGGGCTCTGTCGAGTGCATGCTGCGGCCGGCCCGATTCCCAGAGCGCGAGAATTTTCTCGGCGGAGAGAAATTGCACCGGTTGTTCCATAACCGAAATCGCAAAGGCGAGAACGCGGGTAGACCCGCGCTACGCCGGCTCAACAAAGCTGGGTTCACTTGGTTCCTTGACGTCGTAATCGCGCTCCCAGCCTTCGTTCTCGAGCTTGATGTGCTGGATCGCGACCGCGTTGGCGTTGGCGTCGAGATCGCTCAGGGCCTGGAATTCCGAAACCCAGGCGCGAAAGACCTTGTAGCTCAGCGCAAGCTGTCCCGCCTCGTTATAGACGTCGATGATGATGTCCTTGCGAAAATCCTTGAGCGAAACTTCCGCACCCAGCCCGGAACCGAAGTTCCAGACTTTGTTCGCCCATTTCTCAAACTCGGTATCGTGCGTCACCCCACGCTCAAGGGTGATGGCTTCGAACTCGGTGCGGCCGGGCGATTTGCGGCTGCTGCTCGGGTCGCCGCCTTCGCGATGCTTCACGACTTCGGTCGTGCGTTTGAGGGCGCCGACTTTGCTCACGCCGGCGACGTAACGGCCGTCCCATTTCACCCGGAACTTGAAGTTCTTGTAGGGATCGAACCGCGATGGATTAACGCTGAATTGGGCCATGGTTGGTTCCTCTGGTTATTCGTTAGGTTGTCGTTAGGTTTCGATTTGTCCGGCCATTTGCTGGATCTGGATGATGACAAATTCGGCCGGCTTAAGCGGGGCGAAACCGACCAGGATGTTGACCACCCCGCGATTGATGTCGTCCTGGGTGGTAGTCTCGCTGTCGCACTTCACGAAGTAGGCTTCTTTGGGAGTTTTGCCCTGGAAAGCGCCCTGTCGGAAAAGGCTCTGCATGAAGGCGCCGAGGTTGAGCCGGATCTGGGCCCAGAGAGGTTCGTCGTTAGGCTCAAAGACCACCCATTGCGTTCCACGGAAAAGCGATTCCTCCAGGAAAAGCGCTGTCCGCCGCACAGGAACATATTTCCATTCGGAGGCGAGGCGGTCGTTTCCTTCCAGCGTACGCGCGCCCCAGACGACTCGCCCGGCTGCGGGCATGGCACGGAGACAATTAATTCCTAAGGGATTGAGCTGGCCGCATTCCGCATCAGTGAGCGGAACGCTGAGCGCCGCCACTCCGGTGAGTCGCGCTTCGAGGCCGGCGGGCGCTTTCCAGACGCCGCGATCCGAATCGGTCCGCGACATGATCCCGGCGACGGCGCCACAGGGAGCGAACTCTTCGAGCTGGCTGTCATGGAGCGAATTCGGCTCGAGCAGGGTCGGGAAGTAGAGCGCCGCGTGATTGCTCGTGTCGATGCTCGCCTGAAACGTCGGCGCGTCGCCAAGTGCGCTCCCATAGGGCGGATCGACGATCATGAAGGCCCGATGCGCGTCACAGAAAGCCATCGCAGAGTTGATCAACGCCGGTTCGAGATCGGCGTTTGAGGGGTCGGGCGCGGAGCTGAGTTTGTGCGGCGGAATACAGAGAAGATTGAAGAGATCGGCATCGAGCAGGGCATACATTCCATGCTTGGGCGCTTCGAGTGATGCATCCGAAATGTTGGCGGCGGTGAGCGGGTTGCCATCATTGGCCTGGTCGCCGGCAGCGATCACCGCGTAACGCGCCGGAAAGGCGTCACTGAACGGATCGGTGTTTTCCCCGGGATTAATCGCAGCGTGGGCAGTCGGCCGACTGGCCGGCACTGCAGTCGCGCGCAGGAGCGACGAATCATTTTCCAGCACCGTGTCGACCCGGCGCGCGTTTCCCGGAGTCACCGAGACATTGCGAAAAATCTCCGTCCGGCCTGTGCCGACATCTTTGACAGACAAATTGAAGAGCGAATTGGCCGCTTCGCCCGGCAAAAGCGGGCGGGTGTCATGATCGATCCGAACCCGCAGTTGATTAGCCCAGCTCCCGGGCCAGGCGGCCTGCAGGTCGAGACCATCGATTGCCAGGGTAGCGAAACTACCCGCGGCGGGATCGAAACAGCGCACGATGATGGCTTGCGCACCACCGTTGAGAAAAAAATCGCGCACCGCAAAACCGAGCGCGCTTTCCAGCCAAAGGCCACCGAAGGTGCGCTCGAAATCACCGAAACTGTTGACGGTCACGGCGAGGTCGGTCGGTCCGCGCAGAGCACGGCCCACAAAAGCGGTAATGGAGGTGGCGACGCCAGTGATGGTATGGACGCCGCTTGGGATTTCTTCGATGTAGACGCCGGGATAAGTAGTCAGCACTGGCATGAGAGCAGTCCTTTCTGTTCGTTAGGCAAAGTTCCGGAGAGAGGAAAAAAGCAGGAATCGGAAAAACGGGGCACATGATTGCATTGTCCCTCTCCGCGCGAATCTCGCGCAGACCAGCCGCTGACACCATGTGCAAGGCTGTTCATTTCCCGTTCGGGCCGCTCAGCGCACCCCTCCGACGCGGTCATGTTTGGGAGGATGATTCGTTTTTCTTCGGCCAAGAAAAATCGGTCAAGCGAAAACGAGGAATTTTTCTCGCTCTCCTTGAAGCGAAAGACAAGGGACTAACGAGAAACCGTGTCTAACGCTCGAGCGCAGCCTGGGCCGCGGCCAATTTGGCGATCGGTATTCGGAACGGGCTGCAGCTGACATAATCGAGCCCGAGGCGGTGACAGAATTTTACACTTTGGGGATCGCCGCCGTGTTCACCGCAAATGCCGAGTTTGATCTTGGGGCGCGTCCTGCGGCCGAGGTCGCGCGCGATTTCCATCAAGCGCCCGACACCTTTCTGATCGATTGAGGCAAAGGGATTGTTAGGGATGATGTCCAGCTCGGTGTAAGTGGGGAGAAAGCTGCCGGAATCATCGCGACTCATCCCGAGAGTCGTTTGCGTGAGATCGTTTGTTCCAAAGCTGAAAAACTCGGCGTCCTTGGCGATTTCGTCCGCGACCAAGCAAGCTCGTGGGATCTCGATCATGGTCCCGACAAGGTAGCTGAATCTTGTTTTTCTTTCCTTTGCCACTTCGGCAGCAACGCGATTCACGATCTCTATTTGCAGCTTCAATTCACGCGGATAACCAACGAGAGGGATCATGATCTCGGGTCGAACTTTTTTGCCTTTTTTCTGAACTGCGGCGGCCGCTTCGAAAATCGCGCGGGCCTGCATTTCGGAGATCTCGGGGTAAACGATTCCCAGCCGGCAACCGCGATGGCCTAACATGGGGTTGAATTCATGCAGTTCGCGCACGCGGCGCGAAATATTCTCCACTGGGATGCCGATCTTGCGAGCCAGGTCGAGCTGTTGCTCTTTTTCGTGCGGCAGAAACTCGTGCAAGGGCGGATCGAGAAACCGAATCGTTGCGGGCAGGCCGTCGAGGGCGCGGAAGATGCCGACAAAGTCTTCTCGTTGATAAGGAAGCAACTTCGCAACCGCCTTGATGCGCGATTCCTTGTCTTCGGCGAGAATCATTTCGCGGACGGCATCGATGCGATCGCCGCCAAAAAACATGTGTTCGGTCCGGCACAGACCGATGCCCTTGGCACCAAAGGCAATCGCGTTCTCAACCTGCTCGGGGGTGTCGGCGTTCGTCCGCACACCAAGTTTGCGCGCCCGATCGACCCAGCTCATGAGCCTGGCGTACTGCTGGTAAATTGGGCTTTTCTTCCCGTCGAGCGAACGATCGACCAACACCTGCACGATTTCGGACGGCGCGGTCGTGACATCGCCCGCGAAAACGTCTCCTGCCGTTCCGTCGATGGAGAGATAATCACCTTCCGTGAGCGTCTCGCCGCTCGCGCTGAGCGTGCGGCGCTGGTAATCGATCTGAACTCCGGACGCACCGCAGACGCAAACCTTGCCCATTTGCCGGGCAACCAGGGCGGCGTGCGATGAAACACCGCCGCGCGAGGTAAGGATGCCCTCGGCAGCGATCATCCCGCGCAGGTCTTCAGGTGAAGTTTCGACGCGCGCAAGCAACACTTTTTCCCCGCGCCCGGAGCGACGCACAGCTTCTTCCGCGCTGAAAACGACGTGGCCAGAGGCGGCACCGGGACCAGCCGGCAGGCCGCTCGCGATCTTCTTCGCGGAAGCGATGGATTGCCGATCGAAAATAGGAGCGAGCAAATGGCCTAACGAATCGGCCGGGATGCGACTGATCGCGGCTTCTTTCGAGATCAACCGTTCGCCGACCATCTCGACAGCGATGCGGACGGCAGCGAGCCCGGTCCGTTTTCCGTTGCGGGTTTGCAGGATGTAGAGGCGGTTGTCCTCGACGGTGAACTCGAGGTCCTGCATGTCCTTGAAATGTTTTTCGAGAATATTGCGCACCTTCATGAGCGCCTGGTGCGCTCCCGGCATTTCTTCGGCAAGCTGTGCGATCGGATGCGGCGTGCGGACCCCGGCAACCACGTCTTCACCCTGGGCGTTAATGAGGTACTCGCCGTAGAAAACTTTCTCGCCGGTCGCCGGGTCGCGCGTAAAAGCGACGCCAGTTGCGCTGGTCTCGCCCATGTTGCCAAAGACCATCGTCTGCACGTTGACCGCCGTGCCCCAGTCGTGAGGAATTCCGTACTTGCGGCGATAAACCACCGCACGGTCGTTATCCCACGATCCGAAGACGGCGCCGATCGCTCCCCACAGCTGCTGGCGTGGATTCTGCGGAAATGAAGCCCTGGCCCGCTCTTTGATAAGCGCTTTGAAACGCCTAACGAGTTCCCTGAGATCATCCACGCTCAGCTTGACGTCGGGAAAGTTGTGATTGCCGTAGCGCTCGTCCTTCAGGTGTTCGATTACGTTTTCAAACGGCTCGTGATCCTCACCCGCGCGTTTTTGCACGCCCATCACCACGTCGCCGTACATCTGTAAAAAACGGCGATACGAATCCCAGGCAAAACGAGGATTGTTTGTCTGGCGGGCAACCACTTCGACGACCGCATCGTTCATCCCGAGATTGAGGATTGTGTCCATCATTCCAGGCATGGAATCGCGCGCTCCGGAACGGACCGAGACCAGAAGTGGACGATCTTTGTCGCCCAGTTTCTTCCCGATCGATTTCTCGACTTTCGCGAGCGCCGCTTCTACTTCCGCCTCAAGGCCTTTGGGATAGGTGCGCTTGTTTTGGGTGAAGTAGGTGCAGACCTCGGTCGTGATAGTAAATCCCGGCGGAACGGGGAGTCCGATGCGTGTCATTTCCGCGAGATTCGCGCCCTTGCCACCAAGGAGCGGTTTCATGTTGCCCGCGCCGTCCGCTTTGCCATCGCCGAAGTAGTAAACCCGGCGCTTTGATTTGCTCGGTTTGGCCTTGGATTTAGTCGGCCTTTTGGAACGGGATGTTTTTTTTGCCATGGAAATCTGAATCTTGAATGAACTTTATTCCTTCGGCGGGAGCGGGCGCGAAGCGCAAGCTAAAGCCTGAGTTGGGGGTGTCAACGCGCGAGGCATAAACCGTGTCAGCGCTGAACCGGCATGGCGAATCGAAACGTAACCGCAAGTTTCCGATCATGATCGCAACGCGTTGCCCAACACGAACTAAGCGACACGACTATCTGTTGCCGCGCGAAGGCGGGGTAGCGAGCCAAAGAACCACTCGAAGGCAGGAATTAACCTCCGGCCAACAATTCCGGCGCAACGCTGACAAGATCTTCAGGCTACGGCGCCCTTTTCAGGGAACTGCGAGTCCTAGTTCGCCGCCTCAGACGCGAGCACGTCGTCAATCGCGTCAGCGAAGTCGTCGACTCCAGACATGGGAACAATAATGACATTGCGATGTCCTTGACTATCCTCGGTGATGCGCAGAAATCGGCCGCGGCCATTTTCGCGCAAGTCGATCGAAAAAAACTTCCGTTCGATCTGCAACTCTCTTGATTCGATGATGCTATCCATTTTTCGACAGGCGCGAATGTTAGGCTGTGAGGGCGGGTAAAGGGAAGCAAAATCTTTGCCGTTCCGCGGGGCTTCTCTCCGGGTAGGATCTGGTCGGCGGAAATCGCCGGGCAAAATCCTAGGAGCAAGGGACCCCTGCCATCGACCTCCTAAAGTCTGGCTAGCGGCGGCGGCGCCCAGATCTGGGGTCCTCTTGCACGATAGCGAAATCAACCTGTTTTTTGAAAATGTCGATCCGGGCCACAATCACTTTCAAAACATCTCCCACCGCCAGGATTCGCTTCGATTGTCGACCAATGAGACGGTGTCGTGCCCCGTCGAAGGAATAAAAGTCGTCCTGGAGGGAGGAGATGTGGACAAGACCCGTCAACAGCACATCGGGCAGTTCGATGAGCAGACCATAGTTGCGCGCTTCGACGACCACGGCCCGGAAAACCTGCGGGTTTTTCTCGTTGAGCTGTTGTTTGAGAAACTCCAGTTTTTTTAGCTTTACCGACTCGAGTTCCGCGTCGGCGGCGATGCGTTCAGTGATTGAAATGTGGTCGGCAACGCCACTCAGCTCGCCGACGCGCCGGCGCGCGCGGCCCTTGCCGTCACAGTCGGCCAGCGCTCGATGCACGGCGAGGTCCGCATAGCGCCGAATCGGACTGGTAAAATGCGCATAGTTGTTTTTCGCGAGGCCGAAGTGACCGAGCGGCTGCGTCGCGTAGCGGGCGCGCTTGAGACTCTTCAGGAGACCGATCTTGAGCGCCTGTTCTTCCGGCTTCCCGCGAAAGGTTTCGAGGAGACGCTGCAGTTCACGGCGATTCGCCAGGTCGCCAACCTGAAATCCGTGACTGAGGGCGAACTCGCGATATTCGGCCAGTTTATCGGGATCGGGCTTTTCGTGGACACGATAGATGGTCGGGCAAAGACGATTTTTCAACTCGGCGGCAACGGCTTCATTCGCAATGAGCATGAACTCTTCGATCAGCTGATGTGACTCGTCGTTCTCAATCCGTTCGAGTCCAAGCGGGCGACCGCTTTTCCTGTCGATCAATACCTTTACCTCCGGGAAATCGAGGTCGAGTGAGCCGTGGTTGAAGCGACGCCGGCGCAGCTTCGCGGCCAACTCCCACGCCAGATGCAGGCGATGGCCCAGTTCATCGGCCGGTGGTTGTTTTAGAAGTGCGTAAGCTTCCCGATAAGTGAGACGACGCGCACTCTGGATCACGCTCCGTGCGAAATGCGCATTCTTGATCGCACCATTTTTTGCAAAACGAATGAAGACCGAGAAGGTCAGCCTGACGACGTTTGGGTTTAGGCTGCAAACGCCATTGCTCAATCGCTCGGGCAACATTGGAATAACGCGGTCCGCGAGATAAACGCTATTGCCTCGTCGCAGCGCCTCGCGATCCAGCGCCGTGCCGGGCCTGACATAGGCAGAGACATCGGCAATATGGACGCCGAGGTCCCATTCGCCGCCCGGCAATTTTTCGACGTGAACGGCGTCGTCAAAATCGCGGGCATCATCTGGATCGATTGTGAGAATAAATTTGTCGCGCAGATCTATACGTCCGCCGGACAAATCGGGATCGACCTGCTCGGGAATGCCGTCCGCTTCAGCCAAGACTTCGGGCGGAAACTGAACGGGAAGGTTGTACTTCCGAATGATCGAGAGCATGTCGACCCCGGGATCGGTGGCACGTCCAAGCAGCTCGATGATCTCTCCTTCGGGGTTGACGTGGCGCGATTCCCAGTTTTCCAGTCGGACAACCACTTTGTCGTTCGGCTGAGGCAGGCGCGGAAGCGGGGGAATCAGGCGCGGCTGCACATAGATGTTATGCACAAGGCGCGGGTCATCGGGCACGACGTAGTAAAAGTTTCGTGTCTGTTGCACCGTGCCGACGATCGTGTCGTGAGCACGCTCGAGAATGCGAATCACCCGGCCCTCCGGACGATCGCGGTCGCCACGCGCCCGAGCGTAGGCTCGGTCGCGGGTAATGCGGGCGACGACACGATCTCCGTTCATGGCCGTGCCAGTGTTTTCAGCCGAGATGAAAATGTCTCCTTCGTCGGAGCCCTCGCGGGCGAGAAAGCCAAAGCCCGCCTGATGAATTTGAATGCGGCCGGTTACCAGATCGGCTTCCTCGGGAAGGATGTAGCGATTCTTGCGAATGCGCGCGATCTCCCCAGCGCGCTCCAACTCGCGTAGCGCTTGCTTCAAATCGCTACGATTTTCGCTCTTAAAACCGAGCGCACGAGCCAGTTCCTTCTTTTCAAGTGGCCGGTATTTCGGCGCGCGTAGCAGAGCGAGAATGCGGGACTTAAGCTCAGGGCGGGGCGTCATTTTGTTCCGACCATCGAGGAAAGTGGCCGGATTGAAAGCGCTTGTTTGCGGAGAATCGTCAGGCATCGGGCCTCCGTTTCATGTTGTAATCGCGATCACGCAACCGTCGGTCTCGAAGAAACAATCTCGATCTCATCTCAGGACGGAGTCGAATAAGGTTCTCCCTGTGATAGTCTCATCTATCATGCAAAGAGCGCTTTGGAAGGTAGGTGAGAAGGTTATCGACCTAACAAATCGCGCAATGATCATGGGCGTCCTCAACGTCACGCCCGACTCTTTCTCCGATGGCGGACAATTCTTGGCGACGGACGACGCAGTCCGGCATGGAGTCGAAATGGCCCAAAACGGCGCCGACATTATCGATATAGGCGGCGAATCGACTCGGCCCGGTGCGAAACCTGTCGGGCTCAAGGAAGAGCTTGCTCGGGTCCTTCCGGTAGTCGAGCGGCTTGCGGGCTCGGTCTCCGCCCACCTCTCAATCGACACCTCAAAAGCGGCAGTGGCACGGGCAGCGTTGGGGGCTGGAGCTTCGATCATCAATGATGTGACCGGTGGCCGCGGCGATCCGGGTATGCTGCCGCTCGCGGCGGAGAAAAAGGCAGGCTTGATCATCATGCACATGCAGGGCACACCGGAAACGATGCAGGTGAACCCGATCTACGGCGATGTCGTGAACGAGGTGGCTGATTTTTTTCGACAGCAATTTGCGGAGGCGGTACGCTGCGGGGTAAATCCCATGCGTATCGCGTTTGACCCCGGTATTGGCTTTGGCAAGACAGTCGCACACAACCTGGAGTTGCTGGCCAATCTCCCGCGTCTCCGGGTGGAGAACCGCCCGTTGGTGGTCGGCGTTTCGCGTAAGTCCTTCCTTGAGAAAATTTCCAACCCGGTACCGGACCGCACAAGCGCGACGGTCGCGCTGACCTCGCTCCTGCGGATGCGCGGCGCGGACGTTCTGCGTGTGCACGACGTGGCGCAAAACGCCAGTGCATTGCGCGCGACGGAAACCGTGCTCGCCGCCACCCGATGATTCACCAACTGACCCAGCTCTTTTTCGATAAATGGCGAAGTGCCGTCGAGATCGTGCTTTTGAGCGTGGTCATTTACTATGGCTATCTCTACTTCCGGGGAACGCGTGGCGCGAAAGTCTTAACTGGGCTCGCGATCGTTTTCTTGACCCTCACACTGATCTCGCAGCTCCTCAATCTCGTCGTGATCAGCTGGATCATCCGCAGCTTTTCGGTTTTTCTGGCAGTAGCGCTGGTGGTGATTTTCCAGCCGGAACTGCGTCGCGCCCTCGCCGAGCTGGGCGGACACCCGATTTTTTCGCTGACGAGCGAAAAACGCGAGACTGTCCATGATCTTTCCGAGGTGGTGACACAACTTTCGAACAAACAGTTTGGCGCCCTCATCGCCATCGAGCGTGACACATCGATCCGAGTCTACGAAGAGACGGGCGTGATTGTGGATGCGGCCTTTTCGACCGAGTTATTGCTCACCCTCTTCCACCCGAAATCGGCACTGCACGACGGCGGCGTGATCTTGCGCAATGGACGAATCGCAGCGGCCGCCTGCATTTTCCCGGTAAGCCAGCGTGAGACACTCGATCGCAGCCTAGGTTTACGACATCGGGCGGCTCTTGGAATCACGGAGGAATCGGATGCAGTTGCCGTCGTGGTTTCCGAGGAGACCGGTGCGATTTCAATCTGCTATCGCCGACGGCTGGAGCGGAACTTTACTCCGGAGACATTTCGGCAACGTTTGGGCGAAGTCTTGCTCCATCGTTATTAT
>Ga0066903_100006016_pt1 | contig 10660 bp, 7 predicted proteins | sample PanSoiMetaGPlot1_FD_67491 | JGI IMG/M metagenome (GOLD analysis project Ga0066903, IMG submission 67491) | Tropical forest soil microbial communities from Panama analyzed to predict greenhouse gas emissions - Panama Soil - Plot 1 (version 2) | ecosystem: Environmental > Terrestrial > Soil >...
CGGGTCCACGCCGAAGAGGCGGTACGAGGCGAGGAAGACGAGATTGCGGAACAGGAACGCGTTCCCGCCGAACGGCTTCAGCAGGAAGACCAGCGTGCGCTCGTTCTCCAGATCGACGAGATGCACGAAGTCGTCCGCGAAGAAGAACGCCCGCGTGACCGGGTAGTAGACCCACGCGCTCAGGCCGAGCGGCACGAGGACGAGCGGGTGCAGCTCGGGCACTGCGACGGGCGCGCGGCGGACCATGCGGTGCGGCGGAGAATAGTCGCTGGCCGCCGATCATTTCAATCAAACGACGCCCGACCCCGCGACCTGCCGCCTTCGGCGTTGACGGCTCGACGCGACAACGCTAGCTCACTGCGCGTTCATGCCAGGGATCGCCAGACTCACGCTCCGCGGCTTCGGCCGGACGAATTCCGTCACCGTCCCCGCGGTGCGCCCGGAGCGGGAGCACGCGCTCGTGGCGGCGGTGCGCGACGGGGCGCCGGACGGTGTGCTCGCCCACGGCGGCGGGCGCAGCTATGGCGACTGCGCCCTCGTCAAGGACGGCACCGCCGTGCTGACCCGGCGGCTGGACCGCCTCCTCGACTTCGACGCCGCATCCGGCGAGGTGGTGTGCGAGGCGGGAGTCACGATGGGCGAGGTCCTGCGGGTGCTCGGGCCGCGGGGTTTCTTCCCGCCCGCGTGTCCCGGGAGCGCCCGGGTGACGATCGGCGGTGCGATCGCCAACGACGTGCACGGCAAGGACCAGGCCCGGGCCGGCAGCTTCGGCCATCACGTGCGCTGGATCGATCTGGTCCTCGCGTCCGGCGAGGTGGTGCGCGTCTCGCGCGACGCGCGCCCCGAGCTGTTCGAGGCCACGATCGGCGGCGTCGGTCTCACGGGCGTGGTGCTCCGGGCATGCGTCACGCTTGCTGCTGCGCCGTCGACCGCCATCGCCGCGCGCGCGCGACGGATCGCACACCTCGACGAGTTGCTGATCGCGCTCGATCAGGCCGCCCGGACGTCGCCCTACCTGGTCGCATTGATCGACGGAACGGCGCGCGGCGACGCGTTCGGACGGGGGATCCTCGAAACCGCGGAGCCGGCGCCGGACGGCACCGGCACGTGGCTCCCATCGTCGCGGGTCCCCGAGGTCGGTGCCATTCCATCGGTTCCCTTCCTGCCCTCCGCGATCGCCGGCTGGAACGCGTGGCGGCTCCGTCGCGTGTCGGAAGCAGGCCGCTCGCGCACGCTCGCCGCCGGCCGGTTCTTCTTTCCGCTGGAGGCGAGCCACGTCTACACCCATCTTCGCATGCACGAGCTGCACGCGGTCTTTCCGGAGTCGGACGCCGGGAAAGGTCTGCGTCGCGTCCTCGAAGCCGTCGGCGATTCCGAGGTCGTGCCGTTGCTCGTCGTCGTGAAGCGGTTCGGTCGCCCCGGCCTCGGCCATCTCTCGTTCGCGATTCCAGGCCACTCGCTGGTGATCGACCTGCCCGCCGGGGCCGGGGCTCGCGAGCTACTCGACCGTGTCGAGGGGACGGTCGCCGAACACGGCGGGCGCATCTACCTCGCCAAGGACTCCACCCTGTCCGCGGAGCGGTTCGCTCGCATGTACCCGCGCCTGCCGGCGTTGCGTCGCGTCCTGTCGGAGATCGATCCGCGAGGCGTGTTCCGATCCGAGCTCGCGGCTCGGCTGCGCGTCCGCGAGGCATCCGCGTGACGGACGAGACCTGGCTCGTCCTCGGCGCATCGTCGCCGATCGCGCGCGCCGTCGCGCGGCATGTGGCGGAGCGCGGCCGGCGCGTCATCCTCGCCGGGCGCGACCTGGACGATCTGCGGGCGACCGCTGCCGATCTCGCGATCCGGGGTGCGCCCCGTGTCGACGTGCTCCCGTTCGACGCGTCCGACCTCGGCTCGCATGCGGCGTTCGCGGCGCGATGCGCCGAGCTCGCCGGCACCGCCCCGCTGGCGGTCCTGGTCGCCTTCGCGTTCATGCCGGAACAGCCCGACGTCGATGCCGATCCGGCGCTGGTCCGGCGAACCGTCGACGCCACCTTCACGGGTGCCGCATCGGTGCTGCACTGGCTCGCTCCTCGCCTGGAGAGCCAGGCGGGCGGACGCGTCGTCGTGCTCGGCTCGGTGGCGGGCGACCGGGGCCGGCCGCGCAACTACGTCTACGGATCGGCGAAGGCAGGCCTCCACGCCTACCTGCAGGGCCTGCGCGCGCGACTCCATCGCCACCGCGTGCCGGTCACCACGATCAAGCTCGGGTTCGTCGACACGGCGATGACCTTCGGGCGGCCCGGTACCTTCCTCGTGGCCTCGCCGGAGTCCGCCGCGGCGGCGATCGTCCGGCACGCCGAATGCGGCGCGGACGTGCGCTACGTGCCGTCGTTCTGGCGCCCGCTCATGCTCGGCGTTCGCCTGATCCCCGAGCGCATCTTCAAGCGCCTGGACGTCTGAGGACGGCGCCGCGCGCGCGGCGCTTGTCACCCGCTGGCACGCCACGTATCACGATGGTCGTGGCAGCCCCTCGGATCGGCGTGCTTGCCGCCGGTGGTCGGGGCCGGCGCATCCACCCGCGCAGCGTCCGCATCCCCAAGGTGATGCTGGAGGTCGCGGGCAAGCCATTGCTCGTCCGCAACATCGAGCTGCTGCGCGACGCGCTCGGTCTGCACGAGATCGTCGTGGTGGTCGGTCACCTCGCCGACTTCATCCGCCAGCATCTCGGCGACGGCAGCGACCTCGGCGTCACCCTGCGTTACGTCGACAATCCGAGCGTCGACGACGGGCTGGGAACCATCCTGCCGGTGCTGGAGCCGCACGTCCGCGAGCCCTTCGTGCTCGTGCTGGGCGACGAGCTGTACCTGGGTACCAACCACGACGCGCTGGTCGCCGGGATCAGCGCGCCGTCCACCGCGGTATGCGCGGTGCTGCGGACCGACGACCCCGAAGTCGTGCGGAAGAACTACGCGGTCGAGGTCGACGATGGCCGCGTGACGGCATTGGTCGAGAAGCCGGATGCGCCCGTCGGGCCGTGGGTGGGGTGCGGAACCTTCGTCTTCGATCCCGCCATCTACGCGCACGCCCGCGAGACGCCTCAGTCCCCCCGGACCGGACGCCTGGAGCTGATCGACATCATCCAGCACGCCATCGAGCGCGGCGCGTCGGTGCGACCGTTCGAGCTGACCGGCCACTACCTGAACGTCAACTCCGTCGACGATCTCAACGCCGCCAACTTCCTGGCCCGCTCGCTGGAGTTCGAGCACCGCCGGGTGAGCCTCGTGATTCCGGCGTACAACGAGGCGACCTCGATCGGCCACGTGATCCGCGACTTCCGGGCCCTCGTCGACGAGGTCGTGGTGATGGACAACGCGTCTCCGGACGGCACCGCGGCCATCGCGCGGGAGCTCGGCGCGATCGTCCACTCGCAGCCGCTCCGGGGATACGGGGACGCGCTGCGCAGGGGGATGGACGTCGCGACCGGCGACATCCTGGTTCTCGTGGAAGCGGATCACACCTTCAGCGCGCGCGACCTCGGCAAGCTGCTCGAGTATCTGAAGGATGCCGACATGGTGATCGGAACCCGCACCACGCGGCAGATGATCGCGCAGGGCGCCAACATGGACGGCCTGCTTCGCTGGGGCAACGTCGCGGTGGGAAAGCTCATCGAGGCCCTCTGGTGGGGCCTGGAGCCGCGGCTCACCGACGTGGGGTGCACGTACCGAGCGCTCTGGCGTGACGCCTACCAGCGCATCCGTCCGTATCTCGCCCAGGACGGGCCGGCCTTCTCGCCCGAGATGATGATCGAGGTACTGCGCACGGAGGGACGGTTGATCGAGATTCCCGTGAACTACTACCGCCGGCGCGGCGGGCAGTCGAAGCACTCGACGAACCGCTGGCACAGCATGCGGACCGGTCTCCGGATGCTCCGCCTCATCCTCGAGAAGCGGTTCAACGTCCGCTGAGCCATGCAGTCGGACCCCGCCCCCGTCGGCGCGCATGCGCGCTGGACATCGGCTGCCATCGGCGCCGCGCTGGCGCTCGGCGCTTTCGCCTACCTCATGGCCCATCCGCCCGCGCTCGATGGGGCCGACGAGAGCTACATCCTCTACGAGGCCAAGCGGCTCTGGGAGGGCGACACCCCGTACCGCGACTTCTTCGACTTCATCATGCCGGGCACCCTCTACTTCTATGCCCTGGCCTACGCCGTCGCGGGCCCGACGATCACGGCCGCGCGCGGCGCGACGGCGCTGCTGAACGCCGCGAGCTGCGGGCTGGTGTTCGTGCTGGCCCGACGCGTGGCCTCGCCCGCGCCGGCCGCGCTCGCCGCTGCGGCGTTCGTCGCGGGCATCGTTCCAGCCTGGAACCATGCCGGCCACCACTGGATCGCGACGTTCCTCTCTCTCGCGACCGCCGCGGTCGTGCTTTCGGAGCGGTGGCGCGCGTCGTGCCGCGCCCGTCCGGCGCTTGCCGGTGGGCTTGCCGGGGCGCTCGTGTCCTCGCATCAGGGCCGCGGCACGTGGGTGGTCCTCTGGCTCGCGATCGTCGTGCCGCTGCTGGCGTGGGCGCGGTCGCAGTCAGGCTGGGGACGGCGCGTGCTGCAGGAGAGCTGCTGGGCGGCGCTCGGGGCCCTGGCCGTCGCGCTGCCGATGCTAGGATGGGCCGTCTGGCGGGCGTCGCTGCACGAGGTGGTCTACGCGACTTACACCTTCGTCGTGGAGAGCTATGCCCGGGCCAACGTCGGCAAGACGAGCTGGGGCGGATCGTCGAGTTTCTTCGGAGTGCAGCCGGATCCGATGACGTGGCCGTGGCTCCTGCGAGCGATTCCGGCGCTGCTCGGCATCGAGGGGCTGGCCCTCGGGGGAACGATCCTGAGCGAGGGCCTGCGGCGTCACGTCGTGCGGGCGTCGCTCTTCCTGCTCGCCATCTGCACGGCATGCTCGGTGTTCTACTTCCCGGACTACATCCACGTGGCCACGATCGCGCCCTTCTCGCTGATCGTCGTGGCCGGCCTCGCGCACCGGCTCGGCGCCGCCGTCGCCGCGCTCCGGCGTCCCGTGCTGACGGCCGCCTGGCGACTCGGGTATGTGCTCGTGGCCGCCGCCGTGGTGATGAAGGGCGCCCGCAACCTCACCACCGTGTGGGAGCGCAACCCCGTCCTGGTTCCGAGCGGGTTCGGGACGCTCGCGCTCAGGGAGGACAGCGCCAGCGTCTTGCGGGACCTGCAGCATGAGTTCACCTCGGGCCGCGACGGGCGCCCGCGCATCTTCGGCTATCCCTCCGACGCATGGGTTTACCTCGCGACGCCGGCGGACAATCCCACGCCGTTCTGCCTGCTGCGGGTCGGCTACAACACGCCGGAGCAATTCGCCACGGCCATCGCACGGCTGCGGGCGGACCCGGACGCATTCGTGCTGGTCAGTTGGTTGTTCCTGAGGAAGGGAGATCCGATCCAGCAGCTGCTCGATCACGAGTACAAGGTCGTCGGGGGCTTCGGGCCGCCCGGCACGTTCGGCGTGCGCGGCCTCTATCTCTACGCGCGGAACGACCGGCCGTCGCCACTGCCGCACGCCGAGTGACGCTGACGTCAGCCGACGGTCTGCGCGTGCGGGCCGGACGCGGGCACCTTGAGCACGACGATTCCGAGCGGGGGCAGCGTCACGACGAGCGACTGCGGGTGACCGTGCCACGCCACCGTGTCGCTCGAGACGCCGCCGAAGTTGCCCTGACCGCTCCCGCCGTAGGGTGCGGCGTCGCTGTTCAGCAGCTCGTGCCACCAGCCCGCGTTCGGCACGCCGACGCGGAACCCGTGACGCGGCACCGGCGTGAAGTTGCACGCCACCACGACGACGTCCCCTGCGGCCCGTCCGCGACGCAGGTACAGCAGCGTGCTCTGCACGGCGTCGCTGCAGTCGATCCACGCGAACCCGTCGGCGTGGCAGTCGAGCTCGTGGAGCGCGGGCTCCGCGCGGTAGGCCGCGTTCAGGTCGCGTACCCAGCGCTGCACGCCGGCGTGCTCCGGCTCCTCGAGCCGGTGCCAGTCGAGGCTCGTGTCGTGGTTCCACTCGCGCCACTGCGCCAGCTCGCCGCCCATGAAGAGGAGCTTCTTCCCGCTCAGCGTCCACATGTAGCCGAGCAGCAGGCGCAGGTTCGCGAAGCGCTGCCAGCGGTCGCCGGACATCTTCTCGATCAGTGTACCCTTTCCGTGCACGACCTCGTCGTGCGAGAGCGGGAGGACGAAGTTCTCGGAGGTGGCGTAGAGGCCGCGGAACGTGAGCGCGGTGTGGTGAAACTTCCGGTGCACCGGCTCGCGCGCCATGTAGTCGAGCGTGTCGTGCATCCAGCCCATGTCCCACTTGAAGCCGAAGCCCAGGCCGCCGAGGTAGGTGGGTCGCGACACCGCAGGCCACGACGTGGACTCCTCGGCCGTCGTCTGGACGCCGGGCTCGCGCTCGTAGACACACTCGTTGAAGCGGCGCAGCAACTCGATGGCGTCGAGGTTTTCCCGTCCGCCGTAGCGGTTCGGGATCCACTCGCCCTCTCGCCGCGAGTAGTCGAGGTAGAGCATGGACGCCACCGCGTCCACCCGCAGCCCGTCGGCGTGGTACTGCTCGAGCCAGAACAGGGCGTTGCTCAGCAGGAAGCTGCGCACCTCGTTGCGGCCGTAGTTGAAGACGAAGCTCTGCCAGTCGGGATGAAACCCCTGACGCGGGTCCCCGTGCTCGTAGAGGTGCGTGCCGTCGAAGAAGCCGAGGCCGTGCGCGTCGGTGGGAAAGTGCGACGGCACCCAGTCGAGGATGACACCGATGCCGTTGCGGTGCAGCGTGTCGACGAGGAACATCAGATCCTGCGGCGCGCCGTACCGCGCGGTCGGCGCGAAGTAGCCAGTGATCTGGTAGCCCCACGACCCGTAGAAGGGGTGTTCCATCAGCGGCAGCAGCTCCACGTGTGTGAAGCCGCTGTCGCACACGTACTCGGCAAGCGGCTCGGCCAGGTCGCGGTAGCCGAGGAGCAGGTTCGGCGTCTCCGGGCTGCGCCGCCACGAGCCCAGGTGCACCTCGTAGGCCGACATCGGTGCCTGGTGGGCGTCGTGGGCGGCACGATCCGCCATCCACCTCCCGTCCCCCCACGGGTATTCGAGCGACCACACGCGCGACGCGGTCTGCGGCGGCGCCTCGTGAAACAGGCCGAGCGGATCCGCCTTGTCGACGAGATAGCTGCCGTAGCGCGACGCGATGCGGTACTTGTAGCGCGTACCGCGGTCGACGCCCGGGACGACGCGCTCCCAGATGCCCGACCGATCGCGGGGGCGGAGCGGATGGCGCGCGGGGTCCCAGTCGTTGAAGTCACCGATGACCGAGACGTGCTCGGCATTGGGCGCCCACACCGCGAAGTACACCCCGCCGTCGACCGGATGCGCGCCCAGCTTCTCCCAGAGGCGGAGGTGGGTGCCTTCGTTGAACAGGTAGAGGTCTTGGTCGCTCAGCAGGGTGAGGTCGTCGGGCACGCGCAGCCCGTTTCTAGCCGATCGTGGTTCCGCTGGCGACGCCCGACGTGTGCCCGAAATGCGGCGTGCCGCCGGCAGGAGTCGCTTGCCATCGCGCCCGGTCGGCAGTAGGTCGACGTCGCGGATGCAGCCGCTGTTCGACCTGATCTCGATCGGAGACCTGATCGACATCGTGCTGGTGACGACGATGGTCTACACCGCGGTGGTGTGGATCCGGCGGACGCAGGCCGCGTTCGTCGCCATCGGCCTCTTCGTGCTGGCGGGCGTGTACGTCCTCGCCGAGGCGCTCGATCTCCGCCTGACGACCGCCATCTTCCGGGGCTTCTTCGCCATCTCCGTGGTGATCATCGTCGTCCTGTTCCAGGAGGAGCTCCGCCAGCTGTTCGAGCGCCTGGGCGTGTGGAGCGTGCGCCGCGGGCGGCGTGCCGGGCCGCCACGGTCGCTGCCGGCGGACATCCTCGTCGAGACGCTCACCGACCTCGCGCGCGATCACATCGGCGCGTTGATCGTCCTGCCCGGGCGCCAACCCGTGGTGCGCCACGTGCGTGGCGGCCTCGCGCTCGACGGACTCCTCACCGCACCGCTGCTGAAGAGCATCTTCGACCCGCACTCGCCCGGTCACGACGGAGCCGTGATCGTCGAGGGCGACCGCGTCGCGCGGTTCGCGGCGCATCTTCCCCTGTCCACCGACTTCGCCGCCCTGGCGGGCGTGGGCACGCGGCACAGCGCGGCGCTCGGCCTGGCCGAGGTCACCGACGCGCTCTGCCTGGTCGCGTCGGAGGAGCGCGGACAGGTGTCCGTCGCGCGCAACGGGCGGCTGCGGCGCCTCACCGATCCCGTCGAGCTGACCGCCGAGATCGCGGGCTTCCTGCAGGACACCCGGCTGGGCGGCGACGAGCGGCGCTCGTTCCTCCGTCCGCTCGTGCGGGAGCACTGGGTCGAGAAGGTCGCCTCGCTCGTGTTCGTGAGCGCGCTCTGGTACGCAGTCGTTCCGGGGTCCCGCCCGGTACAGCGCACCTACCCCGTGGAGGTGCACGTCTCCAACCTGCGGCCAGACCTGGTGCTCGACGACGTGACGCCCCCGGAGATCACGGTGACGCTCTCGGGCTTGCGGCGCGAGTTCCTCCTCTTCAATCCGCGGCTCCTGCGCGTGAACGTCGACGCGCGTCGCGCGACCGTCGGGAAGAAAACGCTCCAGGTGGCCGACCGTGACGTGCGCTATCCGAAGGCTCTCGCGCTCGAGAACGTCGACCCGGCCTCCGTGCGCATCTCGGTGCGCCGCGCACCGAAGCCGAGCGAGCCTTCCCCGCCTGCGAGTCCAGCGCCCGTCTCGTGAGACCCCGGCTCGCCCGTGGGTTCGACCTGGGAGGCATTCTATGGCGGCGAGCTGCAGGGCCTGTGGAGCCTCATCGCCCTCCCGGTGGCCTTCCTCGTGGCGTTGCCGTGGCTGCGGCTGCGAACGCGAGGCAGCGATCCTCGCGCGGCGCGCTTCGTCCGCGTCTGGACCGTGGTCTTCGCCGCCGAGACCATCGTCGATCCGCTGGCGATCGTGCGCCTCGGCGCCCCGATGCTGCCGTTCGTCCTGCTCGGCGACTACCGCGTGTTTCTGCTCGTGCTCGGGGTCGCGGAGCCCGAACGCTCCCTGGCAGCCACGTGCGCGCGCGCCGCGGCCTGGACGCTGGTCGTTCCCGTGGTGGCGGGACTCGCCTACCGCGCCGGCGCCGCGATCGCGGGCCCCCTTCCGGAGCAGGTGCTCTGGCTGATCTACGAGTGCGCGTTCGTCGCGCTGGCGCTGTGGTGGCGCGCGCGATTCATCCCCGCACGGCGGCCTCCCGCGCTCCGATACCTGCGCGCCGTGCTGGCGTACGTGGCGACCTACTACGGCCTCTGGGGGCTGGCCGACGCGCTCATCCTGGCACATCGCGACGTGGGCTGGGCGCTGCGCATCGTGCCGAATCAGCTCTACTACGCGTTCTTCGTGCCGGTCGCGTGGTGGCTGTTCTTCTCGCCGCGGTATGCGTCCACCAGGAGCCTCGTCCAGGCGCGCAGGTAGCACAGGCCGCGCGCCGCGTCCGCGCGCCGCGGATCGCCGACCACGCCGTCGGGCGCGTTGGCGCGGAGGTCGGGATAGAAGAGCGGTTGTGCGTCACTGCCGGCGGCGAGACCGGGCGCCATGGCGTGCGAGCGCACGCGCGCCGGGTCGAGGGCGAGCAGGATCGAGGTCTCGATCTCGCCTGCGTGGTGCCCGGCCTCGGCGAGCGGGATCCCCGCCGCCGCACTCTCCGCGTGGAGGACATCCGTCAGGCCGCCGAGGTCGGCGAGTGCCGAGACCACGACGGGTGCGCAGTCGGCGACGATCCCGGGCAGCATCGCCCGCAACGGCTCGGCGTTGCCGCCGTGCGCCGAGAAGACGAAGACGCGCGCGATGCCGTGACGCCCGAGTGCGCGGATGATGTCGCGCACGACGGCGGCGAGCGTTGCCGGCTCGAGGTGGAGCGTGCCGGGGAAGCCGAGATGCTCGCTGGCGCAGCCGACCGGAAGGGTCGGGCACGCGATCGCGTCGCCGACCGCGGCGCTCAGGCGAGCGGCGAGGGCGTCTCCGATCACCGTGTCGGTGTCGAGCGGAAGATGGCCGCCATGCTGCTCGGTCGACCCGAGCGGCAGGATCGCGGTCCGGCATCCCTGCGCCACCAGGGTCTCGACGTCGCGCCAGGTGCACGCGGCCAGCCGGCGGTCGACCGGCGGCGAGGCGACATCGTAGAGCGGCGTGTCGCGCTCGCGGCCCGGCCAGCGAACCTGGTCGATGCGGCCGCGTTCGAGCTCGTACAGGAGCAGCGCGTTCAGGTGCATCTCGTGCTCGAGGATCGCGAAGGGCGACGGCAACGACGCGTGCAGGCGTAGCAGGGTCTGCCGCCGAGGATCCAGCATCGCCTCGAATCGCGCCAGCAGGGGTTCTTCCTCCGGCGCATCTGATCGCGTCAGCGCGAGGAACACCGCAGGGCTCGCGATCGCCTGCTGGAACGGGCCATGCGCGAGATGCATCAGGTCCCAGGCGGGCGGCAGGGGGCGCAGCATGCCCTCGAGCACCTTCAAGCGCAGGTTGGTGACGAGCTCGCCATAGGTCCCAGACACGACGAACGCGAGCGGCGCCGGCCGGAGCGCCGCGGG
>Ga0066903_100006017_pt1 | contig 10660 bp, 8 predicted proteins | sample PanSoiMetaGPlot1_FD_67491 | JGI IMG/M metagenome (GOLD analysis project Ga0066903, IMG submission 67491) | Tropical forest soil microbial communities from Panama analyzed to predict greenhouse gas emissions - Panama Soil - Plot 1 (version 2) | ecosystem: Environmental > Terrestrial > Soil >...
GCTCAAGGATGATTGAGCATGCAGGGCGCTACGACGAACTCTAGAGTGACTCATGCGCGTTGATTTTCGGATCGGATTATTTGTTGGAAGCGCTGCCGCTATCGCGATTGGTTTCTATTGCATCTGGTTATGGCAAGAAGAACGCCAGGTCGCTCGCCACGCGGAAAATCTGTTCCACCGAATTGAGGCGAAAAACTGGAGCGCTGTCGAGGACTTGATCGCGCCCGATTACACCGACCAATGGGGCCAGGATCGCGCCCTTGTTCTCGAACGGATGCGTCTGGTCTTGGGTTACGGCCACAACTTTCAACTCCACACCGCCGATGCGAATTGCAGGATCGAGAACGGCGTCGGAATCTGGCGCGGCCGAATCGCGATCGAAGGAGCGGACACCGAATTGATCGTGGCAGTGAAAGAGCGCGTCAATTCGTTGCCGACACCGTTCGAGCTGCGCTGGCGTCGCCGCTCCGGCAAACCGTGGGACTGGAAACTTGTCCGCGTCAGCAATCCGGAATTGGAAATTCCCGCGGGCTTTGATTGAGAGCGCGCTACTTGCCGAGCGCGTTCCGTAATTCTTTTTTCGCCGATTCGACCTCGCGATCGGTTTGGTTGCAAAGGAGGATCGCCCGCAATTTGTCGCCCTGATGATAACGCGCGATGAATTTTCGTTTCGCATAGGCGCCGCGAAGATCGACCCGGGTCGGCTGAATGCTGAAATCGCCAACAAAGTGCAACCGCAAATCGAACATCGCGGTCCAGAAATACGGGACTTGTTCGTAGCGGATTCGCTTTTTGCCGGTCATGTTTGCGCCTGCGACCAAACCCTGCTCGCGCGCGTTCTCCCAATGCGTCTGCCGGCGCACCCCGCCCATGATGCGGTCCGGATAAAACGCCAGATCGCCCACCGCGAAAATTCCTTTCTCTTCGGTCTCGAGATATTCTGTGACTGGCGAACCGTGTGGTCCGGAGAGCGGCGTGTTGCGGACAAGATCGAGATTCGGTTCTGCGCCGCAGCACACTACCGCCAAACCGGCCGGCACGCGATTGCCGCTTTTGGTCTGAATATTTCGCAACACCGTCTTGCCTTCGAAGCCGTTCAGGCTTTCGCCGATCAACAACATGACGCCGTGTTTCGCATAATAATCCGTCAGCCACGGGCCGGTTTGCGTATCGAGGTAGCGATTCAGCAGGTATGTATCGCGGTGCATCATAGTCACCTTCAGTTTCATCATCCGCAGACTCGCGGCCGCTTCGCAGGCGAGCAGTCCGCCGCCGATCACGATCACCGTTTTCTCGATGCCGGCCATTTCCCGGAGCGCGAGAGCGTCGCGCACCGTTCGCAGATAGATCACGTTGCCGAGATTCACACCGGCAACCGGCGGCCGCAGCGGGCGACTGCCCATTGCCAGGCAGGCTTTGTTGAATTCAATGCTTTCGCCGTTCCCCAGAACCGCCAGCCGCCGCTCGATGTTGAATTGCTTCACGATCGTGGCGAAGCGCGTCTCGATCTTGTGCGAATCGAACCAGCGCTGGTCGAAATTTGTGAGCTTCTTGAGCGGCGCCGCTTTCTCGCGCAAGAAATCCTTCGATAACATCCAACGATTGTAGGGCGGCATGATCTCCGCGCCGATGATCGTGACTGTGCCGTGCTTGTCGTGCTTGCGGATGCCTTCGCACACGCTCGCGCCCCCAATGCCGCTGCCAATGATTAGGTAATCGCGCTGGATCATCCGGAAAAAGCTCGACGATAGAGAATTCGCGCCCTCAATGGTAGGGAAAAATGATATCGGGTGGCTGGATCTCAATCAAACACGTCCGGGAGAAGTCATTCAACCAGCGGGACTTACAGCACAGACCGGCAGATGATTACCGAGGCTATGACACCCGTCAGATCGGCCAATAATCCGGCCGGAATCGCGTGACGCGTCTGCTTGATTCCGACCGACCCAAAATAAACCGCTGCGACATAGAACGTTGTCTCGGTGCTGCCGTAAATCGTCGCCGCCGTCAGGCTAATGATGTTGTCCGGGCCGAGCCGATGCACCACGTCGGTCAAGAGCGCGAGCGTGGCGCTGCCGCTCAACGGACGCATCAAGGCCAGCGGCACCAGATCGGTTGGAAAATGCAATGGCGTCAGAATTGGACTGAGCAACTTGGTCAACAAATCGATTCCGCCCGCGCCTTTGAACATTCCAATTCCGACCAGCATCGTGACCAAAAACGGAATGATTCGCAAAATCACGTTGAGCGCTTCTTTCGCACCTTCCACGAACTCGTCGTAAACCTTGATGCCGCGCGCGGTGGCGTAGACTGGGAAAAAGCTGAGCAAGAACGGGATCGCCAGGATCGACAACGCGTTGACCATTCGCGCGAAAGGATTTTGCAAGGTCGGATCGGTCGGAAGCGGAAGCCGAAACACTTCCGGCATCACCATTCGCGCGAACAACATCACGAAAAAGACGACGAGCAGCGCGAGCGCAATCATTCCCCATGGCGCTGGGCGCGACAGCGGCGGCTCGCCAAGTGAATCGCCATCAAACGCGAACTTGTCGGTCGTTGATTCGGTAGGGACATCGCGCTGCGATGTCCCCGAACGCTCGGAGCGGCCCGGCGGACCGTCCTTACCATCCGTTGGTTCACGTCGTGGTTTAAAGAACACCAATCGTTCGAAGAATTTCGCCGAGATTACAGCGACCGTTGCCGCGCAAAGTGTGGCAAAGAACGCAGTGCCGACAATTACCGTCGGCCGCGCTGATCCCGCTGCAGCGAGGATTGCGATCGCTGTTGCCGGAATCAGTTGCACCGAGCTGGTATTGATCGCGAGAAATGTGCACATCGCGTTGGAAGCGACGGTCGGCCGCGGATTCAGTGATTCGAGATCGCGCATCGCGCGCAATCCCAGCGGTGTCGCCGCGTTGCCGAGTCCGAGCATGTTAGCCGCCATGTTCATTAGCATCGAACCCATCGCCGGATGGTCCGGCGGAACTTCCGGAAACAATCGCTGCATCAACGGCCGCAGTCCGTAAGCGATGCGTTGCACCAGACCGGCACGCTCGGCCAATCGCATCAAGCCGAGCCAAAGCGCCATGATTCCCCAAAGACCGAGCGCGATCGTCACGGCCGTCTTCGCGCCATCGAGCGCGCCGCCGGTCGCATCTTTGAGCCGATCATTCCAGCCGCCAATCGCGACCGCGAGCAACACCAGCGCGAGCCAGATATAATTCAGCACGCCGGGAATCTTAAACCACCAAGGATACCAAGATCACGAAGGTTTTCGTATTGTAGCTGCGTCGCTATGCGAGGCCAAGTTCGCTAACGAGGATGATTGGATTAGGCGAAAAATTCCGTATAACTCTTGTTAGGTCCATGCGTGAGCCGTGGCTATTTTGGGGCAGTCTGTCGTTTCTCGTACTCGCAGCTATTTGCTTCGTGGTTGCGCTGCGCGCAGCTTCGAGTCCGCGCGTGCGTCGCTTGGAGATATTTACCCAAGTTATAGCGGGCGCGGCTGCAGTGTTGATGGGCTACGAAAGTGTTTCCGAACCAGCGCCGCTTCCATACACGAGCTGCAGATAAACACAGCCATCGGACTTCTCTTCCTTACGTTCGGCATATTGTCGCTGCTCACTGCAGTGGCGAAATCCTTTAATAGATGAGCTTCCAACTCGATGGGCCTAACCAAGCGCTGCAGGCAGTAACCTTGTTCGACAATTCATCAAACTGTATTCCTCGCGTTCTTCGTGGTGAAGAAATGATTTGGGATTGCATTGTCGATCTTCGGTTCGACAAACTGGGCGCATGAACGAACCCCGCGATACAACCGGCAATCCTGCTCCGCTTGGTCTGCTCGGTTTCGGCATGACGACCGTCTTGCTCAATTTTCACAATGCCGGCTTTTTCGAGTTGAACACGATGATTCTGGCGATGGGAATTTGTTACGGCGGGATTGCGCAAATCATCGCCGGAATCATGGAATGGCGAAAAGGCAACACGTTCGCGACAACCGCGTTTATTTCCTACGGACTGTTCTGGCTCTCGCTGGTCGCGCTGATCGTGATGACGAAACTCGGCTGGGCCGCGAAATCGGACGACAAAGCGATGGCGGCGTATCTCTTCATGTGGGGATTGTTCACGCTTGTGATGTTCATCGGCACGCTGCGACTCAATCGCGCGCTGCAATTTGTTTTCGCGTCGCTGGCGCTCCTATTTTTCCTGCTTGCTTACGGCGATTTCGCCAACGCGAGTCCCGGTTTTAAACATTTCACCGGCTGGGAAGGAATCGTTTGCGGCTTCTCCGCGATCTACGCCGGCTTGGCGCAAGTCCTGAACGAACTCTACGGCAAGGTCATTCTCCCTCTCGGGCCAGTGAAAACCTAGGTAGCGGCGGTTCATCGAACCGCCACAGCGATTGAGGTCAATCGCCCCTAGCTTGTAAGAGACTGGCCGCCAATTGGAGCGCGGATTCGCTTTTACCGCCAAGCATGCGCGCGATTTCTTCCTGGCGCGCTTTGCCGCGGACTTCATTCAAATTGGAAAACGTCCGGCCGCGGACCACGTCTTTGGTTACGACGAAGTGCGATGATGCAGATGCTGCGACCGGTGCGAGATGAGTAATGCAAATTAGCTGATGGTCGCTTCCCAATCTCTGCAACTTCGCGCCGACCGCGTGCGCGATCTCACCGCCGACGTTGGTGTCGATCTCGTCGAACACGAGCAGGGGAATCGAGTCATGCGCGGCGAGAGCGGACTTGATCGCTAGCATCAAACGCGAGATTTCGCCGCTGGAAGCGATTGCGCGCAACGGCTTCAGCGGTTCACCTGGATTCGGCGAAAACAACAATTCGACTGAATCGAAACCGTGTGCCCGCGGCTCATCGAGTGTGCTGAGCGCCACCTCGAATTCCGATTGGCAGAATCCGAGATCGCGCAGGTTCTTGCGAATCGTTTCAGAAAGCTTGGGTGCCGCGTGTGCGCGCAGTTTTCGCAGCGCACCGCCGGCGCCATTCATCTGTGCGCGGACTTTTTCGATCTCTTTCGCGAGTCGCTCCAATTCGGCATCGCGGCCTTCAATTTTCTGCATTCGTTCGGAGGCTCGTCGTCCAAATTCGATCACTTCGGAAATCGAACCGCCGTATTTCCGCTTCAATGTTTCGAAAAGTGAAACACGCTGGTCGAGCGCGGCGAGTTGCTGTGGATCGAGGTCCAGCTTTTCAGCATAATCGGAAAGCGAGCGCGCAATTTCCGATAACTGAACGACTGCGGTGGCATGTTCGGAAGCAAGTTGCGCAGTGGTGATGTCGATCTTTTCCAGCTCGCGCAGCAGGCGTTGCGTCTCGGCGAGTTGTGAAAGGACCGAATCGTCCGCCTCGGAAAGTTTGTTCGCAACGGCGCTGGCCAATTCGATCAAACGTTTGCTGCTGCTCGAAAGTTTGTAACGCTGTTCGATCTCTTCTTCTTCGCCGGCGACAAGGTTGGCCGAGTTGATCTCGCTGATTTGATGCCGAAGAAGATCGAGCTCCTGTTCGCGTGCCGTTTCAGCCGTGTTGAGCGCAGCGTGCTCGGCCGTCAGCGTCTGCAACTCGCGAAAATGTTTTTGATATTCCACGAGCTGCTCTTCCGCGCGCGCGAATGAATCGAGCAAATCCAGTTGCTTGTCCGGCGAAAGCAGCGACTGATGGTCGTGTGGTCCGTGCAAGTCGACGAGAGCATCGCCGACGGCCTTTAAGATCGACAACGTGGTGGGCGAGCCGTTGATGAACTGCCGATTTGTTCCGGTCGCGGAAAGTGTCCGCTTTATGATAAGATCTTCGGCTGATGGTTCGACGCCGGCTTCGACCAACTGCGGATTCAGTTTTTGCAGTTCTGTGCCGGTGAAAATCGCTTCCGCCGTGCAGGTATCAGCGCCGGTGCGGATGAGCGATTTATCAGCACGCTCGCCAAGCAAGAGTTGGAGCGCGCCGATGATAATGGATTTGCCCGCGCCGGTTTCGCCGGTGACGGCGGTGAAACCGGGCGCAATCTGCCATTGGAGCTCTTCCACCAGTGCCAGATTCTTGATTCGCAGCAAATTAAGAAGGAGTGGCATTTGGAAAGAGTTGAGGGATGAAGAATGACAGTACGACCTTTGAAGATTTCAAGCACTCACGACCCAAGTTTCAACTCCGAAATCTGGCGCGTTAGATGAGACGTTGTCGAATTTTTCTCGTGCTAATTCTCGTGCTCATGCTCGTGTTTGGTGCGCGCGCCGAGCAGCCGCTCGCCGCCGTAACGGTGGTTGTCTACAACAAAACGGCGACCGATTCGCCGGAACTTGCGAGGTTCTACGCGGAAAAGCGCGGCATCGCGTCCGACCATATCATTGGGCTGACTTGTTCGACCGACGAAGAGATCACCCGGGAAGAGTACGACTCGAACATCGCCGAGCCGTTGCGTGAGGTTTTTAGGGCGCGGAACTGGTGGACGTTGCGCGAAACGGCGGATCAACAACCGGTGGTGCTGACGACTTCAATTCGATTCGTGGCGTTGATCAAAGGGATTCCGCTAAAGATCAAGGCGACGGCGGGTCCGTACGAAGGGGACCAACCCGCGGGCGGGCCGGTCGCCAGCCGCAACGAAGCGTCGGTCGATTCCGAATTAGCAACGCTCGGTCTTTTTTCCCGGCACATCTCGGGTGCGCTGACGAATCCGTATTTCCAAAGCTACAAATCAATTGCTGAGCTGGAGAATCCGGCGCTGCTGTTAGTTTGTCGGCTGGATGCTCCGAGCGCCGCGATTGTTCGCGGGATGATTTCCGATTCAATCGCGGCGGAGAAGAATGGACTGTGGGGGCGCGCCTATGTCGATGGGGCTCACAACTCAGCGGCTGGTTTCAAAATGGGAGACGAATGGCTTGTCGACATTTTGCAGCAACTTCACAAAGTCGGTGTGCCGGTGGTTTACGATGACTCGCCGGCGGTTTTTCCGGATGGATATCCGATCACCGATTGCGCGCTGTATTATGGCTGGTACGCAGGCAACGTCGCCGGTCCATTCGCGCGAGAGGACTTTCGTTTCGTTCCCGGCGCAATCGCGGTTCACATTCATTCGTTTAGCGCCGCAAGTTTGCGCGACGCGAACGCGAACTGGGTCGCGCCGCTGATAGCGCACGGGGCCGCGGCCAGCCTCGGCAACGTTTACGAGCCGTATATACAACTGACTTCGCATCTCAACGTTTTTAACGACCGTTTGCTGCACGGCTTCACTTTCGCTGAGAGCGCTTATTCGTCGATCCAAGTGCTCTCTTGGATGTCGGTGATGGTGGGCGATCCATTATATCGTCCGTACGCATCGTGGTTGCAGATCGATGCGGTCTCAGGTTCCGCAAAAATGAATCCTTGGAAAGTGTATCATGACTTCGCGATTCAGAACTTTTCCAATGCACCGGCGCAATATCGGTCGCTCGCGCGAGAGGCCGCGTCGCGCGCCCGCAATTGCCCGATGATGGAAGACGTCGGATTAATGGAGATCGCGGATGGAAATTTCGCGTCAGCGACGAACTATTTTGGCCAGGCGCGGGCTTGTTATTCGACTCGCGCCGACATTCTGCGCGTCGTCATGGAAGAAGCGGACGCCTGGAACAAACTGAAGAGGCCGAAACGCGGGCTCGATCTGTTGCATGGCGCGCTGCGGGTGGCCGGAGACGCGCCGGCCGCGCCGCTGCTCCGAAATCTCGAGCAACAATTGCGTGCCACACTAGCAACGCCAACTCCCGGTCCGAAGGCCGCGCCTCGTGTTCGCCCAAGATTCTGACCTCGGCTTAACGAATGATTCCGCGCTCGCTCGTTTCGATGAACTCGACGATCTCCCGAACTTCTTCGCTTTGGGGCAGCTCCTTGCGGACGGCTTCGATCGCCTGGCCCGTATTATATTTAGAGCGGTAAATCAGCCGAAACGCTTCTTTGATTAACCTCACCCGTTCAGTTGGAAAATTTTTCCGTTCCAAACCCACGAGATTGACGCCGCGAATTTCCGCCGGGTTTCCGTCCGCAATCATGAACGGTAGAACGTCCTGCACGATTTTTGAGCACCCGCCGGTGATGGCGAAACGTCCAATTCGGCAGAATTGGTGGACGGCGGTCAGACCGCCCATCACCGCATTGTCACCGATCTGCACGTGTCCGGCGAGGGTTCCGTTATTCGAAAACACAACTTCGTTTCCGACAGTGCAATCGTGACCGATGTGACTGTAAGCCAGAAAATTCCCGCCATGGCCAACTCGCGTTTTTCCATCCTTTCTCGTGCTCCGGTTGACGGTCACGAATTCGCGGAAAGTATTTTCGTCGCCGATCTCCAGATAAGTCGGTTCGCCCGCATATTTCAGGTCCTGGGTTCGCTGGCCGATCGAACAGTAGGCATAAAATTTATTTTGCGCGCCGGCCCGCATCGGCCCTTGCAGCGTCACGTGATGTTGCAGCCAGCAATTCGGTCCGAGCACCACTTCGGCGCCGATGACGCAGTACGGTCCAACGACCGTCCCCGTCCCAATCACGGCGTCAGGATCGACAATCGCCGTTGGATGAACCTGCACGTCGCTCACTTATCAAGAAACGTGAACATCAACTCGCCTTCCGACACGATCGCGTCGTTCACCACGCAATGACACTTCGCTTTCGCGAGCCGTTCGCCGCGTGATTTGGTCAATTCAGCGTGGATGAACATCGTGTCGCCCGGCATGACTGGTTTGCGAAATTTTACGCCGTCGGCGCTCATGAAGTACCCGATCCGTTTAGTCGTTTTCGCGAGTTTGAAAAGCAACAGGCTCGCGACTTGTGCCATCGCTTCGACCTGCATCACGCCCGGCATCACCGGATGACCGGGAAAATGTCCCTGGAAAAACGGCTCGTTAATTGTGACTGATTTCACGCCGACGCATTTCGTTCCGCTTTCATCGAAGCTCAAGATTCGATCGACCATTAAGAACGGAAAACGATGCGGCAAAATCTGCATGATTTCTTCGCTATCCAATTCGCCGGTGCCTTTCGGCACCACCCGCGGCAGCGCTAGCGCTTCGCGTCGCGATTGCTCCTTCGCAATTGCGCGTGCCAGTTCCGCGTTCGCGGCGTGACCGGGTTTCACCGCGATTAAATGTCCGCGGATCCGGCAACCGATTAGCGCGAGATCGCCAATGATGTCGAGAATTTTGTGCCTGACGAATTCGTCCCGAAACCGCAGCGGCTCTTTGCTCAAGACTGCGTCGCCGTGCACCACCACGGCGTTTTCCAGGCTGCCGCCCTTGATCAAATTCTTTTCCATCAACGGCTCGACGTCTTCGTAGTAAACGAACGTCCGTGCCGGCGCGATCTGGTGTTCGAAAATTTCCGGTTGAATATCGGTCGACAAAAATTGCGCAAAACGATTGTTCGGCCCCGCCTGCGTGCACGAAACGCGCAAGCCGTTGTCATCCGGCAGCAAGATCAACATGGCGCCGGTTTTCGTTTCGACGTGCATCGGTTCGCGAACATAAAAAAATTTCCTCGGCGCTTCCTGCGCCGTAACTCCGGCACGCTTGATGACATCGACATACGCTTTCGCGCTGCCGTCGCCAATCGGCGGTTCGTTGGCGTCCATATCCACAACCGCATTGTCCACTCCCATCGCCGAGAGGGCCGCCAGCACGTGCTCGACCGTGTGCACGCGCATCGAGCCTTCGCCGATCGTCGTCGCGCGCTCGACCATTTTGAGATTGCCGATCTTCGCGTCGATCGTCGGTTCGTCTTGCAGATCCTTGCGCTTGAACTTTATTCCGTGATCGGCCGGTGCGGGATGCAGCTTCAGCGATACTTTCTCGCCGGTGTGCAGTGCAGTCCCGCTGAAACCCGCGGATTTCGCCAGCGTGTGCTGAAATTCAGGCGCGGCAGGCATGACGCCTAACTAAACAAAGATTTCCGATTCTGACCAGCGCCGTTACCTCAGCTCAAAAAACCCGCAATCGAACCCCATCAACTTGTCGATATTGGAAACGCGAAGATGTTCGACTTTCGAGCCGTCGTCCTGCCAAAGGTCGGCGGCTTTCTCGCCGTTTTTTTCGATGACGACGCGAGTGAGGTTCCCACTTTCATTGATCGTCGCCAACGGCAAGTCGTCCATCGTTTTGAGAAAACTTCCCTTGCCGTCGAATCCGATGCCAAGATCGACAACCGATCGCGTGTCGGTGACGAGCGGGTTTGTTACTAGTCTAACGGAAACGTGATGTGAGGCGCTATCGGGAGGCGACGCGACCTTCCCGAGATCGTCCACTTTTAGCTTCCCAACCATGTATCCGCGGGCCCGATATTTTCCCGGCGGCAAATATTCGCCCGCGTCGTTCTTCCCGTCCCACGCTGTGCCGAGCGAGCTTTCCTCGACCGTGAAATTGTCGCTCTTCGCTTCGCGATGAAGCACGCGCACCAGTTTGTCGTTTGAATCGAAAATTCCCAGACTGATTGTTCCTTGCATGGGCGGGGGGATAAAGCGGAGCTGAACATTGCGGGTTGCGGAGGCCGGCGGTGACGGAGATGGGATTTGCTCCGGTGTTGACGAAGCCGTTTCAATCGGCGACGGCGACTCCTGCGCCGTCGCGAAAGCAGATATGGCGAGGAGAATCGTTATCCGCAATCCGGTTTCCGGTATCCGAAATCTAAACATA
>Ga0066903_100006018_pt1 | contig 10660 bp, 10 predicted proteins | sample PanSoiMetaGPlot1_FD_67491 | JGI IMG/M metagenome (GOLD analysis project Ga0066903, IMG submission 67491) | Tropical forest soil microbial communities from Panama analyzed to predict greenhouse gas emissions - Panama Soil - Plot 1 (version 2) | ecosystem: Environmental > Terrestrial > Soil >...
CCGGCTCCGCGAATTCGTGGAGCGGGAGTCCGTGTTCAGCTGGCTCATCCTCACGCCGCCGATCCTGTTTCTCCTGCTGTTTCTCGGCTACCCGTTCTTCTACGGCGTGTATCTGAGCTTCTTCCGGCGCGAGGTGACCGGGCCCGCGACGTTCGTGGGGCTCGGCAACTTCGTCACGCTCGCGAACGATCCGATCTTCTGGCAGTCGGCCGGCAACACGGTCAAGTTCACCGGCGCCGCGACCGTCCTGAAAGCCATCGGCGGGCTCGGGATGGCGCTGGTCATGAATCAGAGCTTCAAGTTCAAGGCGATCACCCGCGCCCTGCTGCTGCTGCCGTTCATCGTGCCGACCGTGCTCAGCACCGTCGCGTGGCAGTGGATCTACGACCCGGGCCTCGGTCTCTTCAACCGTTTGCTCGTGACAAGCGGGCTGACGAAGACCGGATTCTCGTGGCTCGGCAACCCGACGATGGCCATGATCTCGGTCATCATCGTCAACACCTGGCGCGGCCTGCCGTTCTTCGGCATCTCGATCCTCGCCGGGCTGCAGACGATTCCCGTCGAGCAGCACGAGTCGGCCACGATCGACGGCGCGGGCACGTGGGATCGCTTCCGTCACGTCACGTTGCCGTCGCTCTTGCCGTTGATCTTCATCGTCACGACGTTCTCGGTCATCCTGACGTTCTTCGACTTCCAGCTGGTCTACGTGCTCACCGGCGGCGGCCCGGCCAACTCGACGCACCTGATGGCCACCTACGCCTACAGCCTCAGCATGGGCGCAGGCCAGATGGGGCTCGGCTCGGCCGTGGCGCTCAGCATGGTGCCGGTGCTCGGTCTCCTGCTGGTGCTGCTCACGTTCTACGTGCGGAAGGACTGAGATGGTCGGCGAGCTGACGTGGCGCAAGCGGCTCATCGGGCTCTGGATCCCGCTGTCGCTGTTCTTCGTCGTCGCGCTGTTTCCGTTCACCTGGATGGCCGCGACCTCGCTCAAGACGAACGCCGAGCTGTACAACCCCAAGGCGAGCCCACTTTCGATCCAGCATCCGTCCCTGGTCCACTACATCAGCCTGCTGCAGGAGACGAACTTCCTGACCTGGGTCGCCAACACCATGCTGGTGGCGGTGGTGGCGACCGGCATCTCGCTGCTACTCGGCACCATGCTGGCGTACCCGCTCGCGCGTATGCGCTTTCGCGGCGCGCCGCTCCTGACCATCACCGTCGCGATCACCTATCTGGTTCCACAGTCGCTGCTGTTCGTCCCGATGGCCGATCTGATCGGACGGTTGAGGCTCAACAATACGCTGAGCGCCGTGATGCTGACGTATCCGACCTTGCTGGTGCCGTTCATCGCATGGCTCCTGATGGGGTACTTCAAGACGGTGCCGAAGGAATTGGAGGAGCAGGCGCTGATCGACGGTGCCAGCCGGTGGCGCGCGATGACCCGGGTGATCCTGCCGCTGTGCATGCCGGGCTTCATCTCGGCCGGCATCTTCGCGTTCACCTTGGCCCAGAACGAGTTCCTGTACGCGCTGCTCTTCCTGAGCCGCTCCGACGTACGGACCGTCCCGATCGGCGTCGTGGGCGAGCTCATCCGCGGCGACGCCTTCTACTGGGGCCAGCTGATGGCCGGGGCGCTGCTGGGCTCGGTGCCCGTCGCCCTCATCTACTCGTTCTTCGTGAAGTACTACGTCGCGGGCCTCACGGCCGGCGCCGTCAAGGGTTAGCGCGGTCACGCAGTCTCTCGTCCACGAATCCTCCGACGCGCTGGTGTTCTTCGGGGCGACGGGAGACCTCGCCCACAAGAAGATCTTTCCGGCCTTGCAGGCGCTCGCGCGGCGCGGCCATCTCGACGTCCCGGTCGTGGGCGTCGCGAAGTCCGGCTGGACACTCGACCAGCTGAAAGCCCGCGCGCGAGACAGCGTGGAGAAGCACGGTGGTCTCGACCAGGACGCGTTCGCCCGGCTCGTCGGCTGCCTGCGCTACATCGACGGCGACTACGCCGATCCGGGGACGTTCAGGCGGCTTCGCGCGGAGCTGGGCCAGGCGCAGCGCCCGACGCACTACCTCGCGATCCCACCCAGCCTGTTCGAGGCCGTCGTGCATCAGCTCGGCGATTCGGGGTGCGCCCGGGGCGGGCGCGTCGTGATCGAGAAGCCGTTCGGTCGGAATCTGGCCACGGCGCAAACGCTGAATTCCGTCGTGCACCGGATCTTCAGCGAGGACCACGTCTTCCGGATCGATCACTACCTGGGAAAGAACACGGTGCAAAATCTGCTGTTCTTCCGCTTCGCCAATTCCTTCCTCGAGCCCCTGTGGAACCGGCAGTACGTCGAGAGCGTGCAGATCACGATGGCGGAAGCGTTCGGCATCGAGGGCCGCGGGAAGTTCTACGACGAGACCGGCGCCGTGCGCGACGTCGTCCAGAACCATCTACTGCAGGTGCTGACGAACGTCGCGATGGAGCCCCCGCCCGGGCTCGATGCCGAGCTGCTGAGAGACGAGAAGGCGAAGGTCCTGAAGAGCATCCGCCCGCTCGCGCCACGTGACGTCGTACGCGGCCAGTTCCGCGGTTATCGCGAGGAGCCGGGCGTCAAGGCCAGCTCGAATACCGAGACCTTCGTCGCGCTGAGGCTCGAGATCAATTCGTGGCGGTGGAAGGGCGTGCCGTTCTACATCCGTGCGGGCAAGCGCCTGCCGGTGACCGCCACCGAGGTGCTCGTGAAGCTGCGCCAGCCGCCGGCCGTTTTCTCGGAGCTTCAGCCCCCGGCCAACTACTTCCGTTTCCGCGTCACGCCCGAACTGCTGATCGCCGTCAGCGCGCTGGTCAAGACGCCCGGCGAAGCGCTGGACGGACAGCAGGTCGAGCTCGTGGTCAGCGAGACCGCGGATCCTACCGAGATGGGCGCCTACGAAGAGCTGCTCTTCGACGCCATGCGCGGGAACTCCGCCCGCTTTGCGCGGCAGGATTACGTGGAGGAGGCGTGGCGAATCGTGGATCCGATCCTCGGCGATGTCGTGCCGACGCTCGAGTACGAGCCGGGCACCTGGGGGCCGACCCAGGCGAATGCGTTGATCGCCTCCGCGGGGGCGTGGTTCGACCCACCGGCGAGGTGAGAGCCCACGTGAGAAAGGAAGCCATGAACCAGACGAGCCCACCGCTCAGCTCCTGGGATCTGACCCGCATCGTGCTCGCCGTGACGACGATCGGCGGGCTGACCCTGGCGAGCTTCTGGGTGCTGAGACCATTTCTGCTCGCGGTGATCTGGGCCACGATGATCGTCGTGTCGACCTGGCCGACCCTGCGCGCCGTGGAGGCTCGGCTCTGGGGCCGGCGCAGCCTCGCCGTCGTCGTCATGACCCTGGTGATGCTCATCGTCATCGCCGCGCCGGTGGCGACCGCCGTCATCGGCGTCGCCGAGCGGACCGACGAAATCGCCGCGTGGACCAGATCGTTCACGGCCTATCTCTTCGCCGGACCGCCCGACTGGGTGGGCCGGCTGCCGCTGGTGGGCTCGAGGGTTTCGCAGAAGTGGGCGATCATGGCGGCGGCGACCTCGGAGGATCTTGCGACGCAGGCGGCGCCCTATGTCCGGGAGGTCGCGGGCTGGACCCTCGGCCAGATCGGGACCGTCGGCACACTGCTGGTCCAGATCGTGCTGACCCTCGTCATCTCGGTGATCCTCTACGTGAACGGTGAGTCGGTGGCCGCGGGCGTGGTGGCGTTTGCCCGGCGGCTGAGCGGGCAGGCGGGCGAGCGCGCCGCCGTGCTCTCGGCGCGCGCGATTCGCGCCGTCGCTCTCGGCATCGTCGTGACCGCGCTGATCCAGTCGGTCATCGGCGGGATCGGTCTCGCCATCACCGGCGTGCCCTATCCGTTGCTCCTGACCTCACTCATGTTCCTGCTCGGCGTGGCGCAGATCGGCGCGCTCCCGGTGCTCCTGGGCGCCGTGGTGTGGGCGTACTGGGCCAACGGGACCTTCTGGGGCACGGTCATGCTCTTGTGGGCGATCGTCACCGGAAGCCTCGACAACGTTCTGCGTCCCATCCTGATCAAGCGCGGCGCCGATCTGCCCCTCCTCTTGATCTTCGCCGGCGTGATCGGCGGGCTCCTGGCGTTCGGCCTGATCGGCCTGTTCGTCGGTCCCGTGGTGCTCGCGGTCACCTACACATTGCTCGAGGAGTGGGTGGCGCAGGGGCCCCCGACCTCCGGCAACGGGGCTAGCGCCGTGGAAAGAGCGGATCGTTCGGGAGCAGGTATCGCGTCCACCTGACCCCGACGCGCGACAGGTCCGCCGCCAGCACGTCCTCGCCGGCCGGCCGCACGCCGCGCTCGATCCACGCGACGAGATCGTCGAACGCTTGCTCACGCATCTCGCCGTCGAACCCGCAGTGACTGCCGGCGCGCATCACACGCTGCACGAGCAGGTGATCGGTGCCGGCGGCGATCGTGCGACGCCGATACGACTGCTCGAGGCTTAGCGGCACCCATGCATCGCCGGTTTCGTGCAGCGTGAGCAGGGGGACGGTGATGCGCCCGGTGCGCTCCGCGTATACGGGGTTCGCGCTCGGTGAGCGCGCGTCCTTTGCCGGCTGCACGCGCCGCACGCGCGCGTTCAGCTCGTCCTCGCTGAGACCCAGGCCGGGATCGATCCGGTACCGAATGTGAACGGTGCTGGCCGCGCGCGACCCGGGATTCGGGTTGGTCTCGACGTCCCGAGGGCGGTAGTTCAGGTTCATCAGATAGCGCCGCTTGAGTCCCTCGAGCCGCAGCGGCAGATCGTTCCCGGACCGGTCGGCGCCCATCAGGTACTTCACGACGCTGTCGAATTGCCGCCCGCGCGCGGTGTAGTCACCGGGCATGCCGAGGGCCGGCACGACGCGCTCCTTGACCAGCTGCGCGAACGCTTCCGCGTCGGGCGCGTCGAGCAACGGCGCGCCGGAGATCAGCTCGGCCGCGGCCGTGTACGCCGTCAGGTAGTCGGCGATGCTGATGCCGTCGACGAGCCCGCACTCTGCCATGCCGCCTTGATAGAGCGCCGGGTGTAGCTCCAGCGACGCGACGACGATGTGCCCGCCCATCGACTGCCCGTAGATGATCGTCCAGCGCGGTCGGCCGACCTCTTTCAGGAAGAGCTCGCGAAGCGCATTGGTGTCCTCGATGAACAGGTGCGGCTGGTACTCGCGCGCCCGGTATCCCGAGGCGGCCCACGCGTGCCCCTTGTCCACGATGTGGCCCGCGATCGGTGGCGCCGCGACGGCGCCTGGCCCCGGGCCCCGCTGGATTCCGTGCGCGAACACCACGAGCCCGCCTTGCCAGTTGGCCGGCGCCTCGATCAGATAGCTCGCGCCGCCGAGCGCGCCGCTGCGACTGATCGCGGCGTGCTCTGGCTCGGCGCGCGGCGCACCGGGCCACGGCGCGCGAAGGACGACGAGCGTCACGCCCAGCGCGACGAGAGCGAGGAAGGCGCGTTGCACGATCGACGATGCTCGTGGTTCGGACATGTTTCTCATCGACGCACCTCGCGCCGGGCTGACTGGCCGAAGTCTAGCAGGCCAGAACTATCGAGGTCTCGTGCTCGAAGCGACGCCGGGGAGTCCTAGCGCGCCGCGAGCGCGCGGTTCTCCAGCCGGCTCAAGAGCCGCACGACCGGCCAGAGCATCACGAAGTATATGACCGCCGCCACCACGATGGGCGTGGCGTTGTAGGTGAGGCTCTGCGCCTGGCGCGCCTGATACAAGAGCTCGGGCACGGCGACCACGCTGCCGAGCGCCGTGAGCTTCACTACCTCGAGCGTGTTGGACAGGAGATCGGGCAGGACGTTGCGCACCGCCTGCGGCAGCACAACGTAACGCATCGCCTGCAGGCGCGAGAGACCGGTCGAGCGCGCCGCCTCGATCTGGCCCGATGGCACCGAATCGATGCCCGCCCGGAAGATCTCGCCGTAATACGCGCCGGTGTTCAGGAAGAAGGCGATGGCCACGCAGACGAAGCCACCCAGCTCGAGCCCGGCGAACGGCAGGCCGGCGAACAATAAAATCAGCAGGACCAGCGGCGGGAAGGCGCGGAAGAAATCGACCCAGGCCATCAGCGTCCAGCGGATTGCCGGGTGCTTCACGCTCGCCAGCAGCGCCAGCAGGAGCCCGCCGAAGAGGCCGAGCGGCACCACGAGCAAGGACAGCAGCACGGTGTTCAGGAGCCCGGCGCGCACGATCGGCCAGGATGCGGCGATGATCTCCCGGTTGAAGAAGCTCTGGACTATCGCTTCCACGCGAACCTGGTCTCGACCCAGCGCGCCGCCACCACGACCGGAAAGAACAGCACGAGGTAGGCCGCGGCGCCCATCATCAGCGGCGACGGGTTGTAGGAGTTGGACATCGCCGAGCTCGCCTGACCGAGGATCTCGGTCACCGCGACGACGGTGCCGAGCGCGGTGCCCTTCGTGATCGCGATGGTGCGATTGGTGAGCGGTGGGATCGTCAGCCGCACGGCCTGCGGCAGCACGACGTGTATCAAGGTCTGGCCGTACGAAAGCCCGGTCGAGCGCGCGGCCTCCCACTGGCCCTTCGCGACCGACGTGATGCCGGCCCAGAAGATCTCCTCGGAGAAGGCCATCAGCACGAGGGCCAGCGAGAGCCACGTCGACACGAAACCGGACGGCGAGACGTTCACGCTCGGCAGACCGAAGTAGATCAGCACGATGACGACCAGCGGCGGCAGCGAGCGGAAGAGGTCGACGACGACGACGATCAGCCAGTTGAGCGGCCGGATGCCAAGGCTTCTCACGAGCGCGAGCGCCAGGCCGGCGGCGATCCCGGTCACGACGACGAGGAGGGCCAGCTCGATCGTCACCACGACGCCGGACAGGATGTCCGGCAGGTACTTCAGCATGACCTTCGTGTTGAGGAAGGTCTCGGTGAAGCGCGCCCAGCTCGACATGCCCGCTCAGTGCCGCTGGATCTGGCTGATGAAGGCGCGCGTGCGTTCGTGCGCCGGCCTCGCGAAGATCACCGCGGGCGGCCCTTCCTCGACGATGGCGCCCGCGTCCATGAATACGACGCGGTCAGCGGCGTTGCGGGCGAAGCCCATCTCGTGGCTGACGACGATCATCGTCATGCCGCTCTCGCGCAGCGAGCGCATGACCTCGAGCACCGAGCCCACCAGCTCGGGATCGAGCGCGCTGGTGGGCTCGTCGAACAGCATCACGCGCGGCTCGAGCGCGATCGCGCGCGCGATGGCCACGCGTTGCTGCTGGCCGCCCGAGAGCTGGCCCGGCGTATGGCCGGCGCGGTCGGCGAGACCGACCCGCTCGAGCGCGGCGCGGCCCAGCGCCTCGGCCTGTGCGCGCGACTTGCCCGCCACCTTCCGCAGCGCGAGCGTCACGTTGCCGAGCGCCGTCATGTGCGGATAGAGGTTGAAGGATTGGAACACCATACCGATGCGCTGGCGAGCGTGGTTGATGTCGGTCCGCGGGTCGAGCATGTCGATGCCATCCACGACCACTGCGCCCGAGGACGGCTCCTCCAGCCGGTTGAGGCAGCGCAGGAGGGTCGACTTGCCCGATCCCGATGGACCGATCACGAACACGAGCTCGCGCTCGGCCACGCGGAGGTCGACGCCCTTCAGGACGTGCAGCGCGCCGAAATGCTTGTGCAGGCCGCGCGCGTCGACGATCGGGCCGCTCATCTATCTAGAAGCGCGCCTCGGCCGGCGGGGCCCCAGCCCCGCGACGGCCTGCAGCGCGCACTGCAACCCTCGCGATCAGTGGCAGTGTAGCTCGTGCGGCGTCGGATCGTAGCCCGGCATCCCCGGCGGGCCGTAGCCCGGCGTGATGACGACCTCGAGATCATCGGGCGCCGGCTTTCTTCCGAACCACTTCTCGGAGAGCTTGGCGATCGTGCCGTCCTTCTTCATGCAATCGAGCGCGTCCTGCAGCTCGGCGCGGAGCTTGGGGTTGTTCTTGGGCACCGGCGCGGCCCAGTGGGCGCGCGTGTCCTTGAGCTCGAGGTCGGCGACGAACTGCGGGTTCTTCGACGCGGCGTACCGGATGGTCGTGTTGCCGCCGAGCGTGGCGTAGGCACGGCCGGAGAGCACCGCTTGCGTGGCGTCCGGCTGGGTGTCGTAGACCTGGACCGTGAAGCCGTGCTCGGCGCCCTTGGCCTTGGAGAGTGTCTCGTACGGCGTGCCTTTGTTGACGGAGACGGACTTGCCCTTGAGATCCGCCCAGTCCTTGATCGGCTCCGAGCCCTTCTTGATCCCGAACTGGTACGCGGTCCAGAGATAGCCCGCCGTGAACAGCATGTTCTCCGCGCGCTCCTTGGTCACGGTCGTCGGCGCGGCGATGAAGTCGTAGCGGCCCGACTGCATGCCGGGGATCAAGGTCGAGAAGCTCACCGCGTCGATCGTGATCTCGCGCTTCATGCGGCGCGCGACCTCGGTGAAGAGATCAATCTGGAAGCCCTCGATCCCACCGCCCAGCTTGGGCATCGCGTGCGGCGCGAAGGTGCCGTCGACGCCGGTCCGAAGCGGCGGCAGTTTCTCCTGGGCGTGCGCGGGGGCCGCGCAGAGGAGCGCGGCGGCCGCAATTGTGGCAAGGCGACGTCGGATCATGATGAGCCTCCTGGGGGCGCCGATCCTACCACACGAACGGAACGAGCCGATGCGGCACCCGCTGCTGATATTCCGCATAGCCCGGTAGATTGCCGGCGAGGAAGCGCTCTTCATCGAGGAGCCGCCAGATCAGGAACGGCAAGGTCGCAACGAGCGGGACGAATCCCCAGTAGGAGCCGAGCGCCGGCGGTGTGCCGAGGAAGTAGAGGAGGGCGCTGGCGTACATCGGATGACGGACGACGGCGTAAGGGCCAGTCGAGATGACGGTCTGATTCGCAGCGATCTGGACGGTCGCGGCCGTGAACGTGTTCTCGCGATACACGCGAGCAATGAAGGAGAAGCCGATCGCCACGAGCGTGTCTCCCGCGACGACGACGCCGACGGGAACGGTCGACCCGCCGAAGCGGTGGTCGAGCGCCGGCACCATCAGCAGCGCGATGAAGCCGATCGACGTGAACGCCATGATGAGCTTCTGAGCCGGCCGCTTCTCCGCCGCCGGCCCGCCGCGCATCCGGCGCTCGAGCAGCGCGCGGTCCGTTCTCAAGAGATAGAGCGTCGTGATCCCCGAAGCGCCGACGAAGATCGCCAGGTACACCCAGGCCTGCCAGTACCGCACGGTTCCCGCCGGGACGAACAGCAGGAGCGCCGTCACGATGGCGAGCAGCGCGAGGGCGAGCCCGGCGCGCGCTTCGAGGCTCTTCACGCCGCGCTCAGCGCGGTCGGGGCAGACCGAAGGCCTGGTAGACCATCCCGACGAGGGGCGCATAGAAGAAGACGAGGAACAGCAGATAGGCGAGCCAGCCGCCGGCGAACGCCGCGAGCGCGCGGGCGCGGCCGAGTCGATGCAGCGTACGCAGCGCCCTGGCCATCGCGATCAGCAGCACACCCCACAAGACCGTCGCCGCGACGAACGAGAGCAAGACGCGGATCGTCCCGAAAACACCGAGCCCGCTGGTGAAGGCCTGGATCTGATCGACCGCCTGTGCGGGCGTCCAGTTGAGGGCCGGGGTGCCTTGTGTCACGGAGATGTTGAGCCCCCACACAGGAATCTGGGACAGGCCGATCACGGGCAGGAACGCTGCGAGAAAACACGTGGCGGCGACCGAGGCCTGGACCGTGGCCGTGCCGCCCGCGAGCCGCATCGCGAAGTGCAGCAGCACGGCGGCGGCCAGCCAGTCGACGTAGTTGCTCGCCGCGTACGAGACGAGATAGCCGGGCCTCCAGTACTGCTGGCCTTCTCGCGCGGCGGCCGGGATGCGCAAGATCTCGCCGAGCAGCACCATGTACAGGAGAAATCGCAGCGCACGCCAGAGAACCTCGGGCTTGTGGAGGTCGAGGGGGTCGAGCGCGAGCTGGCGCCGGGTCAGTAGCGACAGCCAGGTCACCGCGCTGCGGCCGGCCCCCAGACGCTCGAGCGCTGTGCCGAGGCGCTCGGCGTCCTGCTCGAGCTGCGCCGTCCTCAGATCGAGCGCTTGATGGCGGGCCAGCGCGGCGAGCGGCTCGGGCAGGTCACGCGCGCAGGGCATCGGCGCGCCGTCGACCAGCACCGGGATGACCTTGACCCCGCGGGCGAGAGCGGCGGCGATCTCGAGCCGCACCCAGTCGGCGGGATCGTCGAGGCGCCGGCGGCCCGCGGCGTCGACGGCCGACGCCCACGTCTCGCCGATGATCGCGACGAAGCCGTCGCAGAAGCCCACCTTCGCATCGATGACCTCGGCGAAATCCGAGCCGGCCTCGATGGTCTCCACGTCGATGAAGACGCTCGCCGTGCCGAACCGGGCGCAGAGCAGCTCGTAGAGCCGCCGCGCCATCGGGCCGCTGTCGTCTCGCCGATAGCTGATGAAGATGCCCGACATCAAAGATCTCCTGCGCCGACCGTTTCTTTCTGTCGTGCGCGCGCCCGCTTTGTGGTTTCATTATGCCGGTTCGGACATATTGATGTCGCCGGTCGCCGATCGAGGTGGCCCGGCGTCCTGGCCGTGCAGGCTCTTACCGCTGAGAGGAGGGCGCGATGGTCACACTCGACATCAACGGAAAGCGCCAGAACGTCGA
>Ga0066903_100006019_pt1 | contig 10659 bp, 8 predicted proteins | sample PanSoiMetaGPlot1_FD_67491 | JGI IMG/M metagenome (GOLD analysis project Ga0066903, IMG submission 67491) | Tropical forest soil microbial communities from Panama analyzed to predict greenhouse gas emissions - Panama Soil - Plot 1 (version 2) | ecosystem: Environmental > Terrestrial > Soil >...
CGAAAGCCCGCGAATGTCCGCGCGATGCGGAAGCTGACCATCGCGCCCGCGAGCAGGGACAGGCCGTCCCAGAAACGCTCGCCGACGTTCGAGTCGCCGAACACGGCGTGGAGCACGCCCGACACCCAGCGGTAGAGCGGCTGGAAGTAGAACAGGCGAGTGCCGCCCTCGAGCCAGTATCCCTGCATGACGATGCGGTAGCCGAAGCGCTGGTACATCCAGAAGTCGTTGCCGAATTCATAGAGGTGGAACTTGCCGACGCTGGGGATGCCGTTCACCAGAACGAACGTGAGCCACGGCACGCCGACCAGCGCGTACGCTCCGAGTTGATTGCGGAGCCGCGGCGGCACGGAGACCAGCGTCGCCGCCGCCAGCGCCGGAATCGCCCATCGCGCAGCCGTCGGCGGTGAGTACGCGACGATGAGGGCGATCGCCGCCGATGCCCCGCCTGTCCACGCGAGCGCGGCGGCGTTGGCTACCTCGCCGATCGCAGAGGCGATCCACATCGCGATCAGCGCGGAGACGAGCAGCACGGGGATCCACCCCACCCAGGGACGCACGGCGAGGTCCAGCGCGGAGGGACGCCGCATCGTCGCGGCGATGCCGCTGCTCCACAGGTCGCGGCCGTTCCACTTCGAGACGATCGCCCACTCGTCATAGGTGAGCACGACGTCGATGGCGATGAGATGCGTGCCGGCATCGAGGCGCACAGGCCACTGTACGTTCCTGCCGTCGATGTTGACGCCGCCCGCCACGCCGGGCGCGCCCTGGAAGTCGAGCAGGCCTGCGGACGGCGCCGTCAGGTAGCCGCGCACGTGCATCGGCGTCGTCGCACCAGGCGGGATGTCCTCGGGGCTCGGCCAACTGTCGGTTGCCGGCGGCAGGTTGAAGAACCACGCCGGGAAATCGGCGTAGCTGTGATACGAGCGCGTCATGACGGCCGAGCACGCCGGCTCGAACGATCGCCAGTCGGCGCGGAGATCCCACGCGTGCGGCACGCGACCCGCGTCCTTTGCGAACGGCCGTGACGGCGTGAACTGCACGCACCAGCCGTCCTGCACGAACAGGAGGCTCGACGCGATGCGCCAGGCGACCAGCGCGGCGATACACGCGCGCGCGCGGGTGGTGTCGAGGAATCGCGGATGAAACCAGCAGAGCGCCGGTACCACGCCGCCGACGAGCAGCGCCTCGGCGACGCGGTCGAGCGGCACGCCATCGAACGCACTGCTGATGTGGTCGGGCCAGAGAAGCGCGCCGGCGGCGGCAAGCCCCCACAGCAGCGTCACCACCGCCGGCCTGCGCGGACTACTGAGGTTTGGCAGTGCCGGGCGTCCCTGAGGGCCGCACCGCGTTGAACGCGACGGCGAGCGCCGTCTTCAGCGCGATGCCCGAGTAGACGAGCGCCCGTTCCGCGGCGTTGACCTTCGGGGCGCGATGTTTGCGGTAGAAGATCCACATCGCGCGATGCCACTCGATCGTCGCGTAGATCTTCTTCTTCGCCGTGCCTCCCTGGCCGCCGAAATGCGTGATCGCGGCTCCCGGAAAGTAGACGACCTTCCAGCCAGCCTGCTTCGCGCGCCAGCAGAAGTCCATGTCCTCGCCGTAGAGGTAATAGTCGGGATCGAAGCCGTGATTCGTGTCGGCCACCTGCCGACGCACCAGCAGGCACGCGCCCGAGACGGCGTCCACCTCGGTGATCTCGTTCTCGTCCGACGCGGTCATCAGGTAGCCGGCGACACGCGCGTTTTTCGGAAACAACCGTGCGATGCCGCTGAAATAGAGCAGCGCGGCGGTCGGCGTTGGAATCCGCCGCCGGCACTGCTGCTGCAACGTTCCGTCGCCGCTCAGCACCTTCGGGCCGACGATCCCTACGTCGCCGTGCGCGTCGAGGAAGCCGATCAGCGCGTCCAGGGCCCCGGCATGCATCCAGGTATCGTTGTTCAGGACGAGAATCTGCTCGCCGCTCGAGGCCGTGAGGCCGACGTTCACGGTCCGGCCGAACCCGACGTTTCGTTCGTTCGCGTAGAGTCGAACGTCGGGAAACTGCCGGCGCACGATCGCCACGGTATCGTCGGTCGACTTGTCGTCGACGACGATGATTTCATACGACGCCGCGGGACGGTGCAGGCGGATCGAGTCGATGCAGCCCTGAATCCACTCGTGGGCGTTGTAGGTCGGGATGACGATGGAAAGCTTCATCGTCCCCGCACGGCGACCAGCGTGCGCGTTGTCCGCAGCAGAATCGCGAGGTCGAGCAGGAACGACGCGTTCTTCACGTAAAACAGATCGTACTCGAGCTTTTCGCGCGTCTCCTCATGCGACGCGGCGTAGTCGTAGTGAATCTGCCCCCAGCCGGTGATGCCCGGCCGCAGACCGTGACGCTGGTTGTACATCGGCACGGCAGTGAGGAACTCGTTGACGAAAACGCTGCGCTCGGGCCGCGGGCCGACCAGGCTCATGTCGCCCTTGATCACGTTCCACAGCTGCGGCAGCTCGTCGATTCGCCAACGCCGCAGCCAGCGTCCGATCGGCGTCACGCGCGGATCGCGCTCGGCGGCCCACACCGGCCCCGATGCGTCTTCGGCGCCATCCACCATCGAGCGGAACTTGACGACGGTGAACGGCCGGTTGTGCAGTCCGACGCGCTCCTGGCGATAGAGAACCGGTCCCGGGCTGGTAAGGCGGATCATGATCCACGTGACGAGCAGCACGGGCGAGAGCACGACCAGCAGCAGCGTGGCGAGCGCCAGATCGACGAGGCGTTTCAGCCGCGTCACGTACAGGGACGAACGGCCCATCAGGCCCCACAGCAGCCACAGCTCGGTGATCTGATCGCACGGGATACGGTTCAGGAACCGCTCGCAGACCGTCGCGAGGTCGACGATCTCGACGCCGCGGTTGCGCGCCTGAATCAGCGCCTGCAGATAGCGGTTCCAGCAATCCATGCTGCTGCTGACGATCACGGTATCAATCTTCCGCTGGTCGATCAGCTCGCTGAGATCGGCGCCGTCACCGAGCCAGGGCGCTGTGTTCGGAGCGCTCATATCGCGCGCCGGCGCGACGTAGCCCTGCACCTGATAAACAGCGGCGGCGGCCCGCTTCAGCTCGCCGAGGAGCGGCGCGCCAACGTCGCCCGACGTGACGACTATGGCCTGCTGCTTGAAGATGTCGGCGCCGAACAGGCTGTAGGCGAGGCGCCCGGCGGTGGCGATGGCGGCGAACGCGCCGATGTTCAGCGCGAAAATGCCGCGCCCGAGCGGCGGCTCCGGCCGGAAGTACACGATCAGCAGCTCGGCAAACGCCGCGACGATGTAGCCGCCGACCAGCCGGCGCAGCTCGACGAAGCTCGCGTAGGGCCGCCGCGGATCGTAGCTCTCGAAGAGGATGCCTGCGATGGCGAAGACAGCGGCGTGGATGATCAGCTCGGTCTGATGGTGCGCGCGGAAGTCGTCGCCCCAGTACTGCCCGAGCCGCCAGTTCGTCGCCAGCATCCAGCCGGCCCAGATCGCCGCAACGTCGAGCAGCACGAGCGCCGCCGTACGAACCGTGATCTGCGTTCGCGGTGTCGGAATCATGATTGGGTGTCGGCCGCCACGCGCGTCCCGCAGGCGACAATCGTCCAGAACACGCCCATGATCTTGTACGACACGAACGTGTCGACAAGGAGCGCGCTGACCGACGCCGCCGTTACGGCCAGCGCAGCCGCATACACGATAGCACGCCGCAGCGGATCGGTTTCGCGGCGGACATGCCGCGCCAGCAGCCACAGGAGCGCGCCAGCCAGGAGCAGAAACGCAACCAGTCCCGCGGCGCCGGTGTCGGCCAGTACCCGCAGATACCAGCCGTCAGTCGACCCGGGCAGATCGTACTGGCGCGTGTACGACAGATATCCGCCGAGGCCGTCGCCGAGGAACGGGCGCGCGGCCCAGTGCTCGACCGCCAGCCGCCAGTTGCGTGCCCGGAGCGCGAGGCTCGGATCGCCGGCGATCACCTGCCGGACGACGCCGAGCTGGAACGTCGTCGCGATGGCCACGACGCCGGTGACGAGCCGCCGCATCTTCGCGGAGCGCATGAGCAGCGGCGTCACCGCCGCAGCGATCGCCGCGGCTGCCGCAGCCGCCCACCAGCGCGCGCGCAGCACGATGTCGATCGCCACCACGACGGCGAGGCTGAGCAGCGACACACGCGATTCCGAGTTGATCGTCAGCCACGCGCCTGCCGCGAGCGCGGCCGTCGTCCAGGCGCCTCGATCCGCGCCGCGCGACCAGACAGCGTAGAGCACGACGGTCGACAGCATGACGAACCCGCCGAAGTCGTAGCTCGCCGAAAACGTCGGATAGAGCGTCGTCCATGGCGACGCCGACTCGCCCGGTGCGAGCTCGATCGCCGGCGCGTGCGTCCAGTGCTGACCGAACCAGATCGCAAACAGGAGAATGAGCGACGTCGCGATTACCTCGACGAACGCGCCGAGATCCTCGGGCGCGATCTCGGAATAGAAGAGGAAATAGAGCAGGCCGTACTCGAGGAGACGGCCGGCGTGCAGCACACCGGTCAGCGGCTCGGTCGTCATCGCCGCCATGCCGACCAGCGTGGCCACTGCCGCAGTGCCCCAGTAGAGCACGAGGAAGAACGTCGCGCTCGACGCCGGCGGCTCGACGCGGCGCCGGAAGAACCATGCGGCAAGGGCGGCACCGACCACGAGATCGTCGATGCGGATCGGCGTCGGGTTTCCGGACACGCCGGCGACGGCGACCTTCGGCATCAGCGCGACGAAGAGCAGCAGGAACGCCCAGAGGCGCGGAACGCGCCGCAGCTGCCAGGCGGCAGCGGCAAGACACGCCGTGTACAGGATGATGTGTGCCACTGGATCCGACTGCTCGCCGCAGCTACCTGCCCGCCTCGACCCAGGCGACATACGTGCTTGCCGCCAGCACGCCGAGCGCAAGGCCAACGCAGATGTTCACAGGCCAGCGCGGATAGGCCGGCGCCGACGGTCTGGTCGGTGCGTCGACCACGAGCATGTTGCGTCGCAGCTCCGGCTCGGGCATCGCGGCCTCCTCGCGCCGGTTGATCTCGAGGCCGCGCGCGACGATCGCCGTCGCGAGCTTCTGCGCGGCGTCGGCGTCCGGCTGCCACACCGTGAGCCGAATCAGATCCGCGCCTTCGATCCGCTCCGCCGTCACCCAGTCCGCCGCCTTAACGTCGTCCAGCGCCGCGTCGCCGCTGAGGATTCCAGCATCTCGCGCTGCGGCGGCGACGAGCCCTGGCGCGGCGAGGCGCGGCGCGTAGCGTCCCGGGCCGGTCTGCCGCTCCGGATCGTTCGCGTCGTAAATGTGGCCGTCGGGGCCGAGATACGGCCGCTTCGTGCGAATCGCCGCAGCGACGATCTCGGGCGGCGGTTTCACGCTGAGCAGCGCCTGCGATCGATACAGCGTCGGCTGCGTCGCCGTGATCGCTGCGGCAATTGCCGCGCCGATCGCCGGGATGCCGGCCAATGGCAACACGTGCTTCCGAATCGCGCGCAGGCACCGCTCGGCCGGCGACGACGGCCGGGTGGCTGGCATGCGGCGCTACACCCCGGGCGCGGTCGCGGCTGGCTGCCCGATCATGTCGCGCAGTTCGTCGACAGTCAGCTGATGGTCGTTGGTGTCGCTCGCGTACACGAACCCGTCGGCGACCGGGCGGCCGCCATTCGACCGGAAGTCGAACGTGCTCCACTCGTGGAACGCGGGTGCGATGACGTAGTGGGTGTCGTACTCGAACGTGTTGCGCGACTCGTCGGCGGGGATCATCACCTCGTGCAGCTTCTCGCCCGGCCGGATGCCGACGATTTCCAGCCGGCACTCCGGCGCGATGGCGCGCGCGAGGTCCACCAGGCGCATGCTGGGAATCTTCGGCACGAAGATCTCGCCGCCGTGCATGGCGCGGTCGGCCGCGAACACCAGCGTGACGCCTTGTTCGAGCGTGATCCAGAACCGCGTCATGTCGGGGTGCGTGATTGGCAGCACGCCGCTCGACTTCCGCGACAGGAAGAACGGAATCACGCTGCCGCGGCTCGCAACCACGTTGCCGTAGCGGACGCACGCGAACCGCGTTCCGCTGCCGCCGCCATAGGAGTTGGCGGCGACGAACAGCTTGTCGGCGCACAGCTTGGTTGCGCCGTAGAGATTGATCGGGTTCGCAGCTTTATCGGTGCTGAGTGCGATCACCTTCGTCACGCCCTCGTCGAGCGCGGCGTCGATGACGTTCTGGGCGCCGATGATGTTGGTCTTCACTACCTCGAACGGGTTGTACTCCGCGGCCGGCACCTGCTTGAGCGCCGCGGCGTGAATCACGACCTCGACGCCGTGAAACGCCCGGCGCAGGCGGTCGCGATCGCGTACGTCCCCGAGAAAGAAGCGCAGGCGCGGATCGTCGTCGAAAGCCTGCGCCATCTCGCTCTGCTTCATTTCGTCGCGGCTGAGCACGATCAGCCGCTTCGGGTTGGCGTGCGCGAGCGCGATGCGGGCGAACGTCCGGCCGAACGACCCCGTGCCGCCCGTAATGAGCACCGATTTGCCGGCGAACAGGTTCGCGGCCACCATCGGAGTGTCGAGCGAGCCGATGTACGGCCGGCGGGCTGGATGGTTGGCGTCAGTCAAAATCTTGAAAAGTCTGGGGTTAGGGCGACGGAACGACGCCAAAAATGTTAGTGGCCGGCTGACGCGTTGTCAACCGGCTCAGGGGCCTGGAGCGCGCGGATTCTCCGCGCGGCGCGCCACAGAAGCGGCAGCACCAGCACGCCGGCGGCGAACCCTGTCAGGTAGACCAGGCCAACGCACACGACTGCGACGACGACGATCAGGCCGAGCTCGCGAAACGCCGTGTTGCCATCGGCAAAAACGCTGAACGCGTAGACGTTGATCGCGGCGAACTCGATGACGCATCCAATGGCGACGCCGAACGCAACGCCGATGAGGCCGTGTCCGGCGCCGATGTACGCCGCCAGCACGGTGAACGCGGCAGTCGGCAGCGCAACGTAGAGAGACGGCACTTGCTTGTGCACGGTCAGCAGCAGCTGAATCGCCGGCGGCGCCAGGCACAGAAAGTATGTGCCGACCAGCATCACACGCAGCGGCGGAATCGTGCCGGCGAACGCCGGGAACCACGCCCGAATCGCCGGCGGCAGCGCGAGCAGCAAGACGATTGTCGCCGCCAGCAGCAGGTCGCCGAGCACATGCAACGGCAGCTCGACGAACCGCCGCAGCGACTGCACGTCGCCGGTGCGGCCGAACCGCTCCTGAAACCGCGGGTACATCACCGTCGAGAGCGCATTCGGCAAGTAGTAGACGCCCTGGCAGACGAGCTGCGTGACGCTGTAGACGCCCAACGCCTCGAACCCGAGCGCCGCGCCGATGACGATGCGGTCGCTGTTGCGAACGGTTTCGAACGCCACCGCGCCGAGAAGTATCGGCAGGCCGTCGATGAGCAGCGGACGCACGAGCCCGGCGTCGAACCGGCGCTCGAACTGCTCGCGCAGCCGCCGGCGGTAGAGGATCACCTGGATCGCCGACGCGATCAGCAGCCCCGCGAAGATGCCGTAGAGGCCGAACGTGTAGCCGCCGGCGACCGTCAACAGCGCCTTCAGCAGGTTCGCGATGCCCTGGCTGGCGCTGAGGTCGACGAACCGCTGACGCGCGCGGAACAGCAGCACGTAGTAGGTCGCGAGCATCTGTGTCCACATCAGCGGCGCGTAAACCAGCAGGCCGATGAAGAACGGACGCTCGACGCGATCGCGCAACAGCACGGCGGCGATGCCCAGTCCGGCGGCGAGCAGCGCGCCGAGCGCATGCGCCAGCCACAGCAGCGTGTGCTTCAGCCGTTCGAAGTCGGCGTCGCGCCGCGCGCCCAGCAGAAACGGCAGCTCGCGCTCGGCTGCGTTGAGCACGCCAAAATGGGCGTATGCGGCGTAGGTTGGCAGCACCTCGAGGCCGGTCCAGATGCCCGCGAGCGTCAGACCGAGGTAGCGTCGCAGCACCAGACCGGTGCCGAGCAACAGCACCAGCGACACGATGTTGACGGCGGAGTAGATCGAGAAGTCGCGCGCGACCGAGACGTGCTCGCGGCGGTACACGCCGAGCCGCCGGAGGAGACGATGCACCTGCTAGACTATAGCGTCCCTTGCCCGAGGAGTTGAACACCGCTCAGCTCGCGCTGCACGGCGGAACGCCGGTCCGCGGCGAGCTGCTGCCGTACGGCCGCCACGAGATCGACGACGACGACGTTGCCGCGGTGGCGCGCGCGCTCCGCTCGGACTGGCTCACCGGCGGTCCGGCGGTAGACGCCTTCGAATCGGCGATCGCACGCCGCGTATCTGCCGGCCACGCCGTTGCCGTCAACAGTGGAACCGCCGCGCTGCACGCGGTGATGTTTGCCATCGACATCGGCCCCGGCGACGAGGTGATTGTCCCGCCGATCACGTTCGCTGCGACCGCGAACGCGGTCGTCTACCAGGGCGGCACGCCGGTGTTCGCCGACGTCGATGCCGACACCCTGCTGATCGATCCTGCGAAAGCGGCCGCGGCGATCACGCCGCGTACTCGCGCGATCGTCGGCGTGGACTACGCGGGACAGCCGTGCGACTATGATGCACTTCGAAGCGTCATCGGCTCGCGTCCGATCGTGCTCGTCGCCGACTCGTGCCACGCGATCGGCGCGCGCGATGCCCGGGGCCGCAACGTCGGCTCGATCGCCGATCTCAGCGTGTTCAGCTTTCACCCGGTCAAGCACGTCGCGACCGGTGAAGGCGGGGCGGTGACGACAGACGACGCGGAGTACGCGCAGCGCATGCGATCGTTCCGCAATCACGGCATCTCGGCCGATCACCGCGAGCGGGCGGTGCAGGGCTCGTGGGCATACGAGATCGTCGAGCTCGGCTACAACTACCGGCTCAGTGACGTCCAGTGCGCGCTCGGCATCAGCCAGCTCGCCAAGCTCGACGATCGTGTCGCTCGCCGACAGGCGATCGCGCGCGCCTACGATCGGGCGTTCGCGTCGATCCCGGAGGTGCGCAGGCTGGCCGTCAACCGCGGCGTGTCGCACGCCTATCACCTCTATGTCGTGCGCATCGATCGCGCGCACCTCGCGTGTGATCGCGCGACCATGTTCGCGGCGTTGCGCAGCGAAGGTATCGGCGTGAACGTCCACTACATTCCAGTGCACCTCCACCCGTTCTATCGTCAGCGCTTCGGCACCGGTGCCGGCCTCTGCCCGGTTGCCGAAGAGGCGTACGAGTCCATGCTGACCCTGCCGCTGTTTGCGTCGATGTCGCCGGGCGACGTCAGCGACGTCGTCGAGGCCGTGACCAAGGTCGTCGCGGCGTTCCGCTGACCGCCAGTCAACGCCTGTGACGAACCGCCCGCTCGGCCGCACGGGCCTGACGGTCAGCGCGTTGTCGCTCGGCACGGTGCCGCTCGGCACGAACTACGGGATTGGCGCCCTTGATCAGCTCAGGCGACCCGGCGAAGAAGACGCGGTCGCCGTCGTCCGGCATGCCGTCGAACGCGGGATCACCCTCATCGACACTGCGCCCGCCTACGGGGACGCCGAGCACATCGTCGGGCGCGTGGCCGCGGGCGATCAACGCGTCATCGTCGCGACGAAGGTCGACGCGCGCGGCGACGTCGCCTCGTCGATCGAGGCGTCGCGACGCCGGCTCGGTCGCGACGTCCTCGACATCGTCCAGGTTCACAGCGCGACGGCGGAGGTGATCGGCGGAGGCGCGGTGACGAGAGCGCTCGTGACGGCACGGGACCAAGGCAGCGTGCGCGTGCTCGGCGCCACGGTTTACGATGCGGCGGCGGCCCGGGCGGTGATTCGGTCCGGCGAGTACGGCGTCCTCCAGGTTGCCCTGAGCGTCCTCGATCAGCGGATGCTCCGCGACGTGATTCCAGAGGCGGCGGCCGTCGGCGTCGGCGTCGTCGTCCGGTCGGCGTTCCTGAAGGGTGCGCTGACTGGCAGAGCGCTGTGGCTCCCGGACGCGCTGGCGCCGCTCCGCCGCGCGGCCGAGCGTGTTCGCGACGAGCTGGCGGGTGGTTCCTGGGACGACCTGCCGCGGGCAGCGCTGCGCTACTGCCTGTCGGCGCCGGAAGTGTCGAGCGTGCTCGCAGGCGTGCGCACCATCGCGGAGGTCGACGCGGCGGTCGACGCGGCGGCGGCCGGTCCGCTGGATCGTGACGCACTGACACGCGCGGCCGGACTCGGCATCGAGCGGGATGAACTACTGAACCCGGCGCGCTGGCCCGCAGTTCCATGACCGCCCCGGCGGGCGCGAGGCTATCATAAACAGCCCATGCCGCAGTCGCACGCCTTTACCGTCGGCGTCGAGGAAGAATTCCAGATCGTCGATCCCAACACGTGGGAGCTGCGCTCGCACGTCCAGGAGCTGCTGCTGGCGAGCGCGCCGGCGTTCGGTGATTCCATCAAGCGAGAAATGCACCAGTCGATCGTCGAGGTCGGGACGAAGATCTGCTCCGGCGTCGACGAGCTGGCCGAGGACATCATTCGCATCCGCCGCGATCTCGCCGACGCCGCCGAGCGCGTCGGCCTGCGGGTGGCGGCTGCCGGCACGCATCCGTTCTCGAACTGGATGGACCAGGTCATCTCGCCCGGCGAGCGCTA
>Ga0066903_100006020_pt1 | contig 10659 bp, 13 predicted proteins | sample PanSoiMetaGPlot1_FD_67491 | JGI IMG/M metagenome (GOLD analysis project Ga0066903, IMG submission 67491) | Tropical forest soil microbial communities from Panama analyzed to predict greenhouse gas emissions - Panama Soil - Plot 1 (version 2) | ecosystem: Environmental > Terrestrial > Soil >...
GCGGCGATCGGCGGCGCGCGGCCAGACTTTGTATTGCACGACCTCCGAAGGCTTGCCAGCACGGTTATGCACGAGAAGCTCGCCGTCCAGCCGCACGTTGTCGAGCGCGTGCTCGCCCACGTCGGCCATCAGCGCGGTGTTGCTGGCACTTATAACAAGGCGGGATATCTCGCCGAGAGGCGCCGGGCGCTGGCGCGGTGGGCTGATTACGTCCTCGCCGTTGTCACCGGCGAGGAATCGACGGCGCGGGTGATACAGTTGATGCAATAAGCGGGCCGCCCGGTGCTGCGAGCACCGGAACGGCCCTTGAGCCCGCCAGGGAGTGGACCCCATGGCACAGCCCACTGCACAGCCTACACTGACCTTCATTTCGCTGCGCGAGGCGCGCGAGTTGGTCACGCGACGGCGATATTTGCCGCCTACGCAGGCTGGCAAAGTGCTGACTGTGTGGCTAGACGACGAGAACGAGCCGGTTCGGTGGCGATACGAGCATATCGAAAACCGCAGCGGCAGGCCGACCGCAACAGCCTTGGAAGGATTCTGGCGACCGGGGGTGTCGACGATCAATTGGGAAGAGAATTGGGCCGCGAGAAAGGTCGAGCCGCCGCCAGTTGCGGCGCCTGGCGGAGTAATGCCTGGGGGCGTAGTTTGGGCGTCGCCCAAGCCGGCGCAACCAGTGTCGCAGCTAGGCTACAACTTCATTATCTACGGTATTCGTCTCGCGCACGAAGACATCGAACGCCGATTAGCAGGATGCGATGATGAGCCGGCTAAGCCGCGCGGCGTCACGGAGCAGTGGGTATACAACAGAATGAAAGATGATCCGCCCGAGAAGGTGAGCGAAGACGATTACGCCGGTAAAGTCTTTCCTGACCGCCCAGATAAGAGCGTGGGTCTGAAGAGAGTACAGAATCTCGTCGCCGACATTCGTAGAGAGCTTAAGCTTCCGAGTCCTCATAAGCCGCACAAGCACTAGCTTCTGCAGCCTTCTGCATTCCCGTAATGCCTGAGTTCTGGTGCGGGCTCTTGCAGCCTTCTGCGTTCCCGTATTCCCGTCGGAACGAGCGATTCCTTCCCGGAAATGCAAGTTGTTGCGATTTTCCGCTTTCCCGTCACGGGAATGGGTTGCGGGAAAGGCACGGGCTTAAGCTGTCAAAATGCACGCGAAGCCCATCTCCACCAATCTCACGCCTGCTGAGCGGCGTCGGAAGGTCTCCGTGCAGGAAGCGGCCAGGATCAACGCGATCCACGTATCCACTTTCCGACGCAACCACGCACATCTGATCAAGCGCGTCGGCAAGCGTCGCCAGGCAGTTGAGCTGGGCGACGCGATCGACCTGCCGCCGCCGCCGACCCAATAGTTCTCGCCTTGACCGCGCCGTCGCCGGCGGTCCGGACGGTCGATTACCCACGGGCGACTTAACGCAAGCGGCCCGGCTGCTTTGAGGGGCCGGGCCGCACCAACTCTAAAGTCTCGTCCTCGCTGCCAAACGAAAACGGAGAGTTCGCCCATGTCCAATAGCGTTCCCACCCCCGCAAATCAAGCCGATCCGATCCTTACTGAGCACGCCGTCGAAATCCGCCGGCTCCACAATCGTCTCACGTTCCTGGCCCGGCGTATTCAAGTCGCACATGAGCGTGCGAACAAAGGCGAGACGGAATGGATTGAAGGTTCGCTCGAACTTGCCGTCGCCTTGCGTGAGGGCCGCGAGGCTGTGCCTGCCGATACTTCGTTTAAGGAGTGGCTCAAAATTAATAACCTCGATTTCTATAACTACAGTGATCGTGCCGCACTCATCGCGCTCGCTAGCAATGTCGATCTGGCGCGCACGGTGCTGACCGAAAGCAAGAGCCGCTCCTACCAACTGATCTGGCGCGACCACAAGCATCGGTTTCATACAAATATGAAACCGACGCCAACATCGCGAGTTGCAAGCGAACCGAAGCGCGCGCGCGGCAAAGAGATTCACCGCGATACTACCGGCATGGCCGACCTGCATCGCCGCGAGAAACTGGGCGACGCCACCGTCGACAAGATCCAGGGCACATCACTCGATAGTGCCGAAGAGATCGACGAGCTGGTCAACCTCAATCGCGGTTCACCCGAGGGCGAGCACACACCGATCGTCAAGCAACTCGTCGACGATGCTGTCGCTGGCAAGCTGGTGAGCGCCATCGCCAAGGGCCGTGGCACGGCACCGAAGCTTATCGCCGCCTTTTACAAGCGCATGGTCGCGCCTTGGGCGCTGGCGACAAAGCAAGAGCGCGATGAATTCATCGAACACTTAATAAGTATCTCGAACGAACGGTGAGGCCGCCATAGGTGACGTGCGTATTCTCAATGCCAGCCTGGAAGAAGACGATCTCGGCGACGACATCATCATCCGCGGTGTACTCGATCAGGAGACGCTGAAATTTATCGGCATGGCCTGTATCAGCGCGCTGCATTTCGAGACCGCCAACGGCGTGACCGTGGCTCGGTTCACAGCTGGTCAGATCGCGGAGGCGGCCCATGACGAATGACGAGGAGGCTCGGCAAGCAGCCATGGACGAACGAGTGCTCGAACGGATCGAGGCGCCAATACTCGAGCGCTACCAGCAAGGCTTAGAAGATTATCTCGAAGGAGCGCAGCAAATGACGTCTGCCGATCACAAGGCTGATCTTCAGGATCGGATCGCGCATCTCAACCGGGAGATTGAGCAGGTCAAGCACGAGATCACGTGCTTGCAAGACGAGCTTGACGATCTCGAAATCGAGCGCGCCGCTGCATTCGATAAGCTCGATGAGCTCGATGAACTCGAAGGCGACGATCGAAGGGCCACTTCATCGAAGACGTGACGTTAGAGGCCGCATACCGAGGGGCAAAGTCCCATGAACACGAGGACCCTTAAGATCATCGGCGCCGACGAGAGACTCAGCGCGCCGCGCGGGGCGAAACTCATCGTCGCCGGCCCGACTGGTGTTGGTAAAACATCGCTATTGCGCACCGTCGTTTTCCCCCGCACGTTGTTTCTCGAGAGCGAGGCTGGCGACTTATCGGTCAAAGACGTACCGGTCCCTACAATCCAGATCGACGACTGGCAAACCGCCCGCGATGTCGCTTGTCGTATCGGTGGCCCCAATCCGTCGTTCGGGCCGCTCAGCTGCTATTCGCAAGCCCATTACGACGCGATCGGCGGGCCGCTCGAAAACCTTGACCAATACGACCTGATCTTCGTCGACAGCATCACTCATACAAGTCGACTCTGTTTTCGCTGGGCCGAGCAACAGCCCGAGGCGCGATCCGAGCGCACCGGCGCAAAAGATTTGCGTGGTGCTTACGGATTGCACGCGCGTGAGCTCCTGCTCTGGCTCTACCAGCTCCAGCACTTGCGGCCAAAGCATATCGTCTTCATCGGTATCCTCGAAAAAGTCTTTGACGAATTCAATCGCCCGCTCGGATTTCAGGTTCAGATGGAGGGTGCGAAAGTGCCGCGCGAGATCGGCGCCATCGTCGACGAATTCATCGTGATGGAATGGATCAACTTCGAAGGCAGCCAGGAGCCGCAGCGCGCATTCATCTGCACCTCACCGAATAGATGGGGATTCCCGGCCAAGGACCGCAGCGGTCGGCTCAATCAGATCGAGGAGCCACACCTCGGCAAGCTACTCGCGAAACTAGTCAATCATCACGCTCCTGTTTCACCCCCCAAGCAACCAGAAGGAGGCTCCCATGCCTTATGATTATTCAGGCGCTCCGCCGCCGCGCGGGTTTGATCTCATTCCGGCCGGCACGGTCGCGACCGTGGTCATGCGCATCCGTCCCGGCGGTGTCGGCGAAGACGGGCAGCTCACGCGCTCCAAGGAGGGCGACTGTGAGATGCTCAACGTCGAGTACACCGTTGTCGACGGACCGCATGCGCGCCGCAAGATCTTCGAGAACCAGATCGTCAACGGCACGACGCAGGGCCAACGGGATATAGCGCAGCACTATTACGGCGTGCGTAGGCAAATCCTGGAGAGCGCGCACAACATCAAACAGGGCGACAAGGGCCCGCAGGCGCTTGCCGCCTATCAAGCCGACCTGAAAGACTTCGACGGTCTGACCTTCCCGGTGAAAATCGGGGTTGAGAAGGGCAAGCCAAATAAAAACAGACCGGGCGAGAATTACGAGGACCGCAACATCATTGCTGCGGTGATTACGCCGGAGCGGAAGGAATATCGCCCGGTCGTGCAGACGCCGCCGTTCAACGGCGGCGGCGCTGGCGGCAGCGCTACTCCGCCCGCGCCTTCCGGACCGTCTTCGCCCCCGACGAACCCGCCAATCGAACCGCCGCCATGGGCACGCTGATGGCAAAGGTTCGCACCATTGGAGAGGTTTCGCCCTCCGCGCTCGAAGATCAATGGCAGCGCGACGCTGCAGCCGCTGCCATTGCGGGCGCGCGCGGGGTCATCAGCGATGGTGGCCCCATTCCGACCAAGACGCCAGTCGGACGGTTAAGTGATGTTGAGTGGGGATGGATTGCCTCCGGGATTCTGTTCGGTTGGATTGCGACCCGCGCGCAGCAAGCAGCCGCAGAACAGCTCAATACCGAGCAAGTCATTCGCATGACCGGTATCGATCCGGAACCCTGGGACATCGGTGCGGCGATTGCGATCCTGCCCGAACTCGCCGGAACCTGCACCGGTATCGACTGGACGCAACCGCTCACGGCGTGGTCGCGTGAGACGATGGCCGAATTCCTGATCACGGCCATGCGGCTGATCCGCAAGGCCACGATCGCGCGCGACATCAGCGACAAGGGCATCACCCGCCAGTCGAGCGCCAGCACGATCGCGCGCCAGGCCAATGCTGGCGCGGGCGGACCGCTGATGACGCCGGACGAGTTCAACGACGAGATCGGCATTTGATGATGGAGGCGTCCGGTGCCGCACGATTACTTCACGCTCGATCTCGCGACGCTGCCGGTCAACGCCGCCATCAACGAGGCGATCGAGCGTGCAGCAAGCACTGCGGCCGCATTGCCGCGCCCGTATCTGGGCGCGAGCATCGCCGGCTCCGAATGCCTGCGCCGTGTCCAATACGATTGGTGGTGCACCCCGCTGCACTCCGCCCGCACGCAGGAAATCTTCGCGCGCGGGCATCACTTCGAAGCGCGCATGCTCAAGCAGCTCGTCGCGGCGGGCTTCAAGTTCGCGCCGCCGGAGGTGCGTGCCTTCTCCGCTGCGAACGGCGATTTTCGCGGCCATGTCGACGGCATCGTCATCGGCGGGCCCAATCCTCTCGCTGGGGTCTATTTCAATTATCCGTTTATCTGGGAATGCAAGGCGCTAAACGCGAAACATTGGCGCGCACTTGGACGCGACGGGTTGGAGAAGATCTTTCCGCGTTACAGCGCGCAAGTCGCGCTGTATCAGGCTTACCTCGACTTGACCAATCCGGCGCTATTTAGCGCGATCAACGCTGATACCTGCGAGCAGCTGCATTTTTGGGTGTCGTTCGATGCCCGGCGCGCGCAGATGTGGAGTGACCGCGTTGCCAACATCATCGCCGCAACTCGCGCCGGCGAATTGCTGGAGCGCGCCTATGACGATCCGAACGATTGGCGTTGCCGCATGTGTCCGCACAAGGAGCGGTGCTGGCGATGATGCCCAAACACAAGACAACACGCGAAGAGAAGATCGCTTGTGCGCTCCGGCTTTTTGATTCGGACAAGCCCGGCGACATCGTCGCTGCAGTGTACGGCTTGAAGCGTCTGCTGCAGTCCCTAGGAACCGACTGGGATGGCTTGGCTCGCGGTTTCGAGAAAATCCTCAACGGCAACGGCAGCGGCGCCATAACCCAGGCCGAGATGAACGCGGCCATCAGCGACGCCTACGCCGCGGGCGTGCAGGACGCCGAAAACAGATTCCACGGCGCAAGCGATTTTCACAGCACTGACGGTAAGCCGGCCTGGGAGGCGGTCGCGCTGTTCCTGCAGCGTAACAAGCACCGGCTCGACGTAAAGCATCACGAGTTTATCGACGACATGGCGAGCCGCACGGCGTGGGGGCGCAAGCCAACCGAAAGGCAGCACAAATACCTTCACAGCCTGTTCTTCAAGCTTGGCGGGAAAATCACATGAGCACGCAAGTCGACGAGACGACGGTTCGCCAATTCATCGAGCTTATCAGCGCGCACGTGAAGGCAACAATCAATGGCGCCGGGCAGCCTGGCGTGCTGCAAATCTGTCGTATCAGCCCGATCGATGACAGCGTCGTTCCCAATCGCTTTGTACCCGACGATATCGAAAACATGGTCAAGACTGCGGTCGGGGACGCCACCAATGGATTCAACATCTACATCGAGGCGCGCACGGTGCGCCCTGATTTGCGCGGCAACCTGCGCGGCAGTCTCGACGATACGGCTTGGGTTTTCGGGCTGGTCGCCGACTGTGACGCGGACAAGGGCAGGGGCGGCAATATCCAGGTGCGACCGAGCCTAGTGATCGAGACTTCGCCGGGGAATTTCCACTATTGGTATTTGTTCACGCGCGCCATTCCGGCGGCGCAGGCCAGGCTAATCGGCGAGGTCGTCCGCGCGAATTCCGGTACCGATCAGGACACCGGGGTCATCACCCAGTGCTATCGGGTGGCCGGGACGCCGAACTATCCCGGCCCCGCGAAGCAAGCGCGCGGACGCATCACGGTCGAGCCGACCCGCATATCCGAGCAGACCGGCCGGCTGTGGGATCCGGATGAACTGCTCAACGCGTTCCAGCCGGCGACCGCTTCGGCGGCGTCGACCACCACGTCTTCCGCTCCGCCGTCCGACGATGAAGCGACCTTGCCAGACGACCTGCTGACGGACATCCGCGCGGGCGGCCCCGGCAGGAAGGGCGACAAGACCCGCTCCGCGCTGTTCCAGTCCGTGGTCGACCAGCTTAAACGTCGGCACTGGAGCATCGAGAACATCGTCAAACTGTTCGAGAAGTACCCGAGCGGGATCGCCGCCAAATACCAGAAACGCCTGCGCAAGGAGGTGGAGCGATCCTACGGCAAGGCCGCGGGCGGAGCGGCGGCTCCCGGCGCGGCTGTTATCGGGGGCGTCGCGCCGGCGCCGAGTGCAGCATCGGGGGCGGCGTCAGGGCAAGGGGCAGCAGCATCAGGAACGGGAGCGGCACCGGGAGCCGCAGCGCCAGCGGCGGCGCCACAGCCGACCGCAGCGGCGCATGTGCTGTCAACCATCCGCCTCGTCGGCGGTCAGTTGCCGCGCATCGTCCGGGACGCCGAGCGTGCGCTACTGTTCTCCGGCGCACCGATCTTCTCGCGCGCTGGCACGCTTGTATATCCAACTGTTGAGACCGCGACTGCAGCCGACGGGCGCAAGACTGTGACGGCGAAATTGCGTGAGTTCACTACCGATTCGCTGCTCGAGCCGTTGGCCGAAGCCGCCATATACCAACGCTTCAGCGCCAGGCAGAATTGCTGGGTCGACGCCGACCCGCCGCTGCAGTTGGTGCGCATGGTGCTGGCACGTAATCAGCGCTGGGCCTTCCCGCATGTCAGCGGCATTATCACCACGCCGACGCTGCGCTGCGACGGCTCGCTACTGGCAATCCCCGGATATGATCAACGCTCCGAGCTTTATCTGCTACCCGGCTTACAGCTGCCGCCAATTCCCGAACGTCCGACCCGTGCACAAGCCGAAGCGGCGCTGGCGACCGTCAAGGAGCTGCTCTCGGAGTTCTCTTTCCAGCGCAAAGCACTCGACTGCTCGGTTGCGATTTCGGCATTGTTGACCGCCCAGTTGCGTGGGTCGCTAGCAACGGCACCGATTTACCTTATCGCCGCCGATACGTCAGGAACCGGTAAAAGCTATCTGGTCGATGTCATCGCCACGATTGTAAATGGTCGGTGCTGCCCGGCAACCGCAGCCGCAGAGAACAAAGAGGAGTTCGAAAAGCAGCTCGGAGCGATACTCCTAACCGGCGCGCCCATTGTCTCGCTCGACAACTGTGACCGTGACCTCGGTGGTAATCTGCTTTGCCAGTTAACCGAGCGACCGGTCGTCAATATTCGGGTTCTCGGGCGTAGCGAAATGCCGGAGTGCGAATCCCATACCGCCGTCTTCGCTACCGGCAACAACATCACGTTCAAGCGCGACATGCTCCGGCGCGGGCTGACCTGCAAACTCGAAGCGCTCGATGAGCGCCCGGAATTACGCGTCTTCAAACGCGACGCCCTGGAAGTTGCGGCAGCCAATCGGGGCGCCTACGTGGCGGCTGGCCTGACCATCGTGCGCGCCTACTTCACCGCCGGAACGCCTTCGGTTTGTGGACCGCTCGCAAGCTATGCGGCGTGGGCCAAGATGGTGCGCAGCCCGCTGGTTTGGCTCGGCGAGCCGGATCCGTGTCTAGTCATGGATGAGACCCGCGCCGAGGACTGGGAGCTCGCCACTATTCGCGAGTTCTTCGAGTTGTGGCTCGCCTACGATCTCGGGCTCGATACGGAGTACACGACGGCGGACATCATGGAAGTCGCCTGTCGTCCCCCAGCCCCCAACAATTACGCTCCGCAGAGCTTCAAGCATCTTCTGTTGCGTGTAGCGCGCGGCAAGAACGCTCCCGATACCGTATCGGCGGATCGTCTGGGGTGGTGGCTGCGCCGGATCAGCGGGCGAGTGATCAGCATTGTCGATGGAGATGGGAAAAAGCACCGATATCGGCTGATAAGGCAACGACCCGGGATGCGCCATCGCTGCTTTCGGCTGGTCGAGGCCTGACGCATCTTTTGCATCTTTTGATTTTTTTTCCGGCCCTTCCGTATAACTCGCAACCCCCCATGCGAGTCACGCGTAAGGGCTGGGGTAAAGGTGCGGAAGATGCAAAAGGTGCAAGCTTGGAGGAAGACTAAAATGGCTGATAACCCTGACCACGGCGCGCTTCGCTCGCGAAATCCAGCCGATTCTGTCGCTACTCGCAACGAAACCAACGCCTACCTCGCCAGCATCAGGGAAAAACGCCAGTCCGTCGCCAGTACGGGAAGGCTAATCTTCGCTTTAGACGCCACCGCTAGCCGACAGCCGACTTGGGAACTGGCCTGCCAGCTACAAGTCCAGATGTTTGAAGAGGTTAGGACGATCGGCGGGCTTTCGGTCCAGCTGGTCTACTACCGCGGCCTCGACGAATGCCGGGCCTCCAAGTGGATCGCTCGGCCCGACCACCTCTCCGGGCTGATGGAGAAGATCGACTGCCGAATGGGCCATACCCAGATCGGCAAGATCCTCACCCATACCCAACGCGAGACCAAACTGCTCAAGGTCAGCGCCCTAACCTTCGTCGGCGACGCCATGGAGGAAAACCCCGACGCGCTCGCCCACGAAGCCGGCGAACTCGGACGTCTAGGCGTGCCAGTGTTCGTGTTCCAAGAAGGCAACAGTCGAGAAGTCGAGCAAACGTTTCGTGAGATCGCACGCTTGACCCACGGCGCCTATTGTCGCTTCGATCCTGGAGCTGCCCGTCAGCTGGCCGAGCTCCTGAAGGCGGTCGCTGTCTATGCTACCGGCGGATTGACCGCGCTCGCGAACCAGAATAGCGCCATCGCAACCAAGTTGTTGGGGCAATTGAAGTAGGTTCGTTTCACATCGATGTGGGTGCGGCATTTGGATCAGGTGATGCTCGGCCGCGGAAATGGTCCGGCCATCAGCTCCTAGAAAATCACCCGATATTGCGCGTCGGCGGTCTCCGCGGGACTGAGATCACCGTCACCGTCAACGGTCAAACCCAGGTTATTCAGCTCGAGCGAGAATGGACCTTCGGCGTTGGACGTACACAACGACGACGACCATGGTTTCGCTGTCCCGTTTGTGATCGTAAATGCAGAACCCTGCACGAGAAGGACGGCACCTCCCTCGTTTGTAGACTTTGTAGCGGGTACGATTATCGATCCCGTCACCGCAATCGCTCTCTGCCAGCAGCGAATAGGGTCAGGAGGGTAGCCGGCTTGCCTCAGCGAGCCATCGCGCGCGAGGCCCTGATTGCGCAGGTTGAGATTGCTCGGCTGTTGCGCGATACTATCCGCGATCTCGACCGCAGAGCCAAGCGAGGCAAGCGATGAGCGACTCCCCCAAGGCCGACGAAGCCCGTGACGACTTTATCTTACAGGAGAGGCTGTCTGGCCGTTCTGCGCGTAGTCTAAGCAAGGAGCTGCATTGCCCTGTCAGCGAGATCGACGCGTCGCTTGACCGCACGCTGCCCAAGCTCACGAACGAGGCGAAGCGGCGTATTATTGCGCTCGATCTCGACCGCCTCGATGCGCTGCTGAAGGCGTTCATGGCCCGCGCCATCGAGAAGCTAGACGCGCAGGCCGGGCTGCTGGTGGTGAAGATCCTGGAAAGAAAGGCGGCGTTGCTCGGCCTCGATAGTCCGCAGAAGCTCGACATCGTTCAGGTGCAAGCAGCGCAAACGCCGCCCCGTCATGAGCGCATTCGTGAAGCCATTATGCGATTGACCGCGCCCGAGCAGTTCCAGAGTAGCGGTAACGGTCAACCACTTGACGACGATGGCGGTTCCTCAGAACCATCGGATCAGACGCACTAATCCACCTAGATGATCCTTTGGGCCCGATCGAGGTCGTTCAACTGTCAAGTTTACGATGTTTGGTGACGCCTCTTCGACCCCTCGGAAACCCGCATAAAT
>Ga0066903_100006022_pt1 | contig 10659 bp, 8 predicted proteins | sample PanSoiMetaGPlot1_FD_67491 | JGI IMG/M metagenome (GOLD analysis project Ga0066903, IMG submission 67491) | Tropical forest soil microbial communities from Panama analyzed to predict greenhouse gas emissions - Panama Soil - Plot 1 (version 2) | ecosystem: Environmental > Terrestrial > Soil >...
AAAAACAGGCAGCTCGCTTCCGTCAGGGGCGAACTCTAAGATATCGCCATCCGGAATCGCATTTGCCTCGGCTACAAAAAGATTACCCGAGCTGTCAAAGGCCAGGCCCCGAGGAAATGTGAGGCCGGTGGCGAACGTGCTTTTCACGCCCAACGGAGTGAAATGGACAATCGAGTCGGTTCCCGGATCGCCAAACGTTTCGATGGAAACGAACAGATTGCCGCTGCTGTCAAAAGCAAGCCCCACGGGATATTCGCCCGTCGCGAACGCGTCTGGCCCGGCAAAAATGGTGCGCGTTCCGTCGGGAGCGAATTCATAGATCGTTGGGTCTCCACCAAAATTCACGGGGCCCTGGGCTGCGTAGAGGTTCCCGGCGCTGTCGAAAGCCAGACCCCAACCTTGACTGGGAAGGGAGCCGAACACGATCCGGTCTCCGCTGAGTGTAAACTTGAAGATGGTGCTGGCCCCTGTGGGACTGGTATCATCGTTCGCCATGACATAGACATTGCCCGCAATGTCTATGGCGAGGCCCTCAAAGAAAAACTTAGCTGCGCTGCCAAAGGTACTGACGTGGTTACGCAGGTTAAATTTCAGCACTTTCCCAATTTCAATTTCGCCGGCATCGTGGGCCGTTGTCGCAAAGAGATTGCCGATGCGGTCAAAGGCCAGGCCTCGAGGATTATTTAAGCCGGAGGCGTAGATGCTCTGCACGCCGGAGGGCGTGAACTCGAAGACTTCGTGGTTTCCGCCGGGGACGTTAGCGGAGACGTAGAGGTTCTGCGCGTGAGCGGTTATTGCTAACGCCAAGATCGCGCTCAAACTGAAGAATATGTTTCGGAGGATTCGCATTTTTTTGAAGTGAGTCATTGGATTCATTGTTGTTCTTTCTTTTTGATTGTTGCCTTTCATTGCGATAAGGCGCGAAAGAGCGATTAAAGTGATCACCTGAATTGAGATTTTTTTCGGAGGCCGCTTTCGGCGTGCAGGAACTGTTTGGGCTTGGTAGCCTATGAGGAGCAGGTTATGGATACGCCGTCCGCCTCTCAGCAGAGAGTGACCGACCTCCTCACGCGATGGAGTAACGGGGACGACGCTGCCCTCGCGGAATTAACGCCGCTCGTCTATGAGGAACTCCGACGCCTTGCCCATCGTCAAATGGGCGCAGAACGTCCCGATCACACACTGCAAACGACAGCGCTGGTCAACGAGGCTTATCTGCGCCTGGCCGATCAAACCAATCCACTCTGGCAAAACCGCGCACACTTTTTCGCTGTGGCTGCCCGGGCGATGCGCCGAATCCTGGTTAGCTACGCAAGGAGCCAGCGATCCCAAAAACGTGGCGGCGGCGCGGTCAAAGTGGACTTGGACGAAGTAGCAGTCGTCTCCCCGGAGGAATCAAAGGAAATAGTCGATCTGCACGAGGCGCTCGAAAGACTGTCCACACTCGACTCGAGAAAGGCTCAAGTGGTCGAGCTGAAATATTTTGGCGGCCTCAACTACGAGGAGATGGCGGAAGTGCTCAAGATTTCGCCTGTCACGGTGAGGCGCGACTGGCGATTTGCCAAGGCATGGCTGTACACGCAATTGCAAAGCGCGGGTTGATGGAATCCAGAGAAGTGTTTCAGGAGCCCGCGAATTACGCGAATGGATGCGAATTAAATGACTGAAATCGTTTACAGAAGAGAGAGCTACGCGATCATTGGCGCCTGCTTCGAACTGTACAACGAGAAAGGCTGCGGGTTTCTGGAGCCGGTTTATCAGGGATGCCTAGGCATCGAATTTGAATATCAGCGGATTCCGGCAATCGCTAAACCATCGCTCACCCTGAGCTACCGTGGCCGAGTATCAAAGCAGACCTACGAGCCGGATTACGTCTACTTCGGGAAAATCATCGTCGAGCTCAAAGCCGTTTCTTCACTGACGGACGACCATCGCGCACAGCTGCTGAACTATCTGCACGCAACCGGATTTGAACTTGGTCTTCTCGTAAACTTTGGACACTATCCGGGCTTGGAGTACGAACGCATTGCGAAAACGCAGCGCGTAAAAACGAAAATCGACTTTTTCGATGTTTCTCTGTGAGTTATTCGCGTTGATTCGCGTGGTTCGCGGGCTCATTTAGAATGAATCCGGCGCGGTTCCAAACGATCGAACGCATCTTTCTTGCCGCGCTGGAACAAGAACCGGACCAGCTTAACGGGTTCCTCGACACCGCCTGCGACGGCGACGCGGCTTTGCGGCGTGAAGTTGAAGCGCTTCTGGCTTCAGATCAACGAGCAGGCCGGTTTATAGAAAGGTCAACTGTCGGTCTGACGACCAAGATTATTGAAAATAGGCAGGCTGATTCGCTCATTGGTCAGACGATCGGCCACTACAAAATTTCTGAATCAATCGGCACCGGCGGGATGGGCGAAGTTTATCTGGCCACCGACATTGTCGCGGGCCGCAAAGCCGCGCTCAAGCTCTTGCCGTTGCGCTTTACCGGCGACGCCGAGCGGCTGAAGCGGTTTGAGCAAGAAGCCCACGCTGTCGTCGGGCTCAATCATCCAAATATCCTCACGGTTTACGAGATCGGCGAGGATCACTCAATTCATTACATCGCCAGTGAACTGATCGAAGGCGAAACGCTGCGTCAACGTCTGACGCGCGGACCGATGCAGTTGAGTGAGGCTGTTGAGATCGCCATCCAAGTGGCGAGTGCGCTCGCCGCTGCTCACCAGGCGGGAATTGTCCATCGCGACATCAAGCCAGAGAACATCATGCTTCGGTCGGACGGTTACGTGAAAGTGCTCGACTTCGGAATTGCAAAGCTAGCTGAGCAGGAGTTGCCACCGACGATGCCGAGAGACGAAGCGCTGTTGCTGGTGGAGACCAATCTCGGCTCGGTATTGGGAACCGTTCGTTACATGTCGCCAGAGCAGGCGTGCGGCGCGCCAGTTGATGAACGTACCGATATCTGGAGTCTCGGCGTGGTGCTCTACGAAATGGTAACCGGCTATGCGCCATTCACTGGCGACACACCACAAGACGTAATGTTTGCAATTCTTGAGAAAGAGCCACCGCCGCTCACGCGTCACATCGTGCACGCACTCACTAAGCTTCAGCAGATCGTCAGCACGACGCTTCGCAAAGATCGCGGCCAACGATATCAAAGCGCGCATGAGTTACTGGAGGCGCTGAAAGCTCTGCGGCGCAAACTGGAAGTCGAGGCTGAGTTGCAACGATCCTCTGCGGCTCCTCTATGGCTGCGATGGATACGATCCCCTATCGCTGTCGTGCTCGCGTCGCTAGCAATTGCTTTAGCGCTGGCACTTCTATTCTATCGGCATCGGAACCCCACGACGACCTCACCGCCCGAGAAAAGCATCGCGGTGCTGCCATTTGAAAACTTGAGCGAAGAGAAAGCAAACGCGTATTTCGCCGAGGGTGTCCAGAATGAGATTCTGACAAGATTAGCGACCGTGCGCGATCTCAAGGTTATCTCGCGCACTTCAACGGCGAAATATCAGAGCAGGCCGGACAATTTAAGAAAGGTCGCGCAGGAGCTTGGTGTTTCCACTGTACTCGAGGGGGCGGTCCAAAAGACCGGCGACAAAGTTCGGGTGAATGTGCAGTTGATCGATGCCCGCGCTGATACACATCTCTGGGCGAAAAGTTATGACCGTGACTTTAAAGATGTTTTAGGGGTTGAGAGCGAGGTTTCACAGGAAATTGCGGAGGCGTTGCAAGCGAATCTTTCGCCAAGCGAATCCCATGCTTTGACCTCAATCCGGACGCCCGATGCAGAAGCTTACGATCTGTTTTTGAGAGGTGAGTATGAGTTGCGTCAGGCCGAAGGCAGTCTGGCGGCAGACGCCTTTGATCGAGCCGATGCGTTTTACCGGCAGGCACTCGAACGCGATGCAAACTTCGCCGAAGCTGCTGCGGAGCTCGCGCGCAGTCGGCTAACGCGGCACTGGTTTGTCTCGCCTTTGACGCCAGCGGAATTAGAGGAAGGAAAGTCGTTCATCGACCGCGCTCTGGCCCTGGCTACAAATTCGCCGGAGGCGCATTTTGCGCTGGGGTTATTCTTTTATTATGGTCATCGCCAATACGAGAACGCGCTGGCGGAGTTCAACCGCACGCTGGAGTTCCAGCCTAACAATGCTTGGGCTCGACAATATTGCGGGGCGGTTTACCGTCGCCGCGGCGAATGGGAGCGTTCGCTGGCGGATTTTCGGCGGGCGGAACAACTCGATCCGCGCGATGCCAGAATCTCGACCGCTACCGGATCCACTTATCAGGCATTGCGTCTGTGGAAGGATGCCGAGCGTGCCGAGTTGCGAGCTCTCGCCATCGATCCGCACTTCACGCTAGCAGCGCAGGAACTTCTCATCACTCGCCTCAACGCAACGGGCGACGTCGCCTTGGCCCGGCGAGTTCTCGATGATTTTCCGGGGATGACTAAGGTGAGTTCTATCAGGGGTGGCGATGCTTTAGATATCATTGGTATGGAGGGTTATCTCTACGTGATCGAAAGACGTTTCACCGATGCTTTTCAAGCTGTTGAGAAGGAGGTGGACAATGGCGATCTTGCGCATCTCCAGCAGCTTGCCGGGCGTGTCGCCCTTCACGTGCTGGCAGGACAGACTGAGGCAGCCAAATCCGCGGGAGAAGAAGCGCGGCCGTTACTCGAGGCCCGACTGAGAGAGCGGTCGGAGGACACTTTCGCGATGACGGTTCTACCTTGGGTGTACCTCGCCCTCGGACGCAATCCCGATGCTCTGCGCGTTTACAGGCAAGCGGCGGATTTAATTCCGATCGAAAAAGATGCTGTGTATGGTCCAGGTTTCCAAATTGGGCTCGCGCAAATCGAGGGGCGTGCGGGCGCACCCGAGGAAGCTGTTAAGAGGCTTCGACGTTTGCTCTCCATCCCGGCGGGCACGGACGTTTCGATAGCTCTTTTGAAGATTGACCCGGTTTGGGATCCCATCCGGAACCGTCCGGATTTCCAACAACTGCTCTCAGGTCCGGAGCTGATCGGACCTAACAAGTAAGAGGAATTGGATCTTCGACGAACTAAAGTGGGGCAAGGTTTACCGAGTTGCAATTGAAACCTAGGTGATCGCCAAGGAGTCCATCCCAGCGGGATTGGAGCGCAGATCGCTGTATGTCGGCACTCCCTCTCCGGGAATCGTCGCGACAATTTGGAGCTGCTCGAGTGCGGGGTCACGCTCGGCGGGCCATCCGTAAACCAGCGCTAAATTTGTGACAACGCCCGGACCTACGATCGCGGCCAGCAGATAATTCATCGCATGAAAGTGAAACTCGGTTTGGCGACGAGTTACCTCGCCAGCAATTGTCGCAGGACGAAGGGCAAAATCCCGCCGTGCCGATAGTAATCGATCTCAATCAGTGTATCGATCCGAAGCTTCACCTTGACTGATCGCTTTTGCCGGCCCGCCGTAGCCTTGGCAGAGGCGGGTCCATTCTTTTCGATCTCGAGCGTGACCTGTTGTCCGGGTTTGATCGAATCAGACAATCCGGTAATCGAAAAGACTTCCGAGCCATCGAGCCCGAGCGATTGCGCCGTTGTGCCCTCCAGAAACTGCAAGGGCAACACACCCATTCCAACCAGGTTCGAACGGTGAATGCGCTCAAAGCTTGCCGCGATCACTGCTTTCACGCCTAACAAACGCGTTCCCTTTGCAGCCCAGTCGCGCGATGAACCTGTCCCGTATTCGTGACCGGAGAGAATGACCAATGGAGTCCGTGTCTCCGCGTATTTCATCGCCGCGTCAAAGATCGACATCTCTTCGCCATTTAAAGTAGCGCGAGCCTCTGGCTTGCGCTCCTTCGCAACCGGGACGGTCGCGCTACCATAATACTTCGTCACGCCGCCTTCCGTTCCGGGCACCATTAAATTCTTGATTCGCACATTCGCGAATGTGCCGCGGGTCATCACCAGATCGTTGCCGCGCCGGCTGCCATAACTGTTGAAATCGCGCGGCTGAATTCCGCGGGACATCAAATATTTTCCGGCGGGGGAACTCTCTTTGATCGCGCCCGCAGGCGAAATGTGATCGGTCGTCACCGTGTCGCCAAAAATGCCAAGCGCGCGAGCCCCCCGGATTTCCGCGATGTGCCCAGGCTCCATCGAAAAATTTTCGAAGAACGGCGGATCATGAATGTAATCGCTTTTCTCGTCCCACTGGTAAATGTCGCCTGTGCTCGATGGAATTTCATTCCACTTCGGATTTTGCTCTGCGAAATCACCATAAAATTTGCGAAACGTTTCAGGCGTAAGCGCCGACTGCATCGTATGCTGGATTTCGCTGAGAGTCGGCCATAGATCACGAAGGAAGATTTCTTTGCCGTCCTTGCCCTTGGCAAGCGGGTCGCGCGAAAGATCGATGTGAACTCGGCCCGCGAGGGCAAAAGCGACAACCAATGGCGGCGACATCAGGAAATTCGCTTTGATGTGCTGATGCACGCGCGCTTCGAAATTCCGATTTCCCGAAAGAACGGAAGCCGCAACCAGATCGTATTTATGGATCGCTTTCTCGATATTTGGATGCAGTGGCCCCGAGTTGCCGATGCAAGTCGTGCAACCGTAGCCGACGAGATTGAATCCGAGCTGGTCGAGATATGTTTGAAGTCCGGTCTTTTCCAAGTAATCGGAAACAACCCGCGACCCCGGTGCGAGCGACGTTTTCACGCCAGGATCGACACGCAGACCGCGTTCGACTGCTTTTTTCGCGAGCAATCCAGCCGCAATCATCACGCTGGGGTTGCTCGTGTTTGTGCAGCTGGTTATCGCGGCGATCAAGACGCTGCCGTGGCCGATGTGAGCTCGCCCTCGCGCGAACACATCCCGCGATTCAGCTTCGATTTCCTTGGCGGCATCGGGCGTGGGCCGGTTTGCAACCATCTCGAGCACGTTACGTGCTTCACCGGGGGTGATTCCCTGATCCTCCTTGGTATCGGTCGAAAACATCGCGCCGTTGCGTGGCCCGCTGCCATTCAATTCGACGGCATGCTTCTCGCGAAGATCGACCTGTTTCTTTCCGTAGCCGCCGTCGTGCACCGGTTTTTCAAGGAGCTCGCGAAACTTTCTTCCGAGCTCTGGCAAGTTAATCCGGTCCTGAGGTCTCTTCGGTCCGGCCACGCTCGGCTGCACGTCCGCCAAATCTAAATCGATCTCGACACTGTAATCGATTTCGCCTTTCAGCGGCATCCCGAACATTTTCTGAGCGCGAAAATAATTTTCAAACGCGAGGCATTGTTCTTCAGTGCGTCCGGTAGCTCGCAAATAATTGACTGACTCGTGGTCAACCGGAAAGAATCCCATCGTAGCGCCGTACTCAGGCGACATGTTGCCGATCGTGGCGCGATCCGGTACCGGCAGCGATGCGGCGCCCTCACCGTAAAACTCCACAAATTTGCCAACCACCTTTTGCGCGCGCAGTAACTGCGTGATGTGCAACACGAGATCGGTTGCGGTCACGCCTTCGCGCAGTTGTCCAGTCATATGCACGCCCACCACTTCCGGCGTCAAAAAGTAAACCGGTTGCCCAAGCATCCCGGCTTCCGCCTCAATACCGCCGACGCCCCAGCCAACCACGCCAAGCCCGTTGATCATCGTCGTGTGCGAATCCGTGCCGACCAAAGTGTCGGGAAAGAAAAGTTTGTAGCCGCGATCGCTGATCGCGGTGCCGGGGTCAGCGACCCCGGCTACAGGTCTGCTCAACACGCCTTTCGCGAGATACTCAAGATTCACCTGATGCACGATGCCGATTCCCGGCGGAATTAGCTGGAACGTTTTAAACGCCTGCTGCCCCCATTTGAGAAACTGGTAACGCTCGCGATTGCGCTTGAACTCCATGTCCAGATTGAGTTGCAGAGCGCGCGGTGAACCGAAGAAATCGACCTGAACAGAGTGATCGACCACCAGGTCAACCGGGACGAGTGGTTCGATGATCTTCGGGTCGCGTCCGAGCCGTTGCACAGCGCTCCGCATCGCTGCGAGGTCGACAATCAGCGGAACTCCGGTGAAGTCCTGCAAAACTATGCGCGCAACGACGAATGGGATCTCCTCGTTCGCGGGTGATTTGGCGTTCCATTTTGCAAGCGCTTCAACATCTTTGCGCCGGACTTTTTTCCCGTCGCAATTGCGCAGCACCGATTCGAGGACAATCCGGATGCTCACGGGCAACCGCGAAATTTTCCCGATTTTTTGTTCTTCCAGTGCCGGTAATGAAAAAAAGAGTCCTTCGCGTCCTTTACCGGCGTCGAATGTTTTTAACGTTTTAAATTCGTCAGTCATTCCATTATTGTCATGTCGAGCGTAGTCGAGACATCTCTGATCGTTCTCTTCAGAAGATATCGAGAGATTCCTCGACTCCGCTCGGAATGACAGAGGTTCATTTCAGTTCTTCTAATTTCGCTTTGATCCTCTCGAAATTCGGCAACTGCCGCGCGTCATCATTGCTCTCGGCGTATTGGATCACCCCGTTCTTATCGATGATGAACGCAGAGCGCTTGGGCACGCCGCCCATCCCCAGATTCATCTGCGGCAAGAACGAGTCGTACATCACGCCGTATTCCTTCGCGACCTTGTGGTCATAGTCGCTCAGCAAAGGCACCGTGATCTTCTCCTTCTGTGCCCATGCTTCCTGCGCAAAGGGATTGTCGCCGCTGATTCCGTAAACGGCGGCGTTCAAATCGGTGTAGCCATTCAGACCCGCACTGACCTCGCACATTTCAGTTGTGCACGTGCCCGTGAACGCCATCGGAAAGAAAAGCAGCAACGTGTTTTTCTTTCCGAAATTGTCGCCCAGCCTGATTTGCTTCGGCCCATCCGCGGTTTTTGTCGATAAGGCGAAGTCTGGCGCTTTGGTTCCAACAGCAAGTGGCATAAAACAATCCTCTGGTTTGAGTTTAAGCGGGGGAAACTCAGTATAAGATCGACAACTGCAGGGTCAAAGGAAGATCGAGATTCGTGCAGCGTTGAATCGTGTCATGTTGAGCGAAGCGAAACATCTCTAATTTTCATTTCGGTGCTGCTACATGAGTAGCCAGAGATTCTTCGCTTAGCTCAGAATGACAATCAATCCGGCATGGAACTGTTCTGGTGGCTTTTGACGATTGTGCTGTTCGCTATCGGTCTGATTGGCACGGTCGTTCCAATTCTTCCCGGCACGACCATCATTCTCGCCGCGGCAATCATCCATCGCCTGGTCCTCGGCGCCGAGAAGAGTATCGGGTGGAAAACGATTGTTGTTCTCGTGCTGCTCACACTTCTTTCGTACGCGTTTGATTTTCTTGGCAGCTATTTTGGCGCAAAATATTTCGGAGCGACTAAATGGGGCGCGTTCGGCGCGATTCTGGGGGCACTCATCGGCCTCTTTTTCGGGATCATTGGTTTGTTCGTTGGTCCAGTGATCGGCGCGATCGCTGGTGAAATCATCGCCGGCAAACGAATGATCGACGCCGGCCGCGCCGGTTGGGGAAGTTTGCTGGGCAACATCGGTGCAATGGTTGCCAAGCTGACCATCGCGCTGGCGATGATCACGATTTTCCTTGTGAGCGTTCCGCCGCCGTTTTGAATCAGAAAAACGGGAACTGTTGCCCGCCGATCTAAAACGGTGTCAAGCCACCGCACTCCAAAGCGCCTGCGGCGCAAAACATTTCCTTCTTTCCTGATTCATGCTCTCCTGGCTTCCAGATTTCTCTTTTTGTGCTAATTTCGTTGCCGATGGCAGATGATCGCTGGTGAATCGCTTGCGGTTCGCTGGAGGAAAGTCCGAACACCATACGGCAGCATGCCGCGTAAAATACGCGGGCAACGTTCGCGAAAGCGGACGTTGACGGAGAGTGTCGCAGAGAACATACCGCCGGTTCTTTGAGAAAAGTACAGGCAAGGGTGAAAAGGCGAGGTAAGAGCTCACCGCTCGCGGAGCAATTCACGAGGCACGAAAAACCCCATGCGGTGCAAGACAAAACAGAGGAAGGGCAGCCGGCTCGATTTAATCCTCGGGTATCGTCGCACCACGTCCTGTGACTGCGGGATGGGCTTTCGTCCCGCAAGTGCGGGACGGGAGAGATGAATGATCATCCGCCCAGCAGCTTGCTAGCAAAGTGCTGGGCTGACAGAATTCGGCTTATCGCCATCGAAACTATGAAGGGCGCTTTCGGAAATGAAGGCGCCCTTCGCTTTTCTAAGGCTTTTCAACGATCTTCGGCGCGTTGCAGCTCACGAAGTTGCACTGGCCGCCAGCGGAAGTTCAATTGTAAACGTGCTGCCTTTTCTTGGAGCGGTGCTGTAATCGATCGTGCCGCCATGTTCATTGATGATTTGCAGCGTGTACGCGAGTCCCGGGCCCGTGCCGTATCTCTTCGTGGTAAAGAACGGCACAACAGGTTGCGCGCCTCCTCCTCGTTATGATCTACCCACATCGAGCAGTGAAGAGCACATGCTCGGTCACGGCTTTTGCAAAAAGCACCTATAGCTGAGCTCTTTTATTCGCTGCGAAACGCCGTATATGTCTGTGCTAATTCTGCGCCCGTAGCTCAGCCGGATAGAGCAACGGATTTCTAATCCGTGGGTCGGGTGTTCGAGTCACCCCGGGCGCGTTTCCTGCAAAGCGTGAGAGGCGAAATCTGACACGTGATTGGTGA
>Ga0066903_100006024_pt1 | contig 10658 bp, 9 predicted proteins | sample PanSoiMetaGPlot1_FD_67491 | JGI IMG/M metagenome (GOLD analysis project Ga0066903, IMG submission 67491) | Tropical forest soil microbial communities from Panama analyzed to predict greenhouse gas emissions - Panama Soil - Plot 1 (version 2) | ecosystem: Environmental > Terrestrial > Soil >...
CGAGGTCGCTCCAGGACGGATAGCTGCCGGCCCGCCATTGCGCGACATCGCTCGAGGCCACCTCGTTCCTCGCCAGGCCGGCAATGACAAAATCGAAGTCGCGGGTGAACACGATGCGCAGTCTGTCCTCTGCGCCCATCGGGTCGCCGGTGGAGAAGACTTTGTCTTTCACCTGCGTGAGAGCGGCATTGCGGTCGACCGGGGAGCGCCGCAAGACAATGTTCACGCTGACGACGTTGGTTTCGCGATGATCCTTGCACGACTCGCATGCCTTCGTCTGTGAAGCCACTTCGACGCTTCTCACGAAAGGCAGCTTTGCGAGCTCGCTGCGCAGCGCATCGTATTCGTCCACCGCGCCCGAGATCCAATCGAGCATCGGATTGGCAATGCTGAGCACCAGGATCACGCCGATGACGACCCAATGACCCCGCCAGATCGGCGGCAAGGTAGGAACTTGGCCCTGACGCCGCGCCACCACCGTTCCCACCAGGAGGTCGTGCAATCCCTGCCCGGTCCGTCGATTGAACAGGATCAAATAGGCTGTCGCGCATAGCCAGCCCGACACCACGAGAGCGACGAGCACCGTTACCGGCGGATTGGACGTGCCCACGCTCAGGTTGTCGATGAAGATTGGCACCGTCACCAGGAATGCCCGCGCCGTCGCCCTGGCGGGGGAGAGCGGTCTGCCGTCGATTCCCATGACGACCAGCCCGAGCGCGCGCTTCCCGGGTGAACTGCCGCCCCCCCATGCGCTGTCGTAGAAGCCGAAGTAAAGGAGCACGAAGGCCCAGCCGATCAAGACGGCGGCGTCGCCAAGGTTACTCGCGCGCTCGAAGAAAACAAAACCGACCGCCCACAGCGGGAGCGCGGCGATGATCAGATCGACGGCGTAGGCCAGCAGGCGGCGCCATGGAAACGCCAGACGGGCGGCGCTTGCGGTGCTGCTCGCGCCTGCTGCGTCGGACAGATCCCGGATCGAAGCGTCGGTCATGCGCTCGTGCTGCGGCGGCCAAGTCAATAGAGCAGCCGGGAGGCCGCTCATGCCTCCGTTAGACGGCCTGGGTGCGAACCTTGTTCGATCGGTCGCTGTGCGGCCGGAACGGCGCGCCGCGTGACACTCTGCCCGGTCGTGTCGCCTATTTCCCGCCGGCGTGTTGACGCGCGAAGAAGACGGTCAAATCCCAGGCATTTCGAATGTTGATGACCAGCAAGGCAAGGAGAGGTCCCGCGAGGACCTCAGGCGCGTGCGGGGAGCCGGCGAAAAACAGCCGCGCCGCCACTACCGCGGCGACATAGCTGAGAAGGGTAGCAACCCCATAGGCGAGTCGATCGCCCCAATCGACGTCTCTGCCGCGCAGCAATCGGATCGAGATGACGACCGCATAGGCGGCACCGGCAATCGCACCGGCGCCGATGAGAAGCCCGAATGAAGCCCGTGTATGGGTAGGAATGAGGGCAAGCCCGCAGGCGACCAGCACCGCGGTGAAGTGGACGACCACCGGGCTCATGAACGTGCGCGTTCCGGCGGCGCGCTGTGCGCTCAACATGCCGGCACCGATCGATACTGCCACGAACAGGAGGGCGATCAGCGTGGCCGCCGCCGTGCCGAGCAAGAGGAAGAATTCGTGCCAATGTTCGAACATCGGTGCGAGCGGTGGCGACATGGTTGTTCTCCAACGCGTGAATGCGCTCCCGGCAATGGCGAGGGCTCACCCGCGGCCGACGAACGGCATCATGTTGGCCATCACCGTCATGAACAGCACGTTGGTGTCGAGCGGCAGGCTCGCCATGTAGACGACCGCGCGGCCGACGTGGTCGGCCTCCATGCGCGCCTCGATCATCATGCGGCCGTCCGGCTGCATCACGCCCTGGCCGGTGACCATGCGCTCGGTCAGCGGGGTTGCGGCATTGCCGATGTCGATCTGGCCGCAGCAGATGTCGTGGCCGCGGCAGTCGAGCGCGGTCTGCTTGGTGAGCCCGGTGACCGCGTGCTTGGTCGCCGTATAGGCGACCGAGCGCGGGCGCGGCGTATGCGCCGAGATCGAGCCGTTGTTGATGATGCGCCCGCCGCGCGGGGTCTGCGCCTTCATCAGGCGGATCGCCTCCTGCGTGCACAGGAACAGGCCGGTCAGGTTGGTATCGACCACCTTGCGCCAGGCCTCGAGCGGCAGATCCTCGAGCGGCATCGCGGGCGCCCCGATGCCGGCATTGTTGAACAGGAGGTCGAGGCGGCCGAACGTATCCTTGGTTTGGGCGAACAGCGCCTTGACCGAGGCTGGATCGCTCACGTCGCTCGGCACCACCAGGCTCTGGGCGCCGATCGCGTTGCCTTCGCCGGCGGTCTCTTCGAGCTTGTCGCGCCGGCGGCCGGCGAGGACGACCGTATAGCCCTCGCGCATGAGTGCCAGGGCCACGGCCTTGCCGACGCCGGTTCCCGCCCCCGTGACCAATCCGATCCGTTGCGTCGCAGCCATCTTGCACTCCTTTTGAGGATCTACCCCTCCTTCGCCCGCGTGCTGCCGGCGACCAAGGCCGCCATGGTGCAAGACTTATCCGCCGGGCTCAATGGCTCGCGGATGGGATGGGACCACGCCCCCGACGGGGCCGACCCAACAGCGGTCGTTCGGGCGAAAAAAAACGATGCAGATTTCCCGACATTGAGTCGGAAAGCGGCTTGAACCGGGTGTCAGGCGGTATTCTGATCGATGGCGGGAACAGCCTATGTCGGTACCGATCGCAATTGCCGAGGAGCTCGACCGCGAGCGGCCGGAATGCTCGCGGTGCGGCACCCGCATGATGCTCAGCCGTATCGAGCCCTATCCGGTCGAGGCGCCGCGCTATGAACGACGCAGCTTCGAATGCCATGCCTGCGGACATTCGGAATCCTACGTGATGGAATTGTCGCTACCGCCGAAGAAAAACCCGGCCCCCAGTCGCGGCCGCGGCTCCGTCACGGCACGCAAGGCAGCCGGCTGACCTTTTCCCGCGCTGCCGTTCCAGTTCCACATCGGCCCGGCAGCCGCAGATCGGCGATTTCGGTAATCAGCTTCTTCAACACGGCTTCGGCAAAGGTTTCGTAGGTCTGCGCCGTGACCATGAAGGCGCCGGGGCCGCCGACCACGTTGTCCCAGTAATAGCGGTCGAGACCGGGCTCGAGCGCGAGGATCGGCAGGCCGTTGATGGTGATGCCGGCGGCGACCGCCTCATCGCGCGCAAACGAAGCCGGCCGGCCGCGGTTGTTGGCGCCGTCCCCCGATACGTCGATGACGCGCCGCGCGCCGGGAAAATTGGCGGCGCTCTTGCTGATCAGTCCCGCGCCATGATCGATCGCGCCGCTGATCGACGTGCCGCCGCCAAACAGCTGTCGCGGGGTATCTTCGATGGCGGCCGCAAAATTGCTGGCGGATGGCTCGCCGCGAATGACGGTCCAGTCTACCGTCTGGATCTGCATGTCCGGCCCAGTCCACTGCACTACGGTGACGGCGATCGCGCCGGCGATGCCGGAGCGAATGGCGCTGATCACCCGCCCGCTGCGGAAGGCGGCCGCGTAGCCCTGCTTCTGCAGATCGAAGCGATATTGATTGACGCTGCCGGAGGCATCGACCGCAAGCACCAGCTGCAGGTCGACCGAAGTTTGTGCATGGGCGGGAGCTGCCGCAACCCACGCCAGCACGAGGCCTATTACGAAGCTGATTGCACGCCACCGCCGCATCATGACGCCATCCTCGTCGTCACGCCAAATCTAGGCCAAATAGCAGGCGCACGGATATGGCAAGTTTGCTACAAAACCGGATCACAACATCGGGGGTATGCGTGGGCAACTTCAGGGACCTCATTGCCGGAAACGAGCTCGTGATCGCGCCGGTCGCGCTCAACCCGATCATGGCGCGGCTCGCCGAGGACGCCGGTTTCAAGGCGATCTACTTGAGCGGCGGCTCGCTCGGCTGGCTTACTTGCGTCACCGAGGCGAACCTGTCGGTCGCCGAAATGGTCGCCGCCGTGGTTGAGATGCGCACGGTCTGCAAGCTGCCGGTCGTGGTCGACGTCGGGGGCGGCTGGGGCGACCCGGTCCACCTGCACCGCACCGTGGCGATGTGCGAGGCCGCTGGCGTCGCCGCCATCGAGCTCGAGGACCAGCTGCTGCCGCGCCGGGTCGAGCATCATGCCGGTGTCGATCACCTGGTGCCGACCGAGTTCATGGTCGAAAAACTCAACGAAGCCAGGGCCGCACGCAGCAATCCCGATCTGGTGATCATCGCGCGCACCAACGCGCGCCGCGTGGATGGTCTCGACGCGGCGCTCAAGCGCGCCGAAGCGTTCCATAAGGCGGGTGCCGACATGCTGTTTGCCTACACGCGCGAACCCGACGAGATGCGCATCCTCGGCGAGCGCCTGCCGCGGCCGCTCATGATGTTCGCGCCGCCGGACGGGTTCTCCGATTTTCCGCTCTCGCCGCGCGACCTCGCGGGGCTTGGGTTTAGGCTTGCCGCCTCGTCCGGCACGGCATTCGCCGCGATGTACAAGGCGGCGCGGCTCTCCTACGAGTGCCTGGCCGCCGGAAAGCCCGATCCGTTCCTCGGGCCGGGCGGCGTCGAAAAGGAGATGAAAGCCGCCATGGCGACGAGCGGGCTTGCTCGCCTGCTCGAGATCGAGCGGCGCACGATGAAAGGTCGATGACGATGGATCGTGGAGCGACTGGCTTTCGCCTCCTCGCCGCATGCCGCTTGCTCATGTTGGCGGCGGCGATGGGGAGCTTCGGCACGGTCTCCGCCGTCGCGCAATCGGCGGTGCGCGACTTCTACGCCGGAAAACAGATCACCGTGATCGTCGGGTCGGGGGCGGGCGGCGGCTACGATCTGCAGGCGCGCCTGATGGCGCGACATATGGGCAAGCACATCCCGGGAAATCCAAGCTTCATCGTGCAGAACATGCCGGGAGCGGGAAGCCTCCAGGCCGCCAACTATATCTACAATTCGGCGCCTGCCGACGGCACCACGATCGCCCTGCTGCAGCGGGGCATGCTGTTGGCGAAACTGATCAACCCGATCGGCGTGCGGTTCGAGATCGACAAGCTCCATTGGATCGGCAGCCTCAACAGCGAGGTCGGCGTGGTGCTGTCCTGGCATACGACCGAGCTGAAGGCCACCAAGGATCTGTTCGAGAAGGAGCTGATCGTCGGCGGCATCGTCGGCGTCGACCCGGAAACCACGCCGCGGCTGCTCAACGCGCTGATCGGCACCAAGTTCAAGATCGTGAACGGCTACAACACGACCGCGCAGATCGCGCTCGCGGTCGAGCGCGGCGAAGTGCAAGGGTTCGGCGATTGGTCGTGGTCGAGCATCAAAGCCGTGCGGCCCGATTGGCTGCGCGACAAGAAGGTGAACCTGCTGATGCAGGTGGCCTTGCAAAAGGATCCCGAGCTCCCCGACCTGCCCTCGGCGCTCGACTTCGTGCGCAACGAGCGGGACCGCAAGGTGATGGAGCTCAACTTCACCCAGAAGACGGCGGCACGGCCGATCGTGGCGCCGCCAGCCGTGCCGACGGAGCGGGTCGAGGCGCTGCGGGCGGCGTTTGCGGCACTGTCCGCGGACCGGGAGTTCCTCGACGACGCCGAGCGCAGCAAGCTCGAGATTGCGCCGGTGTCGGCCGAGGCCGTCGACAAGGTCGTGGCGCTGGTCGCCTCCGCCCCCGCCGACGTCGCCCAGCGCTACGCCGAGGTCCTTGGCGGCGTCGGCAAGGCGCACTGACGAAAAGGGTGTGTTACCCGGCGCGAGCGACGGCCGTCGTGGTGGCCGGGCGCCGCGTCTGTTGCGCGAGCCGCTCTACGAGGGCCGCCGCGGGTTGAGGCGTGCCGAAGCGATAGCCTTGCATGAAGTGGACGCCGGCGGCGCGCAGGAACAGGTGCTGCTCGGCGCTCTCGACACCCTCGGCGGTAACCTTCATGCCAAGCCCGCGGCCGAGGCTGACGATGGCATGCACGATCGGCGCCGCCTCGGCGGCGCTTTCGATGTTGCGGATGAAGCTGCGGTCGATCTTGAGCTTGTCGAACGGAAACCGGCGCAGGTAGAGCAGGCTGGAATAGCCCGTGCCGAAATCGTCGAGCGCGAGGCGCACGCCGAGCGCCTTGAGCCGGTGCATGGCGGCTTCTGCCCCTTCGACGTTGCCGAGCAGGGTCGATTCGGTGACTTCCAGCTCGAGGCGGCTCGGATCGAATCCCGTTTCGTCGAGGATGCGTTGCACCACCTCGACGAAATCCGGCCGGCGGAACTGCAGCGGCGAGACGTTGACGGCGATCGCAATCGGCCAGTCGGCCGCATCGAGACAGGCACGGCGCAGCGCCCACTCGCCGAGCGGAATGATCAGCCCGCTGTGCTCGGCGATGGGAATGAATTCGCTGGGCGGGATGGGGCCGCGGTGCGGATGCTCCCAGCGGGCGAGCGCCTCGGCCGCGACCACGCGCTCGCCGTCGGCGCTGAACACCGGTTGGTAGACGAGCGCCAGCCCTTCGTTCTCGATCGTCCGCAGCAGATCGTGCTCGAGCTGCTTACGCTGGACGATGTCCGCATCCATCGCGGCGTCGTAGACGCAGGCGCGACGGCGGCCCTCGTTCTTGGCGCGGTAGAGCGCCATGTCGGCATAGCGCATCACGTCGGCCGCGCTCAGCGACGGCCAGTCCACCATGGCGATTCCGACGCTCGCCCCGATCACGATCGTATGACCCATGATGGAGTACGGATGGCAGAGGCTCGCGAGGATGCGGTCGGCGATCGCCATCAAGGTATCGATATCGGTTGCGCCGGATGTGATCACGGCGAACTCGTCGCCGCCGAGCCGCGCCACCATGGCTTCTTCCCGCACGATGCTGCGCAGCCGCTTGGTCACGGCGGCGATCAGCTCGTCGCCCACGTGGTGGCCGAGCGTGTCGTTCACGTCCTTGAAGTGGTCGAGATCGATGCAGAATACCGCCGCCGGCGAGGCGCCCCGCTTCACCTCGGCAATCACCGCCTCCAGCCGCTCGCCGAAATAGGTGCGGTTCGGCAGGCCGGAGAGCGCATCGTGCAGCGCCAGATGCCGCAGCTTGTGCTCGCCGGCCGAGATGCGCGCCGCGGCGTGGCGCATGTGGCGCAAGGCGAATCCGGCGAAGAAGGCAAGCCCGCCGAGCGCAATGAGAATGACCGGGATGCCGCTCTTGATGATTTCGGCCGAACGACGTTTCGGCGTCCAGGCAAAGTGCGCGGCAGGCTGGCCCGCAGCGTCGCCCAGGGTCACCACGTGATCGTCAGGGCCGCCGGTCGCGGCGTCGACCGTGCGCAGGTTCGCCAAATCGAGAGCGCCGGCGATGTCCGCCAGGATCCCTTCGTCGATGAATTTGACCGCCAGCACGACGGGAGCGGGACGAGCGGACTCGGTGGCCAGCCCCACCTCGACGCCGGCGAGGGCGGCGAGGCGGTGATCGAATGATTGCAAGCGCCGGTCACGGCGCTGAGAGCTGTCATGCGCGCCGTCAACGGCCGCCGTGTCCCGCCCGCGCAGGCGATCGAGGATCGGCGCAAGATCCGTCGTGGCCGTGTCGACCCACTGCTCCGCCGTTCCCGCACCCGGTTTGGGATAGACGATGTGGTCGTCCGCATCGACCACAAAGACGTAGTCGTGGCCGAAATACTTCTCGAGCGGCAGTACGATGTTCCGGCTGATCCAGCCGGCTTCCGAAGCGGTGCGGATATGGGCCCGCACCGGCTCGGCGGTCGCAACGCTCGCGAGCTCGCGCAGCACCTGTTCGCGCCGCTCGGCAATGGCGTTGAGGAACAATTCCTCGTCGTGCTTGAGAGCGAGCTCGTCGGCGCGCCATGCCGACAACAGCACCGCGATGACCAGGCAAAAGATCGCGACGGCGACAATGAGGCCGACCGGCAGCACCGCGCTCAGCCGCACGCGATCCCATGTCGCACGCGTGCGCAGTTCCGCGAGCCGCATTCCGGGCCTCCCGACCGTCCGTCCCACCCCGCTGGGTCAAGCTGGGGCGGTAGGACGATAAGGGGCCATTCATTGTGAAACATTTGCGCTGTGCGCCGTTGTCCGACGGCACGGCGGTTTTTCGAGCGCGCGGTTAACAACAGGTTAGCGGGGCTCGCCGTAGGGCGGCCGCGGGATCGCCATGTGGGCGGCGCGCAGCGCCGCCGACCAGCGCTCGCTCAGATCGTGGAAATAAGGCTCGCCGGGATTGATGCGGTAGTTGAGCTCGCTCGCACAGGCATCGCGACGGGCCACCATGATGTCGATCGGCATGCCGACCCCGAGATTCGATCGGATGGTGGAATCCATCGACAACAGGGCAATCTTCAGCGCGTCATAGAGATCGATGCCGAAATGCACGGCGCGATCGAGGATCGGCTTGCCGTACTTGTGCTCGCCGATCTGGAGATAGGGCGTGTCGGTCGTGCACTCGATGAAATTGCCGGCCGCGTAGATCATGAACATCCGCAAAGGCCCGCCCCTGATCTGGCCGCCGAACAGGAAGCCCAAGTCGAATTTGACGTCGGATTCCTCGAGCGCACGGGCTTCGCTCTGGTGAATTTGACGAATGACCCGGCCGATCCGCTGGGCTGCCTGGAACATGGTGGGCGCGTTCATCAGCGTCTCGACCTGGCCGGTCTCGGCGTTCTCGAGCCCCTCGGTGAGGATGCTGATGACCGATTGGGCGAGCGACAGGTTGCCGGCGGACGCAAGGGCAAACACGCGTTGCCCCGGTTCTTCGAACACGTGCAGCTTGCGGAAGGTGGAAATGTTGTCGAGGCCGGCGTTTGTGCGGGTATCCGCGATCATGACCAGGCCTTCGCCCAGCAGGATGCCGCAGCAGTAGGTCATGATGATTCGGCGTCCCTCAGCCGCACAATCGTTACAGCGCTACACCCTTGCTGGCAATGCTACAGTGGCTTCACAAGTGCCGCAAAGGCGCTCCGAGAACAACGACGCAACAGACGTCATTCGTCGAAATCATCGTCTCGGCCGTAACGGATCGCTGCATGGACATCGACATTGTTCAGCGGCGGCGACATCGAGAGTATCTTACCAGCACTTGGCCCATCGCCCGTCTCTTTGCCATCAATTACCCGCCCAATGCACGGCGATCAGCTCTGAATCTGCCGGAATGCCTGGTCGACGTGCACGGCGACCGCCAGCATCTCGCCGCCGCCGCCGTACCGGGTGCCGCGCACCGGCGCGGCGCCGAGGTAGTCGAGGCCGGTCGCGACCCGCACATGGGCGTCGGTCGCGCACACGCCGTTGGCCGGGTCGAATGCCACCCAGCCGAGATCCGCAACGAAGGCCTCCGCCCAGGCGTGCCCCGCCTCCTGCTGGACGACGCCGTCGGCGCGGTGAAAGTAGCCGCCGACGTAGCGTGCCGGGATTTCCAACGCGCGCGCGGCGGCGATGAAGATGTGGCTGAGGTCCTGGCACACGCCCCGGCGCAGCGCGAAAGCTTCCGCGGCGGTCGTCCCGGCATGGGTCGGATCGGTGTCATAGGTGATCTCGGCATGCACGCGAGCGAGCAGGCGATGCAGCAGCGACAGCGCATCGGCGGCAGGGCCGCCGCGGGTCGCCCGCGCGAACTCGGTGATCGCTGCGTCCGGGCGGGTGAGCGGCGTCTCACGCAGATAGAGGCTGGGCGGAAAACGCTCCACCGCGCCGCGCACCACGCCATCGGTGGACTGCGTATCGACGTCGCCCTCGACCTGGACCCGCAGGTCGTGGAACGGCCCGTCGCAGGTGAAGGCGTGAACGAGGTTGCCGAAGGCGTCTTCATGCGCGTCGAGCCGGCAGTCCTCCGACACCTCGATGCGCCAATCGACCACGTACTGGCCGTCATGATTGCGCGGCGTGAGGCGCAGCGCCTGGATCACCCCCTTGGGCGCGCTGTCATAGTGGTAGTGGGTCTCGTGGGAGACACGGATTCGCATGACCGAAGCTTTCTCCGAGATTCGGGAGAACCGCGGCCCCACACGCGGCCAGGGAATCGGTCACATAAGATATTGCTCGGCGATCGCCGAACCAAGACGGTTGTTGTCGGCAATGAACTCGCCGATGAACTCGTGCAAGCCCGATTGAAAGATCTCTTCCATGCGGCTGTTCTCGATGCGGGTGCGGATGGCGCGGGCGAGGCGCTGCGCCGGTCCCTGGCGGCCGTAGGCGCGGGCGATCTGGTCGAGATAGCGCACCAGGTTCTCGTAGCAGCTCGCGAGCGAGCGCGGCATCTCGTCGTTGAGGATCAAGAGATCGGCGATCAGCCAGGGTTTTAGGCTTTCGCGATAGACCCAATGATAGGAGGTGAGCGCCTGCACCGAGCGCAGGATCGCCGCCCACTGGAAATAGTCGAGCGGGCCGCCGACATGCTGCTGCTCGGGAAGCAGCAGGTGATATTTTACATCGAGGATGCGGGCCGTGTTGTCGGCCCGCTCGATGTAGAGCCCGAGGCGCGAGAACCAGTAGGCGTCGTTGCGCAGCATGGTGCGGTAGGCCGACCCATCGTAGCGCAGCGATGATTCCTGCACCCAGCGAAGGAACTGCGCCAGCTCGTCGCGCGTGAACGGGCCGGCGCCGAAGCGCTTGAGCTCGAGCCAGGCGCCGTTGATGGCGTCCCACATCTCGACCGTGAGCGCGGT
>Ga0066903_100006025_pt1 | contig 10658 bp, 12 predicted proteins | sample PanSoiMetaGPlot1_FD_67491 | JGI IMG/M metagenome (GOLD analysis project Ga0066903, IMG submission 67491) | Tropical forest soil microbial communities from Panama analyzed to predict greenhouse gas emissions - Panama Soil - Plot 1 (version 2) | ecosystem: Environmental > Terrestrial > Soil >...
GCGGAGCCGGCGACGTGGACCGCCTTCTAGCCGCCCTCGCCCTCGCCGTCCTCGTCGCCGGCTGCTCCCCCCGTCGCCCCCCGACCCGCTACACCCCCGCCGCCGCGCAGCGCGTCGAGATCGACCGGGTCCTCACAATGGACCCGGAGCTCGCCGCCGCCGGCGACTAACGCGTAGCCTCGAGCCGCTCGAGCTCGAGGCGGTCGCCACTACTTACCCTCGCGAGCGGGACCAGCCCCTCCCCGCGGGGACGTGATCGGGCCTCGCCCGAGCTCGAGCCCCGCCGCCGCGAAAGTCCAGGTGGGAAGGATGGGGGATCATCCATCCCCCTCCCTTTCAACGCCTTAGACGGGATCGTAGAGGACGCGATCGCCTGTGGATTACCCTGATCTCACAATGGGCGCGAAGAAGCGTGGCGCGCAGGGGAAGGCGACCCCCAAGGCGACCGCCGGCGACGTCCCCTCCGTCTTCGGAGCCGCGGTGCCGGGACCCGGAGTGGAAGGAGACGTCGAGGGGTACCTCGACCTGTGGCGGAGACGGTCGGAGCAGACGCAAATAGACGCCGGCTTCTACGGAGGCGGGATCGGGGCCTTCGGATGGGCCCCCTACGTGTCGGAGTGGTCCGCCCGACAAGTCCCCGCCCTCACCGCGGGGATGCGACTCATCTCCGGTATCTGTATGCAGCTCCCCCTTAGGCAGAAGCGGGGGGACGAGATCCTCGACCCGCCGGCGACCGTCATCGCCAATCCCACCCCCGGACCGAACCGCACGCCCGCCGACTTCGTGGACGAGTACGTCTCCGACGTCCTCCTGTACGGGAACTACTGCGCGCTCCTAGGACCGCTCGACTCGACGGGATGGCCCTCAAGCCTGATCCCCCTCGACATAACGCAAGTGTCCGTGACCCGGGATCCCGACACGTGGCTCCCCGTCTACGCCCTCGAGGGGGTGGACGACGCTCTCCCCGCGGAGCGGATCTTCCATGTCGCGATCGACAAACGCTCCGGCGAGCTCCGCGGACGGGGAGTCCTGCCCACCCTGACCGGAGCGATCGGAGCCGCGCTCGCCGCCGACGCCTACGCCGGACGGTACTTCACGGAGTCCGCCGTCCCCTCCGGCGTGATCTCCGACTCCCGTCCCAACCTGACCCAAGACCAAGCGAACGAGCTCAAGTCCAAATGGATGCAAGCCGTCAGCGGGACTCGAGCCCCCGTCGTGATCCCAAGCTCTACCACCTTCCTCCCCCTCGCCACCGACGCCGACCGCGCGCAGCTAGTCCAAGCCCGCCAATGGGACGCGACGATGGTCGCGATGATCCTTGGGGTCCCCCCGTTCCTACTGGGGATCGAGACCCAACGTCACACCTACACGAACGCGGAGACAGAGTTCGGACGCTTCGTGTCCACCACGATCATGCGTCTCCTCGCCCCGCTCGAGCAGCAGCTAACCGCCCAATGCCTCCCCCGCGGCAACACCGCGGAATTCTGGACCGGAGCGCTGCTCCGGGCCGACACCGCGACACGAGCCCAAGCCGCCGGCGGACTGTACGGGGCGGGGATCATCACCCTCGAGGAAGCCCGCGAGCTCGCCGGCTTCCCCCGCGCCGGCGGACCGTCCGCGCCGGCCCTCCCCGCCGCCCCGCCGGCGTCGAGCTCGCCGCCGGCCCTCCCCGCCCCCGCGTCGCTACACCTAGTCCCCTCCGGAGGGTAAGCCCATGTCCCGTCCCCTGTCGCGCGTGTTCACCTCGAGCCTACGGATCCGTGCCGAGGGGGACCCCGCCGGCGACGGACGGACCCTCTACGGACTGGCGGTCCCCTTCGGGGTGGAGCTCGACGTCGTGGACTGGTGGGACGAGTACACGGAGACCTTTGCCAAGGGGGCCTTCGCGAAGACGATCACCGACCGCGGACGTCCCGTCCCGCTCCTCTTCCACCATCAGCACCGCTCGCTAGGCATCGGACGCGCGACCGCTCTCGTGGAGACGGACGCCGGACTCGAGGCGGAGTTCCACCTGACGGAAGGAGTCCAGCTAGCGGACGAGGTGCTCGCCCTCGTCGCGGACGAGGCTATGTCCGGGCTGTCGATCGGATTCGAGCCTGTCAATCAGACGGTAACGTCCGGCCCGTCGCGCGAGCCGCCCTCGAGCCGCGATCTCGTGACGAGGACCGAAGTCGCGCTCCGCGAGGTGTCCGTCTGCAACTTCCCCGCCTACGAAGACGCCGGAGTCGCCGGCGTCCGGGCCGCACGGGGACGTCACCCCTCGCTCGCCGCGCTCGCCGCGGAGCGGGGCCGGCTCCACGAGGCAAGAACGGTCGCGGTGGACCGATGGGGGAGGGTCCGGAGATGACCTTCGTCCTCCGCTCGCTCAGGTGACCGCTCCCGCCCCGTCTCCGCCGGCGGGTGAGCAGGAGCCGGACCCCGAGCTCGGGGACGAAGCCGCCGGCGGGGAACGTCCGGAGATCGGGACCACTCCGACCAAGGCGGACCCTGCCGGCGGTATCTCGACGCGCTAAGGTCCGCGGTGTCCGGGGCCGGACGCCTAGCCGGAGCTCAGAGCCGATGGAGCCACCACTAGGGAGCGTGGAGCCACCCCTCGAGGACGTGAGATCCAATCACGCCGAACCCTGGGAGGGACCGTGGCTATCACACTCGTAGAGGTGCTCCGCCAGTCCATAGACGAGCTACACGGACGGATGAACGCGATCGAAGCCGGCGCGGTCGCGGAGCAGCGCGACACGCTCACCGACATTGAGCAGACGACATGGGACGAGTTGCGCGCCGAAGCGGAAGCGAAGACCGGACGGCTCGAGCTCCTCGTCTCACGGGCGGAGCTCGACGCTCGCGCCGGCGAGCTCGTCCGCCGGACCGGACCGCCGCCGTCGCCGGAGACCGTGGGCGGATCGTCCGCCTTCCCGTACCGGACCCCCGGAGAGTACGTCCTCGCGTACTGCCGGATGAAGCACGGGGACTCCGCGGAGGGGGCCCGCTTCACTCGAGCCCTGGCCGACGTGACCACCGCGCAGACTCCGGGCCTCGTCCCCCCGCAGGTGACCGGAGACGTCCTTGGAGTGTGGCTAGGGAACCGTCCCTCCGTCGACGCCATGACCAAGCCGCCGCTCCCGCCTGTCGGGATGAAGATCCAACGTCCGCACATCTCGCAGCACACCGACGTAGGCCCGCACACGGAGAAGGGGCCGGTAACGTCTCGAGCCTTCACGCTCGACCTCGCCGAGCTCGACCTGCAGTCCTACGCCGGCGGGGTCGACGTCGCATGGGAGCTCGTGCAGCGTTCGAGCCCGAACGCGCTCGACCTGATCTTCTCCGACCTCGTGACGATCTACGCGCAGCGGACCGACACCGCGGCCTACTCGACCGTCGTCAGTACCGTGACCGCGTCCGTCACGTGGGACGGGACCGCCGCCACCTTCGCGAAGGCGATCTCTGACGCCGCCGTCGCCTGCGCGACCAACGGCGAGGAGCGGCTCTTCCCCGACACGGTATGGATGGGACTCGAGACCTACGGACTTGTCGCGAGCCTGACCGACTCGTCGGGACGTCCCCTCTTCCCCGACCTTGGACCGACCAACGCCCTAGGGACCGCCACCGCGCAAGGGACGATCTCGACCGTGCGCGGTCTCACCCCCGTCGTGGACCCGCTGATCGCCCGTAACGCCTTCCTCGTCGGACCGCGCGACCAAGCGGAGTTCTACGAGACCCCCGGAGCTCCCGTCCAGCTATCGGTAGTGGACGTCGGGGTCGCCGGCTACAACGTCGGGGTGATCGGGATGTGGGCCGCCGCGGCGGTCGACCCCGCCGCCTTCGTGAAGATCACGAGCACACTCCTGCCCCTCGAGGCGGGATCGAGCTCGAGCGGAGGCGGGACCGGAGGCGGGACGAGCCGCACCGCGACCGCGAAGTAGACCGGACGTGGCGACCGACTGGCTGACCCTCGAGGACTACAAGGCGTGGGCGCGGATCGACCCTACGGACACGCTGGACGACACCGCGATATCGCTCGCGGTCGCCGCCGCGATGGAAGCCCTCGAGCTCCGCGCTCCGGTTGCCTTCCAGGTGGACGACACGGGGACGCCGCTTATCCCCGTGCCGTCCGCGCTGATCGAGGCGGGAAACCTTCTCACGAACCGTCTCGTAGCGCGCCGCAACAGTCCGGACGGGATCGTCGGGGTCTCCGACATGGGGACCGCCCGTGTCCAGTCCTACGACGCGGACATAACCGCCCTCGTCTCCCCGTGGACGGAGATGACCGTCGCGTGAGCAGCTCCGCCCTCGCTCTCGAGATCGTGGACAAGCTCAAAGCCGCCGGCGTCCGCGCCACCACGGACGCCGGCGCGCTCAACCCCCCCGCGGTGCTCGTCGTCCCGCCCCGGCGGATCTACGACGTCAATTGTGGCTACACCGCGGAGTGGACCGTCCACGCCATCGCCCCCGCGATCACGGGAGGCGACCGTGTCACGTGGGGGCAGCTAGACGAGCTCGTGGACGCCATCGCCTCCGTCTACGACGTCGCCACCGCGCAGCCCGGAGCGTACGTCCTCGAGTCCAAGACCCTGCCCTCCTACCAAGTGACCTTCTCGACCCCCGGAGGTGAATAGATGGCCGTCCTCGAGTCCAAGCTAAAGAACGGGACCCTCTCGCTAGGGCCCACCGCGACCGCGCTCGACGTCTCGTGTCAGGTGACCAACGTCCGCATAGGGTCCGCCTACTCCGACGACGGATCCGCGGTGACGGTCCTGTGCGGCGAGACCGTCCCCGCCCCCCGCAAGTCCGACGGACACAAGCTCGAGGGGACGTTGATCCAAGAATTCTCCGCGACGGGGTGGGTCCAGTACGTGTGGGACAACGACCTGGCGACGGTCGCCTTCGAGTACGTCCCCAACGACTACGACGCCCCGACGATCACGGGGAGCGTGGTGATCGAGATCCCGGCGGAGACCTACGGAGGCGACGCCGGCCCCCGCTTGACGTCGGACTTCTCGTGGAGTATGCCGACGAAGCCCACCTTCACCGCGTTCGCGGGACCGTAGGACCGTGGCCGTCGAAGTACGAGTCCAAGGAGAAGCGCGCCTCGAGGCGACCCTCGACGGAGCCGCGAAGAAGATGGGGGACCTCCCCGGATTCGCGGAAGCGGCGACGATCGTCAACACCGCGGCGATCTCCCGAGCTCCCCGCCGGACCGGACGTCTCGCCTCGTCGCTCACCTCGAGGCGGAGCGGACCGAACGTGTCGGAGATGACGTCGCCGCTCGTCTACGCCATCCCGATCCATTGGGGGTCCCCCGCCCACAACATCGCCGCGAACCCCTTCTACGTCCGCGCCGCGGAGCAGACGGAGAGCCAATGGGCGAAGGCGGTAGAGAAGTCCGCCCAAGACGTCCTCGACGGGGTGCAAGGTGCCTAGCTTCCGGGTGAAGGTGGATCTCGTCCTCGACGGGGAGACGGTCCGGATCCAGACGTCCGCCCACGACCAGCTAAACGCGGAGCGGGGCCTAGGACACTCGCCGGCGGAGACCCCCGTCGAGCTAGGTCTCCGCGTCTGGTGGTGCGCGCTTCGCCGCTCCTACCCCGACCGTCCGGAGGCGAAGACCTTCCGGGCCTTCGTGGACGCCCTCGAGGAAGCGAACGAGATCGAGCCTCGAGCGGAGGACGAGCCCGACCCCTTGGACCCTACCCTCGAGGCGGGATCGGACGTCTAGCCGTGGAGCTCGCCGTCGCGACCGGAGTCTCCGCCAGGGAGTGGCTCCGCGACCCCGCCGCGATGACAACCGCCGCGGAGATCCTCGAGGAGACCGCGGAGCGGATGAAGGACCGCAGGTAGTCCGATGGCCGCGAAGCTGATCATCGAGCTCCTAGGCAAGGCGGACTCCGCCATCGCCGCGCTCAAAAAGACCGGCGCGGCGTCGCAGGAGGCGACGTCCGCGGTCGGGACGACAGGTAAGACCCTCGCCGGTATCGCCGGCGCCGTCGCCGCCGGTATGGCCGTGAAGCGAGTGGTCGACTTCGGGAAGTCGACCGTCGCCGCCGCCGGCGAAGCCGCCCACGCCAACAAGCAGCTAACCGCGGTGATGGCAAACACTGGTTCCGGCTTCCAAGAGGCGACGAAGCACGCGATCGAGCTCGCCGACTCCCTAGGACGACAGGTGGGGGTGTCCCCGAACGTGATCAAGGCGGGGGAGTCGATCCTCGCTACCTTCCATAGCGTCTCCGGGGAAGTCGGGATGCAAGCGGGGATCTTCGACCGTGCGACCAAGGCGGGAGCCGACCTCGCCGCCGCCGGCTTCGGCTCGATCGAGTCCAACGCGGTGCAGTTAGGGAAAGCCCTCGAGGATCCGACCAAGGGACTTACCGCGCTCGCAAAGTCCGGCGTGACCTTCACGAAGTCTCAGAAGGAACAGATTGCGGCGATGACCGCGGGGAAAGCCTCCGCCGAAGAGCTCGCCGCCGCAAACCTAAAGATTGAGACCTCGCAGGTTGCCTATAACGAAGCCGTCAAGAAGTACGGACCGGACAGTCTTCAAGCCCGCAACGCGGCGCAGAAGTTGAGCACCGCGCAAGAGGATCTAGCCAAGAGTCAAGCGAAAGGTACCGACCTTCTAGGAGCACAGAAGATCGTTCTCGAGGCGGTCGAGTCCCAAGTGGCGGGGACCGCCAAAGCGACCGCCGGAGCCGGAGCGAAGATGGCGGTCGCTTACGAAGAGATGAAGGTAAAGATCGGGACCGCGCTACTCCCCGCCGTCTCGAGCCTAAAAGGCGAGTTCACGAAGCTGTTTGACTTTATCTCCGCGAATAGCGCGTGGCTCGTGCCCCTGATCTCCGGCGTGGCCGTCCTCGCCGGCGCGCTCGTCGCGATCGTCGGCGCCGTGAAGATGTTCACAATGGTCATGGAGTCCGTGAAGCTCGCGATCGCCGGCGTCCGCCTGGCGATGATGCTCCTCAATACCGCGTTCCTAACCTCCCCGATCGGATGGATCGTCCTCGCCGTCGTCGCCCTGATCGCGGTGATCGTGCTGATCGCCACCAAGACGACATGGTTCCAGACGATATGGGCGGCGATGACCGCCGGGATCACCGCGGCATGGAACGCGACGGTAGGCGCGGTCGTCGCGGCGTGGAACTGGGTATGGGGGATCCTCTCCGCCGGCTTCAACGCCGTCCAAGCGATCGCCGCATCGGTCTTGAACTGGATACGGGGCAATTGGCCCCTACTGGTCGGGGTCCTCGCGGGGCCATTCGGGATCGCGGTCGCCCTCGTGATCCGCTATTGGACCCCGATCTCCGGATTCTTCGCGGGGATCGTCGGCGCGATCGGAGGGGCCTTCTCTCGAGTGATCGGGGTGATCACGCAACCGTTCATCACCGCGTTCAACATTGTCCGCGGCGCGGTGGACTCCGTCGTCTCGCACATCCAAGCGGTAGTCGGGGGAGTCCTGTCCTTCGTGTCCGGCGCGGTCGCCACCGCGAAGTCGGTCTATAACGCGTTCGCGCACATGTGGAACGCGATCCCTACCTTCAACATCCCCGAAGTTGACACGCACATCCCCGGTATCGGGAAGGTGGGCGGAGGATCCATCGGACTACCCAAACTGCCCACCCTCGCCCTAGGCGGACTGATGACAAGGAGCGGTCTCGTCTTCGCCCACGCCGGCGAGGTGATCTCCCCCGCGCCGGCCCGAGCTCGAGGAGACGGACCGCTCGTGGCGATCACCAACGCGCATTTCTCGGAGAAGATCGACGTCGCCACCTTCGGACGTCGCCTCGCTTGGGAGGTGGAGACCGCCGGTGTCTAGCGTCTGCGTCCGCCGCGCCTGGCTCGTCATGGGGACCCGCACGCTCGAGCTCGAGGATCTCGCCGCCGGCTACGCGTGCACGGAGCTCAACCTAGGAAGTCCGGAGATCCGGGCCGTGGTCGCTAACCGACCGGACACGGACGGGACCGACGACAGGACAGCGCTGATGGGATCCCGTGCCGTGTCCGCCAACATCTCGACGGTCGCCGGCGGGACGATGAAGCCCGACGAGGTGGCGACCCTCTTCGCCCCGTTCATGGTCCCCAGCGCGCGACCAGAGCTCCACTACGTCTTGGACCGTGCCGGCGCGCCGGAGCGCAAGACGACGGTCCGGGCCGCGGACTACGGATGGCCGGTAACGGGAAGCCGGACGAGGGATATCCATCTCGCGTGGGTCGCCCCGGATCCGATCATGCGGGACCCGACGAGCCGGACTGCCTCGAGCCGCTCCGGATCGTCCACCACCCCCGGACGCTCCTACAACCTGACCTTCCCGCGGATCTACCCCGTCGGAGGCGGAGCTGCTACGACGGGGGAGATCACCTCCGCCGGCGACGTCTCCGTCCGTCCCCTCTTCCGGATCTTCGGACCGATCACGGATCCTCGTCTCGAGCTCGAGGTGATGGACCCGACGACACGCCTCGCCACCTACGTCCTGTCCTTCGTCGCCGGCTACCGGCTCGACGCCGGACATTGGGTCGACGTCGACTCCGACCGCAAGACCGTCTTCTACGACTCCGACCCCCTCCAATCGGCTATGGCGGAGATCGACTGGCAGACGTCCACGTGGCCGACGATCCCGCCGCTACCCGCGATCACCTACTTCAACCTCTACGGGGACTCGACCTCCGCCGTCTCCCAAGCGGAGGCGATATGGACGGACGGCTACCTGTCGTGACCGACGTCCCCCCCGACCGCTCGAGGTGGAGACTGACGGTCCACCGTAGAGACTTCGGGCCGCTCGCCTACGCCGGCGATACCGGGATCACGGAGCTAGCCGACGCCCGAAGCCGCCGACTCGAGACCGCCCTAAACACGCCGGCGAAGCTGACCTTCACGATCGACGGACGCTCCGCCGGCGCCGCCTACGTGAAGGAGCTCACGACCGAAGTCGCGGCGTGGCGATGGGACCCCGAGCTCGGGCGGGACCGTCTGATGTTCCGCGGCGTCGTCGCCCAATCGGAGGACGTCCTATCCGAGAACGGGGCCCACGCCGTCAACTTCACGTGTCACGACTGGCTCGCCGTCCTCCATCGCCGCTACCTGACCAACGCGACCGACTGGACGCAGACGCAGCGCGACCAAGACGACTGGGTAGGCGACCTTCTCGCTCGAGCCCAAGACCCCTACTCGTCCGCCGGTACGTCGTTCGCCCCCGGATCCCACCTTCCTCTCGCCCTCGAGCTCGTCAACCCCGACGGGACCGTCCGCTCCACGAAGTCGGGACGGCTACGGGACCGCACCTATCAGGGACAGAAGTCGATCGGGGACGCGGTCGCGGAGATGGCCGCGTGTATCGACGGCTTCGACTTCGACGTCCGCCCCGCCGCCGACTCCGACGGTACCGACTACCTGCGCGTCTTCTACGGATCACAGGGGACCTCGAGGCGGGACGTGGTGCTCGCCTACGGCTCGTCCGTGTCCGCCCTCACCCGCACCGCGAACAGTACCGACTATTCCAACTACTGGCGGGTGATCGGCAACGCCGGCGGTACGGAAGGGGCCCCCCAAGTGTGGGCGGAGCGTGCCAACGCGGACGCGAACGACGTGGGACGGATCCCGGTAGGCCTGTGGATGGGCGCGGCGAACGAGTCGGACGTCTCCGTCGCCGCCACCCTGCAAGAGAAGGCGGACGGGGACCTCGAGGAGTCGGGGATCCTCGTCCCCTCCTACTCGCTCACCCTTCGCCCCGGCTTCTACCGGCCCGGCTTCCCCGCGATGGGCGACACGCTAGGACTGGTCGTCCGCTCCGGACGGCTCGACGTGAGCTCGACGGTCCGCGTCCAAGCCCTCCGCTTCGTGATCGGAGACGACGGACAGGAGGACGTGGAGCTCGACGTCGGACGTCCCCGCCTGACACTCTCCGCCCTCTTCCGACAGACGAAGCGCGACATAGACGCGCTCGCCAGGAGGTGACCTCGTGACGCGCTACGTCCCCCAATGGCTCCAAGCGGGAAGCTACGCAGGATCGCAAGACCGCCGCCTTATCGGGGCCCTGTGGCCGACGCCGGCGACGTCGGGATGCGCGGTGACGCCGGCGGGGACAGGAATGGACGTCCACGTCGACGCCGGACAGGTGGCGGTCCCCACCCCGAACAACACGGGCACCGTGCTCTGTACCTCCGACGCGATCGAGACGCTCACCCTCGACCCCGCCCCGCCGTCGGGGACCGACCGCGTCGACAAGATCGTCTGCCGGCCCCGCTCTACCGATCTCGACGGGACCTCGACCCAAGAGGACTTCATCTTCGACGTGGTGAAGGGGACCGAAGCGCCGTCCGGGGCCGCGCCGTGGCCGGCTACGCCGGCGGGGACCGTCGCCCTCGCCGTCGTGCTCGTCGCCGGCGGAGCCGCGTCGATCGCCGCGTCCGGCGTCTTCGATCAACGCCCCTTCAATCTCGCCGTGGGCGGCGCGGCGTCCGGTAGACCGCCCACCACGAGCACGAGCCTCGTCTACTACTACGACGACACGGGACAGTATTGGATCGCGAAAGCCTCCGTGGACTCCGGCAAATGGCATCGGGCGGAGGAGTACAAGTCGCAGAACAACATCTCCGCCCAATGGAACATCCCCGCCTATAACACGATGATCCCGTGGGACATGACCGCGTTTTGGGATCCGTGGGGGATGTGG
>Ga0066903_100006026_pt1 | contig 10657 bp, 11 predicted proteins | sample PanSoiMetaGPlot1_FD_67491 | JGI IMG/M metagenome (GOLD analysis project Ga0066903, IMG submission 67491) | Tropical forest soil microbial communities from Panama analyzed to predict greenhouse gas emissions - Panama Soil - Plot 1 (version 2) | ecosystem: Environmental > Terrestrial > Soil >...
GACTTCGTTCCACCTTCATTCGCAGAATTGCGCCTTCCCAGGATGCCAGCAGAAATTCGGCCAATTCTGTGGCGTCAAACCGTGAATCGACTTCACCTGCTGACTGAGCTGCCGCAATGCAGGCTGCAAACAGCGCTCGCCACTCTTGAAAAATTGCGTCGAGCCGTTCGCGCAAAAGCTTGCTTTGAGAACTGGCTTGAAGACTGAAGTCACCAATCAAGCATCCGATCATCCAACGATCGCGCTCCAGCTTGTCCGTAATGACGTCGAGATAGCGCTTCAGCCGCTGACGGGGCGTAAGACTCTCATCGTCCAGCGCCTCTGCGACCAACCCTTTTAAGTAATCGAAGTATCGGTCGAGCACTTCGACCGCGAAGGATTCTTTCGAACGAAAATGGTTGGTAAAGGAACCTTGCGGAGCTCGGGCCGCGGCGCAGATGTCGCGAACGCTCGCGCCGTGATAACCGGCCCGAAACATAACGGGCAGGCCAGCCCGCAATATTTTGTCACGCAATGAACGCCTAGGCATTAACGATGAACAATACGCACGTCCGTATTAATCAGTCAACCGCAAAATTCCAGAAGGCGGCCCCGGCTGATCAGATCCTCAACCGGTCTTTAGTTCGACCGTTGGAGGACAAAGAAAACGTATCCGTAGCTTTTTTCTGAAATTTTGAAGGTCTCGATTTCTTTGAGCGTCTCGACGGCAAAATGCCTGACGGCAAGATCCGTGTGATTCACGAGCGATTTCGCGCGTGGCTCCAGAACGTCATAATAATCTTCCACCCATGCTTCCTGAGGCAGCGTATAAGTGTTAAAGATCTTGTAACCTGCTTCTTCTGCTATCGCGATATTTTGCGGAACAGATTGGATTTCCGGATAAGCGGATCGGAAGAACTCCGTCACCGCGTCGGGAATTTGTTCGCGGAGCCAGCATAGTTCGCTTACTACCGCGAAACCGTTCGGTTTGATCGCCTTTACCCAGGTCGTCAGCGCGTTGGCGAAACCGACGTTGTAGGCTGCGCCTTCCGCCCATAGCAGATCAATTTTTGGAAAAACGGTCGGAATGTCTTTCATGTCCATGCAATGCATCTGCACCAGATGAGCGACGCCTTTTTCTTCCGCGCGCCGTTTGAAGCGATTCAGGAATGGCTGATAGGAGTCCACCGCATGAATTGGTGTCCCAAGCTCGCTCGCCAGCACGATCGTTTGGCGTCCCGCACCGCAACCAGCATCAACGACGAGATCAAACCGGTGTTGCGGCAGTGATCGCAGAACATAAAGAGTAAGGCTGTCGTGTCCTGGACCGAGCTTGTCCATGTCTGCGAAGATGAGGTCGACAGGAGTCGGAGTTTTCATCGCGCCCTCGCGACGAATTATTGTGGTTTCGCTTTAGCGGCGAGGATCTGCGGTAGCAAGATGTCGCCCACGTAATGCCAGTACGGAATGATTTCGATCGCGCCCCGCGCATAGCGTTCGGCGGCGTTTATGTCGGAAGGCTTCGTGTTCAGATAAGAATAGGCCAAGCTCATCATCAGTTCCGGTTTGCCCCACGAGGGTTCAAGCGCGTCATCGCGTGCTTTGTTTTTTGAACAGACTTCTAATCCGCGCCGATAATTTTCGATCGCCTTATCCTGACCACCGCCGCGTTCGGGAGGCGTATTCCAAAGAATGGGGCCGTGCACCCAAATGAGCCGCGGATTGTCCGGTGCCATCTCATCTGCTTCTTTCACCAGCGGCATGATCTGGCCAACCAATTCCTTCGCGCGCGCCTGGTCTTTCCGGTTCATGAAAGCCAGGTAACCCAGACATGAAATCGTCCCGACCTTGGCATCGACGAATGTGGGATCCTCTTCCATTGCTATGTTGAATTCGTCGAGTGCGGTCTTGAGATTCTGCTCTAACTCCTTTGGATCAACGGAATCGTTGAAGCCGTTGATTGCCCGCCTCCATTTAGCAAAGCCGCGCCAGTATCGGATGCGGGATGCGAGTTCCTGATATTCCAGGAAAGGCTTCAAGTCATCGTAGCCGCGTTGCATCGCCACCTGGTTGCCTTCGTAATCGGCCCGCTGAATCTGCGCAACGATGCGGCCGGCTTGTTCACGAGCATCGTTACTAGGACTCGCCTGAGTAACACGAAGCGAAATGAAAATTAGCGCCATTAGTAAAGCAGTGGCGATCGCTCGACGTTGGTTGGGACAGATTGCGCTCATCGTGGTGGTTGTGGTTGACCCGCGACCGGCCGCAGAAATTGCAACACCGCTTTGGCCGACGGTCCGCCTTTCTCGGCTTCCGGGCTGCGCCTGCAAGAGGTCGCGACCGGAAAGAAGGCTAACAGCAGTAACACCACTGCCGATAAGGAATTGTTTACGTGTGCAAGTTCTCCGAGTTAATGCCGTGTCCATAGGTAGCTTTCGGTTCTCCGAACTGAAAACCCGCCATGCCAGTTTGATCGACAAGAATGTCGTGAGTCGCGGGAGAAAGGGCGCGAACTTACTGCATCAAGGCACGACTAGTGCCCGGCTAAAGCGGTTTGCCGAGTAGTTCGAACAATTTGTCCTTATAGTTTCGGCTGAGAGTGAGCTTTGTGCCGTCTTCCAAAAGAATTGAGTGCTCCCCGTTAAACAGCGGTTGCAGTTCCTTAATGCGTTCGACGTTTACGATGGCCGAGCGATGGATCCGCCGGAATTTTCTCGGGTCGAGTTGTGCCTCCATCGCACTTAACGTTTGCCGCACCATCGGACTGACTTTGCTCGTATGCAGGTGCACATATTTGTCGTCTGCTTCTATCCAATTAATTTCGTTAGTACTCAGGAAGGTGATCCGCCCACCCGCCTTGATCACGAGGCGATCAACGTATTGCGGCTGATTCTTGATACTTTCCAGCAGGGCGCTTATCTGCGTACGACCTTCATTCCGACGCTCGGAGCGGAAGCGCTCTTTTGCATGTTTCATTGCGTCTTCGAATCGCGCCTGATCGAAAGGCTTCAATAGATAATCGAGCGCGTGAAGATCGAACGCTCGAATGGCATACTGTTCATAGGCTGTCGTAAAGATGATTTCCGGCAGCCAGTCAATGCCGATCGATTCGAGGACGGCGAACCCGTCCATCTCCGGCATTTGCACATCGAGGAAAACAACATCGGGCTTGTGTTTCCTGATCATCGAGACCGTCTCTTTGCCGTTACTGCATTCGCCGACAATTTCGATGTCGTGATCGTCCTTTAACATTCGACGGACAAATTTCCGCGCGAGGGCTTCGTCGTCAGCGATCAAGGCTCTAAGCGGCGCATTTTTCATGTCCGTTGTTGGTCAAATCCCAAATCTGCCTCGGCGCGGAAGGGAATTTCTATCACCACGGTGAGTCCTCCGCCTCCGGCGTTTGTAAGGTCAAAACGAAAATTAGATCCGTAGATTTGATGGAGCCTGGTACGCACGTTATTTAAACCGACTCCGTTTTTCGCAGGCAAATCCCCGTTTGAAGGTATCCCCGGCCCGTTATCTCTGATCTCGAGTTGAAGCAAGGTGTTAAGGCGCTTTGCTTCGATGTTGATATGACCTCGCTTAGCGTGCGGTGCGATTGCATGTTGGATCGCGTTTTCCACTACCGGCTGCAAAATAAGGTGAGGTACTTGGGCGGAGAGAGTCTGCGGTTCCAATTCAAACGCGACAGTCAACCGATCTCCGAACCGGACCTGTTCAATCTCAAGGTAGCACCGAAGGAATTCAGTCTCTTGTTTGAGCGTGACCAGCTGCTGGTCGGAATTTTCGAGGGTTAATCGGAGGAAGTCGCCGAGCTGCGCGATCATGCTGTTTGCTTTTGGCGGGTCTTCCAAAACCAGTGATGAGATCGAGTGCAGCGTGTTAAAAAGAAAATGCGGATGAAGCTGCATTTTCAGCGCTCTAAGCTGCGCGTCAGCGAGTTGGGTTTTGAGAGATGATTGCGCCAACTCGCTCGCGCGAAAGTTTTGATAATAGAGGAGCGCATGCACTGCGATCACGATCAGCGAAGCGATGATCAAATCGATATAGAATCCAAACCAAAAATAAGCGCGGTAGAAGTCAACAAGTGCCGGGAACTGTCGCTTTAGCCGCGGAGTGATGGACCAAAGGATCGCGAGATGAATCACTTGATGGATGCCTGCGAATGAAATCAGCACCGGAAAATGAAGCAACAGGTTGCGCACCTTGAGAGGACGGAACTCGATTGGAAAGCGGCGGCTGAAGCGGAAAAGTAGCGGCGAGAGAATCGCCCAAAGATAGAATTGAACCAGATTCAGTCTGAGCGCTGAGACGAAGTCGAATTCTCTATGGTTTTCACCAATTGCAGCTGCATAGGAAACTACCGCGAAGATGACGCTAACGAGTGTCCAACCGCCAAAAAGAAGGGCCGCCTTGCACCAGGTTGTTTTAAGGTTACCCATGACGACTCGTCAACAGTATAGCAGCTGCGATCGCCAAAAGGCGCGTCATTCCAAAGAATGTCGCGAGTGGCCGCGAAAACGCCGTGAAGTTACTGAATCAAGGCATAATCAGCGCCCGGCAAAAGTGGTTTGCGCAGAGGCTTGAACAGATTGTCCTTGTTTCGGCTACAAGGCTGATGTGGTTAGTCTCCGATGATTTTCACCAGCACCCGCTTTTTTCTTCTTCCGTCGAATTCGCCGTAGAAGATTTGTTCCCACGGACCGAAATCGAGTTTGCCTTTCGTGATCGCGACAACAACTTCGCGGCCCATGATCTGACGCTTGAGATGAGCGTCGGCGTTGTCTTCGCCGGTCCGGTTATGTTGATACGCGGTGGTCGGCGCGTGCGGCGCTAATTTTTCCAGCCACACCTCATAATCGTGATGGAGTCCCGGTTCATCGTCGTTAATGAATACCGAAGCGGTGATGTGCATCGCGTTGACCAGACAAAGACCTTCAGTCACGCCGCTCTGACGAACGAGTTCCTCGATCTTCGGTGTGATGTTGATGAAGCCGCGTCGGTCCGGTACTTCGAACCAAAGATGTTCAGTGAGCGATTTCATATCAGAAATGTTGATGGTTGATAGTTCAAAGCTGAGATTGAAACGCTGATAATCTGAAGGGAGAGCATTATATGCATCCAAGTACGTACAACACGAAAGCTTATTCCGCTGCGAGTGAGACATCGCCGCTGGCTTTCACTACGATCGAGCGCCGCGAACTGACTGAGCGCGACGTGCAGATCGAAATTCTTTTCTGCGGCATCTGCCACTCCGACCTGCATTCCGTGCGCAATGAATGGAGCGAGTTCCTGGCGACGAACTACCCGATTGTGCCCGGTCATGAGATCATTGGCCGCGTCACAAAGGTCGGCTCGGGAGTCAGCAAATACAAACCCGGCGACCTCGTCGCGGTTGGTTGCATGGTCGGCTCAGATCGTACGTGCCCCAGCTGCAAAGCCGGTCTCGAGCAGTTCTGTCCGAACATGGTTCTCACCTTCAACTCGCCGGACAAACACCTCGGAGGTGTCACCTACGGCGGATACTCCGACAGCATTGTCGTCGATGAACACTTCGTTCTACGTGTTCCCACGAACCTGAATGTCGCCGGAGCGGCGCCGCTCCTTTGCGCCGGGATCACGACATACTCGCCGATGCGTCACTGGGGCGTCGGCAAAGGCAAAAAAGTTGGCGTAGTTGGTCTCGGCGGACTGGGTCATATGGGCGTGAAATTCGCTCATGCATTCGGAGCGCACGTTGTCGTTTTCACCACGTCGCCTAACAAAAAGGAGGACGCGATGCGCCTCGGCGCTGATGAAGCTGTCGTCTCCCGCAACGCCGATGAAATGAAGAAACATGCCGGCAGTTTCGATTTCATCCTCGACACCGTGTCCGCCGATCACGACGTCAACGCCTATATCAATCTGCTCGGCGTCGATGGGAATCTCACGCTCGTTGGTGCTCCCGCAGAGGCTCTCGACGTCCCGGCGTTCAGTCTTATCGTGCGGCGTCGCAGTTTCTCCGGCTCCAGCATTGGAGGTATCGCGGAAACGCAGGAGATGCTCGATTTTTGCGGCAAACACAACATCACCGCCGATGTCGAGGTCATCCCAATTCAAAAAGTCAACGAAGCTTACGAGAGACTGCTCAAGTCGGATGTGAAGTACCGTTTCTCCATCGACATGGCTTCTCTTAGATCGGAGTGATAGCGGGATTTCCTCATCATGCGTGCAACTGTCATGTATAGTGCTGGCGACGTTCGGATCGAGAACGTGCCCGATCCGCAAATCATCGAGCCAACTGATGCAGTCATTCGCGTCACCCGCGCGTGTATTTGCGGGAGCGATTTGTGGCCATATCAAAAAATGGAGCATAGCGACACCGGTCGCGTGATGGGGCACGAAGCGATAGGTGTGGTCGAAGACGTCGGCGCAAACGTTCGTACGATTAGACGCGGTGATTTCGTTATCATGCCGTTTGCGTTTTCCGACGGCACATGTGCGTTTTGCCACGACGGACTTCAAACCTCTTGCATTCATGGCGGATTTTTCGGCACCACAGAGGTTGCCGGAGCACAGGCTGAAGCCGTGCGGATTCCTTTGGCGGATGGAACCCTCTTTCCGCTTCGCGCACACGCAGACGACGCGCTTACGGCATCATTACTGACGCTCTCGGACGTGATGGGCACCGGACACCACGCCGCGATCATCGCGAGGGTCACACCTGGAAAGAGCGTGGCCGTTGTCGGTGATGGAGCTGTGGGATTGTGCGGTGTCATTGCCGCGAAGCGACTCGGTGCTGAGCAGATTATTATACTTGGCCGGCATGCCGACCGCATAGCGCTGGCCAAGGATTTCGGCGCAACAGACGTTGTAAGTGAGCGAGGGGATGCCGCGGTGGAGCGAGTTCGCGAACTGACCTGCGGTTATGGCGCCCACTCGGTGCTGGAATGCGTCGGGCTTGAACAAGCGATGAATACCGCGATCAGCATCGCTCGTCCGGGTGGCGCTGTGGGCCGCGTGGGCGTTCCCCAGGAGCAGACGATTCCGGGATCGGAGCCAGCGTTTTACAACAATGTCACGGTCGGCGGCGGAGCTGCGCCCGTGCGTGCTTACATCGAGGAGCTCTTGCCGGACGTTCTTGAGGGGAATATCCATCCTGGTCGAGTGTTCGATCGTACCGTCGGCCTTGACGGCGTTCCGGACGGTTACCGCGCGATGAATGATCGGGAAGCCATCAAGGTGATGGTCACGCCCTAACACGCTTTCGACGACGCGAAACGCGGTAAGCAGCGAGGAGCGAGGTTTAAGAAATTCCACGTCGCAGAATTCGGGATTTCCTGAGAGGTTACTGGATGAGAAGGCGCAAACTGGGAAAGAGCGATTTAGAAGTTTCTGCGATGGGGCTCGGTTGCATGGGAATGAGCTTTGGCTACGGCCCACCGAAAGGTAAGCAGGAAATGATCGCGCTGCTTCGCGCAGCGGTGGAACGCGGCGTCACGTTCTTCGATACCGCCGAAGTTTATGGTCCATTCACAAACGAAGAACTTGTGGGCGAAGCTCTCGCTCCATTCCGCAATCAGATCGTGGTCGCCACGAAGTTTGGGTTCAAACTTGATCCGAAGACCGGTCGGTCAATCGGCGTCGACAGCCGTCCAGAGCACATCAAAGAAGTTGCTGAAGCTTCACTGAAACGACTCAGGGCTGATGTCATCGATCTATTCTATCAGCATCGCGTTGATCCGAACGTGCCAATCGAAGAAGTGGCGGGAGCGGTGAAGGATCTGATTCGCGAAGGCAAGGTCAAGCATTTCGGACTTTCCGAGCCGGGAGTACAAACGATCCGCCGCGCGCACGCCATTCAGCCCGTCACTGCAATTCAGAATGAGTACTCGTTATGGTGGCGCAAACCCGAAGAAGAAGTGCTGCCGGTGGTCGAGGAGCTAGAAATAGGCTTCGTTCCATACAGCCCTCTTGGCAGAGGTTTTCTCACGGGAAAAATGGACGAGAACACCGCGTTCGACAGCACCGATTTCCGCAACACGCTGCCTCGGTTTACACCCGAGGCTCGGAAAGCCAATCAGACGTTGGTTGATTTGCTTGCCGAGATTGCAAAACGGAAAAAGGGGACGCCTGCTCAGATCGCGCTCGTATGGTTGCTTGCTCAGAAGCCGTGGATCGTTCCAATCCCAGGCACAACAAAACTGAAGCGGCTCGAAGAGAACATTCGCGCGATCTCAATCGAACTAACGCCGGAGGATCTCCGAGAAATCGATAGCGCCGCATCAAAGATCGATGTCCAAGGCGCGCGATATCCAGAACGCCTCGAAGCGATGACCGGACTGTGAAGTAAAGGAAGAAAACAGAAGTCAGAAGTACGAAAACTTCAACTATGGACATCAGGATTCGGGAAGGCACCCCTGCGGATGCCGAGATTTGCGGCGGAATCTGTTACAACGCGTTTAAAACAATCTCGGAGGCGTATGGTTTCGCGCCTGACTTTCCGGCACCGGAAGTGGCGGTCGGTTTACTAACGTGGATGCTCGAACATTCGAAGTTTTACGGCGTGATCGCGGAGATCGAGGGCCGCATTGTCGGCAGCAATTTTCTCGACGAACGAAACGCGATCGCAGGTGTTGGGCCGATCACGGTCGACCCGACGGTGCAGAATCGCGCGATTGGCCGGCGTTTAATGGACGCGGTGCACGAGCGCGCCGCGCAGAGAAATTTTGCCGGTGTCCGGCTCATCCAAGCTGGGTTTCACACACGATCGCTCTCGTTGTATGCGAAACTTGAGTACGATGTGCGCGAACATCTTGCGTGCATGCAAGGCAAATCGATCGGCATTTCTATCGCAGGTCATGACGTCAGACCAGCCGCCGAATCGGATTTAGAGGATTGTAATCGGCTGTGCCGACAAGTGCACGGCCACGATCGCGCCGGAGAATTGCGCGACGCGATCGCACGGGCCTCCGCAACCGTGGTGGAGCATGATGGGCGAATCACCGGTTACGCAACGATCATCGGCTTCTTTGGTCATGCCGTCGGTGAGACAAACAAAGATGTGAAGGCGCTTATCGGCGCTGCAAAAGAATTCGCCGGGCCGGGCTTTCTCCTTCCGACGCGAAACGGCGAGCTATTCCGCTGGTGCCTCAGCAATGGTTTACGAATTACGCAGCCGATGACTCTGATGAGCAAAGGCCTCTACAACGAGCCAGCCGGCGCATTCCTGCCGTCGATCTTGTATTAATTCGCGGCGCCGGATTTTAGCTGAAGATTCCACAGCTTTACAACGCGCTCGCAGAGCTTGCGAAGGCAAACGGTGGAATTCTTCAGGAGCTCGGCGTCTTGCAGTTCACCTCCGGTGCGTGTTGAAAAACAGCACTGCAAGGCCGACGCAGACCCAGATAAAGCTATAAATCCACCACAGCGCTAGAAGGCTCGTGCCGGAGAAGAGAGGAAAAATCAGACCAGCACCCACGGTGTTGAGGGTTGCGTGAAATAACATCGTCAAGAAGACGCTCCCTTTTGCTCCATTGAAAACCCACGTCAGTACGAATGTTCCTCCGAAAACGGACACGACAAACGGAGCAACAATCGGCCATGGAAATTCATTTCCAAATAGAGGCAAATGCCAAATCGCCCAAACCGGAGCGAGAATCAGGCTTGCGGTGAAAGGCGTGTATCTGGTCTGTAATTGAGGCAGCGCGAAACCGCGCCATCCGGGTTCTTCACCAAGCCCGACAAACAGCAGGATGAAAAGAAAACGGTCCGGCAGTTCGCGAAGTTTGTCGGATGAGAAAGCTGAGACCTGCGGAGCGTGAACAAAGCAAAACAGAATTCCAACGGCGATGAGGCAAATCAGAATCGGCGCAGCGAAGACGATTGCGTACCATCGGATTCCAACTCGCCATCGCACCAGCCGTCCTAAGAATTCGCGCAGACCTGGCCGACCCGAGACGATCGTACTCATGATTATTCCCGCCACCAAAGGCCCGAGCGGATTGGGTCCGCTCGTTCGACCGCGTGCCAACGCGATAATCCACGGATACCAGGAGAGCACAAAAGCGATCACGAAAAACGCGATCAGACAGTGCTGCTTTAGAAAAGTTCTCACATTGTTCCTGAGCTCAGCGAGGGGTTATGCGTACCGGAGAATTTTTACAACTTTTTGGATCGTGTTCCAATTGCGCGTGGTAGCGGGCACACCCAGGAGCTTCTCGATCTTGCCAAGGTAGCTGATCGCCTTCATCTGCCTGCGGTACAGTCCCAAAACAAATCTGTTTTCGATCGCAACGATCTTCAGCAGCCAGTCATCGTCGGATGGCAGACTGAGGGGAAGAGGAGGCACTGCGCGAACTCGTTTGGCTAACACGTTCACGAACCGCGTGATGTTTTCGCCCGAAGGTTGTCCTGCGAATGGATCCTCTGAGGCGAATTTCATGATGTCGTTGGCGGGAACAATCATGATCTCGCATTTAAATGGCAGCTTTCGAGCAATCGCCGCGCGCAGTACCGATTCGCTGACGTCTCCGCGCGCAACAAACGTGCCGACCGCGCCGATGTTCACGATGCTAAACTTTGCCAGGTCTTTCGCGATTAGCGCTGGCTGGCATCGATTAGCTCCGCCAACATTCACCGCACGAAGAAAGACGACGGAGGGCATTACAGAAGTAAGAAGGAAGAATTAAGAATT
>Ga0066903_100006027_pt1 | contig 10656 bp, 5 predicted proteins | sample PanSoiMetaGPlot1_FD_67491 | JGI IMG/M metagenome (GOLD analysis project Ga0066903, IMG submission 67491) | Tropical forest soil microbial communities from Panama analyzed to predict greenhouse gas emissions - Panama Soil - Plot 1 (version 2) | ecosystem: Environmental > Terrestrial > Soil >...
CCTCCATACAACTACGACATTGCGGCGGTCAACATCAGCCTCGCAGGTGACCCCATCGCATTCGACCCATTTCCGGATTATTGCGATACGGAATACCAGGAGATGACGGACGCTATAAATCAGTTGAAATCGGTCAATATCCCCACCATCATCGCTGCGGGTAACGACGGCGCTACGGATGCGATCAGTTTTCCGGCATGCATCTCTTCCGCCCTCAGAGTCGGGGCCACGGGTGACGGCAGCGCCGCCACCGCCCCGGCCGACGCCGTGTTGCCATATTCCAACAGCGCGTCGTTCCTGAATCTGCTCGCGCCGGGCGGTCTCATAACCTCGTCAGTTCCCGGCGGATTCGCGGACGGCTCCGGCACTTCACAGGCGGCCGCGCACGTATCGGGCGCGATGGCCCTGTTAAGGCAAGAACTTCCCATCGGCGCTAATAATACCGTTTGGTTTGATGACGCATTGCCGCCAGGAGCCGTGCCGTATCCTGACGATACTGCAACAGGGGGCGTGACTGAAGCATGGAACTGGGTGTCAACGAATCCGACGCCGTACACCGGGACTAAATCACATCAATCGTCCATAGCGCCAGCGATACGACAACATTTCTTCACAGGCGCAACATCTACGTTATCTGTAGGAACAGGGGAAATGCTCTATGCGTGGGTGTATCTTGAGCAGGCAAATATGCCTTCTGAAATAATGCTGCAATGGAATGACGGTACGAGCTGGGAGCACCGAGCATATTGGGGGGCGAATAACATAGGGTGGGGTCAAGACGGGACGCCGTCGCGGAAAAATATGGGGAGACTGCCGGAATGGGGGGGATGGGTGAAGCTGATAATTCCCGCTTATGCGGTTGGATTGGAAGGCAATACAGTAAATGGAATGGCGTTTACGCAATATGGTGGACGAGTGACGTGGGACCAGCCGGGAAAAGGATCCGCGTCGGCTGACGATTTACTGACTCTATTAAGAAACACCGGCGTGTTAGTAACAGATACGCGCCTTGGCGCAGGTAGTCGCTCCGTGCCGCGGATCAAAGTGGACGTCGCTCTTGGAGTGAACATTCCAGACCAGGCTTGGGTCGCGGAGTATTACAACAACATCAATTTGGACGGCGCGCCGGTATTAGTGCGAAAGGAAGACGGCGAATCCATCGACCGGTATTTCAACGGCGGGAGCCCCGCGCCTGGCATCGGCGCCGAGAACTACTCCGTGCGCTGGACGCGAAAGCTCACCGTTACCCAAGGGAACTATCGCTTTTCGGTCACCGGCGATGACGGGGTGAAGCTCTACATCGACGACCAGTTGAAGGTAAATGGGTGGAGGAATCAGGCGGCGACCTCCTATAACGCCGACGTGTTTCTGGAGTCGGGCAATCACGACATAAAGCTGGAATATTACCAGGCTACCGGCCCGGCGCAGGCTCGATTGAGCTGGGGGATTCTCAATCTTCCGTGCACGCAGACGGCGGCGCCTGACCACTGGAAAGGCGAATATTTCAACAACGCGAATCTTGCCGGCGACCCTGTGAGGACGAGCGATGACGGCAGTAGTGACTCTCTCAGCCCCAATTGGGGCGGAGGCGCCCCAAGCTCGAGCTGCAATCTAACCGTATTCCCGGACCTCTTCTCCGTGAGATGGACCCGGACGGTCAACCTGGCGCAAGGCATCTATCGTTTCACGGTTTTCGCCGACGATGGAGCGCGTCTCTTGATCGACGATCAATTGAGATTAGCAGTGTCGGGTACAAACACGGTCGATGTTCAACTGTTTTCATCTGGCGATCATAAAATAGTACTGGAATTCTTCGAGAACTTTGGCAACGCGGCGGCGAGCCTTTCCTGGGGGGCGCTGTTGGCTCCGTCTAACCTTGTAGCCAGCCCGTTGTCATCAACGCAAATCAGCCTGAGTTGGAACGACAACAGCACCATTGAGGACGGGTTTAAGATAGAGCGCTGGAATGGCAGTAGTTACTCGCAGATTGCCACTGTGGGCGCCGATGTCAGAACTTATGTCGATTCCGGGCTTCCCGGCTCAACTACGTTTTCGTATCAAGTCAGGGCTTATAACAGCGCAGGGGATTCAGGTTACTCCAACGTGAGCAGCGCGACCACAGCTCCATGCAGCTATGCGCTTTCCCCCACCGGCGCCGGGTTTGGACCAAACGGCGGCACGGGTAGCATTACTGTATCGGCGGCGGCCGGTTGCCCGTGGTCGGTTGGCATTAATTCGGGGTGGGTCCAGATCACCTCGGGAGGGAGCGGCAACGGTAATGGTACCGTCACTTATTCAGTCAATCCCTGGTTCATCAAGAACGGCACCCGGTCGACGACCCTGACGATAGGAGATCGGACATTTAGGATTAGCCAGGATGGGCCAATCACCTGTTGTGATTAGCCTTACTGATCTCAGGCGCCGTATTGGCTCTCCTACTCCGGATCGATCGTAAGGAGTCGAAGCGAACGGATGAACACGGTAACAGCTTGAGTTTCGGGTAGGTTCTGCGGATATGTGTTAGTCTCGTTTCCACCAACTATATCTCGTGGAGCAGACTTACCCCTTGCGCAAATTGTCGCGGTAACTATCTATCGCTCGGAAATCGGACCTCAATTTATCCCGCGAGGCTGAGTAGCGCCCTGAAGGAGTTGATTATGTTGTCAATCTTTCGATCCAGGCATTTCCGTTTTATCGCCTTTACAGCGGTTGTGTTGATTACGGCCGGCGCTCTCACTTTCACCGGTTTCGAGATAAATAAGCGGCGATTATCGAATACCGGGCCTCCGGCTTCTCTCTCCGCTCCGACGGCGCCAATCAGCGCGGCGGGATCTCCGTCGTCGGAACCTCGAGGCCGGGCCGATATAGTGCACTTCACACTTTACGACGTGGGCATCTTTCCCAACGAAGAGCGCGCCAGTCCCGGTTTGGTCGCCATTTATATCAACGACCTCTCAGGCGGCTCGCAAGGTCTGGTCGTCGAGAATGAATCCGGCCAGAGGGTCGGACGAGTCGACCGCATGCAAGGCCGCGATCGCGGTCGCTCCAGGATTGCGCTCGGACGAGGTCGCTATCTGGTTTATGACGTCGACCGCCCTAAGTGCCGGGCGACACTGATCGTGGAACCCGATTGAGCCGCGCCGTCGCATAGTAACTATCTCTTTTCAGCCGTTTCAGTTGATGATCATTTGGAGGTTTGCCGTGAAGCAGATAATTTATCGTAATGGCCTTGCCCAGCAACTTATTGTCGCAATGATTCTGTCCGTTACTGTCTGCCTGACCGTTCAAGGCCAGACCTGGACTCAGTATGATCAGGGGACGCCGCCGCAGCACGCGGCCGGCGTTGCGCCCTTGGGCAGCTATCTCTCAACCGGCATCGGCAATGTCAATCTCGCCAACGGCTCACTAAACATCAGCTTACCAATGGGCGCGGCAGGCGGGCGCGGCTTTGAAATACCCATCACGCTGAACTTCAATAGCAAAGTCTGGTCGACGGCGCATGAAACCGCTTTTGATCCACAGCGAAGGATCGATGTCAGTATGGCTTATGCCCGCTACGGCGCCGCCGATCTCGAGGGAGACATTTTCGACCGTGTGGCGCCCGGTTGGAAGGTTAGTGGAACGCCTATCATACGGGTACAGCACGTTTACATTAATCAATGTGTGCAGGGATATCATCTCTATCATCTGACCAAACTGACCGTCGTGTTGCCTGATAAAGGCGAGATTCAGATGCGCGATGATCTGCATGAAGGCGAGCCGCTTTACGCGGGTTGTGTGTCCACTTTCGTCGAGGATCGCGGCCGGCGCTGGCATGCCACTAACGGCTCCGGCGCTATTTTTATTAGCGACAATCCGAACGGCGTGGTCGACAATGATCTGGCCGGGACGCTGATTATGCCCGACGGGACGCGCTATCGGTTCCAAAACGATACCGGAGGTTTTGGCACGTCCCGGTTATCGCGGTGTATGTCGATCACCGATCGGAATGGCAACCAGATCACTATCAATCGCTATACTGATCCGCTCGACTCGGCGCACATCACCACGGACTACATTGACCAAATGGGGCGTACTGTAAAGGTCGAGCATAACGCGCCGGATCCCGCCAACCCGTCTGTGAAGTTGGCCGTGCTGGTGACGGTCAAAGGTTATCTGGGCGCCGCGCAATATTACAAAGTCAAGACCGATTTTCTCAGCAATAATATCCGCGCGGATTTTGGCTATACGGGTGGTCAGATTGTCTCCGGCTATAGGAACAACTTCGGCTCCTGCTCCAGCTTGCCGGCGGGTTCGAAAGAGCTTTTTCCCGGGTCTTACTGCGAATTCCGGGAGCGGATCGACAATAAGACGCAGGTGACCGAGTTGATCCTGCCCGACAACCGCTCGCTTCACTTCAAATACAATCTCTTCGGGGAAGTGGCGGAGGTGTCGCTGCCGACGGGCGGAATATTGCAGTACGATTACGCCACGAACATCGGCGGGCTGCCGTCCGGCAACTCACTCCCCTTCGAATATCAGGGGCAATTCAACGCGGTATTCGACATCGATCGCGCCGTGTCCGAGCAGCGGAACTATCCGGACGGAGTGAATCTGGAAGGCTCGACGACCTACGCCTTCATACCGCAGACTGTCAACGGGGCGAGTCGTCCCTGCGCCGACGTGAGAAGCTATCAAGGCTCATCGTCGACCGGCGCGTTGCTGGCGCGGCAGCGTCATTTCTTCCTGCCTGCGGGACGCTACTTGACCGGGAACGTGGCAGGGGGCGCATTCGGCACGGGGAACGTTTTATGGTCAACCGGTCTTGAGTGGCGCACCGAAACACTCAACGCTAACGGCGGCGTGATCAACGCGGTCGAACGGGATTGGTCGCAACGCGCGGAGATCATTTGGCCCAACGGAACCAATACTTATGTCCAGTACAGTGGCCAGGAGGAGCCCGAGAACGACAACCGGGTCAATCAAACGCGCAAATACCTGGACAACGGCAGCTTCGCCAAAACTGAAATCTTCTACGACAATGTCAATGCGCGCGCGAACAACGTCGCGGAAACCAAGGAGTACGATTTCGATCAGACGCTGAAGCGGCGCAACGTCACCACCTATCTCACGACCAACCCTGACAACGGCGGCATCGATTACTCCGCGGATGATATTTTCCTGCTTCGACTGCCGACCCGGCGGTCAATCTATGACGGCGCCGAGACGGAGCGCGCGCGAACGGTTTACCAATACGACAAGTACGCGAACGACGGCAATAACGCGGCGCTGACCGATTACGGCCTGTCGGTGACCGGGCATGACGCCGCTTACGGGCCCGACAAGACCACGCGCGGCAATGCGACGGCCATGGGGCGCTGGCTCGACACGGACGGCTCGACGCTTTTCGCCTACTCGCGCTACGACACGCTCGGCAACGTCGTCTCGACCAAAGACCAGAATGGCAACGTCGCCACCATCGGCTACGCCGACAACTTCGGCGCCGGCGATAATCCCGAGAGCGGCGCGGGAGGCGATTTCGGCCCGACTTTTGCGCTTCCTACGCTGATCACCAGCCCGCCGCCGAATCCCGGCGCTCAGCCGCACACGGCGAAAAGTCAGTATGATTTCAGCGCCGGCCTGCTCACCGGCTTCAAAGACCGCAACGGCGTCATCACGAAGACCGAATACAACGACCCCTTCAATCGCCCGACAAAGACCGTCAATGCGAAGGGCGCGACCGGCGTGGAGACGCAAACGGCGATGTATTACGCGCCGCAGTCGAACCCCTACGGCGTCACGCTGGCGAGAAATGACGTGTTGACGGCCAAAGACCGCGACGCGGCGGGCGATGGCATGCTGCGCTCGTGGACGGTGACCGACGGCTTCGGCCGCACGATCGAAGCCTGGACACGCCATCCGCAGGGCGACGTCAAAGTCGCGACGATTTACGACGGAATGGGACGCGCCGGCCAAATCAGTAACCCGCATCGTGACGGCGAAACGCCGGTTTACACGACGACGGTCTACGACCTGGCGGGGCGCGTCACAGCCGTCACGACGCCTGACGGCGCGACCGTCAGCACTGTCTACAACGGCAATCAGGTGACGGTCACCGATCAGGCCCTCAAGAAGCGCCGCAACGAGAGCGACGCGCTCGGAAGATTGATCAAAGTCACCGAAGACCCGGACAATTTGAATCACGACACCTTCTATTCCTATGACGCGCTCGATAATTTGCGTCAGGTCACGCAGGGGGCGCAGGCCAGAACCTTCGTCTACGATACCTTGTCGCGATTGGTTTCGGCTACAAACCCGGAGAGCGGGCCTATGACGTATGTCTACGACCCGAACGGCAATATCAAAGAGAAGGCGGACGCCCGCGGGGTCAAGACGACGATGACCTTCGACGCGCTCAACCGCGTCAGATCGAAGACCTATTCGGGAACCACTGCCGAAGGAACGACGGTGGCCGGTTTGACGCCTACGGTGAGTTATTTCTACGACGGTTACACTGGATTGCCGAGCGGAGCGCCCAGTTGGTCGGGCACGCCGTCGAAGGGAAGGCTGATCGGAGTCACCTACGGACCCGGTTCCGAGGGGACTTACTACAAATACGACGCGGCCGGCAGAATAGTGACCAATCATCAGCGACTGGGAACCTCGAATTACGTCACGACATATTTTTACAATCTAGCCGGGGCCGTGACTCGTGAAGACAGAGGCAGCCCCGCCCGCAGAAGGAGTTGGATGTATTACGACGAAGCCGGCAGGCTCTCGGCCATGGAGAGCGGCATCTATAACGGCTTCGACTTCGTACAACGCCCTCTGGTTAACAATATTAGTTACACCCCGTTCGGTGGGCTTCAATCCGAGACGTACGGCAACGGCCTGATCCACTCGATGGCCTATAACAGTCGCCAGCAGCCCACCGAGATCAGTCTCGGCAGGTCGGACAATCTGGAGTCGGTGTTTAGACTCGGCTACATTTACGGGACTGCGTCCAACGTGAACGGCCAGGACGCGGAGATCACGGCTGCCAACAACAACGGCGACGTGGCCAGGATCAAATATTTCATCAGCGGAGCGGTTCAATATACGCAGACCTTCCAATACGACCAGCTCAACAGGCTTAGCTATGCGGTGGAGCACAACAACGGCGTGTATAACGACGGGGCCCGCGCCTGGTATCAGACCTTCGCTTACAACCAATTTGGGAATCGGGGGATAGACGTCGCGAACACGTCCGCCAATGCGGGCGGGGTGAGCAGCGCCTTGCAACTCGCCGATTTCAGCGCGGCGAACAATCGGATCACGCGGGCCGGATACGCCTATGACTCCGCCGGGAACCTTATCGCCGAGCCTGGAAAGACCTACGCTTACAACGCAGAGAACCTGATCGTCAGGGCCGAAGTGGAAGGCGTAGGGATAAGCCAATACTATTACGACGGCAATAGTCATAGGGTGAAGAAGATCGTGGGCGGCGTGGGGATGAGGCTCGAGTACGGGGCGGGAGGCGAACTGCTCGCGGAATGGAACGATGCCGACGCCCCCAATAAGATTATACAGAAGGATTATTTATACAAGGGCGGGGAACTGCTGGCGACATCCAAGGTCGGGAACAGCGGCCTCTACGAATACGCGACGGCGGATCATCTGGGATCGCCGCGAGCATGGACGGATGATACCGGCCCCCTGATCGCTGGCGGGCGACACGATTACTTGTCGTTCGGCGAAGAGTTGTTCGCCGGCGTCGGCGTGAGGACAACTAATCAGGGGTATGCAAGCAATACGCAGCAGGATGGACAGAGAAAACAGTTCGCCGTCTATGAGAAAGACTCTGAAACGGGGTTGTACTACGCAATCAATAGATACCACGCTAGCATACAGGGGCGCTTCACAAGCCCTGATCCGTACAACATCTTTTTTGAGAAAGAAAAAGGTCAGGATGAAGAGGAACGCGAGCAAATTCTTCGCAATTACATCTTGCAGCCGCAGGTTTGGAATAAGTATGCCTACGCTCTCAACAATCCGCTGAAATATGCCGACCCAGATGGAAGGCGAGCATTAACAGCGGATGACTGGCGCAGGCTCGATCGGTTGTATGATGAATATAAGAAAGCAGACGCGGCAGGTGATACACACCTAAGGGATGCCATCGGCAATGCCATTAACGAAATCGCTTTAGCTATAGACGCCGTGCCTACAGGCGCAGCGGACCCTGCCTATCTTAAGGCGGTATTCTTTGCTATTGATAAATTGGGAGATACGAGCTATGGTCGAGCCGGTACAGTTAGTAATGGTGTCACCGCAACGGTTGGCCCAGGCGACTGGAAGTGCAATATCTTCGTCGCTAATGCGTATGCTCAAGGCGCCGGTGTGGGTTTCGGTGGGAAAGGCGTTCCCACAAATTCTTCCGTCTTAGGCGGTCTCATTGGCAGGAAGTATCCGCCAGCCGCCAACGACTACGCTGATCCATCAAAGTCGGTGCCAAACTTTGATGTGGTGACAGGTTCTCCAGGGCTTGGCGATGTAGTCGCCTATCCGCACCCTGGCGGACTAGGGCATTCAACGATCCATGTCGGTGGTAACACGGTCATATATGCGGGAGCAAGTGACGTAAAAGTGAATACTATTACCCGTACCCAAACGTCCGTTGGCGCATCTTCTTATACGATCAGGCAGTACAAGCCATGACGAAAGTTATCACTGCAATTATCGTGGTCCTAGTAGTATTCCTATTGGGCTTAATAACGACAACCGATCGCTGGTGGAAGAAGTGTGGCGATGTGGTCGTGACTCAGAACGGACAATCCGTTTCTAATGTCAACGTCTATCGCTCACGCGATGGAAGCATGCTAGTTCATATGAAGCAGGCCGAAGAGATGTATGTGATCCGCCCTGAGAATCGAGAGGTTGGCATACCCAACAGGTCAAGTTTCTTTATATTGCCTGGATACGCTTTCAGCAGGAATGCGCCGCCTCTTCTTGCGCCAATGGGAAAAGCGGAGATAGACCCACAGGTGGTTGTTGAGCGAGAGTCTATCGAGTTCAACTCGGTAGATAATGGCCGTATCCATGTAAGTTGGCAAAGCAATAAGTGATCACCTTTCATCCTTAATCTTTCCTCGTCAGCTAATGTTCTCTGCGCTTGTCGCGGGCTCTTACGAGAGTTCAATGGACACTGTCAATAAAAGCGCCTCTGAAAACTTTCAGTGAGCGCAAAAGGCCGCAAAAGATCCTACAGCTATTGGGAAAATTGCGGTTGTGCAGTACTGGCTAATCGCGTCAGGGGGTTCGCCGCTCTCGCCTACATCGGTTGTACTGCTCTTCTTAGACTTGTTTGCCGGCCAGCGCCAGACGTAAATCAGGTCACTCGCCAAATCCGAATCAGTTTTAAACCGTCAACGTCCCCTTCAGAGGCGTCTTGCGCCTGAGCGTCAGAGGCCCTGTCTTGTGTTAGTTCCGAACCAAAAAGACGGGCGTTTTGCCGTATAAGAAACGCTGCGGTTATTATGCGGGCGGCCGATTTGGATGACGGCGGTCGCGGAAAGTGATCCGCCACGGAGGAACTATGAACCCACACTGGGCGCTGACCGCCGTTACAGTCATGAAGATGGCGCGGCGATGTACGCATTGCCGTAAGAAGGCCGTCTACCCTCGCAAGCGGCCCGGGCAGTTTCACGTTTGCAAGTTCTGCAAGCGCAAATTCAAAGAGAAGGGGGAGTGAGCCTTTTGCGAGGCGAAAGAGAATATTATGTCTACAATTAGTGAATCGAATCTTCCCGGCGTCGGGCGCAAGTTCCAGATCGAGGCGGCGAGCGGTGACCGGTTGACCATTGTCATTCACGACGACGGCACGCGCGAACTGTACCATTTTGCGCGCAAAGCGCCGGACAAGGTCGCCTCGGTTGTGACTCTTTCTGACAGTGAGGCCCGGCAAGTGGCCGGGATCATCGGCGGGCTGACCTATGTGCCCAAGGCTTTGCCGTCCGCCGAAATTGTCCTCGAGGACTTACTGCTCCAGTGGTACACGATCGAACCCGGGTCGGCCTGCGTCGGGAAAACGATCCAGGACCTTCAGGTGCGCAAGCGGACCGGCGCTTCGATCGTTTCCATCATCGAGCCGGACAGAGTGAAACGGCTCAACCCGGGCCCGGACACCGTGCTCAACGAAGGGGCGACGCTCATCCTCGCAGGCGACCGCCAGACCATCGGGCGGCTGAAACACCTGTTGGTTCATGGAAGGGCGGAATAGCCGATGAACCATCTGGTGTTGGAAATGGGTCTGGCGCTCAGTCTGATCGCGCTGGCAGCCGCGCTCTCGTCCTGGTTACGTTTCTCCGTCGTCCCCTTCCTGATCCTGATCGGGATGGCGGTGGGCCCGCATGCGCCGAAGATCGGGCTGCTCGATTTCCGCTTCATCCAGAGCGCCCCTCTAATCGAATTCATGGGCCGCGCCGGAGTCCTCTTCCTGCTCTTCTACCTCGGGCTGGAATTTTCCGTCAGCCGGCTGATCAGAGCGGGGCGATCCATAGTAATAGGCGGCTCGATCTACATCGCAATCAATTTCTCCGCCGGGCTCGGTTACGCCTATTTGATGGGGTGGCCGCTGAAAGAGATGTTGGACGTCGCCGGCATTACGACCATCTCTTCAAGCGCCATCGTCGCTAAAGT